>ULWE01029654.1_pt1 | contig 9250 bp, 10 predicted proteins | sample 1960071 | NCBI WGS metagenome assembly ULWE01 (sample SAMEA4835804, study PRJEB28245) | human gut metagenome | biome: gut microbiome; material: fecal sample | place: Denmark | collected 2008 | reverse complement strand
TCGAGCCCCTGGTCTAACCAGGGGTTTTCTATATACAAAAAAGCCGCATTCCATGACACGGAATGCGGCTTTTTGACGTATGAAACTGACACGCGGTCAGGAATTCGTCTTCTTCGTCAGGCTCTGCGTGACCCAGGGAAAGGTCGCCTCGAGGTACTGGCCGATCTTCTCGCCCATCGACTTCTTGGCGAGATAATCGGGGTGCAGACCGTCCGTCGTGTAGTCGGAGCGCAGCCAGCCGCGCTCGTCGGCCAGAGCGCTGGCTACATCGACAGAATACGGCTGCTTCTTGACCCAGGCGCAGACAAACTGCTGATGCGTGAGCCAGTCCGGCGTCGGATGCTCGATGCCGGCGCGGTGGATCATGAGGCTCGGATTGATCGGCGTCGGCGTCACGAAGACCGGGATGATGCCGTAGGCCGCGCACTTCTCCTTGAGCGCCTTGAGATGCTGCACGACGGTCCAGCCGTACGTGCCGGCGCGGTAGTCATTTACGCCGCCCATGATGACGAGGATGCGCGGGGAGAACGGCAGGACATCGTGCTCGAAGCGGTCGATCATGTCCTGCGTCGTGTTGCCGCTGACGCCGAGGTTCTTGATGGGCACGGACGAATACGTCTCCCAGTTGTAGAGCGGATACGAGGGCGGCACGCTCATGACGCCGCCGCCGTGCGTGATGCTGTCGCCGAGCGCCGCGATCGGGGTCGGCGAAGTCACCGTGAAGCCGTTCTTCGCCGACCAGTCACTCAAGGGCGCGCCGTCCGCATCCACAGAGCGCACGCGCCAGTAGTAGCGGCCCTGCGTCGTGTAGGCGTCCCAGTCGTAGACATCGTACTCACCAGCCTGCAGCGTCTTTAAGTACATGTCCTGCGAGCCCACCTCGCGGTAGACCTGCACCTCATGGTGCTTCGCGCCCGGCATCGGTATCCACGAGTAGACAGGGTACTCCGCCGCATAGTCCATCGCGTCGTAGTCCGACGTCGCAAGCGGTGCCGTCGGGTTCAGCGTGCCAGACGTCAGCGGCTGCGGCGTGGAATACGAGTTGACGGGATTGCCGTTGTAGTCGAGTCCGCGCACCTTCCAGTAGAAATTCGCCGCAGCCTTGCCGTAGCGGCCGACCTCAATGTCAACGCCATTGGCAAAAATCTGATTCTGCGTCATGATGACATTCGGCAGTGTGTCCTCTGCAGAGCCGAGGATCTCGACCTGGTACTTGACGGCCCCCGGCACGTGATCCCAGACCAGGCGCACACTGCGGATGTCAACCGACTGGCCCGCAGATGTATCCGCCTTGGCCGCCGCCTCGATCTGCTGCGCCGCCTTCGTCTCCGTCACAGCCGGTTTCTGCCCCGCCTTCTCCGCGAGCACCGATGTCGCCGTGACATGGCCATCATCCCCCGTCGCTGCCTGCGCGGCAGACGGCAGGGCCAGCCCTGCCGTCAGGCAGCAAAGCCCCAGCAGTTTCGCGAGTTTCTTTATCTTCATCATGATGGATTCATCTCTTCCTTTTCCTTCTTTTTGTTTGCGTTCCGTTCCAGACAAGCCCCTGCGGGGCATCTGGCGATTGCCTTTCCATCTTATCACGGTTGGCACAGTCAGGCAAATTTTTCAATTTCCCCGAAAAAGAAAAGAGATGCACTCTGCCAGAGAGTGCATCTCGAAAGACATAAAGAATGGGTAAGGATGGTGGATTGCGGCAGAAGGGCATCAGCCTCTCGTCTTGCCGCCGGCCACGTTGTACGTGACACCGTGGATATACGAAGCGCGGTCACTGGCGAGGAAAAGGACGAGATTGGCCACCTCGGTGAGCTTGCCGCTGCGGCCGAGCGGCGTCGTCTTCGTGTTCTTATAGCCCTTGCGCAGGTCTTCGACCGTGATGCCGCGCGTGTAGGAAAGCGCTTCTTCATAGGCCAGTGTGCGCAGGCCCGTCGCCTCGAGGATGCCCGGCGCCACGCCGACAACACGGACATTGTAGCGGCCGAGTTCCTTGGACCACGAACGCGTAAAGGAGTTGACCGCATTCTTCGTCGCCGCATAGATGCTCTGGCCTTCAGAGCCTTCGAGACCGCTCTCCGAGCTCATGTTGATGATGACACCAGCGCCATTGCGGACAAATTCATGGCCCAGGGCCTGTGCCATGAGGTACACGCCCTTGATGTTGACGCTCGTGACTTTGTCATAGACTCTTTCACTGAGCTCATACTTGCCGTGCGGATCCTTTGGATCCACGAGCAGGCACGGGATGTTGATGCCTGCGTTGTTGACGAGGATGTCGAGCTTGCCAAAAGCCGCTTTTGCCTTCTCGACCATCGCTGTGACGCTCTCCGCTTTCGTGACATCGGTCACGACGTAGAGCAGCTTTCCCCTGCTCCCGCCGAGCTCAAATTCCGGCTCGTCCGGGTTCATGTCACAGACTACGACATTCGCACCATTATCGAGAAATGACTGCGCAACCGTTTTGCCGATGCCGGATGCACCGCCCGTCACTACTGCTGTTTTCCCTTCCAGATTCAACCACGAAGTCATGAATATCTCTCCTATCTTTTCTTACCACACGACATCTGAATGATGTCTGATGCTGGGGACGTTTCACATCGCTTGCCAGCCCCTTCATCTCTTATAGATGGCAATCTCCTCGCCGGGAGCAATGTCGCCGATCTCTTTGTCCTCGAGATAGAGGCTACCTTCCAGATTCTCCCCTTCTTTGTTTCCATTGAAGCGCAGTGTGATGTGACCGAGGTCGCGCAGGTTCTTCTGGACCTGGCTGCCGACATAGATGATCTTGTACGCTTCCTTGCCGAGCTGGAAGATGTCGCCTGGTTCGACGATATCCTCGAGCTTGTTGCCGCGGTGCAGGACGCAGTATTCGCGGAGTTCCTGAGGCGCATTCTCATTGAACAGGATGAGCATGCGCGCCCCCTTGAACGCATGAACCTGAGCACCGAGTTCCTGTACGATTGTACTGTAATATTTTTTCATTGGAATACCTCCTGATATACATCCATGGAAATTCATCAAGCCTCATAGAGCCCGAAGCTGGCGAGCCAAGCGAGAATGACGGAAAGCGGTCCCGTGATGAAGCGGGAATAGAGCACGGAAGGCACACCGACTTCGACCGTCTTCGCATCTGCTTCGGCCAAGCCGAGACCGACCGGGATAAAATCACAGGCGCACTGCGCATTGATGGCGAACAGCGCCGGCAGGGCAAGATGCGGCGGGACTGCGCCCTTGCCGATCTCGACGCCGATGAGCACGCCGATGACCTGCGCGATAACGGCCCCCGGTCCGAGGAACGGTGAGAGGAACGGGAAGGAGCAGATCAGCGACAAGATGATGAGTCCGCCCACATTGCCAGCTAGCGGCACGAGCAGGTGGGCAATGATGTCGCCGATGCCTGTCGAGAGGATGATGCCGATGAGCATCGAGACGAAGGCCATGAACGGCAGGATGGTCTTGATCATCGTGTTGATGGTCTCACGGCCGGCCTGATAAAAGACAGCAACGATACCGCCCATGAACTGACCGACCTTCGCCATAAAACCGGCCTGCTGCTCCGAGATTTTCTTCGACGTGTCATAGTGACGGCTGCCCATGCCGCCCGGTGCCGCCGCATCATGCTGCACTTCTTCTGCCGCGGCCGGTTCAGCAGCGTCAGTTTCCTCTGCAAAAGCCAGATCCTTTTCGCGCACAGCCGAGACGTAGATATCCGGTTTGATGAACTGCGCGAGCGGACCGCTCGGGCCAGTCGGATTGAGGTTGATCGTCCGGATACGCTTCTGCGGGTAAATGCCACAGCGCAATGTGCCGCCGCAATCAATGACGACTGCCAGGATTTCCGCGTCAGGAACACTCGTCTTGAAGCCATCCACCAGCTCACAGCCCGTCATTTCCGCCAGTCTCTTGGCAACGGGCGAGATGACACCGCCCGTGATATTGACGATCTTGTTCTGTTTCTTATTGGGATGCAGGTGCAGCGGACCGCCGAAACCGCCGGAACCAGCTGTGACGATGACGTCTTTATACTTTGCCATGATGCCTTTCTCCTTTTTCATGTATCACATATGTCCATATGTTGTAGTATCAGCCTAAAATTTTTTAGGGATCACGATTTTGTCGGCACAAGCTCCTTGCTGAGCTTCACTCCCTGCTGCTTTTGCACGTAAGCCGTCATGAAATCTGTGATCCAGCCGCGCAGGAAATTGATGACAATGCCGATGAGGAAGTAGCGCAGTGCAAGATCAACCGTCGGCAGTCCGAGTGCCGAGATGCCGTTTGCCACACCGAGGAAGACAAAGAGTTCCGCCGGGTCGACGTGCGGGAAGAGCCCGTTCATCGTATGGCAGGAAGCGGATGCTGCTGCGTAATACGATGGCTTATAGTACTCCGGCAGGAATTTGCCCAGAGACAAGGTCATCGGATTGCAGAAGAAGAACGTGCCGACGACCGGCAGCAGGATGTAGCGCGTGATGACGTTGCCACCGCAGATGCGCGCAAACTTCTCGATTTTTTCCTGCCCCACAAAAGCGATGATCGAATTCATGGCGACAAGCAGGCAGATGAGTGTCGGAATGATGCCGCCCACCCAGCCGACAAAGGTCTCACCACCTTTGTTGAACATGCCGATAAAGCCCTGTGCCAATAAAACCATGGTGTCCATCAAAATCTCTCCTTTTCTTTTTCCCTTTCTTTTTCCCTATTCTATCTTCCAGCAGGCGTCACGGATACATGGCGTTTTTCTTGCTGGAGCTCCTGATAGGAAAGATAGTCCTGACGCGCATTCAACGCGGCTCTGACCTGTTGGCGTGTCAGGCCTCTTTCCTCACAGATCGATTTGTGAATACTTAGAAGATTTAGTTCATTAAGAGCGGTGAAGGGGCGGCATTTGGCAAAGACCGTGACACCTTCCAATAATTCTCCCTTGATGATGCGGCAATCTTCGTCAATGCAGAGCAGGACAATGGCTCCCGCCAGGAACCTCCCCTTCGATTTGCCGATGGCCACGCGCCCAAACCGGCGGAGCTCCTTGACGCGGCGGTTGAAGCGGCGGAATTGCCAGAGCGCCAGCAGGGTCTGCATAACCCAGACTACAATCGCCGCCAAGAACAACATCCCTATCATGAAATCTCACCCTCCTCATCATTCATGCAGCAGAATGGTTGCCGTCGACTCGTCCGTGATCAGCACATTGATGAGATGGCCGCGCAAGGCCCCCATGATCGCTGGAACTTTCTCACGTGAAGCAGCCATGCCGATGCTGTACGGCAAGCCGCGCAAGGTATCGAGCGGTATGGCAATCGTGCGATCCGTAAAGGGCGTCTGCACGGGACTTCCATCCTTGTCGTAGAAGACGGAGCAAATCTCCCCCACGGCCCCAGTGCGCCGCATGGAATCGATAGCATCCCGGCCAAAGTATCCCGCCCAGACGAGATTCGACGACTTGACCGGTGCACCGATACCGACAATCGCAATGTCAAGGCGCTGCCAGAACTGCGAGATCTTCTCATAATTCGCATCCTGTACGATGGCATCGCGGATCTCCGGCGTGCGCGTAATGGCCGGTGCGTAGATGTAATGACTGCGGCCGCCGACCGTCTTGGCCATCTCATAACAGATTGTATTGACGTGATGATCACTGTCAATGCTCTCCGGCCCTCCGTCAATCGGCACAAAATCGATGTCAAGCTGCGGCATCTTCTCGTGATGCGCGTATTTCGTGAGTTCCTGGATGGTAGAACCCCACGCCATGCCGACGACCTGTCCATCCGCCATGATGCGGCGCAGCAGGTTGAGTCCGGCCTGCGCCATGCTCTGCTTGATGGCGAGCATGTCGTAGCTCTTGGGCACGACGTAAGCCTCGCGCAGACCGAAACGCCGTTCCAGGGCCGCTTCAAGATCTTCATACGAATCGCTCTCAACCTCTATCTTGACAATGCCGCTCTTCATCGCCTTCTTGAGATACTTGCTGATGGTCGTGCGGTCAACGCCCATGCGCGAGGCAATCTCGCTCTGCTTCAGATGGTCGAGATAGTACATGCTGGCCGCCTTGATCAGGATGCGTCGCTCTACTGGCATCATGATGTCTTCGCCTCCCTTTTTATTGTCACATTTGTGATATTATTTCTCGTTTGCTCTCTTGTTGGTTCTTATATTAGCAGTAAAGCTACCTACTTTCAATCTTTTTCTTATGTTTTCTAATGATTTTTCTGCTATTCTCAATGAATTTCTCATTTATTGTCACATATGTTTCAACTACGTCTCATTTGTGCGAATCAAAAAAGCCCCTTGCGGGGCTTCTGTCACACAGGCACATCAGATATTCAGTTCTCGAAGAAATCGCCATGGAGATTCCAGCTGTGGTCGACCGGCCCGCTGCCCATGCCAAGGTCCATCTTCGCCAGCAGAGCCCCAAACAGGTATGACTTCGCGCGGCCAATCGACTCCGCAAGGTCGAAACCTTTGGCGAGGTTTGCCGCAATCGCGCTCGAGAGCGTGCAGCCCGTGCCATGCGTATTGGGATTCTCGACGCGCGTGCCGCGGTACCATTTCTCACCCTTGCCGTCTGCCATGACGAGCAGGTCGCTCGCCTCGCCAGCGGAGTGACCGCCCTTGGCCAGCACATTGACACCGGCCTGCGCCGCGAGATGTTCGGCCGCCCGCTGGAAGGCCGCCTCATCCGCAATCTCTTGTCCCGTCAGGACGCTGAGCTCTGGGATGTTCGGCGTGATGACCTCTGCGAGCGGGAAGAGCTCCTGCACGAGTACCTCGACGGCATCATCGGCGAGCAACTTTGCCCCGCTCGTCGCGACCATGACGGGATCCACCACCACGTGTTCTGCCCCGTAGCCCTGCAGCTTTTCTGCGATGACGTGAATGAGTGCGGGCGAAGCAACCATGCCGATCTTGACGGCATCCGGGCGGATGTCTTCCAAGACAGCATCGAGCTCTGCCGCCAGGAACTCCGGCGTGGCCTCCTGCACCATGCGGACGCCCTGCGTGTTCTGCGCCGTCAGGGCCGTGATGGCACTCATGCCGTAGACGCCGTTGGCCAGCATCGTCTTGAGGTCCGCTTGCACGCCTGCGCCGCCGCTCGAATCACTGCCCGCGATTGTCAGTACCTTTTTCATATGGATTCCTCCTGCATATCACGAAAAATTTTAACACTTCCATCTTACAACGCAGGCCGCTTCCTGTAAAGGAAATCAGTCGGTTCCATTCGGATTCCATCGGCTCAGTGATGAATTGCTCCGACTTCTCGCCGGGCCCTTGCATTTTCCTGAGAATCCGTTAAAATAACAATAACGCATTCAGCTGTCATGACAGTTGAATGAAGATATCATCATCGATTCATCTCATTTGAGGATTTTGGGAAAGAGGTTATTTGCATGATTCTCGAACGCCTGGAAGCCCTGCCGGTTGGCTCCTTCCACTACAAGCTTCTCTTGGTCACGGGCCTCGGCTGGCTCTTCGACTCGATGGACACGGGTCTGATTGCCTTCGTCCTGCCTGTCTTGACAAAGGACTGGGGACTCACGCCTGCACAGGCCGGCTGGATTGGCTCGATTGGCCTCATCGGCATGGCGCTTGGCGCCGTGCTCGCCGGCACGGTCGCCGACCGCATCGGCCGCAAGAAGGTCTTCACGATCACAGTACTGCTCTACAGCATCTCGACAGGACTCTGTGCTCTTTCTTGGAGCTATGAGTCGCTGCTCGTCTTCCGCTTCCTCGTCGGCTTCGGACTCGGCGGTGAGTTGCCGGTCGCTGCGACGCTCATGAGCGAGTACGCACCGAGCCATCTGCGCGGGCGCTTCATCGTCCTGCTCGAGAGCTTCTGGGGCGTGGGCTGGCTCGTCGCCGCCTGCATCGCCTACCTGCTGATCCCGCGCTTTGGCTGGCAGATTGCCTTTGTCATCGGCACGATTCCGGCGCTCTACGTCTTCCTAATCCGCCTGCACATGCCGGAGTCCGTGCGCTATCTGATCTCGCACGGCCGCATCAATGACGCCAAGGACATCATCCTCGAACTCGAGCGCAAGCTCCACGTCGAGAGCCGCCCGTTCGCCAAAGAGCTCAGTGAAGCAGAGCGCGAACAGCCAAACGCCGCTGCGACGAGCTTCACGACGCTCTGGACGAAGCCATTCCGCACGCGCACCATCATGCTCTGGCTCGCCTGGTTCGGCATTGTCTTCAGCTACTACGGTATCTTCATGTGGCTGCCGTCCATCGTCTTTGCCCAGGGCTTTGCCGTCGTCAAGACGTTTGAATACGTGCTCATCATGACGCTCGCCCAGCTGCCAGGATACTACGCTGCCGCCTGGCTCGTCGACGTCATCGGCCGCAAGTACACGCTCTCGCTGTTCCTTCTGATGTCCGGTATCTGCAGTTTTTTCTTCGGCAATGCCGCAAGCGCTTCTTCGCTTCTCGCCTGGGGTGCGGCCATGAGCTTCTTCAACCTCGGTGCCTGGGGCGTCATCTACACTTACACGCCAGAGCAGTACCCGACGACGATCCGCGCACTCGGCTCCGGCTGGGCGGCAGGCTTCGGCCGCATCGGCGGCATGATTGCCCCGATGCTCGTCGGCATGATGCTCGCCAACGCCTTCGGCATGAGCACCATCTTCCTGATGTTCGCCTCTGTCTTCGTCATCATCTCCGCCGTCGTCCTGACACTCGGCAAGGAGAGCAAGCAGAAGACGCTCGAAGAGCTCGAAGAAGCCTACGAGAACTGATTTCCGTTCACCACATTTCAAATCTCGCACATCGCATGCAAAAAAGAGCTTGGCCGCCAAGCTCTTTTTCTGTCATAATCTGCATCGTTGACAGGACTTTGGGCCATGGAGCGCGAAGAAGATAGGCAAACGTATTATAATCTTATTCGCAGAGGTAATCACTATGAGCAAAATCCTTTTGATCAACGGCAGTCCCAATGAGAAGGGCTGCACCTACACCGCACTGGCAGAGATTGCCGCCACACTCCACGAGCAGGGCGTCGAGACGGAGATGATCTGGCTCGGCAAGAAACCGGTGCAGGACTGCATTGCCTGCCACAGCTGTATGAAGACCGGCCGCTGTGTCTTTGCGGACATCGTCAATGAGACGGCCGACAAACTCGCCGCTGCCGATGGCCTCGTCGTCGGCTCGCCCGTCTACTACGGCGGCCCGACGGGCTTCATCACGAGCTTCCTCGACCGCCTGACCTTCAGCTGCACGAAGGACACCAGAATGCACGGCAAAGTGGCCGCCTCCATCGTCT
>ULWE01023367.1_pt1 | contig 9486 bp, 8 predicted proteins | sample 1960071 | NCBI WGS metagenome assembly ULWE01 (sample SAMEA4835804, study PRJEB28245) | human gut metagenome | biome: gut microbiome; material: fecal sample | place: Denmark | collected 2008 | reverse complement strand
GGAGTTCAGCAGCAGTTCTCTTTGCCATTGTTTATACTGAGAAGATGACGGCCTTCCTTTGGACGCTGTTTATGATCTTTACCGTTGTATTAGTAGTCGTACTCTTTGTCTTTCATCTTTGTTATAAGAAGGGAGTTATCGTAAAGCTCTTTACTCCTTTGCTTCACCTACCTTTTGCAAAGAAGTGGGCACGTAAGTTTTACGACAAGCATGCTGACGATATGCAAAAGGTGGACGACAATATTGCCTACCTCCACTCGCAGCCGCGTGCCTTCTATCAGTCACTGCTCTTTGAATACGTGGCACGTGTCATCAATGCCCTCGAATACTACTTCATTCTTCTCTCATTAGGCGTAAACCTCAGCTTCTGGGATGCCATTTTAGTATTGGCTTTCTCTTCTCTAATAGGCAATCTGCTCTTTTTCCTCCCCATGCAGTTAGGAGCACGCGAGGGCGGTCTCTCTCTCATTGTCAAAATTCTCGGACTTACAGCCCCAGGTATAGGTATCATTACCAGCCTCTACACACGTGTGCGCGAACTCGTTTGGATATTCATCGGTGTTAGCCTCGTAAAGGTTGGTAACAAAAAGATTATGCACGATTAAGAGAGTTTAATGAGTTTAAAAAGTTTAGTAAGTTTAATGAGTTTCCTAGACACGTACTCACTATCATACGATAAGTGATGAAGCATGACATCCCTCAACTCATTAAACTCATAACTTATTAAACTCATTAAACTCATAACTTATTAAACTTCCCTTCTTCCATGTCAACCTTCCTCTTTGACTATGGTGGCACACTCGACACTGCTGCCACTCATTGGTACTACGTTTTCAAAGCAGCTTATCATCATATAGGCTATCAAATAGCTGACGAACAACTGCGCGAAGCATACGTTACAGGCGAAAGAGCCTTAGCTAAGGAACGAATTATATTGCCTGAAGACAACTTCTTTACCTTGCTACAAAAAAAGATAACAATACAACTGCATTACCTTGAAACGTCACTCCTTTTGATACAGTTTGACAGCGACGCCACCCGAAAACAAACCATTCAACGTTTAGCCACCTATTGTGATGACTTTGCTCGTCAGCATGTTCAGCAATCAGCACAAGTACTCGAACAACTTAAGCAACGTGGACACCGCTTTATCATGGTGTCCAACTTCTATGGTAACCTACATCAAGTACTCTCAACTTATGCTATCGACCATTATTTCGACTCCATTATTGAGAGTGCAGTAGTAGGCATACGCAAGCCCGACCCCGCCATTTGGCAATTAGGAGTAGATGTTGCGCAATGTGATGCGTCGCAGTGCATTGCCGTAGGCGATAGCTTCAGCAAAGACATCATCCCAGCGCATACCATTGGTTGTCAAACCATTTGGTTTAAAGGCCGTGAGTGGGAACCTAAACAGTTTGACGAAACGCTCCCCTCACACATTATCACATCATTAGACGATATCCTTACGCTCTAATGGGGTGGCCTATCCCCCTTTCAGTAAGATAGGCTGCGCCCCGGCAATGAAAATGAAAGTTTTTTGACTTTCATTTTGCTTTGCGCTCGCCTTGCACTATCTTTAGATAAGATAGGCTGCGGCTCGGCAATGAAAATGAAAGTTTTTTGACTTTCATTTTGCATTGCGCTCGCCTTGCACTATCTTTGCATGTTGAAATGACCATTCGCACGATACTAAAACAAAAAAGTTATAAATTTTTGCAATAAAAATGTTATAGTAGCGTTTAAGTCTATATCAACCTACAATATTGAGTAATGAATCATTCTTGGATACTATATTTAATCATCACCTTTGTGCTGAGCTTTGGCGTAACAGTAGGCGTAATGCCCCTATTGCTCAAGCTATGTAAGCGCAAAGGCATATACGATTTACCTAACGAACGTAAAGTACACCATAACAAGATACCTCGCTTAGGTGGAACCCTCTTCACCCCCGCCATGCTCATCGGAGTATCTGGCGCGGTAGTTGCACTCAACATCTTTGACCAAGGTATAGATATCCCCGTAACGCTCAAGACGATGCTCATCGTTATTGGTATGTTTCTCCTCTATCTTATTGGTATGCTTGACGACCTTTTTGGCCTACGAGCCAGCGTTAAGTTTATGATACAAATCGTGGTATCATTTTTCTTGCCTTTTTGTGGACTTTATATACACAATCTTTATGGCCTTTTCGGTCTATACGAACTCCCCATTTGGGTAGCCTATCCTTTTACCGTATTCGTTTCGATACTCATTGTTAATGCTATCAACCTTATTGACGGCATCGATGGTTTGGCCTCAAGCCTTTCGTTAATAGCCATCGTACTATTCGGTGTGCTGTACTATCAACACCAAATAGTCTTCTATACCCTCTATTGCGCAGGGCTTGCAGGATCAATTATAGCCTTCCTGTTGTATAATCTATTCGGATCAGTCGAGCGAAGCACTAAGACTTTTATGGGCGATACAGGTAGCTTAACCCTTGGCTATGCCATAGCTTTTTTAGCTATCAGCTACTTTAAGTCGCCCACGTTTATTGGCTTCGAAGCCAGTGCCCATTCTCCTCTGCCACTCATCGTACCCTACACGTTAGTACTGGTCCCCTGCTTTGACTCCATACGTGTGGCAATAGTGCGCTTGTTACATCACAAACCCATGTTTCACCCAGACAAGACGCACATTCACCACAAGTGCTTACAAGCAGGTTTCACCATGCACCAATCATTAGCGCTCATACTCACCTTACAACTCCTATTTTGTGCTATTAACGCCACATTCCTATATGCTGAAGCATCGGCAACTATTATTATAGCAACAGACGTTGCACTGTTCTCACTCTTTATCATGTGGCTCAACAAGCGTGCAGCGCGTCACCAACTTCAAGCATAAACAATGTCATCAACATATACTATTTGCAAAGTAACATTCTCAATCGTAGTCTATCGACAACCTCTTGACGAACTCAAAGAGGTGATAACTTCGTTGTTACGATATAAAGGCGAAAAGGTTATCTACGTTATTGACAATTCGCCCACCGATGATGCAGTACAACTGCAACAACTCGACCCTTGCATTCGCTACAAGCACATGCAAGAGAATGTGGGTTTTGGCAAAGCGCATAATTGGGCTATTCGTCAGGCTGAACGACTTCATAGTCAATTCCACTTTGTAGTCAATCCCGATGTTACTTTTACCGAAGACGTCGTTACACCAATGGTCGACTACATGGAGCAAAATCCCGATGTGGGCGAAATGATGCCACGCGTCTACTATCCCGATGGGCGCATACAATATTTGCCCAAGCTCATGCCCACCCCTTTCTTGCTCATTAAGCGCAAGTTATACAAGCTCATGCCCACCCACCACGAACGGTGGATGCAACACTTCGAAATGCGCCCTATGCGCAACGACCGCGTCTATGAAGTTGGTCACGTTTCGAGTTGCTTTGCTGCCTTCAGAATGGAGGCCTTACAGCGTTGTGGACTCTTCGATGAGCGTTTCTTCCTTTACTTTGAAGATACCGACATAACGCGACGCATTCATCGTTACTTCCGCACCCTATACTATCCATTCGTATCAGTATATCACGACTATGGCAACGGAGCGAGCAAAGACCCTAAACTCTTCTTCGTATTTATCGGTTCGCTAATCAAGTTCTTCAATAAGTGGGGGTGGTTCTTTGACAGTGAGCGCCGCCGCTGCAACAAGTATTTCTTAAAACAAATAAAGTAGCGCATAAATAAAGAGGGGCGTCCTAAAAAAGTACTAACCTTTTTTTAGACCGCACCCCTCAGAACGAGATGACAGATAAAAAAACAAAACGCTGAATATGCCAAGCATCAACCACCTCCTTACCATAGCCATACTCCTATCTGCTGCACTTCTACCCATATCGTGCAACAAACAGCGTGACAAGCAAGGTGAACAATATAGCACACACCGTGCTGAAATGGAAACTATCGCGCAGCAACGCTTAGCCATCGCACGTGAGCAGTTAAAAGAAGACAACTGTCAAGCCGCCAAGAGTAGTATTGAGGCCATGCGCCACGATTGCTACCTTGCCCTCACGGCCCGTCAGCAAGGCATTTTGCTCATGGACTCTGTCGAACTACGACAAGCCCAACTCGACTTGACGAGAGTCGATAGCCTCATGCAACACGACAGTTCGCAAGGCACACGCGCCTCGTTCGAAGAAGCCTGTCAAAAAGTACAATTCTACGAGCGAAAACTACAATTCGATAAGCAACGAAAATAGCACATTATCCCCCCATGTCCACACCCACCGATTTCCGTTCCGAACTCAATGAATCACAATACGAAGCCGTCACCTATCTCGACGGCCCCTCATTGGTTATAGCAGGAGCTGGTTCGGGCAAGACCCGCGTGCTCACCTATAAAATAGCCTATCTCCTTCAGCACGGCATACACCCTTGGAACATACTCGCGCTCACCTTTACCAACAAGGCCGCACGCGAAATGAATTTACGCATCTCACAGATATGCCAAGACATCAGCCTAAGCGGTATGTGGAGTGGCACGTTTCACAGCATCTTTGCGCGCCTTTTGCGCATAGAACACGAGGTAATCAACTACCCACAGGACTTCACCATTTACGATAGCGCTGACACTAAGTCACTCATCAAAGCTATCACCAAAGAACTTGGATTAGACGAAAAGGTATACAAGCAAAACATTGTAGCAGGCCACATATCAGAGGCCAAAAACCACCTCATACTTCCCGCTCAGTATGCAGCCGAAAGCACTATCATAAGTCGCGATAGGTCGGAGGGAGTAGCACAGATACATAAGATTTATACCATCTATCAGCAACGCTTAAGCGCAGCTGGAGCTATGGACTTTGATGACCTCCTGCTCAACACCTACCTCCTCCTTCGCGACCACTTAGACGTGCGCCAGCGCTACATCGAACGTTTCCAGTACATCCTCGTTGATGAGTATCAAGACACCAACATGGCACAATATCAGATACTGAGTCTACTCACCAACCCCCAATCACGCATTTGCGTCGTGGGCGACGATGCACAAAGCATCTATAGTTTTCGTGGTGCCGACATCTCTAACATACTCAACTTCCAGCAGCGATACCCCAATGCACGCATTATCAAGCTTGAATGCAACTATCGTTCAACGCAAAACATTGTCAATGCTGCCAATAGCATCATACGCTACAACGAACACCAAATACCCAAAACCGTATATTCTGCAGGGGCCGAAGGCGACCCCATCACGCTCTTCTCGGCCGCTTCTGACAAGGAAGAAGCACGCAAAATCGTAGCCAACATAACCCGCCTACACGCGCGCAAAGATGTGCCCTATAACGAAGTGGCAGTACTCTATCGCACCAATGCTCAAAGCCGTGTAATCGAAGAGGCATTACAAGGCGCTAACGTTCCTTATCGCATATACGGTGGCCTGTCCTTCTATCAGCGCAAGGAGATAAAAGATACGTTGGCCTACTGCCGATTAATAGCCAATCCTCACGACGAAGAGTCGTTCCGTCGTATCATCAACTATCCCGCGCGTGGCATCGGAGCTACAACGATACAAAAGGTACAGTTGGCGGCAGCAACTCATGACGTAAGTATGTGGACCGTGGCCAACGACCCCTTAGCCTATGGTGTCGAGATTAACAAGGGGGCAATCAACAAGCTTAGCATCTTCTGCGAACTCATTGAGTCGTTCCGCGTACAGTTAGATAAGGTTACGGCCTCAGACCTCGTGCGCGACATCATACGTCGCAGCGGTATTGGTGTAGACCTTACCCTTGTCAAGTCAGCCGAGAATACGGCTCGCCAAGAGAACGTTGACGAACTCTTGGCCTCTATCCAAACCCTTGAGAAGGAGGCACGCGACGAAGAGGGACGTACCCGCGTATCGCTCACTGAATACCTTTCGACCGTATCGCTCCTCTCCGATGCTGACACGCGCGACGACGGAACGCCACGTGTCACGCTCATGACTATTCACGCAGCCAAAGGCCTTGAGTTTCAAGCCGTATTCGTCACAGGTATGGAAGAAGACCTCTTCCCCTCCTCATTGGCCAAGATGAGCACCCACGAGATGGAAGAAGAGCGTCGCCTCTTCTACGTAGCCGTAACGCGTGCCAAGGAATACTGCTTCTTGAGCTATGCACAGACGCGCTTTCGCTACGGATCGCTACAGTTTTCCGAGCCCAGCCCCTTCCTCGACGAGATAGACGAAGCCTATATTCAACGTCAGGACACAAGATCCTCTGCTCCCAGCTTCAGTTCAAACGCACAGCAAAGCAAGTGGGGTAGTGGCAGATACGGTGCAAACTCATCAGCATCATCGTATGGTGGCGGTCGTCAAGCCAAACGATACAGTGCGACTCGAAACAACGATTTCGATAGCTTCTTTGGTGGACAGTCAGAAGACGACTTCCGTTCGTCAATGGGATATAAGAATAGCCAACTTGCTTATAACGAATACAGTGGTACTACAGCCAAAGGCGATGCCGACTATGAAGCAGGCTATCAAGGCTACGGCGAGTTACGCTCACGCCACTCAAGCGCTAAGCACAACTACACAAAAAAAGTTCCAACTTCGCCCTCTCGCATCACCACCTCCCCCTTGCCTTACGGCTACGTAAGCACAGGCGTCGTACGTAAGAAAGGAGCCGACACCACCGCCGATGCTGCCACCCAAGCCGCATGGCCCGAAGGTGCAGTCGTTCGCCACAACCGCTTTGGCGTGGGTAAGGTCGTGAGTGTAGAAGGCAGTGGCGACAATGCCAAGGTCCGCGTCGAATTTGATCAAGTGGGCATCAAGAATCTATTGCTCAAGTTCGCTGGACTCAAACGATTGTAAAACGTTACAAACATTCTAAAGCGGAAGGGCTTTCTTTTATGCTGTGTCGAGTGATACAGTAAGGGAGAGTCGTGCCTTATAAGAGGGCGATGGCGACTCTGTGGAAACGCAAAAAGAAGATTCCATCTTTAAGACGCTCAACCCCCGAATGGTGTACACAATGATTGGTTGTCATGAAGTGGCGCGAATCAAAGGGAAGGCTGCCGACTCGCATGGCAACCCCATCACCCGTAACTTCAGACATCGAACACCGCAGCAAGACATTATACGCATCAACCATTATGCCGTAAGTTATCCCGTCATTCCAGTACCGTTCGGACGCAACAAGCCGCGCGGACTCGGCAAACCGAAGGAACTCTCACTCAAAACGAGCAACTTCAAGGCAGGTGTCGACCGCAACGTGATGGCGTTTAACGCTATATGCGAACACTACCCGGATATAAAACACATTGTAGAAAATCTGTAAAGAAACATCAATATGGATATAGACTTGGTATATCTATGGGTCAACGGCAACGACCCGAAGTGGCAAGCTAAGCGCGACGCGTGCATCGGACGACCCACAGAACGACAAGAAAACTGCAAAGGACGCTATGCTGACAGCGGCGAACTGAAATACAGTCTGCGCTCTATAGAGATGTATGCGCCTTGGATACGCAAAATATTCATCGTGACAGACGACCAAAAGCCCGAATGGCTCAACACTGAAAATCCCAAGATTCAAGTGGTTGACCACAAGGAGATAATGCCTGCCGAGAGTCTGCCTTGCTTCAACTCGACATTGATAGAGCACTATCTCGACAAGATACCGGGCTTATCGGAGCATTTCCTCTTCTCCAACGACGACATGTATATAAACCAGCCCGTCACTCCGGCTACATTCTTCGCAGCCGACGGACTGCCTATACTGTATATGAACCGCAAGCCTTTCCGAAAGCTGGCGCTATGGTTTAGAGACAATGTTAAGGGCAAACCATTGAGCATGTATCTTAAGATTATAAGAAATGCAGCCGAACTTGTAGAGAAATACTACGGCACTTACTACGGATGCAAGCCTCATCACAACATCGACTCGTATCTGAAGAGCACCATAACATTCACAAACCGTAAGTTTGAGAAGGAGTTCAGTCCTATGGTACCGCACCATGTTCGTGCAGCTGACGACGTACAGCGAAGCGTATACTCTTATGTGGCTCTTGCCGAAAAGAAGGGTCATCTGCGCTACGTATCACATAAACATTCGTTCCGTCTGCACATCGACAACCACAAACTCTACGAAAAGTTTGAGCGATACAATCCCGTTTTCTTCTGCATGAACGATTCGGAGTTTGCTAACGATGTCGATCGTAAGGCTGCAATCGACTTCCTCGAAAGCAAGTTTCCGAAAAAATCGGAGTTCGAGAAATAAAGAGAGGAAGGGCAAACATAAATACAGCAACCAACCGGAACGGCGGACTCCCGTCCGACGCGCAGCAACAAGCCCACAACTAAAAGGCTGGCTGTACGTCGGACGGGAGTCCGCCATTCTGGTTTAATATATGCGATTCGTATTCTACAAACAGAATTTCTGTCCTGCAGCCACTGTATAATACGCTTCTTTAGCTTTAAGTTCTACTGGGGTTGTAGCATTGTCAAACAATCCTGTTTTTACCATATCTGAGATGTAATGCACAAGTTTGTCGGCATCAGGACTGACCATTATTTTTGCCAAAGCTTTGGTTCCCCTAACCAGAATAGCCCACTTAATGTTATGGCTCCACATCTGCAAACGTTCCATATCACCATTGTCCTGATACATTTTCTGAATTAGAGAGAGTCCGTTCAAGAGCGTCTCAAGACGTTCCAATTCATTAATCGACTTTGATATGGACTTACGGTTGACATAATAATAATACAGTGGCAACTGCGTTACAGTCGTTTTAATTGGTTTCATCAATAGTTCCGACCACCAAGGAATGTCCTCATACTTCATTCCCTTTATAAACTTCACATCCTTTATAAGTGAACGCTTGAACAGATGACGCCACACAAAACAATGCTTTATAGCAAACTTCTGTTCAGGTTGATTCCAGTCGGAAGCATATTTCAATGCGTCGTCCGTCACGACTGTCTTTATTCTGCCAAGCCTGTATTTGAAAGGCGAACGCCAAGCACCTGCTTTGTCAGTATTTACTTTAAACCTACGCATCAGTTTAAGTTGTACGTTTCTGTAGAAAGAGTCTCGATACCAGCTCACCATATCAGTATCGTCACGCTCAATCAGACCTACTGCTAACTCCAAAGTCTGCGGATGTATAAAGTCATCGGAGTCTACAAACATAACGTATTCGGCATCAGCAACAGCCAACCCCTCATTGCGGGCATGCGACAATCCGCCATTTTCCTGATGAATTACCTTGAAACGCGAGTCTTTAGCTGCATATTCGTCAAGTATGGCAGGGCTTCCGTCGGTAGAACCATCGTCCACACAGATGGCACGCCAATGCGTATATGTCTGAGCAAGCATGCTGTTCAGACAACGTCGTAAATACGCTTCTACGTTATAAACGGGAATGATAATATCAACTTTGTTAGCTTTCATAGCTTGACTTTTAGGCTTCCATGTCTGGCAAAGCGTAATATTCTGCTTGTATGTCA
>ULWE01030065.1_pt1 | contig 9497 bp, 13 predicted proteins | sample 1960071 | NCBI WGS metagenome assembly ULWE01 (sample SAMEA4835804, study PRJEB28245) | human gut metagenome | biome: gut microbiome; material: fecal sample | place: Denmark | collected 2008 | reverse complement strand
TGCTGACGCTATAGATTTATTAAACGGTTCACTAAGCGGCAGCACCCTAATATTCTTTAATAACACTACTACAGACACTACAATGGGTATATCAATCATAAGTATGTATGGTCAAGAAACATCGGCTACACCAGATATTCCTGCTTCATCTATGGTGGTATACCCTATAGCAGGTGTTATAAGAAATGTAGTTTTGTTTGGCAATAGTGTGATTGGAAGTAATATTTACGTAGCACTCCTATTAAATAATGTAAAGAATATGAATCACTATTCTAATTATGAAACAGATAGACTTATTATAGGAACTAATCAGAATCTACCAGTACAGGGTCTACTTGCCGTTATGTGTATAAACAATACATAGCAAGTATTTAAAATGACAAATAAAATTGCAACAGAACAATATTTAATTAATTTAGCTGGTGGAGGTACAAATACTCAACCAAGTGTGCCACTAGAGATAGAGTAGAGTTCTTCGGACTTGAAACTAACGATAATTACGCTAATAATCAGTTAGTTAAGGAAGAGGATATACAGTTGTCAACATTCCAGTATGACTTCAATATACATGTTTCAATAACTAACTCTGGGCTTACGTCTAAATCCTATGACTTTGTAGCAGATGTTTACATAGATGGAGTTCTAGATGGGTTTATAACAATTCCTAGGTCTGGAACTCTAGACTATCAAGGGGCAACTTTCTTTGACAGAAACTTCCACTTTAATTTACCAACTGATTTAACTAATGTCTCTAAATTATTGTTCACTGGATATTTCAGTACATACAGGGTGACTGTAGATGCAGATAGTGTAACAAATAACGCAGTATGCCAATCTGGGGTAACTACTGAAATACCAATAAATCAGGCATATATAGGAGGTGACACAGCTAATATTTCTATAAATGTAATTATATAATGAAGTTTGTAACATTCTTAAAGCAAGTATTCACATCCCACTCTGGCATATCATCTAAGAGACTCTGCGGAGTAGTAGGGTGGTTTGTCTGCTTGGGAGTGTTAATATACTGTGCAGTAAACGTAATTCAAGCCCCATTAATGATAGACACAGTCCTGTTGTGTTGTATGGGATTGCTTGGCATAGATTCAGTAACAGGAATATGGAAGAGATTCACCAATAACGATAAATCGAATAAATAATGAAAGTAATACCTAAACTACAACAAGGAAACACCATAGAGTCCGATAATACTAAAGTAGTTAGGCCAGAAATTCATGAACCTATTAAAGCTAAACCTAAACAGTATTCCATTGTAGATTTAGGTGGAGAACCTTCTAATGATACCAGGTCAGCTGCTGAAAGAAATAGAGACTATTGGCATCCTATTAAAGGAGCTAAAGCCAGATTCAGGGCTTCTATGTCCAATGAGACTAATCCTCTAGTTGGAATAGAAAGAACTATACTTCCTTCAGCAGCTGGTGCTGCATTAGTAACAACTCCAGCCGCTGTTGTAGGAGGAGCTTTAGGTAATATGACTGTGGATAAGCTTACCGGGGGCTGGGGTAATTGGTTAGAAGATAAGACTGGCATTCCGTCTGAAATTGGAGTTTATACTAATCCAGGAGCTTGGTATGGTGGTGCTAAAGGATATAAGATTGGAAAGGACAAGTTAATAACTAAATCAATTAAAGGTGACGCTGACTTAGCTTGGAATCCTATTAACAAGAATCATTGGATATTTAATAAGGAAGCAAGGACTCCTTCTAATATAGCAATGGCAACAGCTAACAGAATTACTCCATTTCTATCTAAGGTAGAGAAATTACCATTAAAAGTGGCTGCTTATAAAGCTGCCAAGAGAACTAACGGTAATGCATCAGTAAGTTTGCAAGATATAAAAACAATGCCAGCCGACTACACAGGTTCTTCAATACTAGATGGAGGAAATTTAGAAGGCAGGAATCTATTAGCTAAATATATATTTGATGAGAATCCAGTAGTTAAAAGAATGTTCTTTAATAAAGCTACTAGTAATATCAAACCTATTAGCCGTAATGAAGCAAGGAGAGGATTTAGTCATGGGGATAGATATGAGCAGCTTTATCCTGGAGTTCATAACAGAAGATACGAAATGAGTGCAGTAGTACCCTCTGGTAGACCTCTTAAGTTTGAGAATGTTACAAAGTTTACTGATTATGCTGGAAAGAATCCAATCAGCAAGGTTGTTGGTAAGGAGACTGAACCAGTAATGCGTATGGGAGATAAAGAGTTCATGACCTTTAGGCAGCCAGGAACTGATTATATAGGTCCTATTGATGACGTTGCCGGACACTTGGTTAAGTTTCAAATGAACAAAGGTAAATTAAGACAGACTTCTCAAGATATGTGGAAATTTAATCCTGCTGACTATGCTAAGAGGTGGAATGATTCTCCTAATACCGCTAACCAAGTCAGGCTTATTAAACAAGCTGCATTAATGGATAAAGTAGGTCGTCCTTTCATATTACAGCAATCTAATCCTATATGGATTGAAGGTAAGTCTGTTAGAAATCCGGAATTGGTAACTATGGCACATGGTGGAAGATTTGATTTTAAGAAGTCCCCTCTGCTAAAGAAACAAGAAGAGATTAACGGTAAGAGGGACATGCGCAAGAAGTTCATCAAATCAAGTCGCCCAACCTATAAGAAGCGAATCAAGAAAGCTCAACAAGGAATGAAGTTCGTAAGTTATAATCCAGTAAGTAATCCTACAATAGATTACACTGATATTACTAATCCTATTAATCCATTCAGCGAATATAACTTTAATACAGTTTACGATAAACCAGAGGCTTTAGTAGTACCAGTAAGAGATACTGATGAAACTGATGTAGTAGCTAATAATCCTATAGCAGAGCCAGTAATTAATAAGTCAGTAGCTAGTAAACCTGTTACCGATAAACCTGTTACTGCCAACTCAACTTGGAAGAGTCCATATACTAACAGAAAGCAATGGTCTACAGAACTTATTAATGCCTATAAGAAGGCAGGTATTACTAATGATAATGCAATTAGAATGTTATTAGCACAAGACGCATTAGAATCTAGTTGGGGTAAGTCTGCACAAGGTAAGTACAACTTTGGCAATTTAACTACTGGTAGTTCATGGAAAGGTGATTATGTAACTGGTAATGATAAGAATGCTAAAGGTGAAGCTATTAAGCAGAAGTTTAGGTCTTATAATTCTATGGATGAGTATGCAGCAGATAAGATACAATTCTTAAAGAGACTATATGACTTTGATGAGAATGATGATATTAATAAGTTTGTAGCTAAGCTTACTGGTTCTAATAAAGGTAAGAGAAGATATGCAGAAGCTACTAATTATGCTAAAGTACTTACTGGAGTATATAATGGTATTCCTAAAGGTGAGAATGGTATGATTATTAAGTATCAGAATCCAGCTCAACCTATTAAATATATGGGAGGTTACGATAAGAGAGGTAACATAGTATTGCCAGTTACTAATGAGAATGGTATGAATAATGTAACTTTACCAGAAGTAACAGTTACTCCTAGAAATATTAATCTAGCAGGAGCTGTAGATAGAGGAAGGAGAGAAGCCGCACCTTATGTTAGTACATTATTAACAGGTGCAATATTTGGACCATTATCAGTAGCAGGTGGATATGCAGGTAATGAAGCAGTTAATAAGATAACTAATGTAGCTAGTAATGACAAATATAAAGACTGGGCTGATATGCTCTCTAAGACTACAGGAATGAATCCGGTAGTTGCAGATTTCTTTAACATAGGTAATTTGGCAGGTGGATTTGGAATGCGTAACTTTGGACCTAGGTTAAAGCCAGTAAAAGATATGGCTGTTGGTGGTAATAAATGGGCTAGAGCTAGAGTAATTAGTAAGGCTATAGATAAAGGGACTCCTTCAGTTGAGCCATTGCCCAATAATGTAGGTTGGGGACCTAGACAATCCATACATGTAGTACATGATAAGAATAGTGCTAGACTCCCGAAATTATACTTTCCAGAAAGGTGGGATGCTATTCATGAAGGCGCTCCTGAAGCTGGTATATGGTATCAAGGTAAATTTGGCAATCCAAGAACAGCAGCTAATCACTCTGTTCCAGGTAAGGCAGAGAAAGCGGCTAAGGCTAGAGAGAGATTTGCCAAGAGACCTTACAGAGTAGAAGGTGATTTAGAGTTAGAGAGACCAATAGTTACTGTAGGTGATGTACCTAACAGAGCAGCATTAGAACGAGCAGCTGATAAGATGAGTGCTGACGGGGTAATCTTTAATAATGTATATGATAATGGATATTCTAATAACCAAGTAATCTTTAGTCTTAGAGATAACTTGAAGAATAGCACTATGACCCATAAGCCAACTGGTAAAATAGTTACTCCGACCGAGAACAATCCATATCCTAAGATAGGAACAGCTACTATAGTAAATGGTAAGTTTGAGCCTACTGGAGATATCTTTGGAGAAATTCTCCCCACACAGGGAACTAAGCAGGCTGTGTTTCATCATAAAACTGACCCTACTAAGGTAGTCAAAGTGTCTAAAGTTCCAGAGGAAGGATATAGAACTGTAGATGAGTTACGTAAAGCTATTAAGATGTCTAGAGCTAGGGATGAAGTGCCTAGTGCTGTACCCACAGAACTTCAAGGTTACTTACAAGGAGAAAAGGGAATGTATCCGGTGTTTACTCAGACCAAAGTAGGGCCTATTGAAAAGGAGAATGTGCTTGACGAGTTAGCAAAGATATTTGAGTCTAAAGGATGGACTAGGATTAATGATTCGTCCTATAAGAACTCTAAAATTACAGTCGGAGACATTACTACAGAGAATGTAGGTATGCTTAACGGTAAACCAGTCATCTTTGACCCAGAAGCTGCTTACAATAAAGACATTATTAGGGTATCTAACGCTAAATTTAAGAATAAGAACAATTAACTTTAGGCTAACATCTATTAACTAATATCACTTGGATAGTATATTTAGATGTAGTAAATTTGCAATGTAAAAGAATTAACAACATGAGTAAAATAGCAACAGAATTAGAAGCTAAGACTATGGGGGGGGGGACTCTCTCGGTAATTGATAATAAGTGCTGTACTAAAGCTAGAGCACTTGAATTAGGATGTCAGATTAAAAGTGGATTTAGTTATACTGATAATCAGTTAGTGGAGTTAGAAGGTATAGAGGCAGCTATAACTGCTCCAAATGTAATCCTTCATTATGGTTGGCAGGATATGCCAATTAATAATATACAGCAATTTAGAGTACGTTTCTCATTTGTTAATGAGAGTTCAGTGAATGGAGAGCCATTTAAGTATTCTGACAATACTATGTACTTTACAATTACTCCAAGATTAGAGCAAGGAGAACAAACGTACACTAAGACTTTAGCAAATCCTCTTAAATATTACTTAGAGAAATTAGCACCTTCTAACCAAGACCCATATAATACACCTGTTTGGATACGTTTTGAGGGATACATGATGCTTAGGCAAGTATCTCAAATTACATTAGCAGTAGATTCTCAATCTGAGAATTGGGCAGAAGGAGTAACATTTCCTTCATCTGGAAAGTGGGTCAAAATGAATAATTCTGGTAGAGTATTTAGATTTACTGGTGGGGAAATAGACCTAAACATAGAACTGTATACAGCGTCAGCGCAATGATTAAAGTAACTGATAATAAAGAAGTAAAGGAAACAGTCCTAGCAGGACTTAAAAGGAATAAAGAGAAGTATGGTAAGAAGTACTGCCCATGCTCCTTAGTAAGAGATGAAAATACAGTATGTATGTGTAAAGAGTTTAGGGAAATGGAAGAAGGGACTTGCCATTGCCAACTTTATGTTAAAACTAAAGACTAATAATTATGGATGAATTAAAGAACCAATTAGCACAGTATTTATGTAGCCAAATTCATAATGGCACTAAAGATTTGATTGAATTAATTGAATCGGAAGACCTTATTAATGAACAGTGGTATAAGAACTGGAAGGAAGAGATGAGAATCTTACTACAGGAGAAGTAATTATGATAATACTTAGTGGAAATTGTCCTAGGCATCATAATGCCATTATGTTGGAACTTACAGACTTTGATGACAGTAAAATTTCCTATCTAGCTAGAATATCTAGAGGACATCATGTTGATACTCTGTTAGTTCCTAGGGAATATAAAGATACATTTGAATCTACAGAACTATATAAAGTATTACTGCCTAATATTAGTATAGGTGATGTACAATTTGCTAAAATATACTATTATGATTGACGTTAGAAAGACATTAGAGAATTTACATCAGATACTTCCAAACTTATCAATAGAGGACTTATTTAGAGTTCTTGATAACATAGTAGAGATTCCACAATTTAACGTAGGACAGACAACTACTATACGTAGAGATAATAGTGGCTGGAGACCATATGACACAGGTACATTTATATCTTATGCTAGTAATGGAATAACACTTAGTGATGAAGGAACTTGTAAATAACTGGAATGAGAAACATCCCGAATACGTATTGGTACACGGGATGTATTCTTATGTAGACAATGGACAATCTAAGGATATGCACATGCTTACTATCTTTAATAAGGATAATGAATGTGTATGTGAATATAAAGGAGAAGATTTTATTAAATTATATAATACATTAGAAGAAGAATGGGAAAGCGATTAATTAATGTTGATGAAGTGGAGGAGATAGTACCTGTCCTAGTAGGCAAATTACTAGAGAACAATTTGATAACAGAGGAACAAGCAAACCAAATCATCTGTGCAATCTTTAATGATAACTATCTAGGAGAATATAGTGAGGGAGATGTATTAGTTCACACTTGTATGTAATTAATGAGTTATGGAGAATGATAGGCTAAATGAAATTAGGGAATTAAATCCAGATTATGATATTAGTATGCATGAGCTAGATGTTTGTGTAGGAGACAATCAATATAGGCTAATGTATTATGTGTATGTTCAGCATAAAGAATCTGGAATAGGTGTATATGGTGACAAGGACTTTGATATGCAGGAAGTAATAAATAGGCTTCCTATTAAGTTCACAATAGAGAAAGAACATAGTATAATACCTAAGGGAGTGCATATAAAAATCTGCGACTTCTCCAGTAGCCGAGGAGTCTTTCTCTTTAGTGACGTTGATAACTATTTTAAAAACCATACAGTAAGTGTGACTATTGACTATCCACTAAAGAATCCATACACATTCACTGTTAAATGTATCGTTTTGAATGATTTGATAAATGAAATAGTTCTTGCATATAGAAGGATTTACGAAGAAGAGAAGGAGAATCCAGGTAAGTATGGAATATGGGGACACCGTATAGAAGATTTATGGCTTGAGAAAGCTACTCTCGATATAGAGACTGGTAATGTTAAAATACTTGTAGGTAGTTAATATGGATAATAAATTAAATGTACAGAAACTAGGATATGAAGTAGGAGAACCTATGTGGGTTCATTGGGATAATAGATACGTATTGCGTGGAGGACATATACTAGGAAAATGCCCAGATGAGAATTTGATAACCACAGTGGGCTACTTGGCATATATGGACGACAAATCAATAATATTGGGAAGAGGCATTGAGAATCATTGTGATGAGGACGGTACTCGCAGAGTAAAAGATACAATACACATACCAATGAGCTTAGTAGCTAGTTTTGGAAGTTTTGATTGATGAACTATGACAAATGAGGAGTATAATAAATGGCTAATCCTTTACTTTGATATGCAATCTATAAATTTACAGTTCAATTGTAATGATATAGCATCATCATTAAAGGCACAAAGAGATAAGATAAAACAATTCTGTATTGACTGTCTAACAGGAGTAAAACATCAGGCTGACAGCTTTCTATTTGACACAAATGCCTGCATATTTTCTACTTCCGAAACTAGAGGACTGTTGTTCTCATATGAAGAATATCCCATTCTTGATACTGATACTACTAAAGTAGTTGACGGAAAGTATCCCTTAGACTATGCTACTGAAATAGTAGAATCTAATTTGGATGATATCATTGACTATATAGTACAATCGGGAACAGAAACATACAATGATAGAACCAGTAGAGGATTTGGGAATAGGTGGAGTCCTTATAATGAGGAGGAACGTAAACAAGTAATTAAACTGTTTAACTCTGGAACTTGGTATGATACATTTGGAGCTTTAAAGAATTTATATTATGAAAGAACTCCCAAAGGCTTAAGAATGTGTAACCTTACTGGTAAATCTTTACAAGATAATGTTCTAGGATATATAGAAGATATTATTTTGAATATAAAAGACCATTATGAAACATTTGCTGTTATTCCTAGAGGTAAATCTAAATTACAAGTTTATATGACAATAAGCAATGGAACAAATGGAGCTGAAGGATGTATTATTAATTCTATGGAAGATGTTCTAAATGTGCTTAAAAACTTAAGGAAATATAAAGGAGTAAATTGGTCACAGCTACTGGAAGTTGGGATAGATAATGCAGATGATTTATATTGGTGGTACGTGACATTCTCTATAGACACTACAGCTATATAATAAAATTGATACCAGCCAGTAGATGCTAGGCACAAAGCCTAAGATAGTTTTTACATCTTCGTCTTGGTGGTCTACGCCAGTGCGCTCTGACGTATTCCCACTTACCGAGACGGAATCTTATTATAAACAACAAAGCCCGAACTTAGTTTAATTACTAGGCTCGGGCTTTATTATATCAACCTGTTATGTATTAATTTTAATTACTTGTCTAGAATAGTCAGGCAAGTCAAGTATTTTATTACTTTGGTCAAATGTAGAAGCTGTATTCTGCAATAGGAGTCTTTTAGTTCCATTCGAACCAATTGCATACCAATTTGAATCTACATATATTAAATCAGTAAGAGTATATTCACCTAGTGTAGATGTAGTCCAATTATTACCCCTATCTGTAGACACACTCTTCATATTATTTCCTATAAGCATAAATGTATTAGTCCCAGCTTCATTTACATACAATCCTTTAGTCAAACCTGTTAGTTGTGGTCTAGTGGTTGCAGCAGTCCATTGAGTTCCAGTTGGGTTAGTACTAACGTATGTATAATTACTTGTAGTGCTATATACTACACTTCTTGGTGAAGAATGAAACCCTTGTATTACTGCACTTGGTGTAAACATTCCAGGAGTATAATAAGTAAGAGAATCTGGTACAGATGTAGCCAAGAAGGTATATATTCTAGCTCCTCCCTGATATGATGCCCCAACACAGCAGTAATCATAAGGCCCAGTTGATATGCTACTGACTGGACCTACAACACTACGCTCCTTTACTGTACCGTCATCATACACTATAATAACATAGTTCTTATTGTCTCCTGCTGCTCCTTTATAAAATACCCAGCCAGTAGAGAATCTAGCCAAGTGAACATAAGCATAAGCTTTTACAGTATCTTTGTATTTTAATTCCCACTGTTTGGTAGACTGATTAACTACATACAATCCTCCAAGTATAGACAATGCTC
>ULWE01017528.1_pt1 | contig 9501 bp, 4 predicted proteins | sample 1960071 | NCBI WGS metagenome assembly ULWE01 (sample SAMEA4835804, study PRJEB28245) | human gut metagenome | biome: gut microbiome; material: fecal sample | place: Denmark | collected 2008 | reverse complement strand
TTCCGCAGCTATGCAGACGATATGGACCTCATGGACTGGCTCAACAACATGATCTGGCCGGCCGAGGCGAAGATGCAGGAAGAGGACATCTACTGGGGCGCGATGCTCGCCGCTGTCGAGATGATCGAGGGCGGCACGACGACGTTTGCCGACATGTACGGGCCGTACATGGAGAAGGTCGCCGAGGCCGCAAATGATGCGGGCCTGCGCGCCGTGCTCTCGCGCGGCATCATTGGCGTCGCCCCGGGCGGCGATGCCAAGATCGAGGAGAACGTCTCGCTCTACAAGGATTTCAACGGCGCAGCGGACGGCCGCATCACGGTCATGTTCGGCCCGCACGCACCGTATACCTGCCCGCCGGACTTCCTCAAAAAGGTTGCAAGCACGGCGCAGTCGCTCGGCGCGGAGATCCACATCCACATGGCGGAGACGAAGGCTGAGGTCGAGCAGATCGTGAAGGAATACGGCAAGCGCCCGTTCCGGTACGTCGAGGAGACGGGCCTTTTCGACGGCAAAGGCACGCTCGCGGCGCACTGCGTCCACCTCGATGACGAGGACATCGCCATCATCAAGAAGCACGCCATCCGCGTCGCCCACAATCCGGGCAGCAACATGAAGCTCGCGAGCGGCATCGCGCCGGTGCCGCGCCTTCTCAAGGAAGGCATCTGCGTCGCACTCGGCACGGATGGTGCTTCGTCGAACAACAACCTCGACATGCTCGAGGAGATCAACCTCGCGGCGATGCTCCACAAGGTCAGCACGCTCGACCCGCTGGCTGTCCCGGCGCGCACGGCGCTCAAGATGGGTACGGAATACGGGGCGAAGGCTGTCGGCCTCACGGGCGTCGGCAAGCTCGAAGCCGGCTGCAAGGCCGACATCACGCTCTTCGACATGGCGGGCGCTGCCTGGTATCCGCGCAACGACCTCGCGTCGCAGCTCGTCTACTCGGCACATGCCGACTCCGCCTCGACGGTGCTCGTCGACGGCAGAGTCCTCATGGAAGACGGCGAGCTCCTGACGCTCGACAAGGAGCGCATCTTCTACGAGGCGCAGAAGTGCGCAGAGCGCTTGACGAAGTGAGCGATGTGAACCGCAACTTACAGAGAATCTACAGCAGGGCTGCCGCTTCGTGCGACAGCCTTGCTTTTGTCATCATACCATCGATACAGGGGGGAGATTTTTGAAAAAGACTACGAGCCGCACGCGGGCGCGGCGCAAGCCGGTGCGCAAGGCGCAAAGCACGGGCCGCCGCGTGGCGCGCGCACACACGGGCAGGCGCTCGGAGCTCTTCGGGCTGGCGCTCTTGGCCATAGGACTCATCTCGATCTGTGGCATCTGCGGGCTCAATGTGGGCTTTGTCGGTGTCTACTTCGCGAAGTTCCTGCAGTACTTCTTCGGCGTGGGCTCCATCCTCGTCGCCGTCGTGATCCTCTTGATCGCCTGGACGTACATGACGAAGCATCATGCGCCGCACTATTCGCCGCGCTTCTTTGGCCTGCTCGCGCTCTTCATCTCCGCGCTCGCCATCTGGCACCACTTCAAGGTACCGGTCGGCGAGGAGATCCTGCCGCAGAGCCTGCCGACGGGCGGCGGCCTCTTGGGTGGTGGCCTGCTGCTCGCGCTGCGCAAGTGCTTCGGCGTCGACGGCTCCATCATCATTCTCGGTGTCGGCACAGTCGGCTCCGTCTTGCTCTCGACGACCTGGTCGCTTGCGACAGGCCTCCTCAAGACGCAGGAAAAGGCGAAGCAGGGCGCAGCTGCCGCAGGCTCGGCCATCCAGTCGACCTGCGGCAAGGTCGCCGAAGTCAGCGGCCGTGTCGAAGAGCACGTCGTCGAGGCCGTGCGCGAGAAGGTCAGCAGAGTCAGCAAGGCCAGCTTCTACAATCAGGCGGCGGACAAGCGCTTTGCCGATGCGCCCGAAGAGACGTCTGCTGCAGCAGAGCCTCGCATGGCGGCCGAGACTGCGGAGGCGAAAGGCGATATAGGCAATGTGGAAAGTGCCATGCCGGACTTCACGATCGAGTACGGCACAGCACATGAACAGGCAGCAGAGTCCGCAGAGGAGCGCCCGATGGGCTTGCCGGACTCCATCGAGCCAATCGGCATGGCCGTACCACCGGCGAGCCTGCGCGCGGGAAGCCCCTTCGTCGAGGGGCCGATAGGCAGGGGAACGAGCCCTGCGGCACCTCCAGAAGATCCTTCAGAGCCACTTGGCGAGCCAGAGCAGTTTGCCCCGGCGCCCGCAGCTCCTTTCATCGTGCCCAAGACAGAGCCCGTCGTGCCGCCTTCGCCGAGCCCGATGAAGAAGAAGCCGACGGCCATGCCCTCGTACGACGAGATCGCGCCGATCATGCCGGCCGCGGCATTGCTCGACGGCTCGGCCAAGAGCATGGAGAGCAGGCAGGGCAGTGGTTCGCAGGGTGCTGCTGCCAGCTCGTCTGAGGCGGCAACAGCACCTGCTGCGCCGCCGCGCCCCTACGTGCTGCCGCAGGTCACGGAGATTCTCTCGAAGCACGCGAAGAAGCACAATGCCGCGCTCGAGATGGAAATCGCCGACAAGGCACACATCCTGCAGAAGACGCTCGAGGACTTCCACGTCAAGGCAAAGATCATCAACGCCTGCCACGGCCCGGCCGTCACGCGCTATGAGCTCGAGCCGGCACCGGGCGTCAAGGTCAGCAAGATCACGAACCTCGCCGACGACCTCGCGCTGAGCCTCGCCGCGACATCGGTGCGCATCGAGCCGATTCCCGGCAAGGCAGCCATCGGCATCGAGGTGCCGAACAAGGAGCTCGAGGGTGTGCAGCTGCGAGAAGTCCTCGAGAACGAGAAGTTCCTCAAGGCGAAGTCGAAGCTGACGGTCGGCCTCGGCATGGACATCGGCGGCCAGGCCATCTTCGCGGACCTCGCGAAGATGCCGCATCTGCTCGTCGCCGGTGCTACGGGCTCCGGTAAGTCTGTCTGCATCAACACGCTGATCACGAGCATCCTCTTCAAGGCGAAGCCGGAGGAGGTCAAGTTCATCCTCGTCGACCCGAAGATGGTCGAGCTCTCCAACTACAACGGCATCCCGCACCTCATGGTCCCCGTCGTCACGGAGGCCAAGAAGGCGGCCTCCGTGCTCAACTGGTCGGTGCAGGAGATGGAGAAGCGCTACGCGAAGTTTGCCGAGCACAACGTCCGCAACATGGAGACCTACAACACAAAGTTCCCCGAGGACAAGATGCCGGCCATCGTCATCATCATCGACGAGCTGGCCGACCTCATGATGGTCGCGCCGCACGACGTCGAGGACGCCATCTGCCGCCTGGCGCAGAAGGCCCGCGCCGCCGGCATCCACATGGTGCTCGCGACGCAGCGCCCGTCCGTCGACGTCATCACAGGCATCATCAAGGCCAACATCCCGTCGCGTATCTCGTTTGCCGTCTCAAGCCAGATCGACTCGCGCACCATCCTCGACCGCAGCGGCGCCGAGAAGCTCCTCGGGCGCGGTGACATGCTCTTCTATCCGGTCGGCGCGGCGAAGCCCATGCGCGTGCAGGGCGCCTTCATCAGCGACGAGGAGGTCGAGCATCTCTTGGACTTCATCCGCAGCCAGGGGCAGGAGATGGAGGCCAACGAGGAGATCATCACCTTCACCGAGAATGCCATGAAAGAGGACGAGGAGAAGGATGAGGGCAAGGGGCGCCGCGCCTCGAAGTACGACGAACTCTTGCCGGATGCCGTCAATCTCGTCATGTCGACGGGCCAGGCATCGGCCTCGTCTCTTCAGCGCCGCTTCCGCGTCGGCTATACGCGCGCTGCGCGCCTCATCGACGAGATGGAGGATCTCAGCATCGTCGGGCCGAACATCGGCAGCAAGCCGCGCGAGATCCTCATGAACTCTGAGCAGGCCGCTGCCGTGCTGGCCGAGTGCAGTGACAGCTGACGAAAACTTTCACGAAATCGGCTGAAAAATGGTCAACAGACTGGAAAAGCACAGGATGCTTGTGGTATACTTGAGAATGGTTATGTAATTTCCAGTAAATTCCATGCGTAATACCAGAGATAATCATCAGGATTTCTCTTATGGGGGTAGATTTTTTTGAAGTACATGAGTGGTAACGAACTGCGTGAAGCTTATCTGCAGTTCTTTTCGGAAAAGAAAGGTCATCTGCGTCTGCCGAGCTTCTCGCTGATCCCGCAGGACGATCCGACCTTGTTGCTGATCGGCGCCGGCATGGCTCCGCTGAAGCCTTTCTTCACGGGCAAGATGAAGCCGCCCCGCACGCGCGTGACGACGAGCCAGCGCTGCGTCCGCACGGGCGACATCGAGAATGTCGGCCGCACGGCGCGCCATCAGACGTTCTTCGAGATGCTCGGCAATTTCTCGTTCGGTGATTATTTCAAGGGCGAGGCCATTCCCTGGGCTTGGGAATTCCTGACGGAAGTCATCGAGCTGCCGAAAGACAAGCTCTGGGTCACGGTCTATCCGGACGACACGGAAGCCATCGAGATCTGGAAGTCCCAGCCGGGCTTCCCGCAGGACCACATCGTCAAGATGGAGGACAACTTCTGGGAAATCGGCCCTGGCCCGTGCGGCCCGGACTCCGAGATCTACATCGACCTCGGTGAGGAGCGCGGCTGCGGCTCGCCGACCTGCGCCGTCGGCTGCGACTGCGACCGCTACCTCGAGATCTGGAACCTCGTCTTCACGCAGTACGACCGCCAGGAGGACGGCTCCTACAAGAATCTCGCCCATAAGAACATCGATACGGGCTGCGGCCTCGAGCGCCTTACGTCCGTCGTGCAGAACAAGAAGACGAACTTCGAGACGGATCTTCTCTACCCGATCATCGAGTACGCGGCCAAGGTCGCAGGCGTCGAGTACGGCAAGGACGAGAAGACTGACATCTCGCTGAAGGTCATCGCCGACCACGCGCGCTCCATGGCTGTCATGATCATGGACGGCATCCTGCCGTCGAATGAGGGCCGCGGCTATGTGCTGCGCCGCATCCTGCGCCGCGCCATCCGCCACGGCCGCATGCTCGGCATCAAAGACAAGTTCCTCGAGGGCGCTGTTGACGCCGTCGTCGACATCTACCGCGATGCCAGCGACTTCGGCGAGCTCATCGCTAAGCACGACTACATCAAGAAAGTCATCAGCATCGAGGAAGACCGCTTTGCCGCGACGCTCAACCAGGGCATGGACCTGCTCGACGAGGAGATCAAGGCACTGAAAGCTGACGGCAAGGAGGAGCTGCCGGGTGAAGTCGGCTTCCGCCTCTACGACACGTTCGGCTTCCCGTGGGAGCTCACCGAGGAGATCCTACACGAGAACGGCCTCGACCTCGACAAAGAGGGCTTCGACAAGGCCATGAACGAGCAGCGCGAGCGCGCGAGAAATGCCCGCGCCGAGAACCAGCGCGTCGCTGTGCCGGACCTCTCGGGCATCGACGTATCGAAGCTCACGGTTGACCCGGAGGCCAAAGAAGGCAAGGTCGTCGCCATCTGGAAGGACGGCAAGCTCGTCGACGAGATCACGGACGGCGAAGAGGCCGGCATCATCCTCGACAAGACCCCGTTCTACGCAGAGGGCGGCGGACAGGTCGGCGACGAAGGCATGCTGCTCGGCGAGTTCGGCCGCATCAAGGCCACGAACGCCAAGAAGCTGCCGGACGGCACGGTCTACCACGTCTCGTACGTAGAGGAAGGCCAGCTCAAGGTCGGCGAGACGGTCAAGATCGAGGTCGACCAGGAGAAGAAGCTTGCTTCGGCGCGCAACCACACGGCAACGCATCTCTTGCAGGCAGCCCTCAAGCAGGTCGTCGGCGACCAGGTCAACCAGGCCGGTTCCTCCGTCACGCCGGACCGCCTGCGCTTCGACTTCACGAACTTCGAGCCGGTCACGCCGCAGCAGCTCGCGGATGTCGAGGAGCTCGTCAACAAGGTCATCCTCAAGGGCCAGGATGTCGAAATCTCGCACATGAGCCTCGAGGAGGCCAAGAAGGCCGGCGCGATGGCACTCTTCTCGGAGAAGTACGGTGATGTCGTGCGCGTTGTCCGCGTGCCGGGCTTCTCGATGGAGCTCTGCGCTGGCTCGCACGTCAAGAATGTCGGCCAGATCGGCATGTTCAAGATCGTCGGCGAGACGGGCATCGCCTCGGGCGTGCGCCGCATCGAAGCTATCACGGGCAAGGCTGCGCTCGACTACGCGAACGAGAAGTTCGCTGTCCTGCAGAAGGCAGCATCCCTGCTCAAGGCGAACGAGGACGATGTCCCCGCAGCTGTCGAGAAGCTGCAGGCCGAGAACAAGGAGATGGCCGGCAAGCTCGCTGATGTCGCGGCGATGCAGGAGAAGGCCGATGCTCAGCAGCTCATCGCTGGCGTCAAGGAAGTCAACGGTATCTCCGTCGTCACGGGCAAGGCCAACGTCGAGAACATGGACTCCCTGCGCGAAGTCGCCGACCTCACGCTCAGTAAGATCGAGAGCGGCGTCGTCGTGCTCGGCTGCGCCAACGATGGCAAGGTCAACCTCGTCGTCAAGGCATCGAAGGATGCCGTGAAGCGCGGCATCCATGCCGGCAAGATCATCAAGGAAGCCGCAGCAGTCGTCGGTGGCGGCGGCGGCGGACGTCCGGACATGGCACAGGCTGGCGGCAAGAAGGCAGAAGCCCTGCCGCAGGCATTCGAGAAGGCAGTGGCCGTCATCGAAGCACAGCTTGCTTAAGAGATTACAGCAGGAACCTCCCTCCTTATGAGGGAGGTTCCTTGATATCTTGGCACCTTATAAACAGATGATAGATGATGGAGGGTCCTGAATCTTGGAAGTCGATATCACAAAAAAAGTACAGTATTTGATGAAATACGGCCTCGTCGGTCTGATTCTCATTGCCGTGCTCTGTGCTGGCGGCATCTACTACTACCAGCATCAGCATAAGTACTTCAACGTCTACGACGCGCAGGTCACGAGCTCGCTCGTCGCGGCGAAAGTACACGGCAATGCGGTAATCACGGAGAAGGTCGTCGAAGACGGTGAGCACGTTGAGGCCGGCGATGTCATCGCCCATGTAAAGAGCACGGTGACGGACGAGCAGATTGCGAACCTCGAGCAGACCGTCGCGCTCTCGCAGCGCAACCTCGATGAGGTCAAGAAGGGGCAGACCGTGACGGTCGCCGTGCCGAGCCCTGCGCCGGCACCGGCTGCGAGCGCACCGCGCAGCAGCGGTTCCTCGCAGAGCGTCGCGAGTGCTGAGTCCCGCATGAATCGCATGAACGAGCTCTTCGAGATGGGTGCCATCAGCGCCGTACAGCGCGATGCCGCCGTCTCGGCCTATCATGCAGCCGTAGCAGCTGCTTCGTCTTCGGCTCCCGCTGCTTCTGCGCCGTCTTCTTCGCCGGCCGTCCGCTACCAGACGACGACACAGCCGCCTGACCCGAAGGCCGTGCAGAATGCAGAGCTCCAGCTCAAGCAGGCGCAGGCCGCGCTCGACAATGCCAAGCAGGATGCCGCTGAGACGGACATCGTCGCGCCGGTAGCCGGCACGGTCTACTACGCGCAGGGCATTGACGAGGGTTCGACGGTCAAGGCAGGCGAGACGGTCGCGAGCGTCGGCAATGCCGACGACATCTGGATTGAGGCCAAGGTCAGCCCCGACAAGGCCGCGAAGATCCGCCTCGGCCAGTTCGTCTCCTACGAGATCGAAGGCCACCAGCTCCAGGGTTCCGTCCAGGATATCCAGCAGCCGGTCAAGAAAGATGACCAGGCTTCGGCCGATAGCGCAGATGCAGCTGCCAGCGCTGGCAACGCCAATGCGGCGGATACAGCTGGCGCAAATGGTGCCGGCCAGAACGGCCAGGATGCGCAGAGCGCGCAGTCTGGGACAGCTGATGCCGCTGACGGCGACGCTGCCAATGGCCAACCTGCCGCAGGCAATCAGCCCAAGACAACTGCCGAGGCCACAGATGCAGATGATGCGGATGAAGACGTCATGATCATCCGCATTTCCATCCCATCCGGCCTCAACTTCAGCCTCAAGCCAGGCATGAAAGCCGTCGTCAAGTTCGCGATGAACGGCTGATACACTGTTCTGTACTACAAAAAAGACTGCCCCAGCGGCAGTCTTTTTTTGATGCAGCGTATCGCATGGAGGGGCAGGCATTCTCAGCAAGCGATACTCTGTGACAAATTTTCGGCGAATCCCTTTTCTTTTTGCAATAGCTGTGTTATAATGACAATAAATTTTCACTAACTAAAGGATTAAAGATGAAAAGTTTTGCTTTTCGGATTCGATATGAGGAGGGAATGGGTATGGTGAACCCAAAACTCAAGGATGAGCTCAACGACCAGCTCTGTGAGGCGATGCTGTCCTTGGAGACGGTGGATGAGTGCTACCAGTTCTTTGAAGACCTCTGCACGATCAGCGAGCTCAAGGCGATGAGCCAGCGGCTCGAGGTTGCGCGGATGCTGCGCGCTGGTCATACGTACGATGACATCGTCGCGCGCACGGGTGCGAGCACGGCGACGATCAGCCGCGTCAAGCGCTGCCTAAATTACGGCGCAGACGGCTATCACATCGTCCTCGACCGGCTGGCCCCGGATGAGGGAGAGAATCCTTCAGACGACTGAATGAATCCTTATAATAGAAAGAAAATGCAATCAAGATAAAAGGAGACAGACCCATGGATAAAGAAAGACTGACACTGGAGATCCCGTACGGCATGTGCGACTTCCTGCCGGTAGAGGCGGCAGAGAAGCGCGCCATTGAGACGGAGCTCGCTTCGCTGTTCGCCGAGTGGGGCTACGATGAGGTCGTCACACCGACGATTGAGTACCTCGACAACTTGACGCTCGGCACGAGCCGCGCACTGGAGCCGCATCTCTTCAAGCTCTTCGACAAGGACAACCGCACGCTCGCGCTGCGCCACGAGATGACGACGCCGATTGCGCGCCTCGCGGCCAGTCGCCTGCGCGACTATCCGCAGCCGCTGAAGCTCTCCTATGTCAGCAGTGTCTTCCGCTATGAGCAGACGCAGGCTGGCCGCCAGTGCGAGTTCCATCAGGCCGGCGTCGAGCTCATGGGCAGCGCGACGGCCTTTGCCGACGCGGAGGTCATCGCGCTCGCCATCCAGGGCTTGCTGCGCGCCGGCCTCACGGACTTCACGATCTGCCTCGGCCAGGTCGAGTTCGTCTCGGGCATCATGAACCAGTACCAGCTCGCCGACGAGACGAAGCAGGAGCTCCAGACGGCGCTTGAGAAGCACGACCTCGTCTCCTTCCATCGCGCGATCGAGGCGCTCGATCTGCCCGAGAAGGCCAAGAAGACGCTCGGCTATCTGCCGCTGCTGAACGGCGGCGAGGACATGCTCAAGAAGAGCTACACGCTGGCGCTCAACGAGCAGAGCCGCCGCGCGCTCGACAACCTTGCCGAGATCTACCGCCTGCTGAAGTCGTATGGCGTCGAGCAGTACGTGCGCTTCGATCTCGGCATCATCCGCGATTTCAGCTATTACACGGGCATG
>ULWE01032940.1_pt1 | contig 9716 bp, 8 predicted proteins | sample 1960071 | NCBI WGS metagenome assembly ULWE01 (sample SAMEA4835804, study PRJEB28245) | human gut metagenome | biome: gut microbiome; material: fecal sample | place: Denmark | collected 2008 | reverse complement strand
TTTAACGTGATTAGTTGGCTTGTTCGGACAAAAACTTGATTCTGACGAGTCGAATTTCGTCTTCATTGTAGTCTTCACCCAATTCATCTTGAGCCGCATTCAAATCATCAGTATCGCTCTCCATGAAGTAATCGTAGATGTCATCTACATGGTCATCATCCACAACTTCCTCTATGAAATAATCGATATTCAGCTTGGTACCGCTGTAAACGATTGCCTCTATTTCGTCAAGCAATTCTGAGAAATCCAAACCTTTTGCTTCTGCCAAATCATCAAGATCTATCTGGCGGTCTATGCTCTGAATGATGCTTACCTTCAAGACTGATTTCTTGGCAACTGTCCTGACACGTAATTCCTCAGGACGCTCTATCAGATTCTCTTCACAATACTGATTGATCAATTTACAGAACTCCTTACCATACCTCTTTGCCTTACCGGCTCCAACTCCCTGTATGTTCTGCAATTCCTGCATATCTACAGGATACATCGTTGCCATCTGTTCCAGAGAAATATCCTGGAAAATAACATAAGGCGGCAATTTATGCTTCTTTGCTACTGTCTTACGCAAGTCTTTCAACATAGAGAAAAGTGTCTGATCCAAAGCACCTGTATTATGCTCGCTCAGAGGCGCTCCATCAAAATCATCAGAGAATTCCTTATCGGCAACGATCATGAATGATTCAGGATTCTTAATGAAACGCTTACCCGCAGCTGTCAACTTCAAAAGGCCATAGTTCTCTACATCTTTCTTGAGATAACCGGCTATCAACGCCTGACGGATAACAGGATTCCAAACTTTGGCATCCATATCTTCTCCTGCTCCAAACTCCTCCAGTTCATCATGCTTGTGAGAAACGATATCATCAGTAGCACGTCCCTTTACAAAATCGATGATATATTCCTGGCGGAAATTCTCCTTCACCGCAGCAACAGACTCCAAAACAACGAGCAGCGCATCCTTAGCCTCGAATTTTTCTGTAGGATGCAGGCAGTTGTCGCAGTTATGGCAGTTTTCTTCATGATATTCCTCACCAAAATAATGAAGCAACATTTTTCTGCGACAGACAGACGATTCTGCATAGGCAGCCGTTTCCTGCAACAACTGTCTGCCGATATCCTGTTCTGCTACAGGTTTATTCTCCATAAACTTCTCCAGTTTTCTGAGGTCTTTACGGGCATAGAAGGCGATACAGATGCCCTCACCTCCATCACGTCCGGCTCTACCCGTTTCCTGATAATAACCTTCCAAGCTCTTGGGTATATCATAATGAATAACAAAACGGACATCAGGTTTATCGATACCCATTCCGAAGGCGATAGTAGCAACAATGACATCAATACGCTCCATCAGAAAATCATCCTGGGTTTGAGAACGGGTAGCCGAATCAAGACCGGCATGATAAGGAGCTGCTTTGATTTCATTGGCTTTCAATACCTCTGCCAATTCCTCTACTTTCTTACGGGAGAGACAATAGATAATACCACTCTTTCCTTTGTGTTGACGAATAAACATGATGATCTGACGATCGATATCCTTGTTCTTCGGGCGCACCTCATAATACAAGTTAGGGCGGTTAAAAGAACTCTTGAATTCTTTGGCATCCATGATGCCTAAGTTTTTCTTGATATCAGTACGTACCTTATCTGTTGCAGTAGCTGTAAGCGCTATCACAGGTGCAACACCTATTTCGTTAATAATAGGGCGAATACGACGATACTCTGGTCTGAAATCGTGTCCCCACTCAGAGATACAGTGAGCCTCATCAATGGCATAGAACGAAATCTTTACTGTTTTAAGGAACTCAACATTATCTTCTTTCGTCAAAGATTCAGGTGCAACATACAGGAGTTTGGTCGTACCATTGAGAATATCATTCTTCACCTTCTCAATAGCCGACTTATTCAATGATGAATTGAGATAATGAGCCACGCCATCACTTTCACTCAAACCATTAATAACATCTACCTGGTTCTTCATCAAAGCAATCAGAGGAGAAATCACAATAGCTGTGCCCTCCATAATGAGCGAAGGCAACTGGTAACACAAACTCTTACCGCCACCTGTAGGCATCAATACAAAAGTATCATTGCCACTCATCAAATTTCTGATGATTGCCTCTTGATCACCCTTAAACGAATCGAAGCCGAAATAAAGCTTCAACTGTCCTGTAAGATTAACCTGTTCTGTCATATCCACCTATTATTATATTATATATGTCTATATATACGATTAAATAGCATTCAATTGGGCGAAAAGCCCAACTGATTTATGCTGTTTCCAACTGTCCGAGATGAGATTTATCCAACTGTTGCTTGGCATACTCCAGCGTAACAGTGAATGATTTAACCTTCTCTGATGGAATCTCAAACATAGCATCCATCATCACAGCTTCAACAATTGAACGAAGTCCACGAGCACCCAGTTTATACTCTACCGCCTTATCTACGATATAATCGAGTGCTTCCTCATCAAACTTCAACTTGATGCCATCCATCTCAAACAATTTCTGATACTGCTTGACAATTGAATTCTTAGGTTCAACCAAGATTTTGCGCAAAGCCTCCCTATCCAACGGATTGAGATAAGTAAGCACAGGCAAACGGCCGATAATTTCAGGTATCAAGCCAAAAGACTTCAAATCCTGTGGAAGGATATACTGCATCAAATCCTTCTTATCTATCTTAGCTACATTCTGAACCGAATTATAGCCTACTACGTGCGTATTCATACGCTGAGCTATTTTACGCTCAATACCATCAAAAGCACCACCACAGATAAACAGGATATTCTTGGTATCTACATGGATATAATCCTGATCAGGATGCTTGCGTCCACCCTTAGGAGGAACATTAACCATGGTACCTTCCAAGAGTTTCAACAATCCCTGCTGTACACCTTCGCCACTCACATCACGCGTGATAGAAGGATTATCGCTCTTGCGGGCTATCTTATCAATCTCATCAATGAACACAATTCCCCTTTCTGCTGCAGCCACATCATAATCAGCAACCTGCAACAGACGCGACAAGATGCTTTCAACGTCTTCACCCACATAACCTGCTTCAGTAAATACAGTGGCATCAACAATGGTGAAAGGAACATCCAACATCTTAGCTATTGTACGCGCCAACAAGGTTTTACCTGTACCGGTACTACCAACCATGATGATATTACTCTTTTCGATTTCTACACCATCTTCATCCTTTGGCTGCTGCAAACGCTTGTAGTGGTTATATACAGCGACAGCCAAATTGCGCTTAGCCTGATCCTGACCGATGATATATTCATCCAGGTATTTTTTGATTTCTACAGGCTTTGGCACCTCTTTGAGAACAAACTTACCCTCCCCAGCTTTAGGAGCTAAGACCCCTGTAGACTGTATAATTTCATAAGCCTGCTTAGCACAATCTTCGCAAATGAAGCCATTGATACCCGTGATGAGTAATCTGACTTCATTTTCTGATCTTCCACAGAAGCTACATACTTTCTTTGGCATATTATAATTATTATCTCTTCTTGCGCACCTTATTATATATACGCATATTTACTTAAAACAATTCGTTATTTACGAACCAACACATTATCTATCATTCCATATTCCTTGGCTTCTTCAGCTGTCATCCAATAATTACGGTCGCTATCAGCATAAACCTTATCATAAGGAGTATGAGAATGGTCAGAAATGATAGTATACAATTCCTTCTTCATCTTCAAGATTTCGCGAGCCTCAATCTCAATATCAGAAGCCTGACCCTGAACGCCACCTAATGGCTGGTGAATCATGACACGGCTATGAGGCAAAGCAGAACGCTTACCCTCCTGACCAGAAACAAGCAGCACGGCAGCCATAGAAGCAGCCATACCTGTACAGATAGTAGCTACATCGCTAGAGATAAACTGCATGGTATCATAAATACCCAAACCGGCAGTAACACTACCACCAGGACTATTCAAATAGATAGAAATATCTTTGCCACTATCTACAGAATCCAGATACAGCAATTGCGCCTGCAATGTATTTGCGGTGTAGTCATCAATCTGTGTACCCAGGAAGATGATACGGTCCATCATTAAGCGAGAGAATACATCCATCTGAGTAACGTTCAGCTGACGCTCCTCCAAGATGTAAGGGTTCATATACTGAGCCTGTGCCTTAATAACATCATCAAGCACCATACCATTCATACCAAGATGCTTGGTTGCATATTTTCTAAAATCGTTCATATCTATATAGTATTTTACGTCTTAAACCATACGAAAAAAGAGGTTATCGACCCTTATTTCTCGTTCGGTGGAACAAAGATAATAAAAAAAGTCGATAACCTCGTATTTATTTGAAGTTTTTTTTCAAAAAAATGTTATTCCTGCATCATCTTGTTGAAATCTTCTACAGAAATCTCCTTTTCGTTGAGTTTTACAGCTGTTTTCAGAGCTGCAGCCAACTTACGGTCGATAGAGCGATCTACAAGTGCATCTGTAGCGTCACCCTTCTTGAGGATTTCCTTAGCATAGTTCTCAATGTACTCCTCAGGAATGTTGTTCATACCATACTGAGCGAACTGAGCACGAGCTGCCTCCTTAGCTGTCTCCATCAGGTCATTGTCATCAACCTTGATATTCTGAGCCTTGATAAGCTGCTCCTTGATAAGATGCCATGTCAACTCCTTGATGCTCTCAGCATAGTTCTTCTCTACGAACTCCTCGCCCTTATCCTTGTTGTTAGCCAACATGATACGTTTCAAGAGTGCATCTGGGAACTGCAATTCACCTACCTTCTTCTCGCAGTGCTCGCGAACGTCGAGAATGAACTTATAATCTGAGTCGTTAACGAGCTGTGCCTTCAAGCCCTCTGCAATCTTAGCACGGAAAGCAGCCTCGTCCTTCACGTCAGTATCCTCACCGAGAACCTGCTTAAAGAGCTCTTCGTTGATTTCATGCTTCTTGAAACGCTGGATTTCTGTAATCTGGAAGCTGAACTCTGACTCCAAGTCCTTAACAGCTTCACGCTCAATCTTCAGGAGTGAAGAAACCTCTGTATCGTTCTCTGGATAAGCCTTCTTAGGGTTGAATGTGATTACATCACCGAGCTTAGCATCGTTGAAGAGATTCTTCTGCTCGTCAACCTTGATGTAGCTAGGCATCAGGATAGCACCCTCTACAGTGATACCACCTTCCTTGGTATTGCCATTTTCATCAAGCTCACGCAAGTCACCCTTCAAAAGGTCATTCTCCTCGTACTTCTCAGCCTTCTCATAGCTACCTGCACGCTGAGCGTACATATCAATCTGCTGATCGAGAATCTTATCATCAACTGTGATGTTATAATAATCAACCTTGTCGCGACCATTGAGAGTTACCTTGAACTCTGGAGCAACAGCGATATCAAACATAAATGTGAAAGAAGTACCATTCTCCAAGTCAGCTGGCTCCTGCTTCTCTGATGGGAGAGGCTCACCGAGCATCTGGATATTGTTGTCCTGTACATACTTGTAAATCTGCTGACCAACGAGCTTGTTGATAGCTTCCATTTTTACAGATGGACCGAACTGACGCTTAATCATACCCATAGGAGCCTGACCAGGACGGAAACCTGGAACATTAGCCTTCTTACGATAATCTTTCAATGTCTTCTCGACATCATTCTTGTAATCTTCCTCTTCGACAACGAGGGTCAAAAGACCATTAATCTTGTCAGGATTTTCAAATGAAATTTTCATCTTGATATTTGTTATTTTATTATTGTTAATATTTTCTTTAATTCTACAGTTTTCGTGTATAACCGCAATTGGCTTGCAAAATTACACATTTTTAATGGATATACCTAATATATAAGAGAAAAAAATGATTTTTTAACCATCAGTCGCTGCTTCTTTGGCTCTTTTTTGCTCATCTATGAGCTGAAAGTCCTTCTTTCTGAGCACAAAACTGTTACTCAGATACTTTTCGCGCACAATCTTATTCTCTGCCAATTCCTCTGGTTTGCCCTGAAAAAGGATCTTACCTTCGAACAGCAGATAGGCTCTGTCTGTAATGGTCAGAGTCTCCTGTACATTATGGTCGGTAATCAAAATACCGATATTACGATACTTCAACTGCCATACAATATGCTGAATATCTTCTACCGCAATAGGGTCAACACCAGCAAATGGCTCATCGAGCATGATAAACTTTGGGTCAATAGCCAGGCAACGGGCAATCTCTGTACGGCGGCGCTCACCTCCGGAAAGCTGGTCACCCTTATTCTTACGAACCTTATTGAGACGAAACTCGCTAATAAGACTCTCTAACTTCTGCAACTGATAACTACGTGGTTTTCCTGTCATTTCCAAGACTGAAAGTATATTGTCCTCAACACTCATCTTGCGGAAAACACTGGCCTCCTGAGGCAGGTATCCGATTCCCGCACGGGCACGTTTGTATACAGGAAAATCAGTAATTTCCTGATCTCCCAGAAAGACATGTCCCTCATTAGGCACAACAAGTCCAGTTGTCATATAGAAAGAAGTTGTCTTACCAGCACCATTAGGTCCCAGTAATCCCACAATTTCTCCTTGCTTCACATTGATAGAAACTCCATTGGCAACCGTTCGTTTACCATAGCGCTTCACCAATCCCTCTGTTCGCAAAACCAGAGAATTCAGATTTTGCTGTTCGTTATTGTTAATTTCGTCCATAATTAGCTAATTTGGCTGCAAAAATACTAAAAATAAAGGAAATATCGCTTATAAAATCAAAAACTATTCATAATATTGCAGTTTTTTAGAGGATTTTGGTTAATTTTGCAGCAAAATTCAGTTTTATAATAGCATGTTAATAGAAAAATGGCTTACCACCTTCGGTAAATATCTCATATTGATGGGACGTTCTTTTTCCCGTCCTGAGCGCATGCGCATGTTCTTGAAACAATACATCAAGGAGATGTCGCAATTGGGTATTGACTCTATTGGTATCGTTTTACTGATATCCTTCTTCATTGGAGCAGTTATCTGCATCCAGATGAAATTGAACATTCAGAGTCCATGGATGCCACGATGGGTTTCAGGTTACACCACTCGAGAAATCATGCTTCTGGAGTTCTCATCAAGTATCATGTGTCTGATTCTCGCAGGTAAAGTGGGTTCTAATATCGCTTCGGAGTTGGGAACAATGCGTGTCACCCAACAGATTGATGCCCTTGATATCATGGGAGTGAATTCAGCATGTTACCTCATTCTGCCTAAAATCATCGGCTTGGTTACCATCATGCCATTTCTGGTTATCTTCAGTTCTGGCATGGGTATTATCGGCGCCTACGGAACAGCGTATATTGGGCATATCCTACCACCAGATGATCTGACACTTGGCTTGCAACATTCATTTAACCAATGGTTTGTATGGATGAGCATTATCAAGAGCCTTTTCTTTGCATTCATCATTTCCAGCGTATCTTCTTATTTCGGTTATACCGTAGAAGGTGGATCTGTTGAGGTTGGAAAATCGTCAACCGATGCTGTTGTCTGTTCTAGTGTTTTAATTCTGTTTTCAGATGTTTTCCTCACTCAAATTCTCTCGTAAACTATGATAGAAGTTAGAAATCTCACCAAGTCGTTTGGCGACAAGGTTGTATTAGACAATATAAACGTCACCTTTGAAACAGGAAAGACTAATTTGATAATCGGACAGAGCGGTTCTGGAAAGACCGTACTCATGAAGAATCTCGTAGGATTACTTCAGCCTACAAGTGGTGAAGTTCTCTACGATGACCGTGACTTCATCCGGATGTCAAAAAAAGAAAAAGTTCTGATGCGCCGCGAGATGGGAATGATTTTCCAAAGCGCAGCCCTGTTCGACTCTTTGAATGTACTTGAGAATGTCATGTTCCCACTTGATATGTTCTCTACCATGAATTACAGGGAGCGCGTAAAACGGGCTCAGGAATGTCTTGACCGCGTCAATCTGATAGAGGCTCAGCAGAAATATCCTGGAGAAATCTCGGGTGGTATGCAGAAACGAGTAGCTATTGCACGTGCCATCGTAATGAATCCGAAATACTTGTTCTGCGATGAGCCAAACTCAGGTTTGGATCCAAAGACCTCACTTGTGATAGATGAACTGCTTTCAGGCATCACCAAAGACTATAATATGACTACCATCATCAACACCCACGACATGAATTCGGTGATGGGCATTGGTGAAAACATCTGCTTTATCTACCAAGGTCATAAAGAATGGCAAGGCAACAAAGATGAAGTGATGACCTCAACAAACGAGAAACTCAACGATTTAGTCTTTGCTTCCGATCTCTTCCGCAAAGTAAAGGAGGTGGAGCTGGAAGAAGCTAAAAACAAATAAAACAGTATCGTTCAAAAAAAGCCATCAGCCCAGAAACTGGCTGATGGCTTTTTTATTACAAAATAAATACTATCTCATTTTCCAGGCATCCTTTACCTCTACCATAGGTACCACAATCTGTTCTTTAGTACTGTCACCATACACCACTTGCAAAAAAACATCAGCAACATGATGCGCTGTATCAGCTTTTGCATTCAGAACATTCACCTTAACCATACCTTTATGTTCATCTTGCTGCTGCTCAACAAACATTTTGGCATTCATCAGCAATTGATCCTGATAGCCATTTGGCAACCGATAAGGTTGATTGTAACCATCTACAAACTCCTTATACTTGCCCTCTAAAAGCAAATCATAATATCCCTTGGCTGCAATACCTGCAAGATGGCCAGGATCAGATTTCTCCTCCCTACAGGAAGAAAAAAACAATCCCATCATGAATATCATAAAAATCAAAAGTTTCTTCATTTTTATACACTTTGATTCTGCATTCTTCGCTTCATTTATTTACTTCTGACGAATGAAGACGTTGATAGGACAGCCATGTAATGACCAGTTCTCACGAATCTTATTCTCCAGGAAACGGCGATAGTTCTCCTTGACATACTGAGGCAAGTTTGCATAGAACACAAACGAAGGAATCGTTGTATTAGGCAACTGGGTGCAATACTTAATTTTGATATACTTACCCTTTATGCTCTGTGGAGGATATGCCTCGATAATAGGCAACATCACCTCATTCAACTTAGAAGTTCCAATATGAGCCTTACGGTTCTGGTAAACTTCCTTGGCAGTTTCCAATACTCGGAAAATACGCTGCTTAGTCAAGGCTGAAGCAAAGATGATAGGAAAGTCTACGAATGGAGCCATACGCTTGCGGATTGCATTTTCAAAAGTATCAATTACCTTCTGATTCTTCTCCTCAACCAAATCCCATTTGTTTACAACAACCACCAGACTCTTGTTGTTCTTCTGAATCAACTGGAAGATGTTCATATCCTGGGTTTCGATACCACGGGTAGCATCAAGCATCAGGATGCAGACATCACTATTCTCGATGGCACGGATAGAACGCATCACTGAATAGAATTCCAAGTCTTCGCTTACCTTGTTCTTACGACGGATACCAGCTGTATCAACCAGGTAAAAATCGAAACCAAACTTATCGTATCTGGTATAGATACTGTCACGTGTAGTACCTGCAATTTCTGTCACGATATTACGATCCTCACCAATAAAAGCATTGATAATACTACTCTTACCAGCATTCGGGCGACCTACTACCGCAAAACGAGGAATATCTTCTTCGATTGCCTCCTCAGGATTGTCCTGAAGTTTGTCCAGAATCATATCAAGCAAATCACCAGTACCACCACCTGTAGCA
>ULWE01022047.1_pt1 | contig 9894 bp, 7 predicted proteins | sample 1960071 | NCBI WGS metagenome assembly ULWE01 (sample SAMEA4835804, study PRJEB28245) | human gut metagenome | biome: gut microbiome; material: fecal sample | place: Denmark | collected 2008 | reverse complement strand
TCGATGTCGGCGCCGCAGAGGCGCAGAGCCTCCACCAGTTCGCCTATCGGACGCTTGCGCATGCGTGGCGTGCCGTCGAGCAGCACGCTGCGCCACGGTTGCGAGGCGAAGTAGGCTGTCAGAAACCGCATAGCCGTTCCCGCCGCCCCGATATTCACGTTTGCCTGAGCGCTCTGAGTCAGCAACGCGCGCCGCATGGCGTTTGTGTCGTCGCAGTCGGCGATGTTGCCGATGCTGCATCCGTCGGCCATGGCAGCGATTGTCAGAGCCCTGTTGCTGATGCTTTTCGAAGCCGGCAGATCTACGTCGACAGCGTCGGCGGCTGGTGAGAACGATATTGTATAGTTTGTTTTTTCCATATCTTGTCTATTTTGGCTGCATCGTGATTATCGGCACGAGCATCTCTTCCATCGATATACCGCCATGCTGGAACGTATCCTTGTAGTACTGCACATAATAGTTGAAGTTGTTTGGATACGCAAAGAAATCGCGGTTTGTGGTGAAGATGTATTTTGTGGAAATGTTGGGAGCCGGCAGTCCGAAGCGTTCCGGTTGCTTGATTTCATAAACTTGCCGCTCGTTGTAGCCGAGGTTTTTGCCGAGTTTGTAACGCAGGTTGGTGTTTGTCGCCTTGTCGCCGACCACCTTTATCGGGTTGTCGACGCGGATTGTGCCGTGGTCGGTGGTCAGCACCACGCGGGCACCGCTCTCGGCTATGCGGCGCAGCAAGTCGCTTGCCGATGAATGGCGGAACCACGATTCGGTCAGCGACCGGTATGCGGCGTTGCTTGACGCCAGTTCTCGTATCATCTTCGATTCCGTGCGCGCGTGCGACAGCATGTCGATGAAGTTGAACACAATCACGTTGAGGTCGAAGTTGTTGAAATTGCTGAAATTCTGCAGCAGCCTTTCGCCGAAAGACGATTCGTAGATTTTGTTGTAGGAGAATTTGTAGCGTTTGCGGAAACGGTCGAGCTGCGTCTGGATCAGAGGCGATTCGTTGAGGTTTTTCCCCTCCTCCGAATCCTCGTCGACCCACAGCTCCGGAAACATTTTCTCAATCTGCAGCGGCATCAGTCCGGAGAATATTGCGTTGCGCGCATATTGCGTGGCGGTCGGCAGGATGGTGGTGTAGAGATCCTCTTCGATGTTGAACCATTCGGCAAGGATAGGCTTTGTTATGCGCCATTGGTCGAGGCGGAAATTGTCGATAAGGATGAAAAACACCTTTTCGCCGGCATCGAGCAGCGGAAACACTTTGTCCTTGAAAATCTCGTTGCTCATAAGAGGATGCTTGCCGCCGTTGACCCACGACTCATAGTTGCGTTTCACAAACTTGGCAAACTCCGAGTTTGCCTCGTTTTTCTGCATCAGCAGCAGTTCGTCCATGTTTGTCTCCGTCTGCGACAGCTCCATCTCCCAGAACACGAGTTTGCGGTATAGCTCATACCAGTCGTCGATGTTGTCCGACTCGTTGATAAGCCGCGCGATGTTGCGGAATTCCTGCTGGTAGTCGCTCGTAGCCTTCTGCGACACCAGTTGCCAGGAGTGCAGGTTTTTCTTCAGCGACATCAGTATCTGGTTAGGATTCACCGGCTTGATAAGATAGTCGGCAATTTTGTTGCCGATGGCTTGGTTCATGATGTTCTCTTCCTCGCTTTTGGTAATCATGATAACCGGCACGTTGGGCTGGACCTGCTTGATTTGTTGCAGAGTCTCCAAACCGCTGATGCCTGGCATGTTTTCATCGAGGATGATGATGTCGAACGTTTCCGTCTCCACCCGGTCGAGGGCGTCGGCTCCGTTGTTGACTGTCGTCACGTCATATCCTTTCATTTTCAAGAACATGATGTGGGGTTTCAGCAAGTCGATCTCGTCGTCAGCCCAAAGAATTTTTCCATTATTTTCCATAATCCAAAAACCTTATCAAAACGTAAAGTTAGCGATTTTCGGTGGTTGTTGGATTATGGACGGTTTCTTTTAAGAAATTTTATGCAGTCAGGCGTGTTCCCTGTGGCTGAGTTGGTAGAGCATACCGTAGCGCGAGAATTTGTTGACGGCAAGGGCGAGGAAGAAATAAACTGCGGAAAGGAGCCACAGCATCTGGTATTCCAGCCCGATGTCGGCTATCGACGCGCCGTTGGCGTTGATGCGCTCAAACGCCTGCATCGCCCATGTCGACGGACAGCATCCGCTGAGGAAGCGGAAGAACGGGTTCATGTCGAAAAGCGGCCATGTGATGCCCGACAGGAACAGGAAGATTATCGAAGTGAACACAATCACCAGAAACGCGCTCTCGCGTTCGCGCACAAACACCTGCAGAGTCATTCCGAGGAATGTCACCGACAGCATGTAGGGTATCGACATCAGCAGGATGTCGATAAAGCCGCCCACTTGCGGATATTTGAAGATGGCAGGCACGATTAAGAGCAGATAGAGCAACGGGATGATGTAGATGACGATATAGGCGAGCGACTTGCCCAGCAGGCGGCATACGGCTCCGGAGTTGACCGTGTCGAGCGGGTCGATGCCCCCGTTGCGGCGACGGCGCTCGTAGATTGCACCGCCCATCATGCAGATGGCGAGAATGAGCGACTGCTGCACAATCAGCGTCAGGATGCCTGGCAGCAGGAATGTGGCAAAGCCTTGTTCGGGGTTGCCGAGAGCCACATACGTGCTTCTGACGGTTGCCGGAATCTTGGGGCCGTCGGCGCCGAGGCGGCCAATGGTCTCCACCTGTATCTTGCCTCCGAGCGTCATTGTGGCGTCGGTGAGCGAGGTGAGCATCGATTTGTAGCGCACGAGCAGCGACATGTCGCAGAACAATGTCACGTGAGCCTGTTCGCCACGGGCAATGTTTTTTGAGAAATGGCTGTCGATTAGCAAGATGCCGTAGGCTTTCTTTTCCGCAACCATGCGCCGGGCTTCCTGCATGTCGGCGGCATATCCGGCCAGTTGCGTGTTTTCGGAAGCGTCCATCATGCGCACCAGTTCACGGCTTTGTGTCGAGCGGCATTCGTCGACGACAGCCACCGGCACCTCGCGCGCCAATTCGGGGTTGTAGATCAGCGCGTAGACAATCGGGTAGGCGAGAGGCAGGAGGAAAAGGAAAATCAAGATGCCCTTATCCTTGAAAATCAGCCGGAGCTCGTTTGCCCAAACTTTTATAATGTCGTGATAGAATTTTCTTATACTGTCCATATTGTCAATAGTCTAAGGCACATAAACCGGGTGAAGCGCATGGCGCTTGATGCGGCGTGCCACAAGCAGCGGCAGCAGCATGAACGCGAGCAGCGCGGCGTAGTAGAAACGCGAATAGTAGAGAGGAAGTCCGTTGAGCATCTGGTCTACGTAAATCAGGAAGTAATAGCGCGACGGAAGGATGTAGGAGAAGATTGCGATGCTTCCATACATGTCTTCCAGCGGGAATGAGAACGCTCCTATGGAGAAGGTCAGGATGCCGAACAGGGAGCAGAAACTGAGTGCCATGCGCAAGTTGGGCATTATGCCTGAGATGAATACGGCAAATCCCTGGTTGGCGAGGACAAACAGAAGCATTGTGCCGACAGCCTGCCACGGACTGCAGTTGAGAGGGAAATGCAGGTAGCCGTACATCAGCGACTGCATGAACACTCCCACGGCGGCGAAAACCACCGTTTGCGGCAGCAGTTTGCCGAGCAGGGCGATTGTTATCGAGCCGTGTGCCTCCTTTATCCATTGCGGTGAAGTCTGCATCTTCTCCTCGTGCCAGATGCTGTAGGCTGTCACGAGCAGAATCATCAGAGCCAGCGCCGCCGGGATGAAAGAGTTGCAGAGATACACGCTGTAGTTGCTTTCGGGGTTGTGCAGCGGATTTGTTTGCAGCACGACGGGTTGCAGCAGCGTCTGCGCCTGAGTGTCGGTAGCGGCGCCGGAGTTGACAAGATATGTCTTCACAATCGCCCCCGAGGCAAGCACTGAATTGGTCTTCAGGCTGCGGAAGAGCAGCGAGCTTGGAATGAAGAACGTCGAGTTGGTGTAGTACGCCAGTTCCGGAGCGCGTCCGGCAGTGGCGTCGCTTGTGAAATTGAACGGAATCACGTAGAAACCGTAGATTTTTCCTTTGCGTATCAATTGCATCGCCTCCGCCTCGCTGCTGACAACCGACACGACGCTGACTTCCTCCGACGACTTGATGTTGCGGATCAGTTTGCGTGTACTCTCGGTGTTGTCGTGGTTTACGATGGCGGTGGGGATGTGGAGCGGCAGCCCGTTTCTCATCAGACCGAGCAGAAATCCTGCCAAGACAATCGGAATGACTGTCATGGCGAAGAAGTAGATCCGCCTGCCGCACAGCTGACGGCATCCGCGCTTTATTGAGTTGACAAATCCTGTGCTTATCATTTTTTTGTTATTCCATTACGACGGTCATGCCCGGACGCAGGTTCTCGATTGGATTGACAGGCGACAAGCGCACCTCGAATGTGCGGCTGTCGTATTCACCGGTGACTTTGGTTGAGCGCCAAACGGCATAGTCGCCCATGTCTTTTACATAGTAGACTTTGGCTTTCACTTGCTTCAAGCCGAGGGCTGGAATGCTTACCGACACCACTTTGCCTACGGTCAAGTCCTTGAGCATTGTCTCGCGCACGTTGAAAACCATCCACTTGTCGGCTGATTTCATGACGTTCATGATTGGTGTGCCTGTCGACACGAGTTCGCCCTCGTTGGGGAAAATGTCGGTCACCTCGCCGTCGCATGGAGCAAGAAGGTACTGGTCTTTCAGAATTGACTCAACTTCGGCGACTGAGCCTCTGGCTGCGTTTGCCATAGCCGCCGCTGCCATCTTGTCTTCTTTCTGAGCGCCTTCGCGGGCAAGGTCATACTGCGACTTGGCTGCGCTTTCTTGGGCGATTGCAGCGTCGTAGGCAGCCTTTGCCTCGTCGCGCTTCTGTGCCGACACAACGTTCTGTTTGTAGAGCGATTCAAGGCGTTCGTAAGTCTTTTTATGGATGTCGAGCGATGCGCGGGCCTGTTGCCACAACTCGTATGCGCTGGCAATCACTTGCTTGCGCGCTCCGGCGTCGGCTTTTTCCTTCTGGGCTTCGGCGGCGTCGCGCATGGCGAGAGCCTGAGCCAGCTTGGCGTCGACAGTGGCACTCTCAATCTTTGCGAGCGTGTCGCCCTTATGCACAATCTGTCCCTCGTGGACGTAGAATTTCTCCACGCGTCCGGGCATCAGTCCCGACACGCGCACGTTGGTGCCGTCAACTTGTCCCTGCACAATCTGCTGTGCAGGCTTGATGGAGATGAAGCCTATGATTGCCAGCACAATCACAGCCACAGCCGTGGCAGCGATGGCAAGAAACAGGCTGTGTTCTTTCTTGCGTATTGTTTTCTCGTCCTCTGTTTTGAAATTCAGATTTTCCATATCGTGTTTTTATTTTTGTTCAGATTAATATTTTAAAGTTCCAGTCACTTTTGAGAGATATACGTTGCAGAGTTGCACATCGATTTCGGCGTCGATGTTTTCCGAATTTGCTTTCAACCAAGCCGTTTGTGCAGCCATTACGTTGTCGAGCGTCATGACCCCTTCTTTGTAGCCCAGCTGCGCCTGGCGCAGGTTTTCGTCGGCTTTTGACAGGTTTGACTCGGTGGTGCGCAGAGTCTTTGCCGCCTCGGCGGTCTTGTAGGAGGCTTGGCTCACCTGCAGCTCGATTTTCTCCTTTGCTTCTTCAAGCTCCAGGCTCTTCACGATGCTCTCGCTGCGTGCCGCCTTGTATTTGTAGTAGTTGCCGCCCCAGTGCCACAAAGGAATCTTTACCATCGCTCCGACGCTGAACATTCCGTTGAATTTCTTGTCGAAGCCGTTGAAAATGTTTGGATTGGAGAATCCGTAGGTGCCCACCAGCGCAACGGTGGGCAGCATCGATGAGCGAGCCTCATATTGCTTCTGCTCGTAGACCTTGACTGCGAGTTCCAGACTTTTTATGTCGGAGCGGTTGTCGTAGACGTCCTGCATCGTGTATGCGGCGGGCTGTATGGCTCCAAACGATTTGTGGTCCGACACCTCGTCGGCGAGTGTGAATTCCTGGGTCATCGGCATGCCGCAAATCTGAGCCAGCGCCATGCGCGACAGAGCCAGACCGTTGTCAACCTTCGTGAGGTCGATGTTTGCCTCGTTGAGTTTCACCTCCACATTGAGAAGGTCGGAGTTGGTGGCAATGCCTTGGCGTATCATCGCTTCCACGTTGCTGTGGAGCGTGTCGAGCAGTTCGATATAGCTTACGGCGAGTTTCTTCTTCTCTCCGAGCGACACAACCTGCCAATAGGCGGCGTCGACAGAATAGACCACCTCGCGGGCGGCGTTGTCGTGCATCAGCGACGCGATTTCCTGCCCCATCTCAGCCATTTTGTTGAGCGCGCGGATTTTTCCGCCCATATATATAGGTTGGGTGAGCGTTACGGCTCCGGCAAAGAGGTTGTGGATGTCGAACGTCATCGCCTCTTTTGGAATCAAAGCCACTTGTGTGGGGACATATTGTCCGTTCACCTGCACCGGGCGTCCGTCGGGGCCGGTGAGGAGGTTGAAGTCGTAGGTTCCTGTGGCTGGGTTGAACGTCTTTGTCGGAAGCATCTGGTCGCCTGAGAGCAACGAGATTTCCTTTTGGTTGTACATATATCCACCGGCGAAATCGATTCCCGGCAAATAGGCTGCGAATGCCTGCTTTTTCTGGTATTCGGCAGCTTTGATGCGCTCTTGCGCAATCTGCATTGTCTTGTTGTTGCGCAACGCCATGCTGCGGCAAGAGTCGAGGGGTATCGGAGAGCCGGCATGGCTGACAGCCACGGCTGCTGTCAGCATGGATAATGCGATGGTCAAAAATTTCTTGATGTGCATAGTTGTTCTTGCTAATTCGGATGCAAATTTAACAAGAACAGAACAATAATTGTTCTTATTCCTTTCTCAAAAAGACTATGTGTTCAAGAAAAACGACTAATAGAACACCAATAACAAATCCGTTTGTGAGAATTGGGCGCAAGGCTATCGGCAAATCTTCGCCTGCAGTGGGCGGAATAAATGCCACAAGAAGAGCCACAATCAGAGGCAGCGCGATGGTCAAAGCGTGGTCGAACGACTTGACTATTTTCTTCTCCGACATCATACTGAACGCTGCAGCAAGCTGGAGAATAACGACATACGACAGAATCAGTCCGATTATGACATTCGGAAGCTGGGTGAGCCACACCACGGCGTTGGGCATACAGGCGCATGCGAGCAGTCCGATGGCGCAGGGGACGATTGTGGCGAGCGAGGCGCATCGTGTGGATGAGATGATTCCGGGAGAAATAGAATAATCCACAGGGCCGATCACGCCCATCATGCCGGCAAGGATGTTGCCGGCGCCTGTCACGGCGCAACCGCGGCGCATTTTGCCGTTGTCGGCGGCACCGATGAGGCTGCGTACCGACTCTATGGAACCCAATTCGTTGATGAGCAGCGCGAAGAAGCACACTAAGAATGAGATGACCACAGGAATGTCGACTTCGGGCTTGATTATCAGTTTGTCGATGTCGGTGGTGTAGCCGGCAGACTGAACTTCAGGCATACCGTTGAACAGGAAGTAGGCAAATGAGCCGGCAACCGTGACAATCATCACCGTGAGCGACTTGCCCACGCCGCGTAGAAACCGCTCAAGGGCAAACGTGGCGATAAGTCCGACAAGGAAGAATGCGAAGCTGAAAAGGTCGTGCCCCTCGCCGAAGAGCAGCGATATGATCACTGGGGCGAGAGTCATGGCTATCAGCCCGAGAATCACAACGATTACGCGTGGCGTGAAGATGCGCGCCACCTTGCCGAGCAGCCCCGACACCGACAACAGCAGCAGCGTGGCGCCGCCGATAGCCACTGCGGTGTAGATGGCATTGAAACTGCTGCTTGCCGATGCCGACAGGATGCCGACAATCAAGACTGCGGCAGGGCCTACAACCAGCGGCAGACGGTGTCCCCAGAATGCCTGGACAAGCATTGTCAGTCCAAGCACGAAGTAGACCGACTGCAGATAGGATGTCTGCTTCTGGATGTCGTCGCCGAATTGCAATTTTGCCAACATGCCGATGGTGACCACGTTGGGGATGGCAATCACGAGCCACTGCAGTCCGTAAAGCAGAGTGTGGATGACTGGAGGCTTGTCGTTAAGGTTGTATTTCAGTTGCATATTATTGAGTTTTTTGTTATTCCCAGGTGTAGTTGTCGCCCTGCTGGGAGTGCCAGTTGAGAAGCCCGTTGATGAAAGGCTTGGCAAAGCGGAACAGCGGCAGGCAGAAGAATTGGCGCGGCGACTGCAGCACTGTGGCTGTGCGTCGCTTGGCGAAGATGAAAATCAGGGTCTCTGTCAGGTAGATTGCGGTGGCCACCGATGCCAGAACGGTGGGTTTCAGCCATTCGCCGTCGCCGTTGAGATAAAGCATGGCGGGATATGCCACGCCCGCGGCGGCAAGCAGCAGGTAGAGATAGTATGCCACGTTTGTGAGCAGACGGATGCCCGGGATGCGCGACCGCAGGAATTTCTGCGTGAAGAAATGCCGCTCCTTGTTGAGTTTCGACGTGTAGGCGAAGGAGTCGTTGTGCTCCACCAGAATGCTTTCAGGCGACAGCTCGACTGCAACATTGTCGCCGTCGGCAATCTCGCTGATAAAAATATCGTCGTCGCCGTATTTCAGGTTGAGCGACGAAGAGAATCCTTTCACTGCGAAAAACGCCGACCGCTTGTATGCCACATTGTTGGCACAGGCGCGGTATGTGTTGCCGTGGATAGCAGCGGCAAGATAGCGCGACGCGTCGTCGCAGTTGTCAAACGTGCGGTAGCGGTGGCCGAGGCCGCGGTCGTTGCTGTGGTCGTTGTGGGAATAGCCCAAGACCACGTCGGTATAGTCGTCGAAATGACGTCCGATGCATCTCAGCCACAGGTCGCTTTGCGGCCGGCACTTTGCGGAGGTGACCACCACAATGTCGTTTTTGGCGGCCTTTACACCGAGAGTTATGCCGAGTTTGCGCTTTGACACATTGGCTGTGCTGTCGGGGATAAACGTAGACCGCAGTTGCGGATATTCAACCTGCAGGAGAGTCATCGCGTCGTCGACACTCTCGGAAGCATCGGCATTCACAACAATAATCTCGAAATCGGGATAATTCTGCGACATCATCAGCGGGATGTTTGCGGCGAGCAGCTCGGCGTCGCAACCGCTGGTAAGCACAATCACTGAAAGGGCGGGCAGCGGCATAGCCTCGTCGGCATCGGCGTCGAGAGCGTTGTCGGCAACCCAATGCGACAGCGCCGCCTTGCGTCTGATTGTGACAACCGACAGCACTACAGCGGCAATCGCCAATGCGGCATAGCCGTAGATTTCATAGTCGAATATTTCAAAAGGGATATTCACCATACTGTTTTCCGAAAAATTTCCACAAATTTACACAGAAACTGACAAACACATTGGATTTTCTTGAAAGAAATGAAAAAACGGCAATACTCTATTGCACTTTTTCAGAAAATTCGTACCTTTGCAACCGTATTCGGGGCGTAGCTCAGTCCGGTTAGAGTACACGTCTGGGGGGCGTGTGGTCGCTGGTTCGAATCCAGTCACCCCGACAATCAAAGGCTTAAATGATTGCAAAGCAATCGTTTGAGCCTTGTTTTTTAACGATGTCTGTCCGTATGGGCACCGCAGATATGGGCGCGCTGACAGCAGGGAGCTTGTCAGGGTTTTCTCATTGACTCGTTTATAGCCATATCCTCCAAAAGACAAATCGCAATCCTACAGCTTCTTCTTCTGCCGCTCCAAGACTCTCTCATAAATCAGCACCAGCGCATCCGTAGCACGCTCCTTTGAACTATGGTGGGTCCAGAATTCAGC
>ULWE01020062.1_pt1 | contig 9901 bp, 8 predicted proteins | sample 1960071 | NCBI WGS metagenome assembly ULWE01 (sample SAMEA4835804, study PRJEB28245) | human gut metagenome | biome: gut microbiome; material: fecal sample | place: Denmark | collected 2008 | reverse complement strand
ATTCGTTTTTTCATATTCTATTACCTCCGTTTTCGTGTATGTCAGCTCAGTCAAGAGCAGTTATTGTAATAGTACCTCTGAAGCCACCGAGATAAGTATTGTATGCCGAATTTTCAAACCACAACTGCAATGTAATGTCTTTATTTGACGCATCATACATTCTGTTGAAATTAAAGGAATGTTGATCATTGGTATACGGTATTTTTGTCCCGTCCCTTTTTATTCGTGTAAGCTCCCTGCACAGATCGTCATCATAACCGTCTGTCATCTGAATAGAGTAATTGCCGCTGTTGTTAAATTCGTTTGAACCAACTTCGAGAGAACCGCTTAAGCAGACATTGTAAATATGTCCTTTTTTGAGGGTAATATTATTCCTGTAGGATGAAATCAAGCCGCCCTTGTTTATTTTTTCGTAGACAGAAATATTGACACGACTGTTATTCAGTACTGTCCTCGGAGAGTTTGCCTCTCCGTAAAAATATCCCGAACAGCTGCCGTTCTGACCTGCATCACCCTTGTCGCCTTTATCTCCTTTGTCGCCTTTTTCGCCTTTGTCGCCCTTTTCGCCGTCAACACCGTCTGTGCCGTCAACACCTGCGGCTTTTACGGCTGTGTCGATTTCTCCGATCCACCAGTTGCCGTTTTCGCCGACAAAAGGTGTTTTACCGTCTTTGCCGTCAGAGCCGTTTTGCCCGTTTATTCCGTCCTTGCCGTCGGCTCCGTCTTTACCGTTTATACCGTCGGCTCCGTCCTTGCCATCAGCGCCGTCTCTGCCATCCGCACCTTTTAATGCGGTAAGATCGTACAGGTTCAGCCATATTTCGTCGCCGACATAACGCCATTGCAGGATATTTTCGCTTACGCGAAATTCCGGAGTTTTTCCGTTTGCACCGTCCGTTCCGTTCTGTCCGGCAGGGCCCTCTATATCGGCTATCGCAACGAGATTCTGCCACTCGTCGCCCTCATATCGCCACTGTATGTGGGTTTCGGTTCGCTGCACCTCTATGTTTTTGGCATTAATGCCGTCCTTGCCGTCGGCTCCGTCTTTGCCGTCAACGCCGTCTTTGCCGTCTTTTCCGTCGGTGCCGTTAATGCCATCTTTGCCGTCAAGACCATTTTTCCCGTCGGCACCGTCTTTGCCGTCAATACCGTTCTTTCCGTCGGTGCCGTTAATGCCGTTCTTTCCGTCGGTGCCGTTAACGCCGTCTTTTCCGTTCTCGCCGTTTGTTCCGTTCTTACCGTCTTTCCCGTCAACTCCGTTAATTCCGTCCTTGCCGTTTTCTCCGGAGGCACCTCGCAGCTCGGAAAGCGCCACAAGGTCGCGCCATTCTTCTTCAGCGGGGTATTTCCACTGAACCGCCGTGCCGCTGTTGCGCACCTCCGGCAGTGCGGCGTTGGTTTTTGCCGTTTTGCCGCATCCGGCGACAAAAACAATGAAAAGCACCAAAAGCATACCTGTGAGCAGTTTTTTCCCTGTTCTCATCTTCTTTCCTCCGTTTCGCCGTCCGTAGACAGCTTAAAGTCATATTTCATTTCAAGCATGGCAAACAGCTTATGCATAACCGTGACGGCAAGCTCCCGAATATCAATCGAGCCGATAAAAGTAAGCACCTTTGCCTGTTCTTCCTCCGGTACACGATATACTCTCATTGATGCCGTCAAAAACCTGCTGAGCTTGCGCTCCAACGGGAAATGAATATCACATTTGCGAGCCATATAGTTACGCATAAGTCCTGCCGTGCCGATTTCCATTTCATAAAAGTCGCTTTCGCTGTAATCGGGGAAATTTGCTCCGAAAATCTGCTTTAATTCTGCCGTGGTGTGCAGATAGATGAATTCCGCCGTGTCGGGCTGAGAATATGCTTCAATATAGATTTCTCGCAGGTTCTCGTTAAGCTCCGTTAGCGTGAGCTGAAGAGATGTTTCCACCGCATAGGCGTATACGGGCGGCAGCTTTTTGTCCGCAATGCTCCTCGCCACGTCAAATTGACCGCCGAACATCGATTCGGTCAAATCCAGCAAGATTTTGTCCTTGGTCGGAAACAGATTTAAATAGCTGCCCCTTGCGACGCCTGCTTCCTCGACTATTCGACTGACGGAGGTGCTTTTGTAGCCCTCCTCCAAAAACAACCGAACGCACGCCGTTAAGATTTTTCTTTTTGTTTCATTGCTGTTTCTACGCAAATATATCACCTGTTTATAATATTATTAGTATGCATACCAATAATATCATATAGCATACAAAAAAGCAAGATAATGTTGATTATTAGCCCGTTATGAGTAGGTTTTGCTTAAAATAAACGGTTTTTTATATAATAATGCACTTAACCCCTCGGATAATGCAGACGCATATCCGAGGGGTCTTGGCCGTTTCTGTATCAAATTATATTGTTTTGAGGTGCTTTACTAGGGCTTTGCTGCTTGATTATATAAAATAAGATGCGGGAGATTCTCTGTTATTCGCATTCGCATATACTTTTTCTTGTGTGCAAAATCGAAGAGGGCGTTACCGAAAATTCGTCAAGCCCCCATTTGCAAAGCAAGGGAATAAGACGTGTATCGGCTGCCGCTTCTCCGCACATTCCGACGGGGATGCCTGCCTTTTTGGCGTTTTTGATTGTCGTTTCGATAAGGCGCAGAACCGCAGGCTGAATCGGGTCATACAGCTTTGAAACAGCGGCGTTTCCTCTGTCAACAGCCATGGTGTAGCCCGTCAGGTCGTTTGTGCCGATGGAAAAGAAATCGACCTCTTTTGCAAGCAAATCGGAAATTATTGCCGCCGACGGAGTTTCTATCATAACTCCCACGGGAATGTCGGCGAATTTAAGCCCCTCATTTTTAAGCTCATCTTTGCATTCTTCGATAATGGCTTTTGCTCTGCGAACCTCGTCAAGTGTCGTTACAAGCGGAAGCATAACCTTTATATTTCCGAAAACCGCTGCGCGGAGAATTGCACGAAGCTGAATTTTGAAAATTTTGGGGTTGTCAAGGCAGTATCTTATCGCGCGGTGTCCGAGAAACGGGTTGTCCTCTTTTTCGATTTTAAGGTAATCTATCGCTTTATCTCCGCCTATATCGAGTGTGCGAATGATAACCTCCTTGCCGTCCGTTATCTTTGCGACGGTTGAATATGCTTCGTACTGCTCCTGCTCCGTGGGAAGAGAGGCTCTGTCCATAAACAGAAATTCCGTTCTGAAGAGCCCTATGCCCTCGCCGCCGTTTTGCAATACGTTCTGTGCGTCCTCAGCCTTGCCGATGTTGCCGTACACATGCTTTTTTACGCCGGATTTTGTAACGGTTTCTTTTGAGAAGTATTCGTTGAGGCTTTCTTTTTCCTTCAGATATGCCGCCTGCTTGGTTCTGTATTCTTCAAGCTCTTCCTCTGTGGGGTCGGTAAATACTTTTCCCTTGAAGCCGTCTGCAATAATCATATCGCCGTCCGAGATTTTTTCAACCGCATTGACGACCGACAAAACGGCAGGTATGCCCATGGCACGGGCGAGTATTGCGCTGTGACTCGTAACGCCGCCGACCTCGGTGATAATTGCGGAAACATTTTCCCTGTTTATTTGTGACGTCATGGACGGGGTGAAATCCTTGGCGATGAGAACAGAGCCCTTCGGTACGGATGAAATGTCCACACTTTTTACACCCAGAAGAATGCGCAAAAGGCTGTCTCTTATATCCTTTACATCCGAGGCGCGTTGGCGCGTAAGCTCGTCGTCAACGCCGGAGAACATATTGATAAACATCGTGCATATGCTGTCAACCGCCGCTTCGGCAACAGAGCCGTTGTCGATTGCTTCTTCCATCTGTGCGAGCATAAACGGGTCCTCAAGCATAACAAGATGTCCCTCGAGTATCTCCGCCTCTTTCTTTCCGGCATTCTTTTTAAGCTCCGCCACAAGTGATTTTGTTTCGTCGGAAAAGTCGGCGACTGCCGAGTGCAGACGCTTTTTTTGATGATCCGAATCGGTAAATTTTACGGATGAATAGTCAAGGTTTGTGTCCCTTATAACAACGGCCTTGCCGATTCCGAAGCCTTGAGATGCGCCGATTCCTTTAAGCATTAAACCCACCCTTTCATTAAGCCGCGGCAATATTATTCTTCGCCGAAGCCCGATGTGATAAGCTCTTCGGCTTTTTTGAGCATTTCGTTTTCGTCTGCACCGCTGCACTCTACGGTGATTTCGCTTCCGCATTTGATGCAGCCTGCCATTATATTCATAATGCTCTTGCCGTTGATCCTTTTACCTCCGAAAACAATGTCAACTTCCGAAGAGAATTTAGACATTTCCGTTACAAAGGTGTTTGCCGGACGCATATGAAGTCCCATTTTATTAGTGATTGTAAAAGTTTTCTGTACCATAATAATTCTCCTTATGTTTGATACCTGCCGAGAGGATGATGCCCCTCGGCACGGTTTCTGATTGTTTGTTATACGGATTCTTTACGATTCTTTTTAAGAAGACCGAGCATCAGTGCTCCGACAACCGAGCCTGCAATAAGGGCTACGATATAGAGAAGCGGATGGTCGCATACTATAAATGTGAAGATTCCGCCGTGAGGTGCGGGGCATGTAACGTTGAACAGCGATGTAAGAGCACCTGCGACAGCAGAGCCTACTAAGCATGAGGGGATAACTCTGACCGGGTCGGAAGCGGCGTAGGGGATAGCACCCTCCGTAATGAAGCACAGACCCATAAGATAGTTTACGGGGCCTGATTTGATTTCTTCCGATGTCCACTTCTTCTTGTTGAAGGTTGTCGAAAGTGCGATTGCAATCGGGGGAACCATACCGCCTATCATAACAGCCGCCATAATCCATGTGTTGCCGTCAGCTATTGCAGCCGTGCCGAAAACATAAGCCGCCTTGTTGAACGGGCCGCCCATATCCGTTGCCATCATTGCCGCAAGGACTATGGAAAGGAGTATTTTGCTTGTATCGCCGAGCGACGAGAGGAACGAGGAAAGACCGGAGTTGACAACGCCTATAACGGGGTTTACAAGACACATAAGAAGGCCCATGATAAGCGTGCCGAAAAGAGGATAGATAAATACGGGCTTTATTCCGTCCATTGATTTCGGAAGCCAAGAAAATGCCTTTTTGAGGAGATTTACAATAATACCGGCAAGGAAACCTGCGAGCAGAGCACCGAGAAAGCCCGACACCGCTTTGTCGTCTCCGGTAAGGCTTTGGTTTTCAATCAGCGAGCTGAAGGTGTAACCGTTTGCCGCAAATACGCCGCCTATCATACCGGGCAAAAGACCCGGTCTGTCGGCAACGGACGATGCGATATAAGCCGAAAGAATGGGGAGCATAAGCGCAAATGCCGCTTTGCCTATCCAAAACACAATTGCCGCAACGGGACTTGTGAAGCCGAAGGTTCCGCCGACATCGGCATTGCCTGCAAGCGTATCGAACAGGAAGCCGAGAGCTATGAGAACTCCGCCGCCGACAACGAACGGGAGCATATGCGAAACACCGTTCATGAGATGCTTATAAAGCTTGTGCCAGCCGCTTTCCTTTTCGTCGTCATCAATAGGCTGCTTTTCACTTTCGTCGGCGTGATATATCGCGGCTTTTCCGTCAACGATTCTTTTGATAAGCTCCTCGGGCTTGTTTATTCCGTTTGAAACCGAGGTCTTTACAACGGGCTTGCCGTCGAAACGTGCCATTTCGACGTTTTTATCTGCGGCAATGATTATTCCGTCGCATTCTTCGATTTCCTTTTTTGTGAGCACGTTTTTAGCGCCGCCGGAGCCGTTGGTTTCGGCTTTGAGCGGATAGCCTAATTTTTCGCCCGCTTTTTCAAGTGCCTCTGCCGCCATATAGGTATGCGCTATGCCCGTCGGACAGGCTGTAACTGCGAGTATTCTGTAACCGTTCGGCTTTACTTCGGGTTTTACCGCTTCCTCGGGGTATTTCTCCGCTTCCTTTTTGTCGATTATTTCTAAAAATTCGTCCGTCGTTTTTGCGCCCCGTAGAGCCGCGCAAAATTCCGGTTCCATAAGCATTACCATAAGACGGGAGAGTATTTCGAGATGTAAATCTCCGTCAACGGGAGCGGCAATCATAAACAAAATGTCCGAGGGCTTGGAGTCGGGAGCACCGTAATCAACGCCGTTCGGAACCGTTATCGCCGAAAGACCGGGAGTCTTTACGCTGTCCGATTTTGCGTGCGGAACGGCAATTCCTTCTCCGATTGCGGTCGAGCCCTGAGCCTCTCTTGCAAGGATGGCCTCCTTGTACGCCGCCTTGTCGGCAAGATTTCCTGCCTTTTCGTGCAGGGAAATCAGCTTGTCGATTGCCTCTTCCTTGTCGGTGAGAGAAACATTAAGAGCAATCGCATCCTTTTTTAATAAGTCGATGATTTTCATAAGTATTCCTCCTTATTTATACTCCGCGTTAAAGACGCGTTCAATTTCTTCACGGGTTGCAAGCTTTTCCGAAAAGGCCGTTGCGTTTCCGCACGCCGAGCCGAGTCTTAAAGCGTAGGAATAGTCGGCGGTCTTGATATATCCTGCCGTAAAGCCTGCTACCATACTGTCTCCGCAACCGACGGAGTTTATGAGCTTGCCCTTTGCGTTGCCTATCTTGTGGACGCTTCCGTTTTCGTCCGTAAGCATTGCGCCGTCCTTTGCCATTGAAACAAGCACGTTTTTAGCGCCCATTTCCTGAAGCTTTTTCGAATATTTTACAATGTCGTCATCACTCTTTATTTGGACCGAGAACAGGTCGCCGAGCTCGTGATGATTCGGCTTTATTAAAAACGGTTTGTATTTGAGCACGTTTTTGAGCAAATCGCCCGTTGCGTCAACCACGCAGTTTATATTTCTGTCGCCGACTCTCTCAAGTATTTGCTCGTAAATGTCATTGGGGAGGGTATTCGGGATAGAGCCTGCGAGGATAAGGTAATCTCCGCTCTTTATGCCGTCAAGCTTTCTTAAAAAGCTCTGCATATCCTCTTTTGTGATTTCGGGGCCGCAGGCGTTCAAATCAATTTCCTTGTCGGCCTTGATTTTGACGTTTATTCTCGTATCGCCGTTTTTAAGATAATTAAAGTCGCAGCTGATACTGTCGTTTTTGAGCATTTCTTCAAGCTTTTTTCCGGTAAAGCCTCCGAGAAAGCCGAGTGCCGTGTTGGGAATTCCGAGCTGTGTGAGTATGACCGACACGTTGATGCCTTTTCCGCCGTAATAGATTTCTTCGCCGTCCGTGCGGTTTATGTCGTCGGTTCTGAGAGCTTTGAGCTTCATCACATAGTCGAGAGCCGGATTCAGAGTAACGGTGTAAACCATTAAGCAGTTACCTCCTTCACTACCGTTTTTGATTTAAGCTGTTCGTCATCGCATTTGTCGCAGACTATACACGCCGCCGCAACCGGTGAAAATGATACCGCCGAAACTTTTCCGAACTTTGTGTGGTCGCAAAGCACATAGGTTACAAAGCTTCGCTCTATGGCAACGGCTTTCAGCATTGCCTCCTCGGTGTCCGGAGTTGTAAAGCCCTGTTTTTCGCTGACTCCGTTTGTTCCGATGAACGCTTTTGAAAAGTTATATTTCTGAAGATTTGAAGCGGCTACTAAGCCTATGATTGCCTCGGTTGTGCTTTTTAATTCACCGCCGATAACAAAAACCTTGCAGCCCTTGGCCGTCAGCTCCTTTGCGTGGGCGATTCCGTTGGTTACAAAGGTTGCTTTGGAAGCGGTTATATATTTCGTCATAAGAAAGGTGGTCGTGCCTGCGTCGATAAAAACGAAATCATCATCATTTATCTGCGAAGCGGCATATTTTGCTATTTCTTCCTTTTCGTTTATGTTCATCAGCGATTTTTTGTTGAAATCCTCCTCGTTGTGGAGAAATTCCTGCCCGAGAACAGTCGCTCCGCCGTGAACCTTGTTTATTTTCCCGAGCTGGGAAAGAGCCAAAAGGTCACGCCTTATCGTAGATTCGCTTGTTTCGAATTTTTCGGCAAGCTTTGAAACGGTAACCGAGCCGTTCTGACGCAGAATTTCAAGTATCTGCGCTCTTCTGTCGGTTGTAAGCATATTCACACCTCCGATATCTCTGTTGTGCCTTAATTATACAAAAACGTTCAAATGTAGTCAATATCGCGCAATAAAATTCAGCGTTTGTGCTTATAGTGTGCCCGTTTTGTTATCTAATATGCAATATTATTGAACCGCAAATGCGCACTTTTGCTCGTTTTAAATTTTTCAATCATAAAAATACGCATCGGATAACATAAAAAAATCCGCCCGAAAGGCGGACGACATCAGTCATAAATTCCGTTAACAGACGGAAAAACAGGCAATGAAAAACTGTGACTTTTTCGTTTTTCTCGTTTTTGACAAAAATAAAAAACCGAAAACCCTTGAAAACAAAGGTTTTCGGCATTGCTTGTGGCGCGCCAAAAGGGATTTGAACCCCCGACCTTCCGCTTAGGAGAAGCCCCCGAGGGGCATTTTTGACTCCCTACAAATCCCCGGAAATCCTTGATTTTACTGGCTTTTCTAGGATTTCACTGTTAGTAAATTCTTGTCCAAAACCTGCTAATTTTTCGTGGTTTTTTCACTTGTTTGAAATGGGAGAGTGTTTTTTGGGGGGTTCAAAATTTCTTGAAAAAATTTTTTGCAAACAAAAAAGCCGCCTATTTTCCTCGTATCGAGGTCAATAGACGGCGGGTAGAAATATTCATAATTTTGGTGTATAATAGGAAATTAAGAGAAAGACAAATTTGAAGTTGTACGAGATGTATAGTTATGACAGTGTATCATGTTGTTACTGATAGACCTATGAGTGTTGGTCAGAAAATCATCTTTGATGAGAACAATCATAGTGGTGTGTATCAGCGAGTTATGGATAAAATAGATGTTGTAAACGAAATATATAAGAATCCTGAGAATTATCAGGCTAATGAATTAGAACATCATACTTCTGTTGCGTTGAGGGAACTGGCAATGGAAGAAGTAAGAAAAGAAGAATATCCATTTTATCCATCGAGAATGAGTTGCTTATATGTATCTAGAACATATGAGGAAGCAGAACGATGGGGCGAGTTTTTTGCTCGTATCGGCAGACCAACATATTCAATTGTTGAATTGGAAGTAAAAGGTACTTACTTTATAGGAGATGCAACTAAGTGTTTTGATGGTCAAACGGATAAGTCTATAAATAAGGAACTTGCAAGACTGTATTGGGAAAATCCTCAGAGAGAAGATAATAAAAATGAGGTATGTGAGATGTTGGTTGATGGAGAAATAATGGTGCTTACAATTATAAAAGAGATAAATGCCAATATATAAGCCGTAAAATTTCAGTTTGTCGAACTTACTCTCAATTAGCAAAGACCGCTTACAAAAGTGTAGGCGGTCTCTTTTCGTGTTTAGATATATTTGATTTTGAACTTTCTTTTCTTGGCTGAAAGCACCTTACAGAGAACATCATCAACCCCATCGGTGTATCTGCCTTGTGCTATCAGGCTGTTCTTCAAACGGATAAGTGATTGCAACACTTCGCTGTATTCGTCCTTGGAAAGGTATAAATGATATTTCTGTTCTTTCAAAACAACCACCTCCTGTTACCGCAATTATATAATAAGAAATGGCATAGAGGTAGTGTGCGATTGCTGCTTGACCACACCTAAATGAACGAATTAACAGGGTAACGACCGCCTTATTCATTAGCAAGCCGTACACCTGAAAGGCGGACGACATCAGTCATAAATTCCATTAGCAGACGGAAAACCAGCCAATGAAAACTGTGGCTTTTTCGTTTTTCTCGTTTTTGACAAAAATAAAAAACCGAAAGCCCTTGAAAACAAAGGCTTTCGGCATTGCTTGTGGCTGTGGGGTGCAGAAAAGATGTTTTTATGTTTTTTGTGGATAGAGTTGAACTC
>ULWE01024843.1_pt1 | contig 9914 bp, 8 predicted proteins | sample 1960071 | NCBI WGS metagenome assembly ULWE01 (sample SAMEA4835804, study PRJEB28245) | human gut metagenome | biome: gut microbiome; material: fecal sample | place: Denmark | collected 2008 | reverse complement strand
AGAGCCATCAGCCCGACTTCGGCTGCCATAATCTAAACTTATGACACACCTTTTTTTTTCAATTAAGTTTCTTTAACCACAACTCTCTTCCGTCATTCAATTATTCTTTGTACTTTAGCACCTCGAAAATAAAAACATATCCTAAAAGGATACAGCAAAAAGATACTCTACAAAGGATAATGCAATATGAGCAACGGATTATTACTATGGATCGATGATGAGATTGAACTCCTCAAGGCGCATATCATCTTCCTGGAGAAAAAGGGTTACGAGGTTGCCACGGTGAGCAATGGATCGGATGCCATCGAACTATGCCGACAGCAATCCTTCGACCTCATCCTCCTCGATGAAATGATGCCTGGACTGAGCGGTCTGGAGACCCTGCAGCAAATCAAGGACATCCAGCCCGCTACTCCCGTTGTGATGTGTACCAAGAGCGAAGAGGAAAACATCATGGACCAGGCTATCGGGTCGAAAATCGCCGACTATCTCATCAAGCCCGTCAACCCGAGCCAGATCCTGCTCTCGCTGAAAAAGAACATCCACCAAAAGGATATCGTGACCGAGATGACGCAGAGCGGATACCAGCAGGACTACCAGCAGATTGCACTGAAGATGATGGACTGCCGTACCTGCAGCGACTGGATGGAAATATACAGAAGACTCGTGAAATGGGAACTGGAACTGAGCGATACCGACAGCCAGATGACCGAGATGCTCGCCATGCAGAAGGAGGAGGCTAACATCGGATTCGCCAAATTCATCGCCAAAAACTATCTGGACTGGATAGACCTGATGAAGAATGGGAATGCCGGAAAGAATGGGAATGCATCTTCTTCCGACGACCGCCCGATGATGAGCCCGGATGTCTTCAGGAACAGGATCTTCCCGATTCTGGACAAGGGGGAGAAGGTGTTCCTCATCGTGATAGACAACTTCAGATACGACCAGTGGAAGATGCTGGCGGCTGACATCGGCGAGCTGTTCGACATTGACGAGGATATGTATATGAGCATCCTGCCTACCGCCACGCAATACGCCCGGAACGCCATCTTCAGCGGTCTGATGCCCAACAGGATTGCAGAGATGTTTCCGGAGCTCTGGGTGGATGAAGACGAGGAGGAAGGCAAGAACCTGAACGAGGAGCCGCTGATACAGACGATGCTCGACAGATACCGCAAGCGATACAGCTTCAGCTATCACAAGGTGAACGATTCGCAGGGTGCCGACCGGTTTATGGAGCACTACAACGAATGCAGGGAGAAGGATCTGAACGTGCTGGTAATCAACTTCATCGACATGCTCTCGCATGCCCGGACGGAATCGAAGATGGTACGCGAGCTCGCCAATACGGAGAGTGCCTACCGCAGCATCACGCAGAGCTGGCTGCGCCACTCGGTGCTCTCGGAACTGTTCAGAAGACTGTCGCAGGATGACTGCAAGGTGGTGATCACCACCGACCACGGAAGCATCCGCGCCTCGAAGCCCATCAAGATCATCGGCGACCGCAACACGAATACCAACCTGCGCTACAAGCTGGGCAAGAACCTGGCCTGCAATGCCAAGGAGGTTTTCACCATCAGGGACCCGAAAAGGGCACAGTTGCCTGCTCCCAACCTGAGTACATCGTATGTCTTTGCCTACGGAGACGCCTTCTTCGCCTATCCGAACAACTACAATTACTACGTTTCGTACTACAAGGATACCTTCCAGCACGGTGGCATCTCGATGGAGGAAATGCTCATTCCGATCATCACACTGACACCGAGAAAGAGAAATTAAAATTAAAAATTAAATATATGAAGATTAAGATTGATTCATTAGACAACATCCATGCTGCAGCCAAGGAATTCCTGCAGAACATGGGCGACGGCAAGGTCTTTGCCTTCTATGGCAAGATGGGTGCCGGAAAGACAACTTTCGTTAAAGCTATCTGCGAGGAACTGGGCGTGGAGGATGTAATCACCTCGCCTACCTTCGCTCTCGTCAACGAATACACTGCCGGAAACGGCGATCCTATCTACCATTTCGATTTCTACCGCATCAAGAAGATTGATGAGGTGTATGATATGGGATACGAGGATTACTTCTACAGCGGAAACCTCTGCTTCCTGGAGTGGCCGGAACTCATCGAGGACCTGCTGCCGGAGGATTGCACCAAGGTGACCATCACCGTGGAGGAAGATGGTAGCAGAAGCGTAGAATTCTAGAGGCTATTCCGCAAATTCGGATTCTAACAAAAAAGCATACGTCCCGATGCAGCTGATGCCGCACCGGGACGTATTTTTTTTAGTCTTCTGCCCTGTCTTACAGCAGAGCCTCAAACTTCTCCTTGAGGGTTGACTTGTTGGCTGCACCAACAAACTTGTCAACCAGCTGGCCACCCTTGAAGAAAAGGATGGTAGGGATATTGCGAACGCCAAACTCCATAGCGATGTCGTCGTTCTCCTCTACATCACACTTACCAACTACCAACTTACCGTCAAACTCCTCTGCCAATTCTGACACGATAGGAGCAATCTGGCGGCAAGGACCACACCATGTAGCCCACAAATCTACTACCAATGGCAACTCGCCATTCTTGTAACTCTCGAAATTCTCGGTTGTAATTGTTACTTCCATTTTTTCTACCTTTTTATATAGTTAATAATATTCTCATAAATCATTTTTAATTGATCTGATACGACATCTTCGGATGGTCGTTGACAAACTGTATCAGCTCCCTGCTCACTCCCACCGTGCGGTCCTGCGCACGCAGCAGCACATTGGTCTTGGTCTCGGCATCGTGAATCTGAAGGAAGAGCTGTGCCTTGCCCTCATCATTCTCCACCAGCGTCTTGATATCATTCACCAGCGTTTCGTCTATCACCGTACTGTCCACGATGATGGTAAACTTCTCCAGGCGGTTCTCCTTCACGGTCTGGAGATACTCCACGGTGCTGATCTTGAAGTCAAGATAGTTGCTGTTGCCGTAACGGGACACACACTTCGCCGTAACGAAGATGGTGCTGCCCTCTACCATGATGCCGCGCCAGTTGCCCCAGTCCTCACCGAAGAGCGCCAGCTCGCCCGATCCTTCGAAATCCTCGATGGTGACGAAGCCGCACGGCTTTCCGGTCTTGGTGAACTTGGATTTCACCCCGGTGATGATGCCGCCGAACACCACATCCTCCTTCTTGGCAAGCTCCACCTTGTCGCCCAGTTCAGAGCAGTGGGTATTGCAGAGGTTGCGGAGGATGATTTCGTAATCGTCGAGCGGATGAGCCGAGAGATAGATGCCCACGAGCTCACGCTCCCTGTTGAGCCTCTCGATGGTGCTCCAGGATTCAGCTTCCGGTATAGGAGGGGTGGCTATCTCCACCGCCTCTACGCCTCCGAAGAGCGAGGTGGCTGCCTCGCGCTGCTCCTGCTGGTAGAGCTGACCGTATCTTACGAGCGTATCCAGGAAGGTATCGCCCTTGCTGTTCTTGCCGAAGTACTGCTCGCGGCGGATGCCGAAGCTGTCGAAACCGCCACTCAGAGCCAGGCTTTCGAATGCCTTGCGGTTGACATTGGAGAAATCCACGCGCTCGGCAAAATCGAAGATGTTCTTATAAGGGCCGTTCTTCAGGCGCTCTGCCACGATGGCATCGGCGGCAGGAGTTCCCATTCCCTTGATGGCGGAGAGTCCGAAGCGTATCTCGCCATGCTCGTTCACACCGAAGGCACGGTAACTCTCGTTTACATCCGGTCCCAGGGTCTTGATGTCCATCGACTGGCACTCCTCCATCAGCTTGGTAATCTCGGTGATCTGCGCAAAGCGGCGGGTCATCAGCGCTGCCATATATTCGGCTGGATAATGTGCCTTGAGATAGGCAGTCTGATAGGCTACCCAGGAATAGCAGGTGGCGTGCGACTTGTTGAAGGCATAGGATGCAAACTTCTCCCAGTCGCCCCAGATCTTCTCGAGCACAGCCGGATCGTGGCCGTTCTCCTGTCCCTGCTTGATGAACTTCGGCTTCATCGCATCTACGATAGCCTTCTTCTTCTTACCCATCGCCTTACGGAGGGCATCTGACTCGCCTCGGGTGAAGCTTGCCAGCTGGCGGGAAAGGAGCATCACCTGCTCCTGATACACCGTGATGCCGTAGGTATCCTTGAGGTATTTCTCCATGCAGGGGATATCATAGGTGATGGCCTGCTGGCCGTTCTTGCGGGCGATGAAGTCGGGGATGTAATCCATAGGTCCCGGACGGTAGAGGGCGTTCATGGCGATGAGGTCCTCGAAAACCGTAGGCTTCAGCTCGCGGAGATACTTCTGCATACCCGGCGACTCGAACTGGAAGGTTCCGATGGTCTGACCGCGCTGATAGAGCTGATAGGTCAGCTCGTCATCGATAGGGATGGTATCGAGGTCAACGACATCGCCCGTGGTCTGCTTGATCACCTTGCACGCCTCCTTCATCTCGGAGAGGGTCTTCAGACCCAGGAAGTCCATCTTGATGAGTCCGGTGGTCTCAATCACGTGACCGTCGTACTGGGTTACTGCCGTCTTCAGTCCCGGGAAATCAGGGTCATCGGCTGTAGATACAGGCACCCAGTTGCTGATAGGGTCGCGGCAGATGATGAATCCGCAGGCATGGATACCCGTGCCGCGGATGGTACCCTCGAGCATGCGGGCATACTTGATGGTATTGCTCTCGCGGGGGTCGCTGGAGTATTCTGCCTCCTTCAGCTCCGGGGTATATTTGATGGCGTTGGCAAGGTTCATCTTCGCTCCGTCGGGCAGACGGTCGGGAATCGCCTTGCAGAGTGCATTCGCCTTGTCCAAAGGCAGCTTCTCTACGCGCGCCACATCCTTGATGGAGTTCTTGGTGGCCATCGAACCGTATGTAATAATGTGGGCACAGTTCTCGTGACCGTACTTATCCATTACCCAGCGCAACACCTTGCCTCGGCCGTCGTCATCGAAGTCGGTATCGATATCAGGCAGGTTCACACGGTCTGGGTTCAGGAAACGCTCAAACAGCAGGTCGTACTTCAGAGGGTCGATCTTGGTGATTCCCAGGCAATATGCCACTACGGAACCTGCCGCTGATCCACGGCCTGGGCCCACCATTACGCCCAGCTCTTCGCGTGCCGCCCTGATGAAGTCGGACACGATGAGGAAGTAGCCAGGGAAACCCATGGTCTTCATCACGTGGAGCTCGAAGTTCACGTGCTCATCCACATTCTCGGGCAGCGGGTCGCCATAAAGCTTCCTGGCTCCCTCGTAGGCGAGGTGGCGCAGGTATTCTGCCTCAAACTTGATGCGGTATATCTTGTCGTAGCCGCCCAGACGGTCGATTACCTTCTGACCTTCCTCGGGCGACAGCTGGTTCTCTCCGTTCTCATCAGTGGTAAACTCCCTATAAAGGTCTTCTTCCGATACCTTCTGGCGCAGCTGCTCCTCGGTACCGAAACTCTCCGGAATGGGGAAGAACGGCATGATAGGACCATGGTCGATGCTGTAGATTTCCACCTTATCCAATACTTCGAGGGTATTCGAGAGCGCCTCGGGCACATCAGCGAACACTTCGTTCATCTCCTCGCGGGTCTTGAACCACTCCTGCTTGGAGTAGCGCATGCGGTTAGGATCGTCCAGGTCCTTGCCGGTGGCGATGCAGAGCAGATGGTCGTGCGCCTCGGCAGTCTCCTTGTCCTCGAAGTGGCAGTCGTTGGTGCATACGAGCTTGATGCCGTATTCCCTGGCAAACTCGATGAGCACCTTGTTCGCCTTCTGCTGCAGTTCGTAAGCCTCGCGGTTGGCAAGCAGGCTCGGATCATCGGGCACCTTGTGGCGCTGCAGCTCCAGGTAATAGTCATCGCCGAAGAGATTGTGATACCACTCGCATGCCTCACGGGCTCCGGCGATATCGCCCTTCAGGATCTTGGCTGGCACCTCGCCGGCGATACATGCCGAGCAGACGATGAGGTCTTCGTGATACTTCTCCAGGTCAGCACGGTCGGTTCGAGGGCGCATATAGTATCCATCCACCCACGAATTGCTCACCAGCTTGATGAGGTTCTTGTATCCGTTATAGTTCTTGGCGAGCACGATGAGGTGGTAACCACTCATATCGCCCTTGTCCTTCTCGCGGTCGCCCTTGGTGCGTCGTGCCACATACATCTCGCAACCGATGATGGGCTTGAAGGGTTCGAGCCCCTCCTTCTTGCGGTCTTTGTTGACCTTTCCGCAATAGTCAACCAGCTCCTTGATGCCGAACATCACACCATGATCGGTTACTGCCATACCCTTCATGCCATCCTTGATAGCCTTGTCCACCAGACGTGGAATCTTGGACTGGCCATCGAGGATGGAATACTGTGTATGGACGTGTAAATGAACAAAATCTTCCATTTTTTGCGTTAAAATTCGTAATTTGAGAACAAAGTTACTGCTAAAAGTTGATATTGCCAAAAGAAATGGGAGAAAAATTTGCAAAAACGATAAAAATGACGTACCTTTGCACCGAAAATAAAAACGTAAACCTTTCTCATGGGACAAAAAATCAAGAAACTAAAAAAGATAAGAATTCACCGCGAAGGCACCGACCAGCTGGTGTTCGGCGGTATAGCACTGGTGGCTGTCGCAGCAGTACTGTGGATGGCTTTTGACAACAAGATACCTTTCTGGGCATTCCTTGTGGTCTTCGGTGTAGTATATGGTATCGTGCTCAACTTCTACCGATGCCCGATCAGATTCCTGAACGTGGAAGATACCGAGAAACTCGTGGTAGCTCCTGCCGACGGCAAGATCGTGGTGATAGAGGAAGTGGAGAATGCACCTTACTTTAACGATAAGCGACTGATGATTTCCATCTTCATGAGTCTCTGGAACGTACATGCCAACTGGTTTCCGGTGGATGGCAAGGTGAAGTTCGTGAAGCACGAGGACGGAAAGTTCATGAAGGCATGGCTGCCTAAGGCGAGCGAGGAGAACGAGCACGCCGACACGATGATCACCACCCCTGAGGGTGTGGATGTATTGTGCCGACAGATTGCCGGTGCCGTAGCCCGCCGCATCGTAACCTATGCCAAGGAGGGAGAAGAGTGCTACATCGATGAGCATCTCGGATTCATCAAACTGGGTTCACGAGTGGATGTGTATCTGCCTCTCGGCACGGAAGTATGCGTGAAGATGGGACAGTCAACCACAGGTGATCAGACAATCATAGCAAAACTGAAATAAGAAAAAATGAGTATTAAGAAGCATATTCCAAACACGATTACCTGCTGCAACCTCATCTCAGGCTGCATCGCTACATCGTTTGCCTTCGGTGGAAATCCCGAAATGGCACTGTTGTGGATTATCATTGGAGCTGTTTTTGACTTTTTCGATGGTATGAGCGCCCGCTTGCTGCACGTTTCATCGCCTATCGGCAAGGAGCTGGACTCGCTTGCCGACGATGTGACCTTTGGCGTAGCACCCGCCACCATCGTATTCTCACAACTCTTTGTAATGGAGTATCCGGAGTTTCTGGAGCCTTTGCGCCCCTGGTTGCCATACGTAGCCTTCATCATCGCAGCTTTCTCTGCCCTGAGACTGGCGAAGTTCAACCTGGATGAGCGCCAGACTACCTCTTTCATCGGCGTACCTACGCCAGCCAATGCGCTGTTCTGGGGTTCGCTGGTAGTAAGCAGCCCCAGCTGGATTACCAACCAGAGCTGGTCGATATATCTCGTACTGGCGCTGATTTTCATCACCAGCTTCCTGCTGGTATGCGAGTTGCCGCTGTTCGCCCTGAAGTTCAAGCAGTGGTCGTTCAAGGGCAACGAGGTGAAGTATTGCTTTGCCGGTTTCGCCATCGCCGTTCTTGCGGTATCTGTGACTGCCGAAGGAGCAAGAGGATTCCTGGAGGGATGGTGGCCTGTTATCCTGATGTACGTACTGCTCTCCTGGTTCATGTTTTTGAAGAAAAAATAAAAATATAGGTTTGTCATTTCCTTTTCAAGGAAAGGCGTTAATTGTTAGTATAGGCATCAGCTTTCTAACAAAGATAAAAAGATTAAGGAATAACAAAGGCTTACTTCCGGCGGGAAGTAAGCCTTATCTTTTTTATATGATCTCTGATGATTAGTTGTGTACGAGCGTACCAATCTCCTCACCTTCCATCACCTTCTTCAGGTTGCCTACTACATCCATATTGAATACGTAGATAGGAAGGTCGTTCTCCTTGCACATGGTAGTAGCCGTGAGGTCCATCACCTTCAAGCCCTTGGTGTAGATTTCATCATAGGTGATGTCCTTGAACTTGGTAGCGGTAGGATCCTTCTCTGGGTCGGCGGTATAGATGCCGTCCACACGGGTGCCCTTGAGCATCACGTCTGCCTCAATCTCGATACCACGGAGAGAAGAACCGGTATCGGTAGTGAAATATGGGCTGCCTGTACCTGCAGAGAAGATGCAGATGTAGCCGTCTTCCATTGCCTCGATTGCCTTCCACTTGGTGTAGAACTCACCGATAGGCTCCATGCGGATAGCTGTAAGCACCTTGTTCTTCACGCCCAGTGCACCGAGGGCACTGCTCAGGGCGAGAGAGTTGATGACGGTGGCACACATGCCCATCTGATCGCCCTTCACACGGTCGAATCCCTTCTGGCTTCCGCTCAATCCACGGAAAATGTTACCACCACCGATCACGATACCGATCTGCACGCCCATCTCGTGAACTTCCTTAATCTGCTTAGCATAATCACTCAAGCGCTCAGGGTCGATGCCGAAGCTCTGCTTGCCCATCAGGCTCTCACCGCTCAACTTCAAAAGAATTCTTTTAAACTTTGCCATAAATATCTTGTTTAATGTTTATTGTTTCATATTTGCTGAAGGAATCAGGAATCTGATTTCGCCGAAGGCATACGACCGGATCATTCCCTTCCTGTCGTGAAGGATGAGATGGCCGTCATCTTCCACCTCCACGAAGGCACCCTCGAACTTGCCGTCGGCATCCTCGTACCAGTGGAATCCCTTGCGGCGGTAGAGCGAGAGATGATAGATGCCCGAAACATCCATATAGTCGGCACGGCGGAGCAGCTCATAATACTTCTTGAATGCCTCGATGATCTTCTGCAGGACCTCTTCCCTATCCACCTCGTGACCCAGAATCTGAGCCAGGGATACCGGATTGGGCGCATCGCTGTGGAACTCGGTCTGATTGATGTTCACCCCGGTACCGAAGATGCATCGCTTGATGCCCTTGGAATCTATAGAGGTCTCTATCAGCGTGCCGCTGATCTTCCTGCCGTTCCAATATACATCGTTCGGCCATTTCAGCGTAATGCCGTCGGTATAGGTATCCAAGGCATCCTTGACGGCTAGGGCTCCTGCCTCAGAGAGCAGGAACTGCTGGCGTACGGGCACCCAGGTAGGAGTCATCAGCAAACTGAACAGGAGGTTCTTGCCCGGTTCGCTCTCCCAGGTATGCGTGCCCTGTCCCCTGCCTGCCGTCTGATAATCGGCTACAGCCACGATGAGCGTATCATCCTCGCAGGCTTTCATTCCCTTCAGGAAGGTATTCGTAGAATCCACTTCCTGCATTCTTATGATCTTTGTTTCCATTTTCACCTTATTATATATAATAGACTGAACTTCGCAGGTACCTCCCCCTACGCCCTGTAAGGGCAGAAGCTTTCAAGTACCAGCATCGAATCTAAAGTATCAGCATCGGATTGAAGGCATCCTTGAGATGCTGCAGACTCTTCACCTGATGTTCGCTTCCCACGATGGAGATGACATCGAAGCGCAACTCTTTGTCCACCTGGCATTCCTTGACATAGGCATTGGCAGCTATGGCAAGATTCCTCATCTTGCCGGGGGTGACAGCCTCTTCGGGCTGCTGGTATTCCTCGCCGGTGCGGGTCTTCACCTCTACCACCACCAGGGTGTTGCCATCGGG
>ULWE01006018.1_pt1 | contig 9950 bp, 7 predicted proteins | sample 1960071 | NCBI WGS metagenome assembly ULWE01 (sample SAMEA4835804, study PRJEB28245) | human gut metagenome | biome: gut microbiome; material: fecal sample | place: Denmark | collected 2008 | reverse complement strand
GCTGCTCGCCGACTCTCTCGCCGACCGCCAGAATCCGAAATTCTCGCCCGACGGAAAAGAGGTGGCTTTCATCGAGGATGAATGCCGGCTTATGGTGGTCAACGTGGCCACTAAAGCTGTGAGGCAGGTGACCGACGGTTCGGAATGGTTTATGGGTGGCTTCAACTATGCTTGGTCGCCAGATGGAAAATGGTTCTCGCTTGAAATCATCGGCAACGGACACGACCCTTATTCCGACGTGGCTATCGTAAAGGCTGACGGATCGGAGAAGCCGGTAAACCTGACTGGCAGCGGATACTTCAGCTCGCAGCCAAGATGGGTGCTCGACGGAAACGCTGTGCTTTTCCTCACAGACCGCTACGGCATGCGCAGCCATGCTTCGTGGGGTTCGCTCAACGACGTGATGCTTGTGTTTATGAACAAGGACGCCTACGACAAATTCCGACTTAGCAAGGAGGATTACGAATTGCAGAAGGAATTGGAAAAGGAGCAGAAGAAAAATGCAGAAAAGGCTGACGCCGACAAGAAAAAAGGCAAAAAGAAAGACGACAAGAAGGCTGACAAGAAAGAAGAGAAAAAAGACATTGACGTGCAACTTGACGGCATCGAGGACCGTATTGTGCGCATCACGCCAAACTCTTCCGAAATTGCCGATGCCATCGTCGATGCCGATGGAGAAAGCCTGTACTACCTGTCGGCTTTCGAGGAGGGTTACGATCTTTGGAAACTCGACTTGCGCAAAAAGAGCACTGAATGCCTGAAGAAACTCGACACGTCGTCGGCTCAATTCGACGTGCAGAAAGACGGCAAGTGCATTTTCATTCTCGGCTCACGCATAATGCAGAAACTCACCGTGGCTTCCGACAAGATGGAACGCATCAGCTACAAGGCTGAGATGAAGATGGATTTGGCAAAGGAACGCGAATATATGTTTGACCACGTTTGCCGCCAGGAGGCCCGCCATTTCTACCGCACTGACATGCACGGTGTGGACTGGCCGATGATGACAGCTGCATACCGCAAGTTCCTGCCTCACATCAACAACAACGCCGACTTTGCCGAGCTGCTCAGCGAAATGCTCGGTGAGCTAAACGTGTCGCACACGGGTGGCAGATACCGTGCCGGTGCCCGTGGAGAAGCCACTGCCAACTTAGGTCTGTTCTACGACCTTTCGTATGAAGGAAAGGGCGTGAAAATCGACGAGGTGATTGCCGGAGGTCCTTTCGACAACGCGTCTTCAAAGGTGAAGAAGGGATGCATTATCGAGAAAATCAACGGACAGGAAATTTCTGCCGACACCGACTTCTATGCGCTGCTCGCCGGGCTGACCGGAGAGAAGGTGCTGATTTCGCTTTCCGATGGCGGCAAGCAGTGGGACGAGGTGGTGAAACCTATCTCTGACGGCGCTTGCGGTGCTTTGCTCTACCGCCGATGGATCAAACAACGCGCCGCCGACGTGGACCGCTGGTCAAACGGCCGCTTGGGATACGTACATATCGAATCGATGGACGACAACAGTTTCCGTACAGTGTACTCTGACGTGCTTGGTAAATACAACAAGAAGGAGGGCATCGTGATCGACACCCGTTTCAATGGTGGCGGACGCCTCCACGAAGATATCGAAATTCTGTTCAGCGGAACAAAATATCTCACTCAGGTGTACCGCGGAAGAGAAGCGTGCGACATGCCGAGCCGCCGATGGAACAAACCTTCAATCATGGTGCAGGGCGAGGCCAACTATTCCAACGCTCATGGAACGCCTTGGGTATACAAACACATGCGTCTCGGCAAACTTGTCGGCGCTCCGGTGCCTGGCACCATGACAAGCGTTTGGTGGGAACGTCTGCAGGACTCTTCGCTGATTTTCGGCACTCCGGTCATCGGATACCGCACCGCGGAAGGAAATTACCTTGAGAACTCGCAACTGGAGCCCGACATATATGTGCTGAACTCTCCTGAGGACGCTGCCAAAGGTTTGGACGCACAACTGAAAGCTGCGGTCGACGAGCTTCTTCGCGAACTCGACGCAAAAAAATAAGTCCTAACACGGCTTGACTAAGACAAGCGGATGCGACACCTCTCGCATCCGCTTATCCTTTAATATTGCGAACGTTGCGACAAAAAAACTCCGTAAATGTTTGCCGTATGGAAAAATATGCGTACATTTGCACGCCATTACAGAAGTCGCCTTTACCAGCGGCGCGTAACTTTGTAATAATAAAAAAGATATAGAAATGAAAAAAGACATTCATCCATCAAACTATCGCGAGGTTGTTTTCAAAGATATGTCGAACGGCGAAACTTTCATCACTCGCTCGACTGTCGCTGCTAAGGAGACAATCGAAATCGACGGCGTTACTTACCCGCTCGTAAAACTCGAAATCACGAGTTCTTCTCACCCTTTCTTCACTGGTAAGCAGAAATTGGTCGACACAGCCGGCCGCGTAGACAAGTTCATGAGCCGCTACGGAAACCGTCTCAAGAAATAAGGTTCAGAAGAACATCAAAATATCCTCAAAACAAAACAACAAAGCAGGGACAGCCTCTTCGGCAGTCCCTGCTTTGTTGTCTAACGCACACTTATGCACACAAGATGCCCTATCCGTAAGGTCTGGCTGTTTTCATCATAAGCCAAGGTATGTTTTCAACGCCTCGACATATTCTTCAAAAGCCTTTCTTCCATCGTAAGTAATTGAGCATGTCGTCCTGGGACGCTTGCCCGACATTCCCTTTTCAATAGAAATATATCCCGCGGTAGACAGCTTTTCAAGCTGAACGCTGAGATTGCCGGCTGTAGATTCGGTTTTCTCCTTGAGATAAACGAAATCTGCCTCTTCAACATTCATCAGTATGGAAATTACAGCAAGACGGAGTTGCGAGTGCAGAAGCGGATTCAGTTCTTTCATTTTTCTTTTCGTGCCTTATGGTTGAGAATATGGCCGGGAATTATCATCATCGCCACAAACGCGATTATAAACAATGGCATATACCATGATGCATAAAGCTCTACATCCCCGGCGATGCATGCCTCCGTAAATAAGCCTGCAAACAATCCTATCGCACCTCCAACAATAAGCGTTGTCTCTTTGAAAACAATTCCCTGGGCAACCTCGGCGAAGGGAACGATTATCAGAGCGAACGCCAACATCATAGGCCATGCGTCAATTCCTTTGACAAGCAGAAATGCGAGGCAGATGGCTGTGGCGGCGATTGCACTGAAGCCGACTGTAGACCAAATGCGGGATGTGAGTGTGTCGGAATAATTTTTTACCCCTTTTTCAATCTGTTGTTTCTTTGCCTTTATCGGAGCAACGATGCCTCCAATAATCCAAACAAGAAACCATAGCCAGTTCCACACAGGATTTTGTGTAATCACGAGGAGTATCCATATCAACGCAGAAACAGCAACTGTCAGGTAGCCAAACAGCAGCAAAATGCGTCCATCGCCAATATAGCGTTGCTTAGTGAGTGCTATCATCGAAGTTATCACTTCGAGACTTTCTTTTTCGGTGAGTTTTCTGTCTTCCATTTTATGAAAAATTTGATGGTTAATACTTGGTTTATAAAATAAACCATTTGGCTTTGAAAAAAGAGCGGTCTCGCCTGTCCGCCCTTGAGTCGAGTGCAAATTTAATTTGGTTTATATTATAAACCAAATTTTTCAGAGAAAATTCATTGACAGTGCGCCTATTCCCAGCTTGTGTGGCAGAGGCGCACTGCAACCTTCTTCATCTATGCATTAACCTTATTCCACTATGATTTTCCGAACGTTTGACGGATTAGCGTTCAGAACAGGGCGCAAAATATATATTCCAGGCGTCAAACCAGAGATTTCCGCTTCTTGCATATTCGTCCGTATGCAGACGCCCATAATATCAAAGACATCATAATTTGTGTCGCCATCGGAAACGACATCTTCCACACCACTGTCATCACCGACAACAAACGTTCCCTCAAACAACGAAATCAAGCCTTCCGTATCCGATGCCGCTCGGATTCTATAGCGGTAACTGCCGTCATCCAGCGATGAGACATCAAAACCTATGCGGTTGGTTGCTGCCTCTCTATTTGCACTGGCTGTTCTTATACTCTTTATGAGTGAAAGAGTCTGCGACTTAACTACTTCTCCATTTTTAAAAGCCTCAAACTCATAGTAGTCGGCACTCTCATCCACTGGAAGCGTAAGCACTCGTTCGCGGCCCTCTGTATACACTTTCACAAAAGCCTCCACTGTCTCATCCTCGACAATCTCAAATTTATTCCAAGCTTCCGACTCTTCATAATACTTCTTGGCTCCAACCGGCACACGGATTCGCGGATTGCTTTTTGTTATAAACACATCATTCGGCAGCATTTTTGGCGGACAAATCCAATGTGCGGTCACTTCTGTCAGTGCTCCGTTCACAAATGTATACGCTCCAATATAAGAAACCGAACCTGGGATATCGATGGTCTTGAGTCCGTCAAGATACATCATGGAATTTCCGTAAAGCACTTGCAGCGACGGCGGAAAAACGAATTCAGTCAATTTCGGACACCCCTCCATCGCGCTGAAAAATCTCAATCGCGAATTTTCCGGGAATGTCACTGTCTGCAGTTCCATGCAATATTTAAAATCATCAACCACATATTTTACAGAGGATGGGAAGGCTACCGAAACAACTTTCGAGTTGTTAAACGCGCCTTCAGTTCTGACCAACTTATATTCTTTCCCATTATAACTAACCGTTTCAGGCAATACTATATCTCCTGAATATTGTCCCTCGTTTGGTGGTAGCAAAACGGCTTTGTTGCCGCGCAATTGATACCGCAGTCCTGCAATATCGGCATAAATGGTTGCCTCTTCAACCGGCATCTCATCCAATGAGAAAAAACACCACGGCTTTGTCAATCTATAGGTGGGGAGGGAGCCTGACGGCACGTGTATCTCTACAGGTGTCGGACACATGGAACCTTTATAATCCACATCGTTATAACCCGACAACTCCAAGATATTCAACGGAGTATTGACTGGCCTTTCCCACTTCAAAAACAAATCCTTGATATTCGTTGCAAGTGACAAATCTCCCATACGCCACACTGTCGACGGTATCACAAGATCTGCAAATGCTCCACAAAATGCCCTCACTCCGATTTCCTGCAAACCTTCAGGCAGCCGGAAATGATCCGGGACTACCTGTCCTCTATTTTTGCAGAAGAACATAAACCCATAATCCTCTATCACTTTCAATTGTGAGTCTTCTTCTATTTCAATATCGTCAATTACTGCCGATTCGAATGCTCTTTTTTCTACCACTTCAACAGTTTTGGGTATAAACACCTTGTCCAATTCCATGCAGGCGGCAAACGCTCTCCTTCCTATCGACTTGACTGTATATTCTCTTCCGTCCACTTTTATAGACGACGGTATGATTATACGTCCTTGGTATGTAGAATTAAGTTCGTTTTTGGCAACTACCCTTGCTGCCATGGCTCCAGGGTCGAGAACGTAATATATCCCGTCAACACATATTACTCCATCTTCGACCTGATCATCCAAGCCTCCTGTGCCGGTGACTTCAACATTTGTCTGATTTCCTTCTCTATCACAAAGCGCAGCCAGCATGTCGTCCGGTTTTTGCATTCTCCCGACTGCACAGTCACTTGCTTGTTCTTTTGAGTTCGGATTTACAGCTGCTGCCTCCATATAACAAGACAACATCAGCATCGCCAACAGCATTGCCGGCAATAGTCTTCTTCTGTGGTACTTATTGGTAATCATAATTACTTGTACTATGTGTTAAATGAAATCCTTAAAAGATTATTATGTCTAAGCAAAATATCCACTACGTTTACAAATTTATAGTCACAAACCACCTTTTACAAATGTTTTGTTGGTTAAAATTCATTAAATATGTTTTTAAACATACTTTTTCTATTCTTTATATCTCACTGAGACACAACGCAATGACAATGATATAAAAAACAATTACAAAATCAAGCAAACCGCTATCGAAGAGCGATTCCTTACGCACAACAAACATTGCGAGGGAGCATGTGGTTACCGACATGCCCCCTCGCAATATGTTTCGTGGATGCGTTACTCTCCCCACCTTTTCGGTTGCCATACGGAACCTTCGCGGAAGTGCTGGATGGGTAGGTCTTGAGTGGTGTAAACCACATAGAAGCGATTATGCCTTACCAATCCACCCTCGTAGAAAACCCAGCTTTTGCCTGACCGGTCGCCGGCATACCAGTTCCAATTCTTCTTATCCCAAAACTGGTTGAACTTGTTTTCTTCCGTTTCTGTGGCATTCATGCGCAGCTCACTTCCGCCAGTCGATGAGATAATCACGTCGTGGTTGTCGATATTGGCGAAACCTATGGCGGTTATTTTCTTCGACGGGTCGATGTCTACGCCCTCGTCATAGTACTTCACAAAAAGATAGTTGTTGTCGAGTGCTCCATCCATATCATGATCAGCATGCACGCCTCGCGGAATGTAGTATTTTCCACCGTTGAAGTCTTTGGCTGTTCCCTCTTGACAGAACACGGCATCCACGATGCCTAAGCATTTGTCGCTTGGCGCCAACGCATAATAGATATACTTGTCGTCATTGTCTGTAGCGTCTATATAATGGTGGCAAGTCGGCTCGAATGCATATCCATTTTCACACGGAGCATTGGCGTTTGCCATGACTGGATAGTAAGTCAAGTAGTTGTTCTGATCGTTCGGGTCTTGCGCAACAAAGGGTGTTGGTTCTCCATTCTTATGCCCGTTCGCGCCGCTCTTGATCAAGATGTCTGCCAACACCAATCTCGACTTTGTCCGCTGCACCACCTGTTTAGAGTCAAGGTAGTCGTCTTTGGCGTTGAGCAACTCGCTGTAGTTGTTCAGCAGACGGGTGACTGCCTCTATGTCGGCTTCTGTTTTATCCGTAACCACTTGGTCGTAGGTAAACGCTATCTGACCAACCAGCTCTTCGATAGGATACAGACGGCAGAGGGTGTTGTCTTTATCATCGCTGCTCACGTTGTAGCCAATGAGCGCCCACTTACTGTCGGAACCGTCGGTATTGAAGCCGTCGAGCCACTTCTGCGGATCGTCGATGGCAAGGTCGCCTCCGGTAGAGGTTTGCAGGGATACTGCCTTGCTGGCTTTCTCATAGTTCTCGTTTTGGTAAGCCACGTCGAAATGTCCCTCCGCATAGTCGCTATGGGCATTCGCATAGATATCTTTCCACGTCTTGCCGGTGCTTGTTGGTTTGCTGCGCGAGAGGCTGCCCTGCGCGTCAAAGCCAACGCTATATTCATAAACGTTCTCCTGACGGCCGTAGATATAGATGTTGTAGCCGCCAAACGAGCCTTGCGTGATAATGTCGGTGCCCCAGTCGTCGTAGAATGCGGTCGTATTGATGTTGTCTACGTTCAAAGCTCTGACAAAGGTGGGCGAAAGCAGTGCCAGCAAGGCTGGGTCTTTCTTCTCCTGCTCGAAGGCCGACATATTCATACGCACCTCCGACATCTTCACGCGATACAGATTCAGATAGTATTCGTAAGACTCGCTTGTGGAGAGGCTTCCGCTCACGCCAAGGTCAAACGAGCCTGTCCAGACATAGGAGGGCTTCTTTTTCAGCATGGAGGTCAATTGTCTTTCATATTCCGCGTTTCCCAGAAAATCCTTAACATCATTCAATAAGCCTTTCTCTGAAGATGTCAGACCTTTCTTTCGTGTCTTCTTAAACGATGCTCCCACATTGACAGACCAGTCCTCCATCGTCTTCTCGTAGCTGTCGCCTGAGAATTCAAGCATCGAGAACTGTTTTTGCGTGGTGTTAGCGGTCAGATACTCCTCGCCAAGCTTGCTGATTTGGTCATAAAGGAGCACGCTGCCAAGCGTGTTGCCTACCGGACCGTAGCAGCGGGTTCCCTTGCCCAACACTTCGCTGTAAACGGAGGTGATGGCATCTCCGGATTTTGTCGTGGCGCCTTTCTGTCGGAGCACCATCAACACGGTGCGTGCCTCCTCTGGAAACTCTTTGGGTATAATCTTTACCGGAATGACCACAAATGGCTTGTCGAGTGCTTTCTGCATTTGGGCAACGGCACACCACTTGCCGTCTTTGCGTTGCTCGCAGTTGAATTTAACGTACTCGTTCTGCGCTGTCTCTATGTCCACCATGCGCAAAACGCTCAACGGCAAGGCTCGACTGTCCTCGTCTCCCTCTTCTATTATATGTATAAGCACACTGCCGGCCACATCATTTGTCCCTTGCGGCACATATTCTTCGATTCCTACCTCTCCTTTCAGGACTCCATCATCCTGGCATCCAGTCAAGCAAAATAGTCCACTTAGAATCGACAGCGATGCCACCGAATTTTTCAGATACTTTATTCGCATAATTTTGTTTTTTAGTATTGATAAATAGTTCGTGAAAGTATATAAAAAAAGCATCGGAGACGTGCTAAAACCACAAAATCAGGTGTCAATTCTACAATTCAGACGTTTTCGAACGGTTTGCGGCTACCTTCATCAAGTATTCGCTGGGCAAAGAGCCTGTGTATTTCTTGAAGCTTCTCAATGCAGTTTCTTTCGACCGGAAGCCAACGAGGAAGAAAGCGTCCTGCACACTCTTCACCTTGCCATCTTCCGCAATGCAACAGAAAGCCTGCACTCTGTGGCGGTTAATCAGATCGGCAAAGTTGACGTAGCCTGCCTCCTGTATGGCTTGGGCAAGATAACTGCGGTTGGTGCCCAACATCTGAGCCAGACTGACAACGGTGAGGTCTGGGTTTTTCCACACGTTCTCCTCTTCAAGCAAATGATTTAGCCGAATGACAAGAGGATTTTCTTCTTCCTCCGACGGCGAGCTTGACTTTACAGGTTCTACTGGCAATTCGGTGGGACAATCCGATGGGAGGCAAAAGCGGGCGAACAGTTCCTCATAAGTCACTATCATAGCCAGCGTGAGGCAAACAAACAGATGCACCACACTGACCGACGCACTGCGAGTCAGCATAAACAACGGCATAGAGAGCGGAAATCAGCAGAATGGTGTACGTATAATGCCTTATCCAACGCAAACGGACGCGGCTCTTCATCCAGTTATAGGGGATGACGTGGAGCAGCAAGGCGGATGGAAGAATGATTCCGAAAAGAAGAATAAGACGCCAATAGACATTCGGCTCGCCGATGTGGGCAAGCATATCGCCAAACGTCTGCAACTGACGGAGCTTAATTCCTGACAGATAAAAAATGACTCCAATTAATATGGCTGGCAACAACAGCATGAACAAACGCCGTGCATTGAGCCATCCCGGACGAATCACCTCTATAGGATATAAACAAAGCAGCGTCACCATAAGCAATCCACCAACCAAATTCACAGGCGGAAGTACTCCCGACGGCACCAACTGCCCGTCCACAAAGGCGCGGCTGGAGAACAACAACGCCAAAAACATCCATACAAAACTGAGGGTAAGCCGCGACCGGTCGCCATCGCACCGGCGCATTCATAGAATAAAAGCACATAAGGCAAACGCACACGAAGCACTGCCTAACACAAATTGCATTAGCGCCATTTTTCGGCTCCTCCTGTCGCCTGTAGTGAAGGTGTTAATTCATAGTTCATCTTTTAGCTCCTTTTCAAGGCAAAGATAAGTATTTTTCCCAACGAAACAAGCTATCCCCAAGGAAAACCGCCGAAGAGCGGTTTTATATGTTAGCACGGGGTTGGCTCGCCTACCCCGTGACACCGATGCATGCGCAACTACCGCCGAAGAGCGGTTGTAGAGAGATGTAGCGCAGAGGGAAAACCGCCGAAGTGCGGTTTAATATGTTAGCACGGGGTTGGCCGCCTACCCCGTGACACCAGTGGCGCACGCAACTACCGCCGAAGAGCGGTTGTAGAAAGAGGTTGCGCAAAGGGAAAACCGCCGAAGTGCGGTTTAATACGTTAGCACGGGGTTGG
>ULWE01010356.1_pt1 | contig 9962 bp, 10 predicted proteins | sample 1960071 | NCBI WGS metagenome assembly ULWE01 (sample SAMEA4835804, study PRJEB28245) | human gut metagenome | biome: gut microbiome; material: fecal sample | place: Denmark | collected 2008 | reverse complement strand
AACAGCCGTAGGTGATGTCGGCATAGGCCAGCGGGTGGGTCTCGTCGCAGAAGGCCCGCAGGGCGAAGAAGAGGTTCTCGTCACTGCCGTTGCCGGGCATGATCTGATCCGGCTGCAGGCCAAAGTGCACCGCCGCCGTTTTCAGCAGGTCGGTGCAGGCAGGGTCGGAGTAGAGACGAAGCTTTTCCACCTCATGCTCGCTCACCGCCGCCACCACCGCCGGGCTGGGCAGATAGGGGCTCTCGTTGGTGTTCAGCTTGATGTATTGCTGGTCCTGCGGCTGCTCCCCTGGGGTGTAGGGGGTGAGAGATTCCAATTTGGGCGATAGATAACGGCTCATAAATACAGCCCTCCGTATTTGCAAAAACTTTCCCGCTATGCCAATGGCTCCCCTACTAGGGGAGCTGGCACGCGAAGCGTGACTGAGAGGTTTAATCCGTCTCTTCATATCTTATCGTCACACTCTTCGCATGGGCGTGCAGGCCCTCGCGCTCGGCAAAATCGGCAATGCGGGGTGCCACCTCGCCCAGCGCCTCGCGGGTGTAATAGAGGAAACTGGACTTCTTCACAAAATCGTCCACACCCAGCGGGCTGGAGAAGCGGGCCGTGCCGCTGGTGGGCAGGGTGTGGTTGGGGCCTGCAAAGTAATCACCCAGGGCCTCGGGCACATTGCGGCCCAGGAAGATGCTGCCCGCGTTTTTGATCTCGTTCAGCACGCCGAAGGGGTCCTCCACGCAGACCTCCAGATGCTCCGGCGCAATGATGTTGCAGGCCTCAATGGCCTTGTGCAGGTCGGTGCAGACGATGATCTTCCCGTTGTCGTCCACGCTGGCGCGGGCAATGGCGGCACGGGGCAGCTGGGGGATCTGCACCTCCAGCTCTGCCTGCACGGCCCTGGCCAGCGCCGGACTGTCGGTGACAAGAACAGGGCTGGCCAGCTTGTCGTGCTCGGCCTGGCTCAGCAGGTCTGCCGCCACCCAGGCGGGGTTGCAGCCGCCGTCGGCCAGCACCAGGATCTCGCTGGGGCCGGCGATCATATCAATGCCCACCTTGCCGAACACCTTCCGCTTGGCGGTAGCAACGTAGATGTTGCCGGGGCCGACGATCTTGTCCACCGCTGGGATGGTCTGGGTTCCGTAGGCCAGCGCGGCCACGGCCTGTGCACCGCCGGTCTTGAAGATTTTGGTCACACCGGCGGTGGCGGCGGCGGCAAGGATGACCGGATTCACCCTGCCGTCCTTTCCGGCGGGGGTGGTCATCACGATCTCCGACACGCCCGCGACCTTGGCCGGGATGACATCCATCAGCACGGTGGAGGGATAGGCCGCCGTGCCGCCGGGCACATATACGCCCGCCTTTTCAATGGGGGTATATTTCTGGCCCAGCACGATGCCGGGCTTCTCGTTGATCACAAAGTTCTTGTGCACCTGCTGACGGTGGAAGCTCTCAATGTTGGCGGCAGCCTCCCGCAGGGTCTCAAGGAAATAGGGGTCCATATTGGCAAAGGCCTCGTCGATCTCCGCCTGCGTCACCTGCAGGTCGTCGATCTTTGCCCCGTCAAATTTCAGCGCGTACTCCTTCAGCGCCTCATCGCCCCGGGCGCGGACCTCGGCAATGATGCCGTCCACCACATCCTCCACGTTTTTCTCCGCGCGGATGTCCCGGTTCAGGATCTCCTCGGGCCTGAGCTCATCAAAATTATACAGCTTGATCATTTTGTTTCCTCCTGCAAGGTCTTGCGCAGCGCTTCCAGCATGGCATCCATCTCGTTGTGCTTGAACTGGTAGCTGGCCTTATTGGCAATGAACCGGGCCGAAATGGGCATGAACTCGGTGACCACCCGCAGGCCGTTCTCCCGCAGGGTGGTGCCGGTCTCCACGATATCCACAATGACATCGGAAAGGCCCAGAATGGGGGCCAGCTCAATGGAGCCATTCAGCTTGATGATATCAATATCCCGCCCGATGGACGCATAGTAGCTCTTTGCAATGTTGACGAATTTGGTCGCCACCCGCACCGGGCGGCTGGGGTCATCCTTGTAATCCGCCGGGGCAGCCACGCACATCCGGCATCTGCCAAGGCCGGTATCCAGCAGCTCGTAGACATCGGCAGAGGCTTCGGTGAGGATATCCTTGCCCACGATGCCCACATCTGCCGCGCCGTGCTCAACGTAGATGGCCACATCGCTGGGCTTGACAAGGAAGTAGCGGATGCCCGCCGCAGGGTTCTCCACCACCAGCTTTCGGGTGGCGTTGTAGTCCTCGGTGCAGCCGTAGCCGATGCGGGCCAGCAGGTCATACATCTTGTCGCCCAGACGGCCCTTGGGCAGGGCCACATTCAGCATGACCCGATCCGTGCTGTTCCTCTGTACCGGCGGGGTGGGGGCGCTCAGGCGGTCGAGCTCGTCCAGATAGACCGCAAAGCCGATGGCCCCGGCCCCGGGGGTGAACTTCTGCATCAGCAGGTCATAGCGGCCGCCCTTGAGCAGGGGCCGCGGCAGGCCCCGCAGGTAACCCTGAAAGACCAGCCCGTTGTAGTATTCCATCTCACCGGCAAGGCTCAGGTCAAGGCGGACCGCCCCGCCGGAGGCCTCCAGCGTTTTGGCCAATGCCCGCAGCTCGGCGGCGGCGGCGCGCATCCGGTCGTTGCGGCAGGCGCTCTCTGCCTTTGCCAGCGTCTCCTCGCAGCTGCCGGAAAGCTCCAGCAGACCGGTCAGGGCATCGGCCCCAGCGGCATCCAGCCCGGCGGCCTGCGCGGCGCGGCGCAGCTCGTGCGCATTCTTTTCCCGCAGCTTTTCCAGCAGGCCGGGGCGGGCATTCTCCGGCACGCCCAGTGCGTCGAACAGGCCGAACAGATAGCCCATGTGGCTGACTTCCAGCACCCACGCGGCCCCCAGCTGGGCCAGGCTCTGCGCTGCCAGCCGGACTGTCTGCTGCACTTGTGCCTCCCCCACCGCGCCCAGCATCTCAAGGCCCATCTGGGAGATCTCCTGGAAGGTGTGGCTCTCTGCCGAGGGGCGGTAGACGTTCTCATGGTAGTAATACCGCAGGGTCTCGCCGGGGGCGGGCTGGGCCGTCTTGGCGATAGACAGGGTCACGTCCGGCTTGAGCGCCAGCAGACGGCCATCCAAGTCGGTGAAGGTGATGACCTGCTCCGAGGACAAAAAGCTCCGGTTCTCCTGATAAAGCCCGTACTCCTCAAAGCGGCCCATGTGATATTTGCGGCAGCCCGCCGCCTCATACAGCGCCCGCAGCGCAAAGGAGGCCCGCTCCTTGGGCTGCAAACTGTCCAGACTGAATTCCATCTCGATCTCCTCGTTCCCTCTCTGCGTATTTCCCACTTCTTTTGTTTATTTTACTTTATCAAGATAAAGTTGTAAAGTACGAAAGTGACGGCTTTTCAGCCCTATCTTACCGTTTTTCTGTGCGTTTGTACAGAAAGGCGAAATCATTTCACCCCAGCGCCAAAACAGATGATGGAGAGCGAAAACCGGGGATGCAAAAAGGCCGGGCCAGTCTCCTGCATTGGAAACCGACCCGGCATCTTTCTTATTTTGCAAGCTTCAGATTCTGTGGCTCTTTTGGTGTGAACACAAGCTTCAGGTCCATTCCCATTCCGTCTGCCAGACGCTTCAGCAGCTTCAAAGATGGGTTGCGTGTTCCATTTTCCAGCTTGCTGATATCCGCCTGATTGATGCCGGTGCGTTCGGCCAACTCCTTCTGGGTCAGGTTCTGAGAAATGCGCGCATCTGCCATCGCCCGGATGATGTCCATTTCCGGCTGGTTCTCTTCCCACTCCTTGCGGAACTCCTCATTTTTCAACTGTTCATTCAAATACAGATCCAGTGTTTTCATCTGATTCACCCTCTCTTTCCAAAAAATCTTTCCGATACTGTTTTGCCCGTTCAATTTCACTCTTGGGTGTTTTCTGGGTCTTTTTGATAAAGCCGTTCGTCAGAATGATCCTTCCCCCATAATAGAAGAAATACATGACCCGCGAAATATCCGTTCCAACTTTTCCGCGGATCTCAAAAATCCCATCATCCAGATGCTTGCTGTATGGCTCCCTCAGACGGTTTCCCTGTTCCTGTAAAACCTTCAGGGTCATTACCAGCTTGCTCCGCATTTTGATATCCAGTTCATCCAAAAAATCTTCCGCAGGGCGCTGGCCATCTCTTGTTTCATAAAATTCCACCACGAACGGTCCCATTTCAAACTCCTCCCTACACTTTTCCCCTTTCAGTATATGGCAGATATGCCATATTGTCAAGTGCAAAAAGGCCGCCGCCCATTCGAAAACAGGCAGCGGCCATACAGCTCGATTTTTTCTTTTAGCCCAGCAGCGCCAGCACACCGGCCTTGGGGCGGGCACCCACAGCCTGATTCACAAGCTTGCCGTCGCGGAACACCAGCAGGGTGGGGATGCTCATCACGCCGAACTGAGAGGCCAGCTCGGGCTGTTCATCCACATTGACCTTGCCCACCTTGACATCGGTGCGCTCCTCGGCCACCTCGTCCACGATGGGGCTCAGCATCCGGCAGGGGCCGCACCAGGTGGCCCAGAAGTCCAGCAGAACAGGCTTTGTGCTGTGCAGCACCTCGGCTTCAAAATTCTCTTTGGTAATGGTAACAACAGCCATATCGGTTCCCTCCATTTTTTATCCGCACCCTCTGCGGGGGCGGTCAGTTCCCTCAAAAGAAGGAGTGATTCTTACTTATGGCTCTAGTATACCCCAAACGACAGGATATTTCCAGAAACAATCTGTGAACAAAAAAAGCGGCGGCCCGCCCGCTTGGGGAGAGCCGCCACCCTGTGTTGTTCTTTGGAGTTCTCCGGGCTGTCTGGTCAGAGCGATCAGGCCGTGACCCAGGCGATCGCGGTAACGGGCCACCAGCCGGTCAGGTTCAGAGCGGTGTAAACGCCAACAATCGCATTGCCGATGGACTTACCCATGTAATCGGCAGCGGCATTGATGCCCTTTGCTGCCAGATCGGTGATATTCTCGCCGTTCTTCTTGTTGTTCTTGATCCAGGTACGGGTCTGATCCAGACCCCAGATCAGGTTTGCAACAGAAATGACTGCGCCAATCGTCCAACCCACAGCAAACGGAGCGGTAAAACCGTCGCCGCCGCTGGTATAGGTCATTTCTTCTTCGTTCATCACGTTGTAGTTCGCGGGCAGCATGAGCTTCTTTTCCATAATAATACTCCTTTACAAAAGCATTTATTGCACGGTGCATCGTACACCGCAAGTTACAGAAAACAGACCCGGTATCCCACTTTCCCGGCTTACAGGATCAGCAGAACAGCGCTCAGGGGAGCCAGAGCCACCACCATGGTGCTGGAAACGGCATCCCGGACAAAGTTGGCTGCGGACTTGGACATATCCTCACCGACAGCATCTGCGGCACGGCCCAGAACGGTGAAGAGGTTGCCCTCACGGTTGCTCTTCTTGTTCAGCCAGTCCTTGGAAGCGGAAATGCCCCAGATATAGCTGGCACCCAGCACCACAGCACCCACGACCGTAGCGGCAGTGGTTGCAAAGCCGCCCATATCGGAACCGCCCTGGGTATAGGTCATCTCTTCTTCGGAAAGCACTGCGTATTCAGCAGGCAGATTCATGTTCTTGTTCATAGGTCTCATACTCCTTTTTTGAGCAGCTTGAACCGATGGTGTTCTTTCCCAATTTACCATCTGGTTTCCAGCCTTATATTACTACATGACACAGTTTCATGCAATGGATTTTGTGAAAAACCATCAAAAATCGGAAAGTCGCATGAAAAAACAAACGAAAGTTTGGTGAAAAGCACTGCAATAATTTCCCACTCAGCCTGCCACGCCCGCACGGTAGAGATACGGGTCGGTGGTAAAGCTGGCATAGCTGTACAGCACAAGGATCTGGTCGTAGTCGTTGGCCGCAATGAGCTGGTCCAGCCCATAGTTATAGTTGCGGAAATCCACCACGTCGATGGCCGCATAGTTGGCTGTCAGGTAGGGCACAAAGCTGTTGGCATAGCTGTCCTTAATGACCAGGATCTTTCCCTCGCCGTCACCCTCCACCCGGCTCAGGCCGTTGTTGCCGTGCAGGAACATGGCGTACTTATCATACACCTCCAGCTTGTCCAGATCGTACAGGCCGGTGGTGGTGCCCTCGGTGGGCTGGCCCGGGCCGGTGACGTTCCAGACCGTCAGGCTGTTCTGCAGGTCGTACCAGGTAATGGTGTCGGGTTCTGCGTTCCAGGTGCGGGCCTTGGAGTAGTGGGTGCCGTAGAAATCCTCACAGGTCTCGGCCGTGTGGGCATCCCGGTCAAAGGGGGTCAGGCCCAGCGTCTCACAGAACTGCTGGTAGGCGTAGTAGGCCCCCAGCGTTGTCCAGTGGTGGTCGGTGCGGTAGTAGAGGTATTCCCCTTTGTGCTCCGTCAGGGCGGGCAGGACATCAATGAACCGCCCGTAGGCCTCCCCCTGTGCGGCAACGCCTTCCAGAATGCCCTTCTCATCGATCTGGGGTGCCCCCGCCGGGACATTCTCAGGGTAGACCACCGAGGCCGACGGCACCAGCATGAGGTTCACCCTGCCCGGGTAGCGCTGGGCCAGGCTCTGGACGGCGGCAAGGTTCTTGGCCATCCCCTTTTCCTCATTTTTCAGGATGCTGTAATGCCGGGCGAACATCATGTGCTCCCGGCCCAGCAGGATGCCGCCGCTCTGGGTCTTTTGGAAGAGGGTGGTCTCCGCCGCGCTCTGCAGGCTGATCCACTGGTCGCGGCCAAACACCTGATCCTTGACGTATCGGGTGTAGCTGGTAAAGTAGTTGTTCAGCCCGTCGGCGGAAACGGCGGTCAGCCTGGGCCGCTGGGTCAGGGTGGTGTTTTCCAGTTCACTGTATGCGCGGTCGGGCGTGGCCATATCCAGCACGAACAGCCCGATAAAGAACAGCCCGAAGGCCACCAGCACCGGATACCGGAACAGAGAGGGAGTTTTCTTTGTATGCTTATCCATTCAGGTCCCCTCCTCAGAAGTTGAAATACAGGAACGGGCTGTTGGTGCTGCCCACCACATACGCCGTGGAGAGCACCAGCAGCACCAGCACCGCAGCCACACGGGTCACGGTGTATTTGCGCAGGGCGTTCCAGATCTTCTCAATGAGCGGGGTGCAGCACAGGATGCTGACTGCCAGCAGCACGCCGTAGTTGCGCAGGAAGTAGACCGGAGACGCACCGCCCGAGGGGAGGAAGAGCTTGCGGAACAGCAGCCCGAAGCCCACCCCGGCCTCGTTGCCCACAAACATGGCCCAGCCCACCACCACAAGGAACATGGTGTAGATGTGGGGCCAGATCCTGCCTTTTTCCAGATATTTGAGCAGGAACAGCTTTTCAAGGGCCAGCAAAACAAAGTAGTACAGGCCCCAGCAGATAAAGTTCCAGTCTGCACCGTGCCAGATGCCGGTGAGCAGCTCCACCACGAACAGGTTGAAGATCTGCCGCTTCAGGCCCTTGCGGTTGCCGCCCAGCGGGATATAGACATACTCGCGGAACCAGCCGGAAAGGGTCATGTGCCAGCGCCGCCAGAACTCGGTGATGGAGCGGGAGATATAGGGGAAGTTGAAGTTCTGGGGGAAATCGAAGCCCAGCATCTTGCCCATACCGATGGCCATCAGGGAGTAACCGGAAAAATCAAAGTAGAGCTGGAGCGAATAGGCGATGACACCCAGCCAGACCAGCGGCGTGGACGCATTGGCCAGGCCCACAAAGGTGGTGGAAGGGCTGTCGGCAATGCCGATGATGTCTGTCCAGAGCGCGCCGACGGCATCCGCCAGCAGGACCTTTTTTGCCAGACCGAAGGTGAACAGGGTCATGCCTTCCTCGATCTGCTGCAAGCTGTAACGATGCTTGTAAACGTGCAGCTGGGCCGAGACATCCCGATACTTGACGATGGGGCCCGCGATGAGCTGGGGGAACATGACAACATAAGCGCCGAAGTCGATGATGTTGTGTTCAGTCTTTACCTCCCGGCGGTAGACATCAATGGTGTAGGAAAGGGTCTGGAAGGTATAAAAGCTGATGCCCAGCGGCAGGACGCTGATGCCCTGAATGGCCGCAAATCCGGTGCCCAGCAGGCTGTTGATGCTGCGCAGGACAAAGTTTGCGTACTTGAAGTAGAACAGCATCCCCAGGCTGGCTGCAAGGGCGACCAGCAGCAGGACCTTGCGCAGGCCGGGCTTTGCGTCAAACGCTTCCAGCCCCAGGCCGCAGAGATAGTTGATGAGGATCAGGGCCAGCATGACCGGGAAGAACCGGACCTCACCCCAGCAGTAGAACACCAGGCTGCACACAAAGAGCACCGTATTCTTGAGCTTTGCGGGCGCAAGGTAATACAGCGCCAGCGTAATGGGAAGAAACCGGAACAGAAAGATGATGGTGCTGAAAACCAAGGCTTCGACCTCCTTTTAAAAAAAGAGCTGCTGCAAATGCCCTCTCACACTCGCTGCGCTCGTCAGCTCTCCCTTTGGGAGAGGCGGCAGTGCGGAGCATTGACGGAGAGGGCCTGCAGCAGCCCCATTCAGTTTTATTTTACTCTCCCAGTGCGCTGTCCACCGCGCTGTCCAGATCGGCAGTGCACTCGTTGGAAGCGATGACCATGACCACGGTGTTGTCCTTGAAGGCGATCACGGCGTTCTCCACATTTTCCTGGGCCTGTGCGAACTCAGCGTAGTTGCCGTAGAACGCCACCTGATCCTGCTGGTAAGCAGTCAGCTGGTTTGCAACCTCCTCAGCCTTGCCGTCAGCAGCTTCCACAACCAGCACCATACCGGCATCGCCGTTGTCGTTGCTCTTCACACCCTTGTAGCTCACCACATCCTCAGCGGGCAGGTTGAAATCGTACTCAATGTTCATGGCAGCGATCTCAAACTGGTTGGAGATGGGGTTGGCATCCAGCAGGGTCTCGAACGGTGCGTTCAGGGCATCGGTGCTGTTGTCCTCGCCCAGCGGGATGCTGGAGGCCTGGCTCAACACTGTGGAGGCAGGCTCAGAGGACGCGGCAGAAGAAGCGGTAGAACCGGAAGAAGAACCGCAGCCGGCCAGCAGAGCACAGCTCAGGGCCAGAGAAGCAGCGGTCAGAATGATTTTAGCACGAAGTTTCATGGATTATTCCCTCTTTTATCTGTTTTACACCGGTTCGCCCACGCGGAAGAGTTTCCGACAACGAACCATTGTTATCTTACCATATCAAAGCCCGAATTGCAAACGGCAGGCAGAAGATTTTACGGTTTCTTCACCAGCGCTTTGCCGCTCAGCCCGCGATTTGCTGCAAGGCGGCGATATAGTCCTCAAAGCACAGGCCGCTGGCGTTGATCTTTGCGGCATTTTCCACGCCCACATAGCGCCAGTGCCAGGGCTCGTAGGTGATCTCGGTCTTCTCCTCGGCCCCCTTGGGGTAGCGCAGGATGAACCCGTACTCCCCGGCGTGCTGGCAGAGCCAGCGGAAGGCGGCCGTGTTCTCAAAGCCCTCGTCCAGGCCGGTGTGCTCGGGGCTGTTCAGGTCTGCGGCCAGGCCGCAGTTGTGCTCAGAGTAGCCCGGCGGGTTGACGATGGCAGCGGCCATTTCCTTCGCCTTTGCATCGTCATAGCCCTGCTGCTTATAATAGTTGGTCTTTTTCTCGTAGAGATTGGTCTGGTAGGACACGCTGCGGTAGCCGCTCTGCATCCAGACGGTCACGTTCTCCGCAGCAGCAGCCTTCTGCAGCTCCAGAAAGGCATTGCAGGCCACGGTCTGCAGGGTCTTGTTCACTGCGGTCTTGGAGCCGCACTCGGCGGTCTCAAAGGTGTAGTTTTCCGGCATCTGATTGGTGTGGTTCACAAGGATCATCAGCGGGTCGGCCAGCATGGCCTTCGCCTCGGCGGCAGTCAGGCCCAGCAGGTTGTCCCGGCTCTCCACGCTCTCGGCGGCGGCTCCGCTCACGGCACT
>ULWE01013989.1_pt1 | contig 9967 bp, 19 predicted proteins | sample 1960071 | NCBI WGS metagenome assembly ULWE01 (sample SAMEA4835804, study PRJEB28245) | human gut metagenome | biome: gut microbiome; material: fecal sample | place: Denmark | collected 2008 | reverse complement strand
AACGCGAACGAGTTTCTTTAACAGGCGGTAACTGATAGTTATCACCCATATAAATAAGCATACAGCCAAACTGTTCACACTCTCTTTCTATAAGAGTTTTAAGATTAATACCAATCATAGATGCTTCATCAACAATATATAGCTTATATTGTTTAATCTTCTTTTCAGCCAATGGGTCAAAAGGAGGATTATTAACATCAAAATCAGTAACATCAGTATTAAGTCTTAGACCTAAATCACTAGCCACAGTAGATGTAGCATATCCAGTAGATACACGAAGTACACGAGCAGCTTTATGAGTAGGAGCTGCAAGTCCAATAACAGATTTAGCTAAACCACATCTCTTTATTACTTCACGTATCATATAAGTTTTACCTGTACCAGCAGCACCAATAAGTGCACGTCTATAATCACCTTCAACATAACCTTTTTCTATAAAGGCTACAAGATTCTCATAAGCAATCTTTTGGTCACGAGTAAAACTATTCAAGACACTATCATCTTTCTTAGCATCATCAAACTTTTCAAAATTCATTGTATTTCAATAAAAATTTATCAATATTATCACGACATTTAAGAATATAACCTTTAACTGGTAATCCTATCTTAAATGGAATATAACAACTAGGCATAGTACAATAAGCATCAGTACATCTAACAATCTTAGTAGGTCTACCATGACTATCTAACGCACGAGTATATATTGTCTTAAAGCCTTTACATGAGTATGAACGTTCAGATAATGTAATAAGTTCATTAGTACCTTTAGGATTGAACTTATATTCATTGTTATGTAGAACAATAGTACCTACAACAATTTGCATTATTACTTTCTCACGAGGAATCTTCTTTTCCTCATTTACAGCAGATAGTTTAAAACTTAGTCCCATATTACTAAGATTTAACAATTTGATTAGGAAGATATTGTATACAACACTCTCCTTTACGGGGGAATATCTTATACTTATCAGTATTCATAATCCTGGGTAACGGAATAATTTCACAACATCTATCATCATGAACATCTATAATAATGCAATGATAAGCATTAACATCTGCATCATGAGATATAACAGCTTTAAGTCCTTCAAAATATACATCAAACGTACTATCAGGATTAACACATTGTTTTAAATCTACAACCATATTAATTAGCTTTAGTTTTATATATTTCGTATAACTTACTAAATTCATCAGAAGGCATACATACAATAGGAACATTAGTATGCATTTGGTCTTTAGGAACAATACAATTTCTAGCAGTAACAATTCTATCATCTTCAACAAACATTGTTTCAAGAACTAAACAATTACCACCATCTAGTATTTCCTTACATTTTGGACAAATATAAATATTATCTGTACCAAATACAAGAAGCTCATCGCCACAAACTAGACATTTGCCAGTCGTGACAATGAGCTTACCATTATCTTGTTTAAACTCGTTGAGCTTGGGCATAACTAGGAATACGTCTCCTTTCTTCCATTCTAATAAGTTTAACACTAGTACTTTCAAGTACATTAAGAGTAAAAGCTACTAATTTGTAACTTCTCTCATGCTTTCCGAATTTAATTTTCTTTTTAATCATTACGTTTAGTATTAATTGTTATTTAATAGGAGCATCTGACCGCTCCGCTTCGCTCCGCTTATTCCCCCGTAGAGGAGTTGTGAGTTGTTTAACCTTTTGCTTAATTTCATCTATAATAGCTTTATTCTTATCAATACTATCGTTACTATAAAGATTATAACTATGTGTTTCATCAATATTTCTATTAATATCAAGAACAAATAGATACATACTAATATAAGAAGTATTGTTAAGATTGCAATTAGTATAAAGGTCACTAGAGAGTTTAGTACTATACAACAGACTAAGCTGTATTTTCTGTAACTCTCTAAACAATTTAGTAAATTCTTTCTTATTCATGTCGGTATATTAGTTTTAATTAATAATCATAGAAAAGGAGCAGACGCTTCTGCTCCAAGCTAAATAATTAATATTTATAAAAATCCTAATTCTATCTCACGACAGTAATTTAATTAGGGGTAAAAATTAGATTAAGTTCTGTTCTATCTCACGACAGTAATTAACAACTTGTATTTTTAAACACAAATACTATGTATTTATAGCTGACATTTTACGAAGAGGATTTCCCTTACTTCAACCATTTGGTTAATGTTTCAACTTAGATTAGTCATCATCAGAGCTATTATAAGAAATAGCACGATTCTCACGAACAGTGCTATTATAATTCCATAAAACCTATATCTACTATCTTCACAAACAACAGATATAAAATCACAATACGACAAAATTTAATTTTAGTTTAACTAAAACAGACAAACAAAATTGATAAAATTGGCAAATTACTTATTATATATCTTTGTATAATCTACACAATAAAAATCAGAACAATCTTTAAGAAACGATTCACATATTCTACGAGCTTCACCTTTACTATTACCAGAGTAAAGAGTTTTAGCATTACCATTAAAAGACTTTCTTAGCTTATCATTCTTGTCTAGGAATACAAGATGATTTTCAGAACAATAGAATACAGAATAAATCGGAGCTTTACTAGCTTCATATTTAGCAAGAAGTTTATCATAAGATTCTTTAGCACTGTCTCTCATATCACTAATATATTTGATATAAGAAAGCATAATACTATCCCATTGTTCAACAGCTTTAATCTTATCTTCAATAGAATACTCACCGTCAAGAATATCTTCAAGAAGATTATTCAATCCTTTAACATTAAGATTTTCTAAATCTTCAAGAATAGCTTTATTAAATTCTCCTTTAATAAAAGCCTTACGATAATCTTCTTTAATAGAATCAATAAGATTAACATCAGAACCACTAGCTAAAGCACAAGCTAAAATAGCAGATATAATATCTTTCATTATAATAAATTTTTAAATTAGACAATAAAAAACTCTACTAATATTACTCTAGTCTCACGACCTGAATAATCTTAATAGAGTGGAAACCGACATTTATTTAACCCTTTTGTCAGATATTAATTAAATAGAGTACGTATCGGCATTATACTAAACGTAAAATAATAACTGCAACAGCTCCTAAAGCAATAAGAGAAGCAATAACAAAACCAACAGTATTATACTGTCTCTTAGCTTTAAGCTCTTCATAGGCTTTATTAGCTTTATCTAATTTAATTTTGAGTGATTCAACAGAATTACTAAGAGCTTTGTTATTAGCTTCCAATTGATTATTAGCAGCACTTAATTTAGAAGACAGATTACGAAGAGCTTTATCTTCATTACAAATATTCTCATACATGACCTTATAATGATAAAGACCAGCATCAGACTTTTCATTAGACTTACGTAAACGAATAACTTCTGTCTTTAACTCATTGACAGTAGGACGTTTCTTACTAAGAACATCAACTTCTTTCTTTTCATTCATAACTATTAGTATTTAATTAATTAATCTTCAATATGAGTTATATCTAAATCGAGGTCTACATTATCCTCGCTTAACGTATTGCCAGTATTCCAATTATTAGCCATCTCACAGTCGAGATAGTCTATATCAGCTACTATGCCACAAATGGGAAACTCTACACCTTCGTCATACATAATCGTAAAATTTATAATGCAGGTGCAAGTATAGTGATAAATAATTGAAATACCAAACAATACTAATAATTTTATTAATTGATATTACATACTATATATTGTTCATAAGAAGTAATAATATCATTAACAGGAAAACCGCAATTAAGAAGAGTATTAATTATTTCCGCAAAATAGACATCTTTACAAGTAATAGTAAAGTTTTCATTATTGAACTTACGAACAACAGCAGGAGTAGTTCCTTCAATAAAATATATATTCATAGCACCAACATTATATTCAATAATATCATTTGCATACTTAGATAATACATTTCTAGGAGAAACAGAATATCTCAACTCATTAAAAGCTCTACTAGCAATACTTCTATTTTTAAATGATATAACAAACTTGCTATCAATGCTATTAGTAATATTATAACCACTTGAATCGAAACCATATTTTTCATTAGGTTTAAGATGTTCCTTAACAGCACGAAATGCTTTTCTATAATATCTGAACCAATAAGTTCTTTCAGCTAAATTAGAAGTTTTACTTTCTAACTTTTCTGTAAGTGCATTATTTGTTTCACGACATTTATTTAGTTCATATTCAACATTCTCTAACTCAATAAGTCTTTTAGTCTTCCCTTCAATAATCTTATCACGACGATTTAACTCATTATTTAATTGAGATATACGTTGTCTACTAATATCAAGTTCATCAGTAAGACCTATTATCTGATTACGTAATTCAGTAACTCTATTATCAGCATTAGTAAGTTGTTTTTCGAGAAACTCTATACGTTCAGTTAACTCATCTTTATCAGAATTAGAAGAAACAACATTAAGTTTATCTTCAAGCTGACTAATCTTAAATGCCTTATCAGAAACATTAATTTCTAATTCAGCAATAGTATTCTCTAATTCAGAGACTCTATTAGATTCAGCAGTATAACTATTGCCAACATCAGAAATCTCACAAATAGCAGCAAGACATTGATAATCTAAATCAATTATACAACCACTGGCTTCAACAATAGTAACTCCATTTGTATGAGATACAAGAGTTAGATGCTTTTTATCAATTACAATAGCTTTCATAAATACAAGTATTAATTATTAAGAATTTAATTTTAAAAGTAGAATCTATACTATAATAGTATAGTACTATATAGTAGGCGAATAAAACTAATAACTATTATATAAGTTATTATAGTTTGAACTAAAGAACGAATGATAATAACCTTCTTATAAGAAAGGTAATTAAACATTAAATAACATAGGCATATAACTATTCCAATTAAAGATAGAAATATATGGAACTGATAATCTGTCATGGTGAAGTAATATCAAATAATATTAAGAATATACATAAAGTAGACGCAACTATTATTAAAGCGAATAACATAGTAAGAAGAGTAATCTTAGTGTTAATAAGAAACTCACTGCATTTAATAAGTGCGATAATAAATAGTAATGCTAAGGCAATAATATCGTAGTTAGACATAATAGTATAAGTTAGTAAGTGGATAAGATAAAGAGTAAAAGAAGTACAGTAATGTCACTCCTTTATGGGGGAGACAGCGAGCTTTGCGAGCGTTGACAAGCCAAGCTACACAACAATACAATTATTAATAATAGTATTACTAATAGTACTATTCCCGTTATCAGTTGTAATACATAGTATTGTTATTATCGGAATCGTCCGAACTACTATTGTCAAAGACAATGGTAGTGACGCTCTAACAATAGCAACTACAACAACCAATAATAATATAATAGTAAGGACTAAGGATTAAGACTATAATAATGACTGTTGATACAATAATAGTGTGGACTAATATAAAAACCTAACTATTAGTACTATTAGTACAATAATAGGTCTATCATATTGACAATAATATCTTCAACTCTAAGACTATTAGAACAAAGTTCTAATTGGATTAGACAATTAACAACCAACAACTAGTAATAGTACTATTATATAAATATAATTAAAATCATAACTATCAATATAATAGCAACAATAATAGAACTAGTACTATGACTATGATAGTATCTAATAGTAGGATTATAAGATAGGATTAAAATCCTAACTATCAATATTATTGCTATAATATAAATAGGATTGAGAACTAGGAACTAGTTCCAAGACTACTAACAACAATAATCTATAACAATTAGGACTATTATATGATTCAAATTCTAACTCCATAAACGAAATGGTTTAGGTAATAGTTGTAACATTGTAGGTAAGAGAAGTGAGTTAGAATGAAGGAGTAGAGGTAGGAGAGGGAGTAGTCCCACTACTTAACCAACTCATCTCTCTTATCTACATCTTCTAACTATTCTTACTCCACTAGTATTATCTCACTCTATTGTCTACTCTACTATCTAGCTTAACGAGGAGCCTTAGCGACCCTTCCGAGCATTGATGTTGTCAATACTAGTAATAGTCTTGATACTATTGATACTATTTGTTGGTGTTGTTGTATGAGCTTCTTCCTATTGTCTACGACAATAGTCATCGTTGTTCAGGTAACCTAAAATACTGTACTATCGTACGTATTTTATCTAAGGTACGCACGCACGTGAATAACCAGATTCGTATATATATATATATATATATATATATACTCTCTTCCAAAGAACGTGCGCACGTGCTAGAGTTAGTATTATTTATCGTACTTAGACATCTGACTAACTAGTTTACTTAGTAATCCTTTCAGTCTTTTGTCTATCTCTAAGACTTCTCCCCTTACTTTATTAACAGTATTAATAAGAGGTTGAGTTTCTATTGTCTCACTAGTACTATCACTATAAGTGACCTTTACTAATCCCTTATCTATTAGATTTACATCTATTATATCCTTTACTTTTTCTATTTCCATATTATTTTAATTTATCAGTTGATTAGCTTCGCTTATCAGTTGTAGCGTTTCGCTTATCAGGTGACTAGTGTCGTTTCCAATCCCGATTAGCTTTGCCGGATAGCTTTGCCGGATAGCTTTGCCGGATAGCTTTGCCGGACGGCGAGCATAAGTCGAGAGTATTATCGAACACGTGCCGAATGGTGTATTCTTAGTTTAGTAGGAGAGGTTTCCCTCTCCTACGTAACTGGTTAAGCAGCACCCTCTGCATCAGGTTGGTATTTAGCCAACATGTCAGCCACGAGCATTTCGTCCGCAAGGGACAACGTACGCATACTAAGTTCGTACGGGAAATACTCGTAACGGTCGTGTTCATTAACACGTTCTTCACGAGACATTTTAGCGGCATACGGATTAACGAATACTTCACCTTGCGCAAGTACGTGTCCAAGCACGCTAATACGTGCCTTCTTGAAGATAACGTGCAACACTGACAACGGAGCTGTCATAACAGCGTTGGCAAGCATTGGTTCGCCTTGACCTTTCAGTATTGCAGATAGCTGAATACGAGTGGTAAAGATATTACGAGTCGTAGACTCGACATAAGTACCACTAGCAGCATCTTTAACAAACTGTGGAATGTTGCGATTAACAACAACAGTAAGCGCACCAGCATAACGACTACTATTATCAATGATATTAGTAATCATTAAGCTGTCGTGATTCTCGAAATCAGGACGGTCAAGCAACAGACGAGTAATATCGTCTGCATCCTGTCCTTGATACTCGGACAAATCAACGATACGTGCATCATCATTACTAGCATCATTACTAGCATCATTACTAGCGTTAGCTTTAGCTTCTTCGGCAGCTTTCTTAGCAGCTTCTTCGGCAGCTTTTCTAGCTGCATCATTAACTCTTGTTCCCATAATACAAATAAATTAAATGTTATAAATCGGTTAGCAACTGTTCAACCAATGTGCATCCTAACCACACACACAATGGCAATATGTTTAAAGTCATTTGGTTTGATAGTAACTGCAATATGTTTAAAGTCATTTGGTTTGATTAAGCCAATAGTTCTTTAACAACATCGTTAGCATCTAGTATTAATACTAACACTACTAATAGTATTAGAAAGCTATTCACATGGTTATCATACAACTTAATGTAACTTAGATGTATGAATACTGGTACACCTAGCATACTTAATGCTAAGTGTACCACTTTTAGTTTATCACTAATATTCATACGTATCTAGTGTAATAACGTGAACAAAACTTGTCGTACGTTTCACCTGCACGACCATACTTTCTCCAATCCCGCTTCTGTCTTCTAATAGCAGATAGATAAGTAGCAGTAGTCATAGCTACTGCTATTGATAACAACAATAGAAATATCATAAACATAAGTATTTAATTAAACATTTATATTAATAGCAATATGTTTAAGGTCATTTGGTCTTGACGGGGGTATTGGAATTGGTTTGGAGTAGGGGGCGGTGAGTGGTAGGAGCTTCGTCTCGATAAAAATATATTCATGAAAAATATTATTTTGTGGGGCAGCACTAATAGTAGTACCTCTAAGTTTATTTCTTCTAATAGTCCTAATCCTATTTCTAAGTTCATTATTAGTCCTATTCCTAAGTCTATATACATTAGTTAGTCCTAATAGTATTTCTAATTCCCTTCTGTATATCTATTGTTGTTAGTAGTCTAACTCTTCTTATAGAAGAATTATCTTATTAGTTAGTCCTATTAGTCTAATTAATTCCTTTAAGTCCTTAATTGGTCTTACTTATATTATATAGTATTAGTTGTCTATTGGGTCTTATTGTGTATTACCTTTCTCCTCTTCTATCGAAGAGTCCGAAGATTTAGCATCAGGATTGTAAAAATAGAATGGTAAGATTTAGTCGATATTTTAGTTAAGTAGTGGACTTGCATTAGAGTGTGTACTAATGTGAACTAGTGTGAATGGATGTGAATTATATAGCGAATACAATTCTAAAGGTTTTTTAACGAGTTAGATATTGATAGTACGAATATTATTCGTATACTTGTACTATTAATGACTGGTGCATATATTACTCTTAGTAATGCTAGTCAACTTAATTAATATTATTAACAATCTAATTAAAGTAATTATGTTACATTTAGAGAACAAAACTAAAGGAGAAACTTTCCTAGTTCCTCAACACATCGGAGAAATTGATTTCAAATATGTTTCTGACCGAGTTAAAGATATAACTCCGTTTAAGCATTTTGGTATTGTCGCTATTATTCAGACTGCTAAACTTCGTGAGATTATCAATCCTGATTTAAAGGGTACTGGTAGTACTAGATTTATATTAGTTAAGACTAACTATGCTGATGATGTTAAGGAAGAAGATAGAGCTATGCTTAATCGTTTCTTATATGTTGCTCCGTCTGATGTATTTACTGGCATAGATTGTAATCCTCGCAGTAACGAACTTACTCCTTATAATCTTGCTGAATTTATTCGTGGCGACCAAGACTTAAATCTTAGTATTGCTCGTGGTGAGATATTCCGTAAAGTTGGAAGTGGTTCTGTTATTAGTTTACTTGGTACAGAAGTGAATCCTGTTACTACTGAAAAGAAAGGAGATAATGGTAAGTTGATTACTACTATTGCCGAAACAGTAGTTTGTATTGGCTATAAGATTGTCCGTCTTACTGATATTCAAGGTCAGAACTCTGTCGAAGGTCTTATTCCTAGTGGTAAACCTCAAAAGTTTATAGTAGCTACTAATTTACTAAATGTATAAACTAGATGCCTTCTATTGATTTAAAAGAGAAAAAGGAGTTATTAGTAACTCGTCCTGATATTATTAGTTTATTAGGTGTTACACCTCTTGAAGCTGAAATAATAGATGATATTATAGATAATATCGAAGACCAAATTATTGATAGGATTAAAAGTCTACAACGAGTTTCAATTCCTTTTATCGGTGGATTTATTGTTAATGAAGCCAAGTTAGATGCAATAGAACATCATCCTGTAATGAAGGCTAAAAGGCAAGAACTTACTAATGAAGAATATTGGAAATTTAAAAAGAGCTTAGTTGCTACTCGAATGGCTCAACGTAGTAAATTTAGAAGTAGAACTTCGATAATATCTCGAACTGTTAGACTTAATCGTAAGTTAGCCGCAAGGAAACTTAGAGAGTTTAATCAAGATGAGAGGTCTTTTAAATTATATATGTACTTCTTTAGTAAGATGAAGCCAGTTAATGATTCTGATTACTATATTGAACTAAGAAATAATAAAGGTTATGATTACGAAGATTGCCCCTTTGGATTTAACAGGTATGATTAGCGTTGACGAGCAAGGTTATCCCTTTGCTCCTAACGTTTATCAGATACAGGATAAAGATGTAAGAGAGTTATATCTTCGTGATACTAGTGAAGATAAACTTCGGTATCTTAAAGAAGCCGGAGTTATTTTTTATCTAGCTGACCCTAAGTCTCCACCTAATCAAATGGGATATA
>ULWE01032873.1_pt1 | contig 10044 bp, 9 predicted proteins | sample 1960071 | NCBI WGS metagenome assembly ULWE01 (sample SAMEA4835804, study PRJEB28245) | human gut metagenome | biome: gut microbiome; material: fecal sample | place: Denmark | collected 2008 | reverse complement strand
TTAACTCCAGTCCAGTAATCCTGAAGTAAAGCTGAGGCAGCTCTTGTACCACGAACTCCAAAGATATTAAACAGAGCAGAGGAGATATCTATTCCTCGTTTACCTCTAAGTTTATCTCCCAATATAGATATAATCTTATCTAATCTCAAAAGATTACCCGAGGCATCTACTAGAGTTTTTGGGTCAATGCCTAAAGATTTTAGCATCTCACCACCTCCCTTTTTCTGCCCGGTTACGGAAAGTGTTAAATAGCGCATCATGTTTGCTAATGCAGTACCAGCTGATGAAGCTTGGATACCTTGATTACCAAGTACTCCAATGGCTGCAGCTGCATCACCCATACTGATTTTGGCATTTCTAAATTCTGCTCCTGAATATTGGAAAGATTGGGCAAGGTCTGTTAGAGAAATATTTGCAGAGGTTACTGCAGTTGCCAATTGGTCTACTACCTGAGTAGCATTCTGTGAAGGTATATTAAAGGTCTGCATGATGTTAGTCATCAAGTCAGCAACTCCACCTTTCTGACCAAGAGGCATACTGAAGATAGAAGCTAGCTTAGCTGCAGGGCCAATCATTCTTTCGATTTGCTCTACATTGTTACCAGCCATTGCCAAGTACCTTTCGCCTGATGCAATATCTGCAGCAGTAAGAGGAGTTACCTCATTGACTTCTTTGGCTACTTGCATTAGCCTTGCCTGTTGAGCAGCATTAGCTCCAGACATTTTAGAAGCTAAGAATACTTGGTCGTATACTCCTGCAGAATATTGGTAGGCCCTTGCCATACCTCCAACCAATTCTTTTCCAAACTCAAAAGCATTAGAAGTTGACATTTGAATACCTCGATTCCAGGTATTCATATCGTTCATCATTGTTCTAAATGAGTTCGATATTCTGCCAGCCTCATTAGAGAATCGGTCTCTTAATACCATTGCAACACCGACCTCGACTAAGCTTCTTCTGTCTATCATTTTCTAGTTTTCTTTTTTAAGTTTTCATAATACTCATCGGCTATATCCTTAAATCTTTTCCTTTCTCGATACGGAAGACGCAAAAAGCTGAGATAGTCAATGGCTACCTCAGCTCTACATATATAAGTGAATGTACCTGGGTGGTCTACGCTTCCGTCAGGTAGAAAAAAGTCGGTGAAAGCATTATAGGATATTTATCAATTCTTCCAGGTATACTTGGATGTTCTACATCGGTGTTACCATCGAAGACTGGGTCATATTCAAATATTGTTTTACGAATCTCTGCAATGTCTCTTACTGAGAATAAATGGAAGCTTTCTACCTTTTCCCATTTACCATCAATCTGAAGATGTAAGTTCCTTGCAATCAATGCTGCATTACGAGTTTGTTTTTCTATTGGTAAAGTAACCAACATTCTTTCTCCTGCACCAGTAAGCAAATCAAATTTAACTACCTTACCTGAAGATAGAGTTACTTCGTAATCGGTAAGCTTACCTTGTTCTGGATAATAAGGGATAGCGTTTGGTTTTTCGGCCAATTCCTTTTCTGTAGGAAATTCTCCATAGTTATCGAATAACATCTCGCTTAAGGATTGACCGTAAGTTTGTACTCCGCCTTCTTGGCCCCAATCATATTCAAATTCTACTTCATCACCAAGTGAGAAGATTCTTGATTGGAATAAGATACAGTATCTGTCATTCAAAGGGATACGGTCTGCATCCTCTACCGTTAATCTACGATTAGGAGTAAAGTCGGTATCAACTACAATTGCCTGAATGAACTTAGTAAGGTTCATAAGGTTTCTTACATCCATAGGATTAGATAAGATATCCTCATCTGCACCATTCTGTTCCCTGATTGAGAATTTATAACCTGATGGGGTTATAAACTCATGTGTTCTACAATTTAATTCCATGTTTAAATAAGTTATTTGGTTATACTTTAGTTCATAGTGTTCGCTGTAACAACAAGAAAGGGGTGAGCCCTTTCTAGGAATCCCACCCCTCCCACCTAAAAATCTTAGTGAAAATAGACTAAGCGTTTTTAATACTTATCTACAGTACCTACTGAGAATTCGATACTTTCGATAGTGTTTTCTGAAGCCATTCTGTCCAGGTCTAATCCTGTAATCTTACATGGCCATACCTCTTCGAAGAGGTGGGTGTTAAGTACGGAAACTCCATCTTCAGCAAGTTCATTTACGATTACATTTTCCCAGTATTGGCTTGGTACCAAACCTCCACCAGCAATCATATCTTGGCATGAATAAAGCCAATCATGAAGCCATGTATCTGAACCTGCAGTAGTTAAAAGTTTACCTACTACTAAGTTACCTACAGTAACTCTACCGGCAGTTTTAACGTCCCGGTTAACGTCTCCATGAGCAACCTGGTCAATCTCTACATCTGGCAAAGTACAAGTTTGGAACAGATAAGTATTGATTGGGTGCTTAGGGAATGTGATACTCCAAAGGAATTTCTTTCTTGGATTCTTTACTTTTGCTCCCATGTTTTCTTAATTTTATTCGTTAACGTCCTGAACAGATACGGACTTGGATGCCTGGTCAATATAGATGCCCATAGTGATTTCTTGCATCGGAACGATATCCTTGAATTTCAGGATTGCTTTGTATTTACCTTGACGAACATCGGCTTCATTGTTAACCGATAAGTCATTGTACGAGTTAGCGTCTTGGTCACCCATCCAGGTGTATTCAGACATGGCATCTTCATCTACCAAGTTATCCAGCATTGGTTTAACTTCTAGATAAATCTTATTCCAAGTGTTCCAGATATTTGGTTCTTCCAAATACTTTTCTAGAATAGGTCTAAGATTCTTTTTGAGATACAGATTCAATCTTACAATTGCAAGGAATCTTTCTGAATCCTGTTTTACCTGAGAAGAAAAACAATGCCACAGCAAAGTTTGTTTACCTTGGTTAGGAACATCTTTGATACAGATTATATTTGCATAATTCTGTGCTAACTCATTGAGTTCCTTAGTTCTTGAAGGAGAACCATAATTTGGGCATACTGGACCATTACCATCATAGATAATGCCCCGATTCATACCAGCAAATGATTTCCAAGGTCCAAACTGAGAAGCAGAAGCATCTCCTAATCCTGCAATGGTACCAAGAACATCTGAATCTACCAAGTTACCGTCGGCATTATAGTATTTAATACCACCACCAAAGTAAGCAACATACTTACTGTTACCTACAGTACCAAGGCAAGTTTGAATCCAAGTGATTATTGATTTCAAATCTCTTGGTTGGTCACCCTGAGTATAATGAGTAGTATATTTTGGTACTTCAATGTAGTAGGTATATTCTTGCAGTTCCTTAACCATATCTACAGCAGCCTTGTGTACTTTAAGTACATCGGCAGAAGCTTCAAGGTGTTGGTCAATATGTGAACAGAAGATTTGGTATACATCTACATAATCCTTAACGAATTCCAGAGAAGCAATCCATTCGTCTGCCGTAGGAGTACTACCAGCACTACCAATGGTACCATTCAATTTTACTCCATCGGCAGTGATAGCAGCACCATTGAGTTTAATATCAATTGGGTTTCTTGTCCCATCTACATCATCAGTTAACCATTTGATGAAGTTGTTCCAAGATTTGATGTTCTCTGTCTTTTCAGTTAATACCGGAACGATATATTCTGAGTTCTTTGCAAATGCACTCAGAGCAAGGTAATCTACAGAAGTATCATTGTTATCATCTGCAGTTTTGTAGGTTACTACTGGACCTTGTTCAAGTACCTGGCCATTAGCACTAATTACTTGATAGTAAACCGTGTTAGCCTGTTTGTAAATATTCACAGAGAAAGTTTCAGCACTACCAACTGGGTCTCCATATCCTTTAGTTACCAAACCAAAGCCAACAGCAACTGAACCAGAAGTAAACTTGAAAAGAGTAGAAGCCGTGGGTTCCTCTGGAGTTGCAGAAGCTACTACCGGAGAACCGTCTTCAGCAGCCTTAGGAGCAGATGCAGCTTTAGCTCTTGTTGCAGCAGATACTACACCTTTGGTTGCACCCTTACCAAGTACACGAATAATACGAAGCTTAGAACCACCATTGAAAGCCTTTTCGATGTTTGATACAGAACCATCTGGTACTATCTCAGAACCAAAGACTCTTTGGAATTGAGAGAAAGATTGGATAAGTTCTGATGGGTCATCATATGGACCTTTAGTAGTTCTAGCCAATACACATGAAACTCCTAACATAGGAGTAGTTTGAAGAACGTTCTCGTTCTTAAACTCGAAATTTACAGATGGTGAATTAGGCATATTTATACTAATTAAGTTAATTACTCATTTATTTAATACCCTCTAGTATTGAGCTATTTTACGTTAAGGTTAAGTAAATCGGATTCTGGCTTTTCGGTTAGTCCAATCAATACTGAGATGTCTTGAATTGGTACAAGTTCGCCTTCTTCAGCAAGCTTCTCAGGTAATATACCATCCTTACAAGTATACTGATATACTTTTTCAAGTAGACCATGACTCTCATCTGGGTGGTCATAGTAATTACCTATTTCGATAAATAGGTTTCCTGTTGGTGCTACCCGACCATCTTCCCATTCTTCTAAGTTATTATAATAAGGTCTTACGTATCCTCGAGAAGGTAATGCTTCATACATAATACTATGAAGTAACCTCATATCGGCTTGAGTATTAGATACCAGGTGAATATCTAGAGTTATATCCTTCGTTTCATAAGGAAATTCAGATGCTTGGTAATTTCCACCCTCTAGTTTATCACCAATGATATATTTGTTCACACCTATATCACCATTATAGAATCCTTGTAGTTCAATGGTAATTCTAGGGCATGTCTTTGCACCCTTAACCTGATTGTTACCTATACCAAATATAGGGATGAATTTAGGCATGGCATCTTTATCTGCCTGAAACCTTTTTTCATTTTCTTGTGATAAAGGTAAGTAGTCTTCTGGGTTAAGAGTTAAACCTTTCTTAAGTGCTGTTTGTAATAGGCAAATATAAAAGGTTCTTTCTACGATTTCTTCTGCATTTACCATATTATATAAGTTGAATCATTAGCATGGTATTCATAGTATAAGTACCACCATCACTAAATACGCATTCCCAATTTATGGATGTAGCATTGAAAAAGATACCTGCATCTTTCCTCATATGACAGGTAGCACTAAAACTACCCTGGTAAGTATTAGCTATACTACCATAGTTACTAAACCATGTATAGGTATTAATACCACTACCACCATTGTTTGAACTTTTAGTTTCACCAATTGAAGGTATTTTAAATCCCATAAGCTCCTCTGAAACTTGGGTTCCTTCGATTAGCTTAGCTCTATAACCAGTCATGGTAAAACCTGCTGAACCTTCCCAAGCATTAGGACCTTGGTCTTTAGGTACACTCAGATTAATACTGGGAGGGTCTACACGATATCTATAAGATATTTCTCCAGCTGCCTGAGTTACAATTACTGTTTTAGTTAGACCACCAACTTGCTTGATAGTTAAAGTTCCACTGAGAAGCTGTTCCGTATGATTCTTAGAAGTAATGGATACCTCTAGAGTCTTTTCTTCATTATTAGTAAATCTTAGTCCAGCAGTAAATGGAGGTTCCTCTAGGAATTCTGCTGTAACTTCTACATTTTCCCAATCTCCTTGGGGTGTACCATTAATCATTTCCCTACGTTGAGAAGTGATTGCCAAAGTATCAGAGCCACCCTTACCCAATATGTTTATGGCTTCCTTATCTACTTCTAATTTGTATTCGTAGTTAAGGCTGCCTTTCTTTTGAATAAGATTTACAGTCTTAGGTACTCCATTAACTGTAATGGTAAGGATGGCTTTTTTATCTGCTTCTGTATCATTCACTTTTAACGGATGTACCATTACGAGTGCAGGACCAGTACCAGATGTTTTATCTGCTTCAAAATCTGCCATTACTTTGTATATTTTCTAAGTTCTTTTCTTAATTGATTTCGTATCTCTTTCTCTAAAACTACGTTTCCACCTGCTGCCTCGAAAGCAGGTTTCCATAAAGGACGAGGTGGAAGATTACCATCTCTACTACCATACTCCAACATGATAGCAATTTGGTTAAGTGTTTTTCGAGAAGTTCTACCAGAGTATGTTATCTTCCTTAATCCTGGAGGAAGACCAACAAAGGTTCTATCTTTCTGAGTTACCATTGTAACTGACCTTGCATATTGACCAGTAAGGTTTAATAAAGTATGTGCTCCATACTTCTTAAGTGTAGCAGTAGCATGAGGAGGCCAAGAAACTTTGGAACCAGGTGGAGGTAGACCATTATTTAAACTACGCCTTACTATACGAAGAAGTTGATTGCCAAACTTTCTAGTACCTAACTCGTATCCGAGCTTCATGATACTTGGAGTCTTGGCAATCAACCTCTCAGCCTGACGTTGTTTAACAGGGTCTACATAAATCTGAATATCACATAGATTATTCGAGAGGTTTATGTTAACCTTTCTGCTTGCCATCTTTATTCTTATTTAATCCCAACTCACTGGCAATCTTCATAAGAATATCTTGTTGCATGGATAACTTCTCTGCTACTTCGGTTTTAAAAGCCTCGAACTCTTCTTGCTTATAAGCCGGAGCTGGTTGTTGTTGAGGAGTTAGCATACCCTCGATTGTATGAAAGATATTATCACATTCAGTAACTACTGCCTCATATTTCTCTCGGTTATTGAGAATATTTACAGCAGTAGTCCTTTGGATATTTACTTCGTTTACGATATTGCGTAAGTCGGTAGTGTAATAAATATTATTATGAATACCTTCTGCAGCATCTGTAGGAAGGTATATTGTCAAAGAGGATACAGAATCTTGAATAACGATTTCTGTATTTGCGGCAAAGCTTCCATCTGGGCCAGTGGCTCTAGGTTTGCTTTCACCTACTTTTAATACTTGGGCCTTATCAAAGATTGGATACCCAGAACGTCTGTCTCTCTCTAAGGTGTATATGGTATCACCTTTCTGCAATTTAGAAAAAATCAAATCTTCCATGTTCATCTTTTATTAATTAAGTTTAAACCAAATGATACTGCACCTGGATTCCTTTGCATAAAGTCTACCAGGTTTAAGAATTGATAGTATCCAAATTGGTCAATGAGTGACTGTGCTTTATTTGCTACTTCCTTTGCTATCTCTGCATTGGGAGCAGGCAATGTAAGTTGAATAGTAAAATCTTTTAGTTGATTTCCATTGGTTGGTTCTTTCTTAATCTCTTCACTTTCCATATCGTTTTATCTTTAGGTGGGTATAAACGAAAAAAGGAGTACACCTATGTAAGATGCACTCCTTCCTAATCTGGCTTACGTAATGACGACGGTCATTATTAAGCAGGTGTTGTGGATGTAGTCTTAAGAGCTGCAACTACTGACTGGATAATGTTCTGGTCTCTCTGAGCATCTACTACTCTGTTGAGACGGGCAATTTCCTGGTCTTTAGCAGTGTTCTCGATAAGACACTTGATTTTCCTGTTGGCCATTCTTGAGGTCACAGCAGCAACCATCATTACAACCGCGGTCAGCGACGATTACGCCCTCACCGCCAGATTTAACTTCTACTCCCATGATTTTTGGATTTTAAATTGTTAAACATAAGGATAAATTTTTTAGGTTATTTGTATACGGTCGTATACATTAATAATGCTATAGTATCGTATTATTACTAATACAGAGACTTACCCGTAGATTACTTCAAAGTAGATAGTCGGATGGTCAGAATTTTTTGGAGTAAGTGTAACTGTTGCAATTGTAGTTCCATTATTAAAATAAGAACTTCTTAAACTTACTTCTAACCTTATACCTCCACCATAAGCTCCAGATTCTGAAAGTATTGAAGGAGTTATCAAAAAATAATTGTTCATACCGGGAAAATATTCAATACCTATTTGATAATCCTGTTGAGAATAACCTACTGACAAACCCTTATTGATTTCTGTGGGACTACTACTATCAAAATTCTCAATGGTTCTTGCTTGAAGATTACTTAGTCTAGCTTTCATAGGTTTACCAGTTTGAGGCTTTCCAGTAATCATGCAATTTATTACTCCAGTAGCAGGTAAGTTACACCAAACTCCGAGATATCCTCCAGGAGTCATATCCCCTATGTCAGTAGTATCTGAAGAATCTGGGCCATACCATTGGTAAATAAGGGGGATTTGATTACTATCACCGTAAGAGTAATAGTTACCCAACGCTGCATGAAACTCTTGTTTAATAGTTACGGGTTTAGTCTGAGTTACGTATAGGAATAACCTTTTATTTGATGGATTACCCGGTTGAGTAAAGGTCCTGGTAGCCCACCTATCATAATCTTCCTTATTCTCATCTACCAAATAAGCGTATTCATAATTGTTTTGGGCAGTTTGACCGTTTTCTACTAACCTACCCCAACTTACTGGAGCTGCAGTATCTTCCTCTTCATTAGGTTTTATATACTCTGTATAGACAACCTGGGATTGATTGCTAGCAAGTAAGTACTCACATTTAGAAATTATGGTTATAGGAGAAATGCTACCTGCACTAGAATCATGACTTACACTCTTCATAGTTACACTTTCAACTTGGTCATACCATTGGAAGGTCCACCTCTTTACAGTTGCTACTGGTTTATGAGTAAGGTACAGATAAGCAGATTTACTTGGGTAATCGGCTATCCTATATTGTACTGTACCCTTTAAATCGAATACCGAACCATTGATAGACTTAGGATATGCCCTTACGGTAGTTATAGTTGGGTCATATGATAACGGTGTATTTGTAACTGTAAAGGAATCTATACCAACTCCACTAAAAATAACTTCGTATTCTGCAGCTTCCTCAGTATCAGATTCTATACCATTAATTACTGGTTTTCTCCAACATTTTAAATCTATAGATTGACCCTGACTAGAACCAAACTGAGTAAATTCCCAATTCATGGAATATCCCCCTACATCGGGATTACCATTAAAACCAATATAATAATTATAGGATACAGTTGCAGCTGATTGGTTGATATCTACTTGGTCAAGATTACTTGTACCTACTTGTCTAATTGTTACAGTAGCACTTCTAATTGAAGATACTTTATTCTCTAAGCAAGTTACGAATAACTCAGCTTGAGTCTGGTCATTACTGTTTTTGGTAACTTCTAACCAGGATTCTTCGATTGGGTCAATGGTTACTTCTACAAATTCTTTAGTTGAAGTTTGTGTACCATTGATTACCTTCGTTCTGTAAGAATTAACTACAATAGTATCGGGGTCTATCATCTTAGCTGGTACATTCAGTACCTTGGATGAAGGCTGAAATATATTAAAGGTATAATTCCAAGTAATACTTGCAGCTTGTTGTTCAACTGTCAAAGTTATCGAAGTATCACTACTACCAGTTTGAAATATAACGATATCTGCACTTCTTTGACTAGTAGTTGTATTCTCATCTACGGTTACTATGAGTGTATTAGATTGCTCTTCTACATGAATCCAACTTGGAGAACCCGGTATAGACGTAGTCCAAGTAGTATCTTCACTTTGACTTGTAACAGAACCGTTAACAATCTTATACCTTTTACTACTTATGGTAAAAGAGTAAGTACCACTAGGCTTAGCAGGCACTCGTTGATTTAAATCTTGAGTACCGTTATTTACCTTTAGTTCATAAGACCAAGCAACACTAGCACCTGCTTGTTTTACACCTAAACTTAGAGTTTTACTACCGTACTCTAAGTTTAAACTACCACTAAGTTGAGATTCAGAAGTATTCTCTGGCATAGTAGCACTTATACGATATCCCACACCAAGTTCATAAGTTACACTAGTACTACTTACAAAACTAGGTTTAGTTTTTACAGTAGGAGTATCATCATGCCAAGTTGTATCTTTACCATTTACCACGTCCCAATAACCAGACCTTACTAAAGCTTTAACAGTTCCTCCAATATTTGGAGCTGTAGGGAAACTCTCCTTAATAACCAACTCTTCTCTAATGGCTACTGTACCTGCGGCCTGACTACAAGTAATGGTTACGGTTTTGCCTGAACCCACCTGCTCATA
>ULWE01006002.1_pt1 | contig 10154 bp, 4 predicted proteins | sample 1960071 | NCBI WGS metagenome assembly ULWE01 (sample SAMEA4835804, study PRJEB28245) | human gut metagenome | biome: gut microbiome; material: fecal sample | place: Denmark | collected 2008 | reverse complement strand
GGAAAAGGTCAAATCAAGGTTCTTCTTCAGAAAAACGACGAGAATGCAAAATGGCCTCAGCAGGAATTCTCTAACAATCCATTTACTGTATCTAACGACTGGAAGTATTACGAATTTGACATAACCGCAAACCGAGGTGACTATCAGGTAATAAAAATAAACTTTGGTGACTGTGGCGAGGTGTGGATAGACGATATTGAGTTTGGTGTAAAGACCGATAACGTAGCACGCACTATAAATGTCGATGGCAAAACCCGTGAATACTGGCTCTATGTACCTGCTTCTGTGAAAGGACAAGAGAATGTGCCAGTGGTATTCTCTCTCCACGGACGTGGTGGTACAGATGATCCGAATGACGACAATTCAAGTAAATATGGCAAACCAACTTTTACCTCACTTGCAGATAAAAAAGGCTTCATCGTGGTTTATCCTCAAGGACGAAATGGTGGAAGTGAACAGGATAAAAAAGACTATCCTGGTAACTGGCATGAAGCTTTCGCAGGAGGTACGGGCTGGGAAGCCACTGGAAAAGAGAATGCAGATACAAAGTTTATCAAGGCACTTGTGGATAAGATACAGGATGACTACAAGACAAGGAACAATTCCAACAGCTATATCTCCGTCGATCCGAAGAGGTTCTACCTCTGTGGATACTCCATGGGTGGCATGATGACATACGCTTGTGCGAAAGTGCTCAATGGCACATTTGCGGCATACGGTTCATGCAGTGGCTACCCTCTCAATGAGTTTCACATGAACCTCGCTACGGAAAACCCTATTCCGTTTATCCATCTGCATGGCAATAAAGATAATATGCTTGGCATCAAGCATCTCAACACCATCATAGAAAACCTCCTGTTCCGCAATGGATGCGACCTCTCAAAGCAGGTTATTAATACGGGCTGGAGTACGACCAAAGAGAATGGTGAAGAGCTTAATTTCAAGAAATATGATTTCATAGGTGTGGAGGGAGTGCCTGTCACCACTGTCACATTTGATGGACTTTGGCATAATATAGAAGCGAGCGCACCTGCTTATCTTTGGAATTTCTTCAAAGACAAGACTACTGATATGTATAAGTCTGACATAGAGTGGAAATGGGATATGCCAACGATAAACGCGAATATTACCCACAGCTCAAGCCCCTCTTACTACGGTTGGAAGCATGAGGAAAATGGCGAGAACTGGTCGCTGACTTACGGTGGAGGAGGCAAAACAGAGTGTTCAATCCATGATTGTAGCAGTGCTGATCCAAATTGTGACGGCAATCATAATGTCTATAATTCCATCCAGCTCACTCCAGGAAAGCACACCCTATATGCTAAGATGACGAGCACATCTGGAGTATCATCAGTGACATTGCGAAATATCCTCACCGGTGCAGAGACCGTTGCACGTAAGGTAGACGACAACAGTGGCACCCAAGACCATACTAATTTCAATGTGCTGTATGAGTTTGAAGTAGGAGAGGGCGCGGAGTTTTCTCTTGAGCTCAAGTTTTCAGATTCCAACAGTGCCTGCAACCTGCTTGAAATCCATAAAGGATCCTACAGACCAGATGGCGTAAAGGATGAGAGCCAGGATAATGCCTCCGTCAACCTCAATGACGGTAAATTGGCTGAGTTGACATTCGAAAATGGTAATAATGCTGTCGATATATATCCTCTGACATCAGGTTATGGAACTGATCCTACTTCTGTTGATGGAAATATGAAGCTCTATCTGAAGAGCCGACTTGGCATCCAAAATGGCAAGATTGACAAAAAGGAAAAGTATATCGTGCAGGATGCTGTTTTCGGACATTATTTCCAGAATATCCCTGATGCAGATATCTATGACAGATATAGCGCGTCAGACTATATGCGTGTAGTATTGGGTGAGAAGAATTCTCTTTCTGGCCATGATGGTATACTTGGAATACAAACCACAGGTAAGGTGACAATAGGATTCTGGGTAAATGGAGATTTAGCAGTCAATCGTGGACTGGCTTATGACGAGCCGTCAATGTTCTATATTGCAGGAGATACGTATAAAGGACCGGATCCGGATCCGAATAAAAATGAATATAATCCTCATATGTTTAATATCACCTGCAGTGGTGGACTTACCGGCTATATGAATGATGGTAAATTCACATATAATAGCGGTACAAGCAGTTTTGGCGAGTTGTGTGACACAAAGTCCAACGCGGATTTCTACAACAAGAATTTCTATAAGGACTGCAACTGGCATTACATCACTTACCAGATGTATGACAACCTGTCACGATTTAATATGTATGTAGATGGAGAACCGACATGTTTGGGTGGCTATGCCACGCATAATGCCGGGTCGCTGGAAGAGTGTATCAGAGGACTGAAAAGCATTGTGCTCGGTGGTGCCAATGCCAACCCTGTGGAATTCTCCTATGACGTGGCGTTTGCCTATGACGACATCGTAATCTATAATCGTGTGCTGTCAAAGCGTGAGATCAATGAGATTATCAAGAAGAAGAACTATTCACCGTCAGTTTGGCATTTCGATCGAAATCTGGAAAACAACATTTTCTGCAATCGTGATTTGCTGAACACGAACACGAACATGTGGGTTTCATCCGATGGCGTTTATACGCTCAATACCAATTTCTCCTCAGCAGCAGCATTGACCTATGATGGAATCACTGAGATTCCTGCTTTCAAGGGCTTGCGGTTTGTCACTAATGGTTCACTAATGGTTAAAAAGATACAGATAGATGCAAAGAGCGGTGCTCTCCATCTTTCACCGGGCGTCAAGGTGGTGTTCTCCAATCTGGCAAAGGATACGTATGTGAGGATGGAATACAAGGATGATAATGTGGATTGGAATAATACTGGGTTAAATAATGTAACTATGTCAGGCAAAACTCCTTCGCCAAGTCAGGGTTGTGTTAGAAAATTGTTCCAGGTTGGTGGTACAACATCTGGAGAAACCAGCATTACTATGCCATCTGACATAAACATAATCCGAATGGAAGCCACTAACAAGAATTTCGCACAGATAAAGTTTGAGGATAATTCGAATAATGTGGTTAGTGTGGTGAATCCTTCTAATAATGAGCCACTTCCACATAAGGTCCTGTATGTCAATGGAGTACACACTGATGATACGAGTTATAAATTCAAGTATACGAGTTCTTCTCCTCATGTGGCTTCCATTGACAGTATTACAGGAGAAGTCACTTTGCATGGCATAGCCGGCAGCACTGTGATAACGGCAGAGCTCATCAATGACGAGAATAAGTATGATTGTGACATCTATGACCAGTATGCCTTTGAGCCATCAAATCGTATCTTCTCATCCTATGAGATTGTAGTGACGCCAGATCCAAACACATCATGCAGGGTGGAAGACAATAAAGAGTACAAAGTCGGTCAGACATTGGAAAATAAAAACGGGACTGTCAGCGTTACTCTCGGAGGATGGACTTATAATGGTGGTGAGTATTATGGTAATACAGACTCATATACGGCAAAAACATTCTGGGAAGGACAAAAATTCGTGAAGAATGCTGACCGAAATGGTTACCTTGCAAATAGCCGTAAGACGGAAGAAGACGTATTCCATGAATTCTTCAATGATGCCCATGCGACGTTCTCCACAAATGGCAGTTGTGCGGCGAAGAGCGAGCAACTGAAGGTGGAAGGCGATAATACTTATGCCGCAACAGGCAACTATTCTGCCCCGACAAACAACACGTCTGTTGCCAACAAGACACCTTGGCTCTTGCCTTGCCGTGGTTCGCACATCAAGATAGAGCCTACAGATGCAGGATTGATCTCTGTCTATGTGATGCAGGAGGGATGTGTCAGTCACGCGCCGTCCGGTGGTAAGGATGTTGATGGTGTTCACTATAACGAAGATGAGCCTATCGACGTAACAGTCAAGAAGGTATATGTGGCTGACGAGAAAGGCGAGATAGTCAAAGAAGTGGTGGCGGACACCAAGAGTAAGGTGGCAGCGCAGATGTGGAAAGACGATGGACGCGCCAGAGCCGAGTATCGCTGGAACGATTCAAGGTTCGCTTATAATGAAGCAACAAAGAAGTCATTCCTTAACATAAATGACTTTGATGCCCAATGGTCATTCCTCGACAACTGGCCTAATCCGGGTATGCAGCAGCACGTCTTCAAACTTGGCAAAGATGAAGATGGACATGTGCTGATCACTAAGGGCATTGTCAGATATACATTCAATGTGCTTCCTGGCAAGACCTATTACATCTTCTCAAATACGGCAAAACTCGGACTGGCAGGCTTTACATTCGAGAAAGGCAAACACGCTAAATATCATAAGGTGCAACCTGACGCTAAGCATGATGAATGGAGGGCAACAGGTGAAATTGTGGACGTTTCAAAAGTCAAAGATGTCGTGCTTGAGGATGGAAAAGACTATTCTGCGCCTACTGATGCAGAGAATGCGAATGTCACGCTTAATCGCACATTCTATAAGAATCGTTGGAATGCCATCTGTCTGCCTTATTCCATCAATAGGAGACAGATAGAGAAGGTCTTCGGCGACGGAACCATGGTGGTGCTGATGAATAATATCAACACTTCCACCAAGAAAGTGATGTTTATCGAGCATGCCAATCAGGACATCATCGCCGGTTATCCTTATCTTATTTTCCCTACCACGAAGGATGATAAAGGTAAGACAAACCATGATCCTATCCCAGAAATAACAACCCGCGCCACATTCGGTGAGGCTGACAGTCCGCTTTTTAGTGTAGGAACTGATGGAATTACATATACAGGGCCAATGCAGAGCGATGCACTCGTCTTTAAGGGTACATTCACTAATGCTACGCTTAATGAAGGATCTTACGTAGTGACGAATAAGGGTGTTCTCTCACGTATTCCTAAAGATAAAGATGGAATGAAGATAAGACCTTACCGTTCTTACATCTATTTTAATAGGCAAACTGCTGGTGCAAAGGCGATTTCGCTACAAAGTATGAATGTAAACGGTTTTGAAAATGATGAAGACAATACTACAGGCATTGAAAATCTGCTCTTTGAGAGTGGTATCCTTACTCATTCTGCTGATGTCTATTCCATAGATGGACAGTTGGTTCGTAGTAAAGCTCTTAATTTTAACGGACTGCCTAAAGGCGTTTATATAGTTAATGGTAAGAAATATGTAAAGAAATAATTGTTACAAAGATGAAAAAAGATTATATTATTCCGACAATCTTCTTAATAAAATATGAAGAAGAGTCAAAACTACTCGGTAACAGTCTCCAAGGTGATGCTGACAGCGTGTTTGGAGCTCCTGATGCTCCGCACAATTCGATGAATGGTCCTACAGATTTAAATACTGATAACACAGGAAACGTATCAGAGGGTGATTTTGCCAAAAAGACTGATTGGTTCTTTGATGACAATGCTTTCTCTGACTTCTGATAGGATTCAGACTTGAATGAAAACAGAAAACCTGTCTTGCATCTCAGCACATTCGTAGCGCGAAAGAGCCACGCCGCGAATGTTCTGAGTAGCAAGACAGTTTTTTTTTGCAAAAGATATAGATATGTAGATTCTAACTTAAAAGTGTACCACCCAACTATAGAGAGAAAAGTATGTAATGGAGTATCTATCCGCCAAGTCTGGTGGTGAACACCGACGAGTAGCAAGAGTGCTTCATACGCCAGAGTTACCCTTCTGCAACGATGCCAGGGGTAAAAGGTTTCTCGCCTATAAACTTGCGCTATATGAGTAAGTTTTTCAAACTCTATGCTCCTCTATATAGAAATATTCCGCAGACTGCGGAACTTTTCTCTGATTCGTTGTCAGACTCAAATGTTCCGCAAGTTGCGGAACAATCTAAAAAACGTCAACAGCCTGTTGATGATTTCAAGATGTTGTTCTCCATTCCTTGGGACCATCATCGCCGTATCATTGACAAATGTAACAGCCTTACTTTTTAAAGTGGGCTCAGTTTATTATCAGTTCTAAGGGATAGTTGAAAGGATGAAATAGAAAGGTAACTACAAGGCGTTCTATAGCCAAATCGAAGGAAAATTGCTCGATTTGGCTAAAGTATAACCTATTCTATAGCCAAATCGAGTTAAAATTCATCGATTTGGCTAAAGAATCCTTGTTTTTCTCGGATAATTATCTTATATTTGCACCATCATTAAAGTTAGATTAAAAAGGTATGGAGCAAATTATCGGACGAAAGAAAGAAATCGAGCTGTTGACAGAATATTATCATTCTGGCAAAGCTGAGTTTGTGGCTGTATATGGCAGGCGTCGTATCGGCAAGACTTATCTCGTGAGAAATCTCTTCCGTGATAAGTTTGCCTTTGATATGTCTGGGTCTATAGAGGCACCAGCTGAGGCGCAACTCTCTAATTTCGGGTTTGCGCTGAGGGAATATGGAGATTTCAAACAGCCTATTCCTACGAATTGGACAGAGGCTTTTGAGGCATTAAAACAGTTGTTAAAGGCAAAAATGAAAGGAGAACGACTCGTTGTTTTTATCGATGAACTACCATGCTTGGATACGCCGAAATCTGGTTTCCAACAGGCTTTTGAGCACTTTTGGAACGGATGGGCAGCTTACCAAAGTGAAATCATGCTTATCGTTTGTGGCAGTGCCACGTCGTGGATGATAGCTAATCTGATAGATAGTCATGGTGGGCTTCATAATAGGATAACGCACGAGATGTATCTTGCTCCTTTTACTCTTCGTGAGACGGAACTGCTGCTGCAAGCTTATGGATTCTCATGGACTCGCATTTCTATCCTTCAGATATATAGCATCCTTGGTGGGGTGCCTTATTATCTCAGTTTGTTGGATAAAAAGCAAGGTGTGGAAGGGAATGTCGACAGATTGTTTTTCTCATCCCACGCTGAACTGAAGCGAGAATATGGAAGACTATATTCGTCCTTGTTTAGAAATTCTGAGGCCTATATGCGTGTCATAGAGGTACTTGCCTCATGCAGACAAGGTATGACCCGAAAGGAAATCATGGAGAAATTGAAGCTGAAATCGGGTGGAACTTTGACAAAGGTTCTTAGTGAATTGATAAATTGCGATTTCGTAAGAGGGTATAATACCAGGGATAAGAAGATAAAGCAGAAAGATCAAATCTTTCAGCTCACCGACCTCTATACATTATTTTATATGACGTTTTGCCATCCTGGTACGACGGACACGGGATATTGGACTCACTTGATGGGAAAACCTCGTCAAAATACTTGGTATGGCTTGGCTTTTGAGCGAGTTTGTATGTTGCATATTCCTCAAATCAAGCATTTCTTGGGGATAGACCAAATCCATACCGAGTATTATTCTTGGCGAAGTAAGGTTTCAAAGCCAGCTGCGCAAATCGACTTACTGATAGAACGTGCCGATAATCTCGTGAATCTATGCGAAATCAAGTATTCGCAGATGCCTTACACGATCACTAAGGAGGAGGATATGCGCATTCGTAATCGTATGGCTGATTTCGTGGCAGAAACAGGGATAAAAAGTGGTATTATCACAACGATGATTACTACTTTTGGCGTGCGCCTTACACAGTATGCAGCCTTGGCTCAAGTACAAATTACAATGGACGACCTGTTCGGATAAAGTCGTATAAACAAATGAGGGTGCGTCACAGACTTATGACACACCCTCTCGATAGACAACCCTTGTATCTGCACAAGATACAAGAATAATACATGAAAAATGAGCCCACTTTAAAAAGGGCAAATATCGATCTTTGAAATGTTGAAATCTGGAATATTACCATCCTTCGGAGGTTCATTCACATACATCTGCTATATGCATGCATACGATGTTTGAGCAAACCCCTATATCGGGTCTTGCCATTACGTGTATGAAAACTGTATTGGAACATGGCAGCTTCTACATTATTCCGTTTATATTGACGGGGTTCATCTGTCAGAAGTTCCATGCCGAGAGCCATCCTGGTAAGAAGGTCAAACTCGCACTTCTCAAACTACCACTTCCTTCTATATTTTCTATATTCACAAAAAAATAAGAATCGTTTGAAAATATGAGAATCTCAGCAAGGGAAATGTATAAAAATAAAACGACCCGCACATTTGAGTGTACCCATATTGACACTGATAGCCATTTTCAGCTTTGCAGTGTCAATCTGATATTCTATTGTTCAATACTCCCACCCAACTTGGCTTCCCATTCCTCTATTGTTGGCATCGTTCCCTGCAGATAACAATCTGCAAACGGTATTCCTTGCCTACGTATGCAAAACCTGTACCCAGCTCAGTTAGGAACTTGGTGATGTTGTTGAGCAAAGCATCTTTGAGAATACGCTCATTATATGGCTTGGTAATGCCTGCAAACGCAAAATTGTATGGGTCTTTTGTTATTTCTTGTACCAAATCACTTTCGACATCAGGTAATGTTCGATTAAAGTTACTCAATGCTTTCCCTTGTCGTTCATACAGAGATGAGTCTATGAAATTATGAAGGACATTTCTACTCCAACCATTTGCCACTGTTTGATGGACATAGAAAAGAGCCTTTTGAGGCATCTGTAGGAACTTGTCTATCAATAGTTTATGATGTCCCCAAGGCAATGAAAATATGTCTTTTTCAAATTGCTCCCCAACTTGGGGAGTAATTTCACTATAATCTTGATAGAGTCGAAAAAAGTTCTTCATATACAAAAGATTTGTTGGAGAAAAGCAAGTTGCTTTTGGATTTAGTTCTTTTAAATCACGACTTAAATTTACAAAGAACTTACTACCCCATCGAGCCTCTGCTTTAAGGGCAACAATGTCTCTACCCAAACTCCAATAGAATTTGAGCATTTCTGTATTGACTTTCACCGCAGCCTTTATCTGGCTCTGGCGATAACGTTTACTGAGTTCCTTGACCCATTGCAAATACTCTTTGTCCAATATGCTTATCGGTTTGTTCATACCTTTATTCCTTTCCCACATTACTCTTAAAACTAATACACCCAAACTACTTCATAATCTCATTTTCCAAACGATGGCTTTCTGTGAATTGCTATACAAGCGTAGTTTTAAAAATGCAAATATAGTGATTTCTTTTAATAAATATCTGATTCAAGGCTAATCTTTAACAAGATGTAACAAAGAAAATTTGAGTAATAACTACTCAGCACCCATTGAAGCACCACTATAAGCATAAGTAATCGTCTTACGGCTGTACTGCAACAAGAATTGCATTTGTAACATGCAAATTTAAACGCATTGAATTTCCGTTCTTCACTGCAGTTTCTGCGATGGAGTGTAACTTGGCAAAATCATCGGCACCGCTATCTGTTCAGAAACAACCGCTGATCTGCTGCTTTATCTTGATTTTTCAACTCCCCGCTCTATGAGAGTGCGTCATGGACTTATGACACACCCTCTTATATACTTTTCATATCATAATGACTAAAATATATTCACAATGATTTAACATATATTATCTCCAAACCGGGAGATTAATTCTTGTTTAAAATCGTTTGAGAAATTACAACCTCCAAACGCAATATTTTCTACGCTAGTCACACTATAAGGGATAGCAATGTAAGACAGAGAACTACAATAAAAAAATGCACTTTTCCAATCCTAGTCACACTATCAGAGATGACAACCTTAGATAGGGAACTACAATGATAGAATATATTATTAGTTGATTATCAGTATTATACGCTCTAAACGGTAGAAAAGTGGCAATATAGGTTCTATTTTGATACGGAATGGATAATCTTTAACGTATTTAACTTTCATTCACATCAAAAAGTTCATATATCAAGAAGAAAGCCTGTCGGTAATGAAGAATTTTCACTACCGACAGGCTTGTCTGTATTTTATCTATAAAGTTATCTCCATAGAGGCTCCGAAATCCAATTTTCAGGGAATCCCATTGCTGTCGGATCTACCTGTGGATAAGAAGCGAGTAATGATTTGAGTTCATTCTTGAAGTCCAATCCATATCCCATGGAATCAAGCCAATATGCTATACAACAGGCTATAGCATATACTTTGTTCGCATCAACACCATCAATGTTCACCCATGCACCACGTAAAGAAGCGTTCATTTGTGGAGCATTGGAAAGATAACGATTCCAAAGTCGTGAGTGGTGAGCGCAACAGTTTCTCAGGACAGTTACACTACGCATCCAGCTTTCCAACACCTCATGCTGT
>ULWE01005599.1_pt1 | contig 10191 bp, 7 predicted proteins | sample 1960071 | NCBI WGS metagenome assembly ULWE01 (sample SAMEA4835804, study PRJEB28245) | human gut metagenome | biome: gut microbiome; material: fecal sample | place: Denmark | collected 2008 | reverse complement strand
ATTTGCATGGCAAGACAGATGATTAAAACGACAATAGAGACAATAGAGACAACAGGTTTCGCATTGACACATTAAGAAGATGTTATTAGACAAGAAGGCATGTGCCGAGTGGTTACAAGAGCTTGTACTTAGATTAAATAATCTTAATACGGTCAAGAAATCGTGATGTTTCCTTTGTAATATGTGTTGAAAACTGTAGCTTTACCGCCGATTTTGATAACATATATTATGGGAAAATTTGATTGTTTAAGAGGATGGCTTGCTGCGTTCCTTGTCGGCAGCTTTGTGCTGACGGGATGCTCCGAGCAGAAAAAGAAGAAGGAAAAGGCGCCCGTGAAGGTGGAGACGCTTACCGTTGGCAGCTACGCCAACGGCGAGACCAACGACTATGTGGGCACCATTGAGGAAAAGACCGGTTCGACGCTCAGCTTCGAACTTGGCGGAAACATCACCTCCATCCGTGTGGACGAAGGCGATAAGGTAAGTCGTGGACAGACGCTTGCCACCATCAACCCCACTACGCTGAAGGAAGCGCATAAGAGTGCGCTTGCCACGCTCCATCAGGCGCAGGACGCCTACCGCCGTTTTCTTCCTCTTCACAAAGCCGGAACCATATCGGACATACGATGGGTGGAGATAGAAAGCAAGCTGGAGCAGGCGAAGGCTGCTGAAGGCATTGCCAGACAACAGCTCACCCACTCCACCATCACTGCCCCGTTCAGCGGAGTGATAGCCTCAAAGGAAGCCGATCTTGGCACGTATGTACTTCCAGGTCAACCGGTTCTGAAGCTGGCTGACGTCACCAACGTGAACGCCAAGATATCCGTGCCCGAGGCAGAGATTTCGCATCTCCACATCGGTGACAAGGTAAGGATAACGGTTGCCGCATTGGGCAACGCCGAGTTTATTGGCACCATATCCGAGAAAGGCATTGACGCCAACCCCATATCACACACTTACGAAATAAAGGTGGGCATCGCCAACAGCCAAAGGAGTCTGCTCCCCGGCATGGTCTGCAACGCCAAGGTGCTAAACGGCGGGGCTGCCTCGTCGCACATCACCGTCCCAGCCCAAAGCATCGAGCTGGACGTCAACAACTCGCGCTTCGTGTGGACCGTTGTCAAGGGCAAGGCTCATCAGCAGCCCGTGGAGGCGGGAGGCTTCGAAGGCAATGACGTCGTCATACTCTCAGGTCTTAACGCCGGCGACGAGGTTATTGTGAACGGCAAGCAGAAGGTGTCTGAAGGCATGAAGGTGAACACACAAAAGAATGCGGAGAAATAAGGATATGGAGAAGACGGATAAGGAAAACACTGCTATGCGCGACCATATCAAGCGACGCATAACAAGAAAACCCAATAGGGTGATAAAGCGTTCGTTCATCGAGTCTGCCATGTGCAACCACAACATCGTATTATTGCTCATGGGTATGCTCGTGTTTCTCGGCATTATGGGACTGGCTCTGATGCCGAAGCAGGAGATGCCGCAGTTCACGGTTCGTCAGGGAGCCTGCGTGGCTGTTTATCCCGGCGCCACTTCCGAAGAGGTGGAGCAGCGTGTGGCAAAGCCATTGGAGAACTTCATCTTCGGCTACAAGGAGGTGAACAAGAAGAAGACATACACGCAGAGCAAGGACGGCATGCTCATCGTCTTCCTCGAACTCAACGACAACGTGGAGGACAAGGACGCTTTCTGGAGCAAGTTCAAGCACGGGCTGCAGACCTTCAAGGCTTCGCTGCCGTCAGGCGTCATTGCCCTGCAAGCCGTGGACGACATAGCCGAGACCTCTGCCCTGCTCATAACGATGGAGAGCAAGCAGAAGACATATCGCGAGCTGAACACATACATTGACAATCTGAAGGACAAGCTGCGCCACATCGACGCCATATCCAATCTGCGCACGTACGGACTGCAGAACGAGCAGATAAGCATCTATCTGGACCAGAACAAGCTGGCCAAGTATGGCACAGGTCCTTTTAAGATACTCAACCAGCTGGCTCTGCAGGGCTTCACCACGGTGAGCGGAAGCCTCGACGCGGGCAATCTCAACCTGCCCATCCACGTGGACGACTCGTACAACAACGAGCGTGACGTGGCAGAACAGATAGTCTATTCCGATCCTAAGGGCAACATCGTCCGACTGAAGGACATTGCCCACATCACACGTGAATATCCAAAGCAGAACAAGTATATCGAGAGCAACGGCAACAAGTGTGTGCTGCTCTCCATAGAGATGCGCCCCGGCAACGACATCGTGAAGATGGGAAAGGACGTACACAAGGCGCTGGACGAGTTTGAGCAGACCTTGCCGGACGACGTACGCATCACCACCATCACGGACCAGAGCAAGGTGGTGAGCGAGTCGGTGCTCAATTTCCTCCGCGAGCTTCTTACGTCGGTCATATCGGTCATCGTGGTCGTAATATTGCTGATGCCTCGCCGTGTGGCAGAGGTGTCGGCTCTGAGCATCCCTATCACCATTTTCTCATCGGTGGGTCTGTTTTATCTTTTCGGGATGGAGCTGAACACCGTCACCTTAGCAGCCCTTATCGTTACGCTCGGCATGGTGGTGGACGACTCCGTGGTCATCATCGACAACTACATGGAGAAGCTCGGTCAGGGCATGTCGCGCTGGCATGCCGCCATAGCCGCTCCGAGAGAGTTCTTCATGTCCGTGCTTTCCGCCACGCTGAGCATCTCGCTGACGTTCTTCCCCTTCCTAATAACGATGCACGGCGACATGGGCGACTTCGTAAAGTCGTTTCCTTGGGCGATGTTCATCATTCTGAGCATCTCGCTCACCGTGTCAATCCTGCTCACGCCTTACCTGCAATACAGAGTGATACACAAGGGCATCAACAGCCGTCCGAAACCTAACGCAAGGAAAAAGCCGCTCGACTATCTGCAGATGGGCTATACATGGCTGCTGACACGCTGCTTCACCTATCCTCGCATCACGCTCTTGACGGGCGGAGCATTGGTGGCAATAGGAGCCGTGCTGTTCGCCGGTCTGCCTCAGCGAATGATGCCTATAGCCGAACGCAACCAGTTTGCCGTGGAGTTTTATCTTCCTAACGGCACCACCGCCAACAAGACGGCACAGGTGGCAGACTCGATGGCGCACATCCTGCAGCGCGATCCGTTGGTAACCTCCGTGACGACGTTCATCGGACAAGGATCGCCACGCTTCCATACCACCTACGCACCGCAGATTGGCGGTCCTAACTTTGCGCAGTTCATTGTCAACACCACGGACAACGATGCCACAGACAAGGTGCTCAACAAGTATGCCGACCGCTATTCTGACTACTTCCCCGACTGCCGTGTGCGCTTCAAGCAGATGGACTATAACTCTGCCACCTACCCCATCGAGATCAGGGTGAGCGCAGACAGCATCAGCGATCTGAAGAAGGCTGCCAAGCAGGTGAGCGCCTGTATGCGCGACATAGAGGGAATACATCTGGTCAGGACCAACTTTGAGGACCCGCTGCCAAGCATCCGCGTCACGCCTGACTATACGGAAGCCAACCGCCTGGGCGTAAACAAGACCATCCTTTCGGCTAATCTTGCCATTCACTTCGGCGACGGTCTGCCGATATCGACGCTTTGGGAGGGCGACTATCCTGTAAAGATGGTGCTCAAGTCGGAGAACGACAGTAGTCTGGCTAACGAATACATACCCGTGATGGGAGGAACGACGAGCGTGCCTCTTCGTCAATTGGCGAAGATAACGCCCTCATGGCATGACGGCAGCATCGTACGACGCAACGGCGTGCGCACCATATCCATCATCGGCGAACCGATGCGCGGATATAACGCTGACAAGCTGGCTGCCAAGCTTGGCAAAGAACTGTCCGAACGCTGCCCAGACCTTAAATGGGAAATGGGCGGCATGCCGGAGAAGGACGCCGAGACCTTGCCGCAGGTGATATCGGGAGTGATGATTGCGGTGCTCATCATCTTCTTCATCCTCCTCTTCCATTTCAAGCGAATCAGCCTGGCATTGGTGAATCTCTCCTCAATGTCGCTCTGCATCTTCGGCGCTGCCATCGGCCTGTGCATAACGGGCTATGACGTCAGCCTCACGTGTGTGCTTGGCGTGGTAAGCCTTATGGGCATCCTCGTGCGCAACGGTATCATCATGCTCGACTATGCCGAGGAGCTTCGCCGCGACAAGGGACTGTCCGTTCGCGACGCCGCCTTCCAAGCCGGCGAACGACGCATGCGCCCCATCTTCCTCACATCGGCAGCAGCCTCGGTGGGCGTACTGCCGATGATGCTTGAGAACAACACGCTATGGTCGCCGATGGGTGCCGTGATTTTCTTCGGTACGCTCATCTCAATGGTGCTCATAGCGACGGTCCTCCCCATTCTCTACTGGATTGTGTTTGACAAGCACGGAGAGTATAGCCTGAGGAAAGTTGAGAGTTGATGGTTGAGAGTTGATGGTTGAGAGTTTTTAGAGTTATGACAACTTTTCGGTCTTGAAGTATTTGGCTATGGGCTTCATGAACGGCGTGAGGAACACTTCGTGCGGCATGTTATGATAGTCCATGCGGTGAAGGCATTGCGATACGTAGAGGCGGCGCTTGGCTCGCGAAAGAGCCACATAGAACTTGCGGGCATCCTCTGCCAGTTGGCGGGGATTGCCACGGCTGTAGAAGTTGGGGATGCGTCCGTCAATGGCATCGAACACGATGACATTGTCAAACTCCAAGCCTTTCGCCTTGTGTATGGTCGTGACGAAGATGGTTTCGCCAAGGCTGCCGCTTCCACATAGGTCGGCTTCCTTCAGCGTGCTTATCTCCATCATGTGACTGCACAGCTGGGCATAGAGCGAAGGCTCAGCCTCTGCGTCTATCATGTCGGCAGAGAGATAAGCCACGATGTAGCGCAAAGCATCCACCTCCAGCACGAATCCTTCCCTAACGGCATAGTCGTAGAAGCGCAGCATCTCAGCCACGAGGGCTGGCTTCTGCGTGTCTGCGTCGTCCGTATCGTAAAGACGTGAGAGGGCGGAGAGATACGTGTCGCGATAGTTGCGGCGGAACGTCTCCACACGCTGCACCACTCGCTTGTCCGTAAGGAAGCGCTGCTGCTCCTCCAGCTTCGTCTTAGCCTTGCCATAACAATGCTTCACCACGTTCTGCGTGGCGTTGACGTCGTCGTCGGCAAGGTGCGAGTTGGTGCCTTCCAGCCCAAGCGCCGTCAGCAGATATTTCAGCTTGTGCTCTCTTAGTTCGGGATGGAGCAGACGCACGAGGCGCAGCGAGTCGAGATAAGCGGGATGGGAAGTCTGCAGGTCTGATTCGGGCAGATATCGGCGGAGATTGAAGTCGAGAATATTATAGTCGTAGTCGGCGTTATGTCCGAGCAGCACGCAACCGTCAGCATACTCCATGAACTGTCTGAAAGCATCAGCGTGCGAGAGCAGCGTGTGATGCTTGCGCTCCTCGATGATAGGATTGGGAATGTCGCCGAGCATCAACGGTATGGGACGGTCAGTCTCAATGTATACGGTGAAAGCCGAACCTTCCACCACCTCGCCGCCACGCATCTTCACGGCAGCTATCTGAAGGATGTCGTCCTCAAAGACGTTCAGTCCGGTTGTCTCCGTATCGAACACCACGATGGTGCCCTCTTCGTAATGACGGACAAAGCGGCTGAGATAAGTGGTGGTGCCGTCATAGCGCAAGAGGTCGGAAGGAAGGATGGCACGATCAAACAATGCCCTTACGAAGCCGCGGGCGGTGGCATTGCCTTCGTAAACTCGCAGTCCCTTCACAAGGCGCGACCACGACATAAAGCTGAACTCATTGTTGAGCACGCCAAGATGGGCAAGCAGGAGCTTCACCTCCGGCGTTGAGAAAACATCCGTGCCCGACACCTTGAAATGACCGATGCCGCAACGATGAAGCTCTTGGCTGAGCACCTCTGCGTCGCTGTTGGCATTCACCACAATGGCAGTTGTCGACTCAGGGAAGTTGGTGCTGAGCATGGAAGCGAATTGCACGCAGTCGCGCACCTCCTGGTCGAAGTTGTCCGAATAGATGATCTTGAGTTCGTTTCCTGTCAACGTCAGACTATGGTTTCCGCCCACTTCCGGCAGCAAGGCAGGGTCGATGTTCATCACCTCCGCCGCATACGTATTGAAGATGTCGAGGAGATAACCCGGCGAACGATGGTTGACCGAAAGATGATGGAGCTGGCACGCAGGGCGCTCCTTGATGGCAGAGAGCGTGTCCATCTTGGCTCCCATGAAGGAGAAGATGGCTTGCTGTTCGTCGCCGAGGAACATAACGGTGTGGAAAGGACGTGAGGTGAGCAGCTTTATGAGAGCCATCTGAAGCGGATTGAGGTCCTGCACCTCGTCCACCTGAATCCAAGGATAACGCTTGTACGTCTTGGTCTCTGCATCAGCCATAAGCGTGTCGTAGGTAAGGAGAAGCAGGTCCTGGAAGTCGAGCAGACGATTCTCTTGCTTATATCTGCGATATTGCTGCGCAAGCGTCATCTTGCGGAGCAGCGAGAGAATGCTCTGGCGCTCACCATAGTCGGTGGTATCAGACTGAGCCATGTCGCGATATGTGTCGGGATGGTCATAGATATCCGTCATAGCCTCAGCGTCAAACGGACGCTTCGTCACCTCGCAGATGCGTCGAAGGGCAGCCATGTCGCTCGGACTGATACATTCCGGATGAACACGCAGGTTCTTCGGATAGTTGTAGCGTATCTGATGCATCATGCTCTCAAGGTGGAACACGTCGCTATATTCACGGCGCTTGGCATAGTTGGAGAGCACGACATACTCGTCCTCACCAGCGAAACGCGCAAGGATTGAGATGCCATCGTCCTCATCTATGACACTCGATTCAGCCGGTATGACGCCGTTGGAGAAGAGAAACTTGGAGCAGAAACGATGGACGTTTCCCACAAAAACATTCTCAACGCCGTCGTCCGTGATGTTGCCAGCGATGCGCTCCATCATACCACGGGCTGCACGATTGGTGAACGTCAGGCACAACATGTCCTCATAAGCCACGCCCTCCTTCTCGTGGGCATAACGTATGCGCTCTGTAAGAATGTGTGTCTTGCCGCATCCCGGAGGTGCCAGCACAAGATGAAAACCGCCGCACGCCGCTATCACTTCAGCCTGACATGGGTCTGGAACAAACGATTGTTGCATATTATATACTGGTGAATAATGATGCAAAAGTAAAGAAAATAATGTTGACGCACCTTAATTTCAACAACTTTCTTACGCTACATTCCAAAATATACGTAACTTTGCAACTTGTGAACAATTCGAACAAAAAGAATATGACAAGATTTTTCCTGAAACACAGAGGACTGGCAATGGGCATAGCCACACTTGCCATGTGTTTATGTTACGCTACAGACGTAAATTCAGCCCCCAACACAAAAGCCGACAAACCGACAGCAACAGCCACTGCCGCAGACACAACAGTCGCTGCCGACAATGCTAAGAACGCAAAATTAGCAGCTGCTGCCGACTCAGCCAATCTTTTGGAGGCTGCCACCGACACCGTTTCGTCCCTCGATGCAGAGGAGATAACGCCGGAAGAGAGCGGTGGTTTCCACAGAGTGCTGAAGCAGAAGTTCGTAGAAGGTGGAGCTTCGTTTATGTCGTTCGTAGCCATAGCCCTTGTTCTCGGCTTGGCTTTCTGCATTGAGCGCATCATATATCTCAGCCTTTCGGAGATTGACGCAAAGAAATTCATGAAGGAGATAGACGCGAAGATTGAGGCAGGCGACATAGAAGGCGCAAAGACACAATGCCGTGAGACCCGCGGACCGGTGGCGTCGATATGCTATCAAGGACTTCTCCGCATCGACACCAGCATCGAAGACATCGAGCGATCGGTGGCTGCGTACGGCACCGTGCAGGCTGCCAACCTTGAGAAAGGCTGCTCATGGATTACGCTGTTCATTGCCATGGCGCCGTCACTCGGATTCCTCGGCACCGTCATCGGTATGGTTATGGCGTTCGAGCAGATTCAGCTGGCTGGCGACATCAACCCTACCATTGTGGCTGCGGGTATGAAGGTGGCGCTCATCACCACCATCTTCGGTATAATCGTGGCGCTCATCCTGCAACTCTTCTACAACTATATTCTCTCAAAGGTGGACCATCTGACATCGCAGATGGAGGAAAGTGCCATCACCCTGCTCGACTCCATTCTGAAGTATAAGAAGTAAGACGCGCATAGGATCCGCTCAACATCATTCAAATTCACATTTATGAAGAAGATTTCAGACTGGCGGCTTTTGACCACAGAACAGATATCGAGCCGCATATTCTATGTCATCGTGGCTCTTTCGGCGGTTCTCTTCGTCCTTTTCTGGCTCATCGGTTACGATATGCCTTATGAGGAAGACCCCGAATATAACGCGCCGCTGCTTACCAGCGTGCTCGTCAGCTTCATGATTATCCTCACCATCGCCGCCATTGCGCTCATGACGTGGGGACTGATAAGGAGCGTGCGAAAGAACAGCGACGCCAACCGCGTTGTCAATAACGTCCCGGCTCGCCGCATATCCTTATGCGTGGCAGGAGGCTTCGCAGCCGTAATGCTCCTCTGCTTCCTCCTCAGCGACACCACTCCGCTGACCATTAACGGCGAGCGCTATGCCGACACATTCTGGCTTCGCACGGCAGGAATGTTTGTCGGAGCGTCGTTGGTGATGATGGTTGCAGCGGCAGCAGCCGTTGTCTTCGGAGCCACACGCTACATCAGGAAAAAGTAAGAACAAAACCAAGAGATGATGCTCATTAAACGCAGAAAACATACAGTACCATCACTCAACACCACGTCAACAGCCGACATATCGTTCATGCTGCTGACCTTCTTCCTCGTCACGTCCTCTATGGACATCGACCGTGGACTGGTAAGACAACTGCCGCCCGCTGACAATGACGAAGAAGATCAGTCGGACGCTATGGAGGTGAGTCGTGAGAACACACTGTCGTTCAAGATTGGTGCGGACAACACCATCACGATGAACGACAAGACCATAGAGGTGAAGGGACTGCGTGAGAAGATAGCACGCTTCATAACCCCACGTGCGTCTGACCACATTATATATATAGACGCCAATCCCAAATCCGGATACAACACGTACTTCCAGCTGGAGGACGAGATTGTGGCGGCATACAATAAAGTGCGCAACGATTTGGCACAAAAGATGTATCATCACGCCTACGCCTCTTGCACCGAAGACGAGAAGAAGAGCGTGCGAGAGAAATGTCCGCAGCACATTGCCGAGACTTACGAAACCGACGACGCACAGGCTAACGCATCAAAGGAAGGAGGCGAGATATGAGACAATCATTCGGTAGAGGCGAGCGTAGCGTTCCGCAACTCAACACTTCGTCGCTCCCTGACCTCATCTTCACCATCCTCTTCTTCTTCATCGTAGTGACACACATGCGCAAGGTGACGCTGAAAGTGCATTACACCGTGCCGCAGGGAACCGAACTGACACGCCTCACAAAGAAGTCGGCAGTGTCTTACGTATATATCGGAACCCTCAGCCAGCAGTCGGACAGCACGCAGAGAATACAGCTCAACGACAAGCTGGCATCGCCCTCCGACATAGCCGGATATATGACAGAGGAACGTAATCGCATGTCGGCTGAAGACCGCGAGCACATGATGGTGTCCATAAAGGCTGACCGCCAGACGCCAATGTCGCTAATCACAAGCGTGAAGCAGGCTCTGCGCAAGGCTGATGTCAGGAGGATTAGCTATTCGGCAGAACAGAAGAAAGAGTAAAAAACGGTTGAATAAAGAACAATTTTGTGGAAAACACAAACAAGAGAATAACAGATTGTAACTTTTCAACTAAATATCGTTGCTATTTCTGACAATTTTTATACCTTTGCAGCATAAATATAATCTATAGCAAATGGCACATCACAATTTAGGTTTACTCGACAAGAAAATCCTTCGTCTTATAGCAGAAGACGCCCGTATACCATTCCTTGAAGTAGCACGCTCATGCAATGTCAGCGGAGCCGCTATACATCAGCGCATACAGAAGCTCACCAATCTCGGTATTCTGAAGGGATCGCGATTCATTATCGACCCTGAGAAAGTGGGATACGAGACCTGCGCATACATCGGACTCTATCTGCAGAATCCCGCCAAGTTTGATGACGTGGTGGAC
>ULWE01015010.1_pt1 | contig 10324 bp, 19 predicted proteins | sample 1960071 | NCBI WGS metagenome assembly ULWE01 (sample SAMEA4835804, study PRJEB28245) | human gut metagenome | biome: gut microbiome; material: fecal sample | place: Denmark | collected 2008 | reverse complement strand
ATGCTTGACTTTTGGTATGCCCTATGCTATAATAAGGATACAAAAGGAAAGGAGAATGTCAAATGGAAAACACAATCATTTCGTTTATCAATCAGCAGGTGAGATATGCACGGCAGAATCCAATGCAGGCAGAGCTGTATGAGCATAACGCATATGGCGCACTCGTATGGGAACTCCAGCGAACCAATGACCAAGACCTGATGGATGTGTGGGATGATAGATATTACCCCGTATTTGAAAAAATCAAGAAGGAGTATAGGACTTAAAATGAAAATTTATATAGTCGGGGCGTTTTTCGCCCCGAAATTAAATCTTAAATTAGTGTAAAAAACACTTGACAAATCCGGCTGAACCTGCTATAATAAAGATACTCCAAAAGAGAAAGGAAATGATGATAATGATTAAAGAAATTGTATTTGATATGGACGGCACTATCGCCGACCTCTATGGCGTAGAAAATTGGCTTCCTAAGCTCCGGTCTTATGACCCTACACCATATCAGACCGCCGAACCGCTTGTGGATATGGCAGAACTTGCTTGCCTGCTCCGTAGCTTGCAGAATTGTGGTATTAACGTTGCGGTTATTACTTGGCTGTCAAAAGAGCCGAACAAGCAGTATGATGATGAAGTAAGAAAAGCAAAGCGTGCTTGGCTGAAATCATATGGTTTTCCGTTCGACACTCTACGGTGTGTAGCCTATGGAACGCCGAAGCATAAGATTGAAGCCGCAAGACTTGCCGCAGATGAAGAAGCCCTGATTTTTGATGATGATGCAAGAGTCCGCAGAGATTGGGACTTGGGCGGAGCGATTGACCCCACGACCACAAATATTCTTGATGTGTTGAGAGAAATCTTGAATGGGCTGGAATAAAATCAGGGGACATTCGTCCCCTGATAAAAGGAGAAAATGACAAATGATTACAAGTAAAGATTATTCTGTTTGGTATCAATACGACAATATATTTGATACAACTTGTAGTGAGAGACGACAGTTTGATACCGAAGAAGAGGCAGATGAATTTATCAAACGCTTGTTAAAAGATGATGGCAAGCGTATTTGTAAAATCATAAAAACTGCTTGGACAACTTACTATCCAGAAGCAGAAAGGAAATGATAAAATGAATGACGAACAGCTTGACATTTTGCTTGAAGAAGCAACAGACATTAAAATTTTGATTGCCTTGAACTGAAAGGATTGGTAAAAAATGGAAACAAAGTTTATTTGGGTAGTTAGTTTTGGCGATAATGATTTTGATGATTTGAATTGCGCATTTGACAATTTCAAAAATGCGAAAGAAGCAGTTCGGGCAATTTTTGGCAAGGTTTCCGCAATCAATCCGGCTTGGCAGAATTTTAAACTGGAAGATGAAGATACCGAAAATGAATGGGCAGTTTATACATTTGACTACGTTGGCGAAGACGCCAACCTTCTGAAAAATTCTCACATTGACATTGTTGTCGCCCCAGTACCTTACAATTCACTTCCTATTGATTGAAAAATTTGGGAATCCAGATTTTGGATTCCCATTTTCTTACTTGTTTATTGGAATTAAATGGAATTTTCATTTGAGCCTGCCGCGAACCCACGCCGCGGCAGGAATTTTGATTTTTTAGCATTTTCACCAATTTTTTGCCCTAAAATTTGTGCATTCTACCAGTAGACAAAAATCCTAAAACATGATATAATTCATAATGTCAAAGGGAAACAGTGATTAAATGTTTAGATAAAATAAGAAAGAGGTAAGCCTAATGACTATTGAAAAGAATAAGAACTTGTTTATCATCACTCTTGAAAATGGCAAGACAACCTACTTCAACTTCTCTGACGGCTGTATCTATGGTATGACCGGTAAAAAGGTTAAGGATTTTTGTCCAGAAGCAAAGAGGATTCTGAAAGCCTACGCCGATAATAATTTTCTTGCAAGATATTTTTCGGTAAGGAATAAAGATTACGACTATTATTTTAGCAATCCTAATGACTGGTCTACTGAAATGGTAGAAACTGTTTATAGCATTTTTGGCAAAGATTATAATTTGCGCGACCTTGGTGTAATTGCTAATTTCTGTAATGTTAATCATTATGTCCTTGATAAGCAAGGTGTTAAATATCTAAAATTAGCTCTTGCATCATTGAAAGAACAGCAAATTGAAGCTCCCGGCCGTGATGATATTGAAATTGCCGTTCGTAAGGTACGTTATTCAAATGTCAATCCGCAGGTTTTGAGTATCTTAAACTATGTGGATTCCGAAGTGCATGAAACTATTATTAAAGATGCGGACAAAATTTCGTTCCGAATGGAGCATGAATGTTGGAAACTGCTTGATGGTTTTTACAGTATGAGTAAAGCAGTCGAAAGATACATCACACTCTGCAATGAATTGGGCAAAGAAAGAACATACAAAGATATGTTTTTGGCTATTTGTCAGATGGAAATGGAAAAACGTCTTGCTCTTGAAGCAGGTAGCAAAGATTATCAGTTGAATGCAAATCTTGCATTTGAAGATAATAATTTTATTGTACTTGTGCCGACTGTAGCAAAAGAGTTTGAAGCAGAGGCTGATTACCAGCAAAACTGTGTTTATCGTTCTTATTATCCAAAGGTATTGAACCATGAAACACACATTGTTTTTATCAGACACAAGACTGAACCGGAAAAACCTTACATCACCTGCGAAGTAAATAACTATGGTCAAATTGCTCAGTATCTGACACGCTTTAATGAACGTGTTAAGTTGGAGACTGATGAATTGGGATTCCAGTTCAAAGCAATATACGCTAATTATCTTTCTGAACATTTTAATAAAAACGCTTGACAAACAAGCCCTATTATGATATAATAGGGCTATCAAAAGAAAGGAATTGATACTATGAATTATGGAATTTACTCTGTATTGAAAAAACTTACTGATGGTTCTGAGTTATCAAGCTATGACCGGTATGTTCTTGAAAAAGCTTGTCAAAAGCATGAAGAAGAGCTTGAACGTCGGCACGCTATTCAGGCAGAAAAAGCTGAAAAGATTAAGAGTTTAATCCTTTTGGCTTTGCGTCATGCAAATAAAGCATTGACTCCGACAGATATGCAATTTGATATTTATCGTGCAGTCCAAGAAGAAATTCCTTGTCAGGCTATCGCATGGTATGCTGTTCAGCTTGCCTATTTTGATAAAAAACTTGACTGTATTCACAGAAGAAATAGAACTTATTATACCATTAAGGAATAAAATAGGGGTTGACAAACAACCCCTATTGTGATATAATAAGTTTATCAAAAGAAAGGAATTGATAAGTATGAAACATTTTCATTGTCCGGTAAATGGTTGGGATTGCCCTTACTTCAAAAATGAAACTATCATCAACAACCAGAAAGAAACCTGCATTTGCAGTCTGGAAAATCCGATGGACGATTGCGATGATTTTTACAGCATGTGGGGCGATTGCAAACCTGATGATTATACAGATGATAATTAAGGGGAAATTTCCCCTTAATTTTTTGAGCCTCGCGCCCACGGTCCAGGCGCGAGGATTTTTAGATTTTTAGCACATTGCACAATTTTTTATTCGCAAATTTGGTTATTCTGCCAATAGACAAAAATCCTGAAATCTTGTATAATAAATACATCCAATAGGAAAGGAATTGATACAATGGATTTAGCTATTATTGTTTTAGGTATTCTCTATCTCTGCGGGGTTAAAGTTGGCACAGCACTTGCAATCTGTGCTATTATTGAAGGTCTTTTCATTATTATCAGTGCGATTATCAGAAAATTAAACGAATAAGGGCTTGACAAACAACTTCTATTGTGATACAATAGATTTATCAAAGGAAAGGAATTGATACAAATGCTTACAAATTCTAATTTTTATCTTGCATGGGCAGTCATGGCATTCTTCCCTCTGATGTTTGCTTTTCTTGCCCCTGAAACTTGGGGTGAAAAAATCATTGCCATTCTAATTGCACTTGCTATCGCTTTTGGTGTTGCGACTCTTATATATAAAAATGCAGAAGGAAACTATGACCGCTGGAATAATGGTATTCACATTGATTGTGGCGGCGAGTATCAATTTTCTGGTGCTACAAATTATCGCGGCTCAAAAGATTATTATTACACTTGCGATAAATGCGGACATACAGAGGAATTTTCTTCACTTATGAGATAAAAAATAGCCGGTTGGGAAAAAAATTATAAAAAAAAATTCCCAACCGGCTTGACAAATTAAAAAAAATTTGATATAATAATAGTACCAAAAGGAAAGGAATTGATAACAATGACTGAAATTAAAACCTATGAATGCGATTTTTGCGGGCAGGTGTTTGATGATGAAGAAGAATGTATTCGTCATGAATGGAAATGCAGATATGAAGATCTGTACAAAACTGAAAATTGTGAACCCTTAAAGCTGTTCAATACCGAGGGCGAAGAAATTAAAGGTTTTGATTGCCCGGTCTGTGATGAAATTGGTGCGATGGAAATTCATTCCTATGCTTGGGCACAATTCATCAATGATTATTTTGGTGAAATGGGCTATGAAATTCCTATCAAAATTAAAATGGGGCTGATTGACCACTATGGTCTGTGGTATTATGACCCTGACTATCGCTATGGCGAGTGGCGGTCTTATGAAGAAGTGCTTGAAGATATTCAAGAAATTGGCAAGAAATTTAATCAAGGGGCTTGACAAGCCCCTTGACCTGTGATATAATTGATTTATCAAAAGGAAAGGAAATGATACAATGAATAAACAGGTTATTTTCATGGACAATGAAGGGACTGTTCAGGCCGGTATCTGGAATCAGGACAGAGATGAAATTATCTGCGGCTGTTGTGGCGCGACAATCGAATCGGGCGATTTTGTTCTGCTTCACATCTATGATGAATGGCTGAACATCACCGATGAAATCTGCGGAGATGATGGAGATATTCTTCATGAGATTGAAGAAAAGGTTGGCCGTCTGACCCCTTCTGAAATTGAAGCAATTCTTGATGGAGAGAAGGATTTTAACGCATGAAATTTTTCTTGGCTGTTATGTATGCTTGGCTAGCTGATAATAACATCAGCTATGCCCTTTATGGAGCAGATGGCTCTAAGCTTGATAGCTGGAAAGCCGGCAAACTTCCTGACCAGTTTATTCCAGAAGAAAAAGAAGAAAGGTCTTCCCCTTTTCCCCATTGGGCTTGTTATCCTATTAGTATCATGGGCGATTATTGCGGTTGTTGGTGTTTTCTGGATGACCGCTGGCACGCCACTGAAATTGTCCGGACTGTTGCTGATTTGACAGAAATTGCCTGCGGCATGGAAGAAAATTCCTAAAAAAAATGGGCGGTTCATTTGAGCCGCCCGATGTCTTGCGCACCGGGCGGAGTTTTGATTTTTCAGCATTTTGCACAATTTTTTCATGCAAATTTTGTGCATTCTGTCAATAGACAGAAATCCTGAAATGTGGTATACTCTATAATGTCAAGGGGAGAGGATGAAAAAAACTTTATCTCCCTCGTGGGAGATTAGGTGTCAGTCAGTCCCACCCACTCGAAAAAAAATGTAAAAAACCCCTTGACAAACTCCACACGATGTGTTATAATTAAGTCAACAAGTGAAGGAAACACTTAAAAACCAGAAAGGAATTGATACCATGGAAAAGATTAAAGCCCCCACCCGCAAGGAAATGTTCACCGCTGTTTCTGATTTCCTCGCCGAGCATGATGCAGATACTGGTCTGATTGATTTTATCAATCATCAGATTGAGCTTCTGGACAACAAGAAGGAAAACAAGAAGCAGGCCAAGGAGCAGGAAGAAAACGCCGCGTACTCTGATGCAATCTATGAGCAGATGGCATTTGAGCGGAAGTACAGTGTTGCAGAGCTGATGAAGGAGCTTCCGGCAGTCAATGACTGGAATGCCAACCATGAAACCGAGCTGTCGGTTCAGAAGCTCGCAAGCCTGTTGAAGCCGCTGGTCGATGGTGGCAAGGTAATCAAGACCACCGAGAAGCGCAGAGTGTTCTACACCAAAGCGTGATAAACCATGGGGCGGAGAAATCCGCCCCACTAATTAAGGAGAGCCTATGAGAGAATTGACTGAAAAGGAATGGGCAAAGGTTGACAATCTTGTTGACAAGCTGGAATGTTCGATTGATGAAGCGATTGATATTCTGGACGCCGACAAAGCTATTGACCGCAATCAAAAGGTTGATTTTGATTTAAGTCCAGAAGAACATAAGCAAGCAATGAAACTTGCTAATGTCAAAGAATATACGGTTAAGAAAAGCAATGTGTACCGCCCGCGTAAACCTAATGAAATTAAGAGTGCGATTATCGCCGGTTTGTCAAAATATTTGACAGAAACGGCAGATTTTGAAGTGATTGATGAAGAAATCACCAACAAAGAACGCACAATTATGTTCACAAGTGGCGGTGAGCGGTTCGAATTGACCCTGATACAGAAAAGAAAGCCAAAAACTTAAAGAAAATGGGGAAAAATCCCCATTTTCTACCAAAAAAATTGAAAAAGGTGATAAAAATGGCAAAAAATCCCACGTATTCCGATTATGTTTCGTCCAACGATTTTGAAGGTGCAAAGGAAAGATTTGACAATGCCAACAAGCGTTGGAAGTCTCATTGGTTTGAAGCCTGTGAAGAAATCTTCAACGCTTGTAAAGATTGGGCAAAAAAGTACATTCTGGATAAGGTAAACCAAGTAATCCTTACTATTGGTGAGTTTCTTACCAAGAGACGTCCAAAAGATGAAGAAGCAACAAGCAACACTTATCTGATTAAGATGTTCGACGATGCCGGCAAATGGGTTTTTACAAAAATTGGTAAGGCTAATGTAGTCGCAAAGAGAATGCGTGATTTCATTAACCATGAATACAAAAGAGATGGTGTCGTTATCTCTGATGTAGAAGTTGTAAAATCTTACCAAGTGCCGAATGATGACCTTGCCCAGGTTCTGGAAAGCCTAATGAGAGCCTATTTTAGGAAATCTCACAAATATATTCCAAATGATAGGTTCGAGGCGTTTGAGCCGACTGCCGAAGATTTACAAGTTTTTGAAAATAATTACAATTTGGTAATGGCGAACGCATAGGGGCAGAAATGCCCCTATTTTATTTTGAGCTGCCCGGCCACGCTCCAGCCGGGCAGAATTCCCAATATTTTCCAGTTTTACCAATTTTTTTTCCAAAACCCTGCTTCATTTGACTAAAGTATTAAATCCCTAAAGTGTCCATGAGTCGTGGACTTCACCACATTAAAGTGTTAAAGCGTGCATAAATATTCATTGAAAATGAATAAATATTCTGCTTGACATTTTGGGCAAGATGTGATAAACTATAATTGTTCCAAGGGAGAGGGCGAAAGCCAAGAGGCAATCAAAAAGAATTTTTCAAGAAGTAAAAAAAACTCTTGACAAGTTCTTGATTGTGTGGTATAATGAAAGAGCAATAAGGGAAGCGATGGCAAGCCCTATTGACTATATTAAAAGGATGGAAACCACTATGACCAAACTTGATAAGCGTCGGAAGTATTACCTGATTTTGGATTGTGAGACTGCGACCCTTCCTTATGCCGCAAAATTTCCGGCAGATGTGAAGAAGAATGTTGCAATCGCCAAGCCGCTGATTTATGATTTGGGATGGCAGATTGTGGATATTCATGGCAAGGTTTACAAGCGTGCGTCCTATCTCATTTCTGAGATTTTCAGTGTCCCCGCCGTTTTCAATACTGCATATTATGCAAGCAAGCGTCCGATTTATCTTGAACGTTTGAAAAATAAGGAAATCACCCTTGTGGATTGGAATACGGCTGTTGCAGAGCTGATTGAAGATTTGGATGCTGTTGAAGCTGTTGGAGCATATAACAGCATGTTTGACTACAAGAAGGCTTTGCCCTTCACCGACCTGTATATCTCCAAGCTGTATTCGCAGGATTTCTTTGACTGGGAAGCATATCAGAACGATAGATGCGAAGCAATCGCCCATGGAAGCAAGCCACATTCGCAAAAAGAGTTCGAGCCTGATGTTTTCCGCTTCCATGGCAAGACGTATCCGCTGTTTGACCTGTGGGGCCTGTCCTGCGAGCACCTGTTGAATAATCCCGATTATAAGCAGATGTGCTATGATAATGATTGGAGAACCGCAAGCGGCAAATACTATCCGACTAATGCGGAAAAAGCATATGCCTATTGTTTCCAGCAGGAAGATTTTGAAGAGTCCCACACTGCCCTAGAGGACGCAATCATCGAGAGTATGCTGTTTGCCCTCATTGGGGAAAAGACCAAGCACAAGTTTGAGAGGGGCATTGAATATTTTCCCTATAAAAAATTGGGAAGATTCGATGAAGATTGGGGACTGTAAAAAGAGTGGGGAATTTAATTCCCCACTAAGCCCCACGCCCTTGTAAAATTATAACAGCTATGGTATTGAAATTGCCGTTCTGACAATTACTTCCAGCGTTTCACGATAAAATGTCAGCCGAAAAAAAATCGTGGAAAATTCAATTAAGGTATTGACAAATCGCAAGGTTTGTGATACAATATAATTGTTCCAAGAGAGGAACACAAAACAAATAAGGGTTGCGACCTACCGCTAGAAAGGAATTGATAATTATGGAAAAGAAGATTACCTACGCTCAGGCCCTGAACACCGTCCTGTCCAACGAGAACATCGTCCTTGCGTCTGATGTCCGTGAGAAGCTGGAAGCCCTGCTTGCTTCTGTTTCCAAGAAGTCCGGCGAAAAGAAAGATACTGCACAGCAGGTTGAGAACGCCGAGATGGTGGAGCGGATTTATCAGGAGATGGAAGCCGACCGGACTTACTCCATTGCCGAACTGCTCAAGGAGCTTCCGGTTGTGGCAGATTTCAATGCCAAGCATGCGCAGGATATGTCGGTTCAGAGGATGGCGAACCTGCTCAAGACCCTTGTGGACGGCGGCAAGGTCATCAAGACCAGTGAAAAGCGTCGTGTCTACTACACCAAGGCATGAGCGAAAAAGTTAAGAGGGGAGTTTTGCTCCCCTCTTAACAAATCCTAACTCTTGTTAGCTCTATGGAGCAAAATTTTAATGGGATGGTAAAATGTCAATGACCGCTGAAAAATTGGCAAATTCGCTTAAAATTTCTATTGAAGAAGCCAAACAGGTTTTGGAAATGGACAAGCGAATTGATAGGGGCGAAAAGCTGTTTGAATTGCCGCCGGAGCTTGAAGCAGGGGCAAAAAAAGCAAGACGTGCCGACCGGAAGAAAGTGGAAACTGTAAAGCGAGAACGCAAACCTGATGAGGATAAAAGGGAGCTAATCCAGTATTTGGAAGGCAAGCTTGAAGATGCCCACCATTACGATATGGATTTGGATAATATTACCATCACAAATCCAGAGCGAGAAATGGAATTTACTTACAATGGAATTAAATACCGGTTGACCCTGATGCGTCCAAGGAAATAATTGGAATGGGATTTATTCCCATTCCAATTTTTGGAATCATAATTGGAAAATTTTTCCAAGGAAATAATTGGAACAGATGGTAAAAATTGCCCGGCCGGTTCTGGGCGAACTGGCCGGTTTTTCCTTCTAAACCTACATATGGCAATTTTTTGTTCAATCTAGCGGCTTACTACATATGGCCTTATTTTCCCGAATCTAGTGGTCAAATTTTTTTCTTTGTCAAATGGAAAATTTTTCCAATTTGCGTTTTCAAAAATTTTTTTGTATAATATATATACAAAATAAAATGAAAGAAGGAAGTAGGACCTCTACGAGGTCTGAAAGACCGAGTATATGTATGATTTTTATGACCGCCTGATGAAGGGTGAATCCGCAGAGGATATTGCTAAGAGCATTACTGAAGAACTGAATAAGGCACAGGCCCAGAAGGAAGAGGTATTGAAGGCTCGGGCTGAAGCAGCCAAGAGAGATCAGACAATGGTCGCGGATGCAGATGCTATCTGTGCTAGCCTGGTGAAGTTTGCTAAGGATTATTATGACTGTGATATCAAGATTAAGTCGGAAGACCTGATGAAGATTTTTGATATGGCTGATAAGATTGGTCGTGCTTTTGAGGACCTTGATAAGGCGATTGAGAAGCCTGCTGATAAGGTAAAGACTAAGGTATATAAGATTAATGGTTCTGCTGATGAAGTCATTGATAAATTCCTTAATCTGATGGGGTGGTAAGAGAAGGGCTTATGCCCTTTTCTTATTTTTTTTATTTTGGCTGGAAATTTTTGGAAAGTCAAATTTGATTTTTATAAAAAAATATGATATAATATTAAAAAAAGATATAATTGCATTAGGGTAGTGAACCTTGACAATAGAATATTTTAGAAAACG
>ULWE01020873.1_pt1 | contig 10411 bp, 4 predicted proteins | sample 1960071 | NCBI WGS metagenome assembly ULWE01 (sample SAMEA4835804, study PRJEB28245) | human gut metagenome | biome: gut microbiome; material: fecal sample | place: Denmark | collected 2008 | reverse complement strand
GGCTCCGGCTTCGCCTATATCGGCTGTGACAAGGCGTACACCGCCTATCTGCTTTGCATCTTTCATAAGGTCGGCAGTTTTCGATGCTGCAATCTCTGCCTCCAAAGACGATATTTCGCGTTCCTTTTCTTTAAGCTCCGCAGAGAGAGCCGCGGCACGGGACGCCAATTCATGATAATTTGTAAGCTTAAGGTTTTTGGCGGTTTCGGCAATAAGCTCATTGTTCTTGTCAATGTATTTCATAATATTATTGCCCGTAACAGCCTCTATTCTGCGGACGCCCGACGCTACCGATGACTCGGATACTATTTTGAAGAGCCCTATTGATCCGGTATTTTTAACATGGGTTCCGCCGCAGAACTCGACAGAAAAATCATCTGCCTTTACAACTCTTACGATATCGCCGTATTTTTCGCCGAATAATGCCATTGCGCCGAGCTTTTTCGCCTCGTCAATCGGCATTTCGCTTGTAACAACCGGCACGGCCGACATTATTACTTCGTTTACGGTATTTTCAACCTTTCTGAGCTCATCCGCCGAGAGAGCCGAGAAATGAGTAAAGTCAAATCTGACAGCCTCGCTGTTTACAAGCTGGCCTGCCTGCTCAACATGAGTGCCGAGTATTTTACGCAGAGCCGCCTGTAAAAGATGCGCCGCGGTATGGTTGCGCATGGTGGCTTCACGTACAGAACGATTGACCTCGGCGTGAACCTTGTCGCCGCACGATACGGTCTCGCCGTCTGAGATGTAGCCGTGGTGAAGAACTACGCCCTCATGTGTTTTAGTGGTGTTTTCAACGGTAAATTCAAATCCGTTGCCCTTGATAACGCCGACGTCGCCGACCTGTCCGCCGCTTTCCGCATAGAACGGAGTTTCGGAAAGCACAAGTGTTATATTGTCATCTTCCGTTGCAGCCTGTTTCTTTTCGCCGTCAACTACAACAGCGAGTATCTCGCTGTCGCCCGAAAGAGTTTCATAGCCGACGAACGGGGTTTTATCCATTCCCTTGGTGGCATTGCCCGAGCTCTTCCAAGCCTCTGCGCCTGCGTCCTTGTGAGCCTCACGAGCTTTTTTGCGAGCCTCGGTCATAAGAGACGTATACTCCTGCTCGTCAACGGTCATACCCTTTTCGTCAAGAATGTCCTTTGTAAGGTCAAGCGGGAAACCGTAAGTATCGGAGAGCTTAAACGCATCGGCACCGCTCATAACCTTACCGTCGGTGGTTTTAACCATTTCCTCGAGCATATTAAGACCCGTATCAATGGTCTTTGCGAAGTTCTCCTCCTCCGCTTTAATAACATTTATGATAAAGTCGTGCTTTTCAAGAAGACTTGGGTAAGCTGTATCGTTCTCTTTAATAACCGTCTCGGCAACCTCATAAAGGAAGGGTCTGTCAATACCGAGCAATCTGCCGTGGCGTGCTGCGCGGCGTAAAAGACGTCTTAAAACGTAGCCTCTGCCCTCGTTTGACGGCATAACACCGTCGGATATCATCATTGTGGTGCTTCTTACGTGATCTGTTATAACACGAAGAGATATATCCTTTTTCTCATCATCGTGATATTTCACGCCGGCAATTTTCATAATGTGCTTCATTATATTCTGAACCGTATCAACCTCAAAGAGGTTGTCAACGTCCTGCGATATGCAAGCGAGTCTTTCAAGGCCCATACCGGTATCTATATTGGGATGCGCAAGACGCGAGTAATTGTTGTTACCGTCATTTTCGAACTGAGTGAATACGAGGTTCCAAAATTCGATATAACGGTCGCACTCACAGCCTACCTTGCAATCGGGCTTGCCGCAGCCGTACTTTTCGCCGCGGTCATAATATATTTCAGAGCACGGTCCGCACGGACCCGCTCCGTGCTCCCAGAAGTTATCCTCCTTGCCGAAACGAACCATGTGCGACGGGTCAACGCCTATATCCTTAGTCCATATATCGTAAGCCTCGTCATCATCCTCATAAACGCTGATATAGAGCTTTTCGGGATCCATCTCCAATACCTTGGTGCAAAATTCCCATGCCCACGGAATTACCTCGTGCTTAAAGTAATCGCCGAAGGAGAAGTTGCCGAGCATCTCAAAATACGTTCCGTGACGCGCGGTTTTGCCGACATTTTCTATATCGGGCGTTCTTATACACTTTTGGCAAGTTGTTACGCGCTTACGCGGAGGCGTTTCCTCGCCCGTAAACCACTTTTTCATGGGAGCCATACCGGAGTTTATAAGCAAAAGGCTCTTATCGTGCTGCGGTACGAGCGAAAAGCTCGGCAGTCTCAAATGGCCCTTGCTTTCGAAAAAGCTGAGGTATTTTTCTCTTAATTCGTTAAGACCTGTCCATTCCATACTGTAAAAATCTCCTTAACGTGTCGCGGGTCTTATCCGTTTAAGCGAAACGGTTTAAACCTTACGGCACACTTATCAACATAATAAAAAATTATACATTCAATAGCCGTTCTTGTCAACCTTGACGCGGCTGTGCCGGTTAAAAAATAAGGCTTGTTTTACTGTGTGTTTTCATTTATAATTTAATATATGTGCTATCGAATATTATCATTTGGAGGGTTTTAATTGTTAACTGATATCGAAATAGCAAAACAGGCCGACATTAAGCCTATATCCGACATTGCCGAAAAGCTCGGCATCAGTGCCGACGAGCTTGAATTTTACGGCAAATACAAAGCAAAGCTTCCGCTGTCGCTGCTCAAAAAATACGAAAACAAAGAGGACGGCAAGCTCATACTTGTAACAGCCATAAATCCGACGCCTGCAGGTGAAGGAAAAACCACCGTCACGGTAGGTCTCGGCGAAGCGATGAACCGCATAGGCAAAAAAGCCGTAATAGCCTTGCGCGAGCCGTCTATGGGCCCTGTTTTCGGAATAAAGGGCGGTGCTGCCGGCGGCGGTTACGCTCAGGTAATACCGATGGAGGACATAAATCTTCATTTCACGGGCGATATGCACGCCATAACAGCCGCAAACAATCTTTTGTGCGCGATAATCGACAATCACATTCAGCAAGGGAACGAACTTCGCATCGACCCGAGAAGAATTCTCTTCAAGCGCTGCCTTGATATGAATGACAGAGCGCTGAGAAACGTTGTAATAGGTCTCGGAGGCAAGGTAAACGGCGTACCGCGTGAGGACGGCTTTATGATAACGGTGGCAAGCGAGATTATGGCTATACTCTGCCTCTCTTCCGGAATCAAAGATTTAAAAGATCGTCTCGGCTCAATACTCACCGCATACACATACGACGGTACTCCCGTATACGCAAGAGATTTGAATGCAGTCGGTTCAATGGCGGCTCTCTTAAAAGACGCAATAAAGCCGAATCTTGTACAAACACTCGAAAACACTCCCGCTTTAATGCACGGCGGACCGTTTGCCAACATAGCACACGGCTGTAACTCGGTAACCGCCACACGTCTCGCGCTGAAGCTCGGCGACTACTGCATAACCGAGGCAGGCTTCGGGGCAGACCTCGGTGCCGAAAAGTTTCTCGATATCAAGTGCCGCTGTGCAGGCCTCAAGCCCTCCTGCGTTGTAATAGTAGCCACAATCCGCGCGCTGAAATACAACGGCGGCGTACCGAAAACCGAGCTGTCAAAGGAAAATATCGTCGCTCTGAAAAATGGTATCGTAAACCTTGAAACTCATATTGAAAACATGAGAAAATACGGCTTACCCGTTGTGGTTGCGATAAACCGTTTTGCGACGGATACCGAAGCGGAAATCGAAACGATAGAAGCTTTTTGCAAGGAAAAAGACGTCCCGGTTTCACTTACGGAGGTATTTGCCCGCGGCGGAGAAGGCGGAAAGGAGCTTGCCGAAAAGGTCGTTAAAACGATTGAGACAAAAGAAGCTCCCTTTAAGCCCATATATGACGAAAAGCTTTCAATAAAGGAAAAGCTGAATGTTCTTGCAAAGGAGATTTACCGCGCCGGAGATGTTGTATTCACCTCGAATGCGGAAAAAGCAATTTCCGAAATTGAAAAGCTCGGCAAAGACAAGCTCCCGATTTGTGTTGCGAAAACGCAGTATTCTCTGTCGGACGACCCGCAAAAGCTCGGCAGTCCGAAGGGCTTCACACTCACGGTACGCGATGTCCGCCTGTCGGCAGGCGCCGGATTTATAGTGGCTCTCACAGGAGATATAATGACAATGCCCGGGCTCCCGAAGCAGCCTGCGGCGTATAAAATAGACGTTGACGACGACGGGAATGTATCGGGGCTTTTCTGATAACCCACATAGCCAATCGAAATCCGTATTTATAACAAAAAGACGGCTGTAAGAGCTTTAGTTCTTACGGCCGCTTTTGTTTTTTTGTGCAACAAAAAAAGGTCCGCTTACGCGAACCTTTTTCATCGGTTGAATTATGCCTTAGCTTCCTCTTTTTTGTCAGCGTCCGCGTCATCTTCGCCGTCTTTCTTCTTTTCTTTCATAAGAACGAATTTCTCCATCGGGAAAAGAACTACCATTTGAACAAAGCCGGCAGCCATAGATGCAATAAGACGTGCAACCGATTCATTAGTAATTATATTCAAGAACCAGTTAGAACCTTCAATCTTTAATAATGCACCTACGATTGCGCCCTGCATCCATGTTGAGAAAAGGATGAGTGCAAGAAGTAATACAATGTAGATAACAAAGTTGTACCATGGTGCATCAGATTTAAATGTTGTCTTTTTATTCTGATAGAAGCCGTAGATGTTAGCAACGAGGTTTGAAAGAAGGAATGGAAGCACATAACCCCAAGTAACAACGCCGTCAATAACATACTTTGTTGCTTCCTCTGAACCTGTTGCGAACATTGTCGGTGTGAAAATGCCTCTTAAAAATTCAGGAAGCAAAGTGTGAATTTGGTCACATACGAGCGGTAACAATGCGGCAAGTGCAAGCTGAATGATTGTTACAAGACCTGAAACAACGAGAAACTTAACAAACTGCCACAAGGTTTTCATAAATGAGCCCTTTTCCTCTGCGGCGTTGTCTATACCGCCGAGGCTTATTTTTTTCTTATCTGCCATAGTTTTACTCCTCTTAATGAGATTTCGGAAGCGATAAAACACTCCCACGGTTTTTACATAGCCCTTTTAGTATAACAAACAATGTATAAATATGCAATACAAAACTTCACAATTTATTCATAATTACAATTAAAAGGCTCCTGTGAACCACAAGAGCCTTTCAAAGAAAAGTCAAGTAAAGTCTCGGTGTCTTTTTAAGCGACAACCGAATTGTCAGTTTACGTTCGGAGTTATTTTGAGCGTCGCAATATCGGTAAGCGACATTTTATCGCTCGGAACTATAAACGTACTCTCCATAAGAGCCTTTGCCGCATCAAGCGAGGTAAGGCAGGAAGTGCCGCTCTCAACCGCAATTCGGCGAAGCTTAAAGCCGTCTCTGTCGGGGCGTCTGCCGTGAGTAGGCGTATTGATGATGAGTGAAACGTCGCCCGAATGGAGCATATCCATGATATTGGGGCTCTCACCCGTGAGCTTATTTACGGGCTTCGCATCTATGCCTGCCTCAAGCAAAGCCTTACGCGTTCCCGGAGTTGCGTAGAACTTAAACTGCGAATCCTTAAATGCCTTAAGCATCTCACAGACCTCAGCCTTGTCCTTATCGCGGACGGTGACAATAATCTTGCCGTCCTTAGGAAGCGAAACTCCGCCGCCGTCGAATGCCTTTAAAAGTGCCTCGTTGTAATCCTGCGAAATACCGAGCACCTCGCCCGTAGATTTCATTTCGGGTCCGAGAGATGTATCGGCACCGATTATCTTTTCAAATGAGAATACGGGAAGCTTGATAGCATAATATCCGCTGTTTCTGAAAAGGCCTGTGCCGTAACCCATATCCGAGAGCTTTTCGCCGAGCATAGCTCTTGTAGCGAGTGCAATAGCCGGAATGCCGGTTACCTTGCTTATATACGGTACGGTTCTTGAAGAACGCGGATTTACCTCGATGATGTAAACTTCTTCCTTGAGCACGATGAACTGTATATTCATCATACCGATAACGTGAAGCGCGGAAGCGAGACGCTTTGTATAATCAACTATGGTCTTTTGAACCTTTTCGGAGAGTGTGACTGCGGGATAAACCGAAATCGAGTCGCCCGAATGGATACCGGCACGGTCGATGTGCTCCATAATACCGGGAATCAGTATGTTTTTGCCGTCGCATATAGCGTCAACCTCAACTTCCTGACCCATAAGATATTTATCTACAAGCACGGGGTGCTCGGACAAATCGGGAATGGTACGGGTTATGATGCCCATAAACTCTCTTATGTCATCGTCGCTTGCGGCAATTTGCATGCCCTGACCGCCGAGGACGTAGCTCGGTCTTACCAATACGGGATAACCGAGTGAATGTGCCGCCGAGAGAGCCTCGTTTACGGTAAACACAGTATGTCCCTTAGGTCTTTGAATGTCGCAGTATTCGAGTATCTCGTCAAAACGCTCTCTGTCCTCTGCGGCGTCAACGTGGTCGGCGTCGGTACCGAGAATCGTGACTCCGAGGTCGTTAAGCGTTTTTGTGAGCTTTATAGCGGTCTGACCGCCGAACTGAACTATTGCGCCGTCGGGTTTTTCCGCCTCGACTATATTGGTAACGTATTCGGGAGTCAACGGCTCAAAATAAAGCTTATCGGAAACGTCGAAATCGGTTGATACGGTTTCGGGGTTGTTATTTACGATTATGGCTTCGCAGCCGGCTTTTTTAAGCGCCCAAATAGAGTGCACCGAGCAATAGTCAAATTCTACGCCCTGTCCTATTCTTATAGGTCCCGAGCCGAGAACGATAATTTTCTTTTTCTTCGGAGTTGTATCGACCTCGTTTTCAACGCAGTAATCCGAATAATAATACGGCGTTTCGGCCTTGAACTCCGCGGCGCAGGTATCAACTATCGAGAATGACGGAGTGATATGCCACATTCTGCGGAGATTTTTGATTGACGCCTCGGAAACGCCGACATCATTTGCTATAACGTCGTCCGTAAAGCCGAGACGCTTTGCCTCGAGCAAAGTATCGCGGTCACACGCGCCGGTCATAAGCGTTTTTTCCATATTGACGATATTTTCAATTCTCGTCAGGAACCACATATCAATCTTTGTGATGTCATGTATTTTGCCGAGAGAAATGCCGTTATAAATCGACGCCGCCACAACATAAAGACGCGTGTTATCGATATTTTTAAGAAGCTCGAGCAGCTCGTCGCAGCTTTTTTCGGTATACTCGGGCATCAAAAGGCTTGTCTTGTTTTCTTCAAGCGAATGAAGAGCCTTTTGCAGCGCACATTCAAATGAACGTGAAATTGCCATAACCTCGCCGGTCGCCTTCATCTGTGTGCCGAGTGTACGTTTTGCGTTTACGAACTTGTCAAACGGCCACTTCGGAATTTTAACGACACAGTAGTCGAGAGCCGGCTCAAACGAAGCATATGTTTTTTTGGTAATCGCGTTCGGTATCTCGTCAAGCCCGAGTCCGAGAGCTATTTTTGCGGCAATACGCGCTATGGGGTAGCCGGTTGCCTTTGAAGCAAGTGCCGAGGAACGTGAAACACGCGGGTTAACCTCGATTACGGCATAGCGGAATGAATCGGGATGAAGTGCAAACTGAACATTGCAGCCGCCCTCTATGCCAAGCTCCGTTATGATGTTAAGAGCCGCGGAGCGCAGCATCTGATATTCCTTATCCATAATGGTCTGAGACGGTGCGACAACTATCGAGTCTCCGGTATGAACTCCTACGGGGTCAAGGTTTTCCATATTACATACGGTAATGCAGTTGCCCTTGCCGTCACGCATTACCTCATACTCTATCTCTTTCCAGCCGGCAATACATTTCTCGATAAGGACCTCGTTTACGCGCGACAGGCGAAGTCCGTTTGAACATATCTCGCGAAGCTCCTCCTCATCGTCGGCAATTCCGCCGCCCGTACCGCCGAGCGTATATGCCGGGCGGACTATTACGGGATAGCCTATCTTATCGGAAAATTCAACTGCAGCCTCAACGTCGTGTACAACGAGCGACTCAATACACGGCTCGCCGATTTTTTCCATGGTATCCTTAAATTCCTGCCTGTCCTCAGCCTTTTTGATAGAGGACGCCTTGATACCGATAAGGCGCACGCCGTTGGCCTTTAAAACGCCTTTTTCGTCAAGCTCCATAGCAAGGTTGAGTCCTGTCTGACCGCCGAGCGTGGGAAGAATCGAATCGGGTTTTTCTTTTTCTATTATCTTGGTGAGCGTGGGAACATTCAGCGGCTCGATATAAACCTTATCCGCTATATCGCCGTCGGTCATTATTGTAGCGGGGTTTGAGTTTACAAGTACAACCTCTATCCCCTCTTCCTTCAGAGAGCGGCACGCCTGAGTTCCGGCGTAGTCAAATTCGGCAGCCTGACCTATGATAATAGGACCGGAGCCGATAACAAGTACCTTTTTTATCGTCTTATCAATCATCGTATCTGCCCTCCGCTGCCATCTTCAAAAATCTGTCAAACAAAAACGCCGTATCGCGCGGACCTGCGTTGGCCTCCGGGTGGAACTGCACGGTGAACACGGGCTTTCCGTGATAAACTATTCCCTCAACGGTCTTATCGTTTACGTTTATGCAGTTGATTTCGGCGTTATCCGGCAGCCCCTTGCCGTTTACCATATAGCCGTGGTTCTGCGACGAGAGGTAGGTCCTGTCTTCATTAAGGAATTTGACCGGGTGATTTGCGCCCCTGTGACCGTACTTCATTCTTTCGGTCTCGCCGCCGTTGGCAAGTGCCATAAGCTGATGGCCGAGGCAGATTGCAAAGGTCGGTATACCGTAATCGTAAAGCTTCTTTATCTCTTTGATTATATCGACGCATTCCGACGGATCGCCGGGGCCGTTTGAAAGCATAATGCCGTCGGGCGATGTCTTTATTATTTCGTCTGCCGACGTAAATGACGGATAAACCGTTACAATGCAGTTTCTCTTCACGAGATTATTTATTATATTCCGCTTTGTTCCGAAATCCATAAGTGCTATTTCAGCACCGGTGTTTTCTTCGCCGTATACCTTTGTCTGCTTTGCGGTAACGCTGCCGACAAGGTCAATTTGACGGAAGGACTTAATGACATCCATAAGCCTTTCCCTGTCGCCGATATCCGAAGTGAGTACGCCGCGCATGGTTCCGCTCTCGCGCAGTTTCTTTACGACGGCGCGCGTATCAACGCCCGATATGCACGGGATATTGTATTCCTTTAAAAGATTCTCTATTGTATCGGTGCATCTGAAATTTGACGGGTCGGAGCTGAGCTCATGGACTATAAAGGCACTCGGCTGAAGCCTTTCGCTCTCAAAATCCTCTCGGCTTATACCGTAATTGCCTATCATGGGATAGGTCATAACAACTCCCTGCCCCGCATACGACGGGTCAGTAAGGATTTCAACATATCCGGTCATGGAAGTGTTAAACACTATTTCGCAGGCAGTTTCTTTAAAATCGCCCCTTGCGGTTCCCTCATATACGGAACCGTCTTCAAGCATCAAATACGCTTTCAAACAATACACCGACCTTTCAAACAAATGCTTTTACTTAATTGAAAATTTTATCATATTTCGGGTTCTATTTCAATACAAATATTAAACATAAAAATAAAAACGACCTTTGAAAATTCCAAAAAAAAGGAGCTGTAAAAAATACAGCCCCTATCATTTAAAACGGAAGATAATGCATGGACGAATTCGTGACAAGCACCGCCACATAGCCGATATAAATACAAACCATCAAAGCGCCCTGCCAACGGCTGAGCTTTTTGAAAATCAACGTAGGTATTATGGCTATCGCTATGACGAGCAGGCAAACCGGCATATCAAGAAATGCCGACTGCTTGCCGACCGTAAGAGTTCCGCCCGATAAAAACGCGCATATCGGAAGAATGAGAGTCAAATCAATGATATTTGCGCCTATAATGTTGCCTATGGAAAGCTCCGACTGCTTTTTGGCAACGGCGGTAAGAGTTGTTACAAGTTCGGGCAAGGATGTGCCTATCGCTATTATGGTAACGCCGATTATCGCCTCGGACACGCCTAAATGGCGAGCTATCACGGTACCGTCGTCAACGAGCAAATCGGCTCCCACAACAACGGCCGCGGCACCTATCAAAAACTTAACTATATTAAGAGCCATCTGCTTCCCGGTGTGTTCCGTTTTCTCAACCTCGCCGGAATCGGCGGAGAGAGATTTTTTGCCGGAAATGATGTTTTCTATCATAAAGACGGCAAATATCGCTATCATTATAATGCTCTGCCAAAGATTTAAATCAAGGTCATAAGAAAATGCAAAAAGCGCGGCAACCGCGAGAATCATAAGCGAGCCCTTTAATGCAACGGAGCTGCGTTTAATGACGGCCGGCATACACAAAAC
>ULWE01022553.1_pt1 | contig 10443 bp, 2 predicted proteins | sample 1960071 | NCBI WGS metagenome assembly ULWE01 (sample SAMEA4835804, study PRJEB28245) | human gut metagenome | biome: gut microbiome; material: fecal sample | place: Denmark | collected 2008 | reverse complement strand
AAGGGTTCTTAGCGTGCAGACCTTCTTCAAATTTGTCTGGTGAAACTATTATACACGTTACCACAATAAGAGATTGGGCGATTGTCTTTACTAAGATTAATGGTACAAATAACAACAATGTCTATAGAATTGATTTTTCTAGATCACAGGAAGAACCAATTGTAACAAAAGTGGTAACTAATAGGCCTTTAGATATAGAAGTATCATCTAGCAACGTAGCTGCAATTAGTAGTGTATGTAGATGGGAAGCAAGTAATAATGTAAAAGTATATTGGGCAGATGGTCATTCACAAATTAAAGTAATCAATGTGGATGATGATCACATATCTAGTAATTCATCTATTACTTCGGATACTATAGTAATGCTACCAAAGGCTACATTACCTCCATTTGAATTTAATGGATTTGGAACAGGTAGTTTAGAATCTGGAATGATACAGTACTGTTATCAATTGTTTAAAGTAAGAGGTACAGAGTCTGCAATATCTCCACTTACTCCTCTTTATCATTTGAGTGATGGAGACCAAAAAACTAATTACAATGCTGTAAAAGGAAGTTCTAAAGGACAAAATACTGGTAAGTCCATAAAGTTACAAGTAAGAAACAATAGCACTGGATTTGATAGGGTTAGAATAATCTCTTTATTCTACAAGGCAAAGAATGAGGTACCTGTAATATCTATAGTAGATGATATAGTTATTGGCACTGGTTCTGTAATAAACTATGAAGATAAAGGTGGTAGTTTAGTATCAGAATTAAGTATTGATGAATTTAATTCATTAGCTAATTATACGTTTATACCTGAAGTAATAGAATCTAAAGATAATAGGCTATTTGCTGCCAATCTTACTGAGGAAACATGGGATGTAGAATATGATGCTAGAGCATTTAGAGCTAATTCTTTTGGCAATGTATTATTGTTATCTAACTCTGGCTCTTCGTTAAACTTTGCTCTATCAGCATTAACTACTACAAACATACCTAAAGACCACGATTGTATATGCCCATTTAATGTAGATGGTAGTGCATACAAGTATACTACTTCTCCAACAGGAGGATATATACAAGGTGGAAAAGGCAAGAATGTATCATATAGGTTTATTACTACAGATTTACTAGAAGATGCATCTACTACATCTAGAGGAATGATAAATGAAGAATTTACATTCAATGCTTCTTCAAGATCACTTACTAGTTTAGGTATTAACTATGAAGGTAATGATAAATCAAATACAATAAGTTTATCATCTAGTAACAAAATACCAAACTATTCTAATGCCGAAATAGAGTCCAAAGTAAAAGGATATATGAGGGATGAGATTTATAGATTTGGTATAGTATTGTATAATAAGCAAGGTTTGGCATCACCGGTACATTGGATAGGTGATATAAGAATGCCATCTAATAAAGATTCTGGTTATAAGTTTTTTACTTCCAATGAAGCTAGTGATTATGGGTCTAATTTATCAGTTGTTACTAAACCACTTGGTATTGAATTTGAAGTAAAGAATTTACCTTCAGATGTGGTAAGATATGAAATAGTTAGATGTGAAAGAACACTGTCTGATAGAACTATATTAGCTCAAGGAGTAGTAAGTTGCATTACGAATTATGATAGAGATTCTAACATCTTAACACCATTCCCATATCTAGCTTATTCAAATAAGCATGGCTATTATGCAAAGACCCACAATAATGGAGATTTCCAATATACCTTTAACTTGTCAGATACACAATCTAACAATTATTTCATGTTTGTATCTCCAGAAATAGCAGTCAACAGAGAAAATGCTGATGCATTAATTGATAAGTTTCAAACAGTTGAAAAGGTAGGATTTATGACATCTCCTATTACTGCGGACGGTGATTGGGGAATTACAGAAGCTGGAGCTACAAAAGTATTAGCAAATGCTAGATCTATAAAGTACGATGGTACTACGATAAAACCAACTAAAACATTAGGTGATCAACCTAGTAATGGCTATGTATCTGGAGGATGTGTTGTGATAAATAATGATGATTTTTATGCAGCATTGTTAGCTAAATACTATGGACTATATGTTGAAAGTGGTGTACAATCAGCTGCAATAGAAAGTGCAAAATATGCTGGTCCTAGTAGTCCTTGGTTAACAAACGGTGATCAGCCTTGGTATAATGCTGAAGCAGTGACTATTGGTGACAAAGTTTATTATAACTGGGTGTGGGATAATATTAGAACTGCAGGAGATGGTGAAGTAGATAAGACTGATGCAAATAATGTTAGAAAATATGGTCCACATGGGATTTGTGCTATATTCAAAAGTGATAATATGATCTCTAACATATCTTTAGCATCAGGATCTTCAAGTGCTAGATATTTAAATGCAGTAGTATTATGCAACATGAAACAAAGTGTAAATGCTTATGGTGGCAATTCCTACTCTGCTGTACAGAATTCTGTGTATATTACTACAGGAGCTAGTGCTGAATCTAGTGTTTCCACAGTGTTGTGTTATGGTGGCGATACTTATCTAAACATATTTGATTATAATAACTGTATGTTTAGTTACAATACAGATGATTATTATAATAATAAATCAAATAGATTATTTTTAGGTGCGTTCATACCATGTGAATCAAGTATTAATTTAGCATTAACCCATGCTGATTCATCTATAAATAGAACTTATCAAGCTGGTGATGGATATGCTAATCATTTTGTAGAAGACGATATAGTAACTGTTGGAGATTTATACACTCAAAATACTCCATCATATGCATACAATGACGCATATTCTGCTCAGCCTAATGCAAAGAAATTTGTAGCTAAATCTATCTATAATATAGATAATCTATTAACAGATACTCGTATCATATCTTCAGAACTGAAAACAAATAATGAAGTTACTGATTCGTGGACAAAATTTAAAGTAGCTAATTATCTTGATGTAGATACTAGATTTGGTCCAATTAATGATATGAAACTGTTTAAAAATAATTTAGTATTCTGGCAAACAGACGCTTTTGGCACAGTTGCAGTGAATGAACGTTCTATTATAACTGATAATAATCCAGGTGCTCTTACTCTAGGTGTTGGTGGTATACTAGATAGATATGACTATTTTACTACAATGAATGGTGAAAGTCCAAACCAGTTAAGAGCAAATACTCAATCAGATAGCACTGTGTACTGGTATGATAGTAAACGTAATGAGATATGTGGTTTTAATGGTCAATTACAAACAGTATCTAAATTAAAAGGAGTTCAATCTTATTTGAATAAGAATAAAGACTTGTTTAAAAAAGATCCTATTGCAGTATATGATAAGAAATACAATGAAGTTCTGTTTACTCTAGGAGATAAAACACTAGCGTTTAATGAACAATTAGGAGTATTTACTTCATTCTATAACTATAATCCAGACTATTATGCAGAGTTTAGTGATAAACTATATTTATTTAAATCATTGAAACTGTTTAAATATAATGGTGGTGAACAAGCTGATTTAGATTCTGACAAAGCAAAGGTATCTGAAATAGAATTTGTAGTTAACAAAGATTATCCACAAACCAAAACATTTGATAATGTTGAATATGGTGGTGATTTTACTACAGATACTAATTTTGATTTGATATTATTTACTACAAAAAGACAAACTAGTGAAACATTGACTAGTGAAGATATTGATTACAGAGAGGATACTTATAAATTTGCAATCCCTCGTAATTCTTTGAAGCTTAATGAAGTAGAACAACTGGCTAACAAATCATACAAAGATAGGATGAAAGGAAAATATCTTATCTGTAATTATAAGTATGATTGCAATGGTGGTAATAAATTTAAAGTGCCATACATTAGTACAGCTTATAGATACTCAATGATATAATATGAAAAAGAAAAATAACAAAAATACTATACCAGCATATGCGTTTGGCATGGATCAGTTGTCAAACTACCTTGGTGGAGCTAATGTATTTGGCTCTGCCATTTCTGGTTTATCAGAAGAAGGTTCAACAGGTGATATTGCAGGTAGTACTATTGGCAGTGCAGCTTCGTTAGCCGGTGCTGGTCTCACTGTAGGTGGTCCTATTGGTGCTGCTGTTGGTGGTGGATTAGGATTAGTGAGTGGACTTATTGGTTCAATTAAACGCAAGAAACAAATGCAAGCGTTAAGACGCAGAAAAGAAACTCTCAATAAAACTAAAATAGGTATGAATGCCGCAGCTGAAACTGAAGGAGAATATTGGGATGATAATGATCTTGCATATACATTTGAGAATGGTGGAATACTCCCAGACTTAGCTTACTTGGACAACAATGAAGTGGTTAGAGATGATTATGGAAATATTGTTCAAGTTCCAAATACTAAACCAGGCACAGATAATCATTTAGTCGATGCGTCTACTTTGGAATCTGTGTTATCTGACAAAATTAAAAGACCTGGTACAAAGAACACATTTGCTAAGGAAGGACAAATATTATCTAAGATGACGAAACCTAGCAAAGGCAAAGACAAGTTTGCTGAAAATACAAACAGATTAAATAAAATAAATGCTAATAAAGCTTACAATAAATTATTAGCAGAACAAGAAGCAGTTAAAGCTGCAAAAGGAGTCAAACCCAAAGTAAAAGGTATACCTGCGTATGAGGATGGTACTAATAATAGAAAATTACGTTGGGGCTTGTGGAATGTCGAAGATGTGGATATACCACAATTAAATGTGCTTGATAAGTTATTTACTAGGAATGCTAAAGACATAAGCGCAGATGATGCTACGATAAATAGAGGTAGAGCTGGAATTTATAATCCGACACCAGCTAGATATAACAAAAATGCAGCATATAATACTGCATTACAAATGGGGTCTCCTACGACCGGAGCATGGTTCGCTCCATTACAAACTGATACAAACGCTCCACAAGGAGTAGATGCAGTTACATATGCAAATGATGAACCTATTCCAACCATTACATATAGTTCACCCACAGTAACTACAACACCAACTACTACTTCTGTAACTCCTAGTACTACTAAACCTACGACCACCAAATCTACTAAAGCTTCAACAGCTAAACCAAAGATTGTTAAAACAACAACTGAACGATTAGCTGAACCAACTATACCATTACTTAACACTAGCATGGCAATAGATTGGGATGACGCTATTTCTCCTGTTAATATTCCTCAATCTGTAGACGAAGCTACTAAAAAACGTGCTGGTAAAAATGCACCTAAAGATAAATATTCACCAGACTGGTTATCATTAGCTCCTACAGTATATAATACTTTACAATCATTAAGAGGTCCTGAAGAAGAGCCATTAGCATTGAACCCCTATGCAGGAGCAGTTAGAAGTACAATGGCTAGACGTAGAATGAATATCGAACCAGCAAGATTGGCTAATTCAAGATCAAGAGCTATCTCTAACTATAATTTAGCAAACATTAATGCTAATACTGGATCAAATTTAGCTGCAAGAACTCAAGCTGCTGTTGATGAATATGCTTCTAATGCTAATATGTATGCAACAAAACAAAACGCCGATAATGCTTACTTAGGAGAATATGCGAACACTCTTAACAATTTAGGTCAGCAATTTGAACAAAGTGTTGTTAGATACAATGATCTTAATGCTAGAAATAGAGCTGCTGCTAGAAACTTTGGTGCTACTGCTGCTAGTCAACTTGGTAAATGGTCTCAAGTAAATAGACAAATGCAAAATCAATACAATAGGGATCAAATGACACTACCATTCTTAGCTGATTTCTTAAGTCAAGGATTTACTAAAGAACAAGTGGATAATTTATTAACAAGAACTAGAAATAGAGTTTAATATGGTAAATAGATATGATAATCCTGCACAAGCAGAGTTCATAAATACATACGTTCCAATTCCATTTGAACAATTGTATACACTTGGGAAGCAGGCAAAAGAAAACGTAGATCAAGCATTAAAAGATTATTCAACAGCTTTGGATAAATGGGCTGAATTTCAATCTCCATCCGCTGCTGACACAAAAGCATACTATGATGAAACTTATGGTAGAGCTTTGCCTGTGGCTGAAGAATTGTCTAAAAACTTAGACATGATAAAAACTGCAGAAGGTAGATCTAAGATATATTCAGCAATAAACAATGTAGACAGAGCTAAATTAAGTATGCTTCGTCAAAGTGCTGAAGGTTTAAGAGAGAGACAAAAAGTAAATCAACGTCTAATGCTAGAAGGTAAATATAATCCCTTGTGGCACGATGTTGATTTTACTGGTTATAACACACTTACTTCAGGTATTTATAATGATGTATCTCCACTAGGTTATCAATCAATAAAAGATCTTACAGATAAATATGTAAATAATCTTAAAGATAGCTATTTGGGTAGATCCAACGGTTTTATTCATACTGGTGTAACTGGGGATCAAATTAAAAAAATATTGGATGAAAATAAAAGTGGTATACTATCTACTCCTGAGGCTCAAATGCATATGCAAGTGTACTTAAAACAGAACCCTGGAGCAACCGCTGAAGATGCTGCAAATGCTTTTATGGAAAGAGCATATATAGATAATCAAGAATACATTAGAAATAATATTACAGTAGACCCATATGCAATGCAAGCTTTGAAAGAACAACAAGCTTTAAGAGTTGCAGCTACACGAAAAGGAAAAAATGGTGAACAACCAACTGATTATCCAGATGCTTATACTAAATTGTATAATGACGCAGTAGTTCAAGAAAAGCGTCAAATGCAAAATAATCCAAATCTAACTAGAACAAGATCATTTATAGAAGGTCAAGCATCTATGATACAGACTTTGACAGACGCTGCTAATGCTCTAGAATTAGGTGCTATTACTCCAGAAGAATACAACACTATATATAAGGCATACCAAGAATCTGCATCAAAGAACTACAGTAATGAAGCTATGGCAAATGCTTATGCAGAGGATGTTAGGGATATGTTTGCTAAACAATCTGATATATTCCCAGCTGTTGGAGTAAAACAAGAAAAGTTACCACTGTACTATGATACTGCGTCCAGGGTGTTGAACGAACTTACTTATCCTACTTCAGGATTAGTTATGAACCGTTACAATAAAATAAAATCTTCTAAAGAAGTAGAAATTAACAGTAATGATGCTATAACTAATGGATTTACTATTCCAGATACTAATGGGTTAATATTGTCCACAGACTTTGTAAACAAAGTAATGAAGGTTCCTTCTATGAAATACACGGTTCAGGACAATTCAAGACTTAATAGAAACTTTGCAGAAGACCTAAAATCTGGAGTATTCCAAGATGTTATAAAGGTGCCTAGAAACAAAATAATGGTAGGTGAATCCAATGGCCAACCACAATTATTTCAAAGGGTTAGTGTTAAGATACCTATTCAGTCTATAAGAAATGCTAACTATGATGTTGACAGTTTTAAAGAAATGGTTAATAAAACTATGGGTTTAACATCTGAAGTTGGTTTAAGTGTTAAGCCAATAAAAGGTGAAAGTGTGGAAGATGCGTGGGGTCACTCTGACACTAGAGGTGGTGCAGCTCTTACTGGAGAATACTTTACATTTGATGCAATGGAACCAATTGATCCACATGGTATGACAAGAATGACTTTTAATCAAGAAGTCAATAAAGAACATGGTGGGTCTAAACTACAAAATGATTTATATGATAGTTCATATAACGAATCATATTCTTCTGATATCGAACTTTATCAAACTATGCTTAATCTGTTACAATAATATATGGAAACATCTATATTAGACAAATACAATGCTGGTTTAATTCCCTCTAAAACCAATGCCACTACTGCCGCTATACGGCAAGTAAATGCACAGCATTCCCCTTTAACAAAAATTAAAACAGGGTATGATCGTGAATTGGAACAAACTCCAATTGATGATTATGAAGAAATGTATCTATTGGACAAAGAAAATCCAGAGGAAACTCTTAAAGATAAGAGCTACTTAAAAGATGCATGGACCACTTTTATGAATAGTAGAGATCAAATCAATCTAATGTCGGAAAGAGCTAAATTAGCTAAGGATATAAATCCCGTATTAGATGATATTGATTATGAATTAAATTTTCTTAGTGATAAGCAAAAGCTTAAAAATCTTGAAAATACTATTCCTACTTTGGATGAGAATTCTGAAGAATACAAAAATGCAATATCTGAATACTTTCAACTCCAAAGAACATTAGCAGATAGACAAGAGCAATACGATAGCATCTTGTCTAAATATGGTGAAAAAGAAGGTGATAACATTGATGCGAGAATTGAATATCTAAGTAATTCTAGAAAATCGTGGGAAGAAGAAAGATCTAAAGTAAATGAAGAAATAAATAATATATACTCTAACTTACGAGAAAGATCTGAAAATTATACACCGTCTTCTGAATTTAGAATAAAGGAACAAAGAGCTCAAGATAAACCTTGGTATTCCCCAGATTATTTCTTATACGCTGGTCCAGGTTTAACAGGTTCTTCTATGGCAACTGTTAATGGTTATATTGCAGATGCTTTAGCTACTGGAGCTTTATGGTTAGGTAGACATTATGCTACTACTGGAGCATTGAACGCTGTCCCTGGAATTGGTGCTGCATCTAATTTAATTGGGTGGGGTAGTGCAATTGCAGCTACTGCAGCTAGTGTTGCTGGTAATATATACAGTAGACATAGAGAATCTTTAGCTCAAGTATATGGTGCATATAGATCTAGAATTGAAGATAATCTAAAGGAACAAGGCATTGATATTAAACAATATGCTGAAATTGGTAGAAATCAGTTAAAACAACAAAACCCTAATGTAGATGTTTCTAAAATCTCTGATGATGAGATAATAGATAGAGTTATATCTGGAGAGATAAACATAAATGATGCAACTCTAGCAAATGCCAAAAGATCCTTAAAAGATGGATTAGAAAGAGTTTATGATAATAACATGGCATTATCTGCTATGGATGTTGCTCAATCTGCCTTAGTATTTGCACCTCTTGGCAAAGCTATGGGTAAAATAATAACAGCTCCAATTAAAACTGCTTTAAACCCATTGTTAAAAACAGGTACGAAATTAAGCGAAGCTGCAGCAAGTAAATATAACAAACTTATAGACGCTTATACTGGGTTTAATGCTAGACTTGCATACAATTCCCCAGTAAAGAATGCTAGTTTGCAAGCCGCTAAAGCTTTAGGTAGACTAGGTTTTTCTGCTACTGGAGAAGCATTTGAAGAAGCTAACCAAGACATATTTGATTATGATTATATTTCTGGTAAGTATGATAAAAAGTCTAGCAGCGTTTTTCAATCTTTGATGGGTTTAGCTGATGCAAATTATCGTACTGCAAAAATATTGTCTGGAATAGATACTGAATCTGAATTAGCAAATGATCCACAATTTTGGAATGATGTAAAAGGTGGTTTTGCATTAGGTTTATACATGGGTGGACCTACAATTGCTTATCATTCTGGGTTAAAGACTTACAAAGATATGACTGCCAATTCTTTTGTAAGAGACGTAGTTGCAGATCACATTGGTAAAAAAGATGCGATGATCAAAGCTATGTCATACTCTGAAATGGCAAATAAAAAGTTGAATTATCAACAGAATGTACTTGATGTACTTGAAAATTATAAGTATAATTTGCCAGAAGGTATTACTGAACAAGATTTAAATGATGAAATAGCTACTGCAAATAACATTTTCAGTTTATCTAAATCTAAAGTAAACCAAAATATTGGTAAGACTATTGGATACAATCCTGGAACTACTGAATATAATACTTTAATTGGATTGCAACACTTGGCTACAATAGATGCACAAGAAGCGCTTGACAATGCCAATCAAGCACAAGAGGCAGACAATGCTTTCTATACTACTTTGGAAAATGATCAAATGTTAAATCATTATTCTCCAGAAGAGAAGCTTACTGCCGTTGCATTAACTAAGTTAAACATTCAAAAGCAAGCATTAGAACAATTAAAAACAGCACTCGAATCTAAGCCAGAAGAAAATCAACAAAAGTTTGGTATAACGAATGAATCAAATGCTGTTGGTAAATCTATTTCAAAAGAAATACCTAATATATTAAAAGACATAGATGCTAAACTAAATCAATTATCAGAAGGTACTAGATTCAGTTCAAACTTCATAGCCACTCCAAATTTGGTTAACAAAGGTATTGATAGTTATGTCAACACAATGATTGCAAATCATGACCTTTTGGTAGCTGAGCATAAGATGAATGAAATATTCGGCAATACTTTGGAAGATGGTAAACTTATAAACTTCAACAACGCTTCTAATGAATCAAAAAAGAAGATAGGTAAAAAGATAAAAGAAAGAATTGATAATTATATAAACAATTCAGATGAATCATCAAAAATAGTAGAAGAAAATGCAAAGGATGTTGTTGAAGCAGAATCTGCAAAAGAGATGTCTAGAGAAGCAGCTAA
>ULWE01012331.1_pt1 | contig 10450 bp, 10 predicted proteins | sample 1960071 | NCBI WGS metagenome assembly ULWE01 (sample SAMEA4835804, study PRJEB28245) | human gut metagenome | biome: gut microbiome; material: fecal sample | place: Denmark | collected 2008 | reverse complement strand
CCGCCGTATCCGTCGCGGCATAGAAAACATAAAGCAACCGGAATAAACGATTCTTCAATCAACGCCTTGTGCAGTGTTTGGCTGCGCAAGGCGTTGTTGTTATATACACACAACTTACACCAAAAGGCATGAATCTATTTTACAATCTCGGCATCTCGCTCTATTCCGCAGCCGTGGGGATTGCGGCGACGCGAAACAACAAGGCACGGCTGATGAAGGCCGGTCAGGCGCAGACCTTCGGCATCCTTGCCGAAAAGGTCGACACGTCGGCGTCCTACATCTGGATTCACGTGTCGTCGCTCGGCGAGTTCGAGCAAGGCAGACCGCTGATGGAAATGATAAAAAAGCATACGCCGGAAAAGAAGATTCTGCTCACGTTCTTCTCGCCGTCGGGCTATGAGGTGCGCAAGGACTATCCTCTCGCCGATGTGGTGTGCTATCTGCCGATGGACAAGCCGTCGCTCGTGCGCCGTTTCCTTGACGCGGTAAAGATAGAGAAGGCGTTTTTCGTGAAGTATGAGTTTTGGGGCAACTATCTCTCGGAGTTGAAGCGCCGGGGCATCCCGACATATATCATTTCAGCCATTTTCCGTCCCACCCAGGCGTTCTTCAAATGGTATGGAGCGACATTCCGCCGCATGCTTGGCTGCTACGACATGCTTTTTGTGCAGGACGAGGAGTCGCGCGCGCTGCTCGCTGGGATAGGAGTTGACAATGTGGTTGTTGCCGGCGACACGCGTTTCGACCGTGTGACCGACATCCTTGAGGACCACACCGACCTGCCGGTCGTGGAGTCGTTCTCCCGCGGTGCGTTCACGCTGTTTGTCGGAAGTTCGTGGCAGCCTGATGAGGATTTCATTATCCCATACTTCAACAAGCATCCGGAAATGAAGATGGTGCTGGCTCCGCATGAGATATCAGAGGACCGCATATCCGGCATTCTGGCAGGGTTGAAACGTCCCGCCGTGCGCTACACCAAGACCACGCCCGAAGAGGCAGCCGAGGCCGATTGCCTGATTATTGACTGCTATGGCATCCTGTCGAAGAGCTATCGTTTTGCCACGGTGGCGTATGTCGGCGGAGGATTCGGTGTGGGCATCCACAACATCAACGAGGCTGCGGTCTACGGTATTCCGGTGGTGTTCGGACCGAAGTACGGCAAGTTTAAGGAGGCACGCGATTTGATAGCCCTTGAGGGCGCGTTTACGGTGTCGGGAGGCGATGAATACGCGTTGGTGATGAACCGCCTGCTTTCCGACGGCGAATACCTTAAGAAGCATGGTGAGATTGCCGGCGGATATATCCGCGACAATCTTGGCGCCACACGCCGCATCTATGACGCTATTTTTAAATAACAACTTATAGAGCCGACTGTGTGTTGTGGTCAATGCGCGGTCTGTATAAATATTTGAGAATGAAAAAAATCTGTTGTATCGGACATATAACGCTCGACAAGATCATCACTCCGAAATCGGAGGTGGAGATGCCTGGCGGCACATCGTTTTATTTTGCCCACGGCATCCACAATCTCAACCCTGACGCCAATTTCCAACTCGTCACGGCGGTGGCGCAGTCGGAGATGAAGTCGGTCGACGACATCCGCGCTCTCGGAGTCGATGTGGTGGTACTGCCCACTCGCCACACCGTGTTTTTTGAAAACAAATACGGCGAGAACCAAAACAACCGCACCCAGCGGGTGCTCGACAAGGCCGACCCGTTCACGGCGCAGTCGCTTCAGGGAATAGAGGCCGACATCTATCATCTCGGCTCCTTGCTCGCCGACGACTTCTCGCTCGACGTGTTCGAGATGCTGTCGGCAAAAGGCACGCTGTCGGTCGATGCCCAGGGCTATCTGCGCGAAGTGCGCGGCGAGAAGGTGTATCCAATCGACTGGAAGAACAAGCGCGACTATCTGCGCTATGTCGACATCCTTAAAGTGAACGAGTATGAAATTGAGTCACTCACGGGGCATACCGATGTGAAGGCGGCGGCGCTCACGCTTGCGGAGTGGGGCGTGAAGGAAGTGTGCATCACGCTCGGCAGTTATGGCTCTGTGATTTATGACGGCACCGAATTTGCTATTGTTCCGGCCTTCCCGACGCGGGAGGTGGTCGATGCAACCGGTTGTGGCGACACGTATTCCACAGGTTATCTCTACAAGCGTGCTTGCGGGGCTTCGATAGCCGATGCCGGATGCTTCGCAGCCGCGATGTCGTCGCTCAAATTGGAGCATTCCGGACCATTCAGCCGTACGGAGGTGGATATAGAGAATCTGTTGAAAACGAGCGGGTTGACGGCACGGATTGAAAAATAGTTTGAAAAAACTTGCCGAAAAATTTGCACAATAGAAAAAACGGTATTACCTTTGCACTCGCAATCAGGAAACTGATTGACGTTAGAGGGAGATTCGCTAGCTCAGCTGGTAGAGCACATCCCTTTTAAGGATGGGGTCCTGGGTTCGAACCCCAGGCGGATCACCAAAGGGTCGCAATTTGCGACCCTTTTTTATTCACTTACCTTCTTAATACGGCTCAATTTAAAAAAGCGTTGTTGGAATGGCGGAATATAGGGTCAGTAGAAATTTAGTGGGGATAAATTTTAGGCATCCAAATGTTATGCCGAACTTTGCGGTATGGAAAACGATTACTTACAGGCACTGGCACAAGTGGTGCTGCCAACCGTAGATGCTACGTTACGCCTCCCGCCGAGGAATACGAGAAAAACATGCAGCTCAATTTTGAGCTATAATGAATAAAAAAGTCCGATTTTATCCAATACAGCATTTTTATTGAATAAAAATCGAGATAATTCCAAATTTTAAGTCTTCGTAATCGCAGTTTTTTGTAAAATGCGAGGTTATAATCGCAAAAATTTATACCTTTGTATTCTCTTAATCGTGTTTTTTTGTATGGCAGTTAAAGTTGACACCCAAAAAGAGATTATATTCGGTTCGTCAGACCCGAATATTTCCCGTGTGATTTCTAAAAAGAAGAAAGACGGAGAGTTGCGCAAGCTGGCTCCTCGTATATACACGACAAACTTGATTGACAGCCCTGCAAATATAGTGCGCCGCAATCTTATCGAGATTTTAGCGTATCGTTATCCAAACGCCTTGATCAGCCATCGCAGCGCAAAGGAGATGCGCCCTACATCCACCGGTGATTTCTTCCTTACAAACTCGACAACACGGCGTGTCACCGATTTACCGGGTATCATACTCAATTTTGTCAAAGGTCCGAAAGCGACAGCGCATGATATACCGTTTATGGGTATGCACATATCGGGAGAACACCGTTATATGCTCGAAAATATGCAGCTGTCTCGAAAATCAGGAGATGAGTCGAGGGTGTTGCCTATTTCCGTAATTGAGAACAAACTGGAACAACTGTTGCTGACAGGAGGCGAAGAACGGTTGAATCAGTACCGCGATGAGTTGCGAGAAGTAGCCAACGAATTAGGTATGGCCGATGAATTTTCCAAAATCAACAACATCATATCCGCTTTGCTATCCACCCACGATGCCAGAGTATTGTCCACAGATTCGGCAAAAGCCCGTGCATCCGGGAATCCGTTTGACGCGAACCGGGTTGGACTATTTGAAATTTTATTTGACACAATAAAAGACCGTTACTTTGTAATACGAAATAACCGCAATACCGATGAGGACTCGTTCCGGTTGTTTTCATTCTTCGAGAGCTATTTTTCCAACTACATAGAAGGCACAGAGTTTGACATAGAGGAAGCGAAAGAAATCGTTGACTCAGGAATACCTATGCCGAGGCGTGATGAGGACTCGCATGATATTCTTGGCACATTCAAGATACTTTCCAACCGTACAGAGATGAGGCGTGTCCCCACTTCTCCCGAAGAACTGTTCGCAATATTAAGCCATCGCCATACCATATTGTTGGAAGGACGACCGCACATGAATCCCGGTGTTTTCAAAATGAGAAATAACCGTGCAGGTCAGACTGAATTCGTGGACTATCAATTGGTAAAAGGTACGCTTTCACAAGGTTTCAAGTACTATTCAGCCCTGACTGACCCGTTTGCTCGTGCAATATTCATGATGTTCATGATTAGCGAAGTGCATCCTTTCAACGATGGCAATGGAAGGATAGCCCGTGTGATGATGAATGCCGAGTTTGTTCGTGCCGACCAGTCAAGAATAATCGTGCCGACCGTGTTCCGAGAGGATTACATATTGGCATTACGCAAACTTACCCGTCACAAAGACCCGATGGCATATATCAACGTAATGACCAAACTCCATCAGTTCAGCGACAACCTCTATGGTACAGACTTCACCGAACTGAAAAACTATCTCGCCGCCTGCAACGCCTACGAAGAGCCGTCGCAAGCCAAACTCCAAATCATCGACAGGAGCATTCGTCATTAATTTAATAATTGTAATCAGTGTTTTCTAATGGCAACGAATGACAATTTATTAGTTCCTGCTGCACAGAAATTATATAGCGCATTATCAAGTTTAGAGCGTTTTAGCAAACACAATGATTTTTTTGATAATATTTCGTCATTAGACAGTTTCTTGTCTGAATATCGTAATGTAACATTTGTCATTCAAAAATCTTTAGCACATACAAATTTACTTTCTATTTACGAAGAAATTCGTGATGAATTTTTGAGTGGAGATTTAGGAAAATGGTTTGTTGGAAAGAGAAATAAAGTCTTAAAAGAACACCCTTTTAAACTTCAAAAGGTAGTAAAAGTTACCATATACGATAGCCTTTCAACGTTAAAGATAACGTCACAAAAATTCACAGCAGAAGATGATGCAGATTATTCAAGTCTTATTGAAGATGTACGTCTGCTTTTAAAAGATAATGGCCGAATTGAAACATCTTTCTCGGTGGAATTTATATATAAAGAGTTTGAATCGGAGGCCAATTTATTCGACAAATTATTGCCGGGAGTTTCTAATATTTACAAATTTCTATGTGCTTTAAATCAAAAAATTGGAGATAATAGCAAGCTTTTTCATGACATAATGAATAAAGTGGGAAAACTCAATATCTTAAAAGTTAATCGTACAGATTTATTTGTTGAAGACTATGTATATTATTCAAGCAACGACAATTTTGAGAGAGGCTCTCGGATAGAATTACGATTGCCGAAATGCCGTATACCCGAAAATAAGATGTTCGGAATGCTGGATGAATTGGGAGGGGATATTTCTCTCGATAACCTTGGAATTAATCCAATTGATGATATACATAAATTATTTTTGAAAATTATAATATGTCACGCATTCTTATATTCTCATCAGAATAATCACATTATGAGTACAATTATATTGGTGTATGATGATAACACTTGCGAAATCCAAAGTCCTTTTGACACAACAATTAGAACTACTGCATACCGAAAAATAAATGAAGTCGCTGATTGCATAATTCAATCAAAAGATCCAGTAAAGGCCGTGATAGTTATTAATGAAATGTGGAGCTATCCGAATAACGGAGAGGTTCTTGCAAAGAATTATGAGGAACGTGTTAAAACTGAAAATCCTATCTCTTTATTCGCATGTCATATGGTAGATAAATGTCTGAATTCATATTCATATCATTTTGAGAGCGATAAGGTGGGTTCTTTATCCTACGTTATTGATATACTTAAACAAGATATAGATGCTACAATTCATATGAATTTTATGAATCCAGTGATTAAAGCGTTTCAATCACGGCTCCAAATATAAATTATTATACTTTTCACAATGACAATCAATTAAAGAGCACAATTAACACCATAATTGTTTTAAATAAACAAAGTTTTATGTAACTTTGCATTATCAGATTTGCAATCTGATGAAGAACATTGAAGTACAAGCGTGATAGATAAGTGAGTCGACCGGCAACAGCTAAGGCAACTCATTGATACTCACCATACAGCGTCGGAGTTTAACGGCTTCAGGCGGATCACCAAAGGGTCGCAATTTGCGACCCTTTTTTATTCACTTACCTTCTTAATATGGCTCAATTTAAAAAAGCGTTGTTGGAATGGCGGAATATATTGCACTTTGCGCCAAAAGACAATGTCAACGTTGGCAGGCTCCCTTCAGCCGGCGTGTATGCCTATGCCAGCGGCGGCGCTCACGCGGTCGGATGCCGTTTCTAATATTCCCGGTTTTGCTGTTATTATGCTGCATAAGGTACTTGTTTTTCGTATTGACAAAAAACGGACGGCATGTTGTTGAAACACGCCGTCCGGCATTATCGTGATAAGGTTACGTTTGATTGTCGTCCTGCTTATCTGGCGATGATTTTTTCCACTTTTGAACCAGTGCGGCGAATGTAGAGGCAGCCCGGTGTCGGATTGTCAACACGCATGCCCTGCATGTTGTAATATTCTGGAGTGCCTTGTTCGTCAACGGTTATTTCGTCGACTCCGTCCTGAGCAGGAATCGTTACAAGAAACTTGTTGTGCGTGTTGCCGTTCATTGGTACGCCCTCAAGATAGTTGGCGAATGCAATCTGAAGGTAGTACATTTTGTTGTCGGGGAAGGTGATTTTCCCGTCGGCGAGTTTGCCGAACTCGATACCATAGTCGGGATTGAGAAGATCCTCAAATGTTAATATTTCACTGTGAATATACAGACCTACCATGCAGCTGACAGACACGCCGCCATAGTTGCTGACACTGAAGCCCATGTCCTGCCATTCCATCCACACGTGCTCTGGGTCTTCAGCGTGGATGTAAAGGTCGTTGGCTTTAAAGTTGTTTTTGTCACCGAAGTAGGGGCAATTGCCGTTGCCGAACGGGTTGACAAGGCGATAGTAGCCAGGTGTTGTTTCGCTCTCTTCTATCTCCACATCCCATGTGGCGAGGAAGCTTTCGTCAAGAGCCGAGAACATGTCGTCACAGAATGTGCCCGTGCCCAACTGTTTCCATCCGTCCTGTTTTTCGCGTGCGCCGACTGAAAGTGACAGGATAGCAAACAATGCAACTAAAAGGTAGTTTTTTCTCATACAAAAAAGATTAATGTTATAAAATAATTATCAGCGTTACAAACTTATATTATTTGTATGATATATGCAATAGATTTTCACAAAAACTGCATAAAAAATCAAAGGATGGCTTCCAGATTTGAAAACCATCCATTTTTTTGCTGTTGTGATTGACAAATGAAAGTCGGCGCTATTCGTTCATGATGTCGAGCGGGCCGGAGTAGTCGAGGTCGGGGATTACGGGGACAACAGAGCCGTAGCCTTGGGCGTTCCAATAGAGGTCGGTGTCGGTGGCTTCGGGTTCGTGGTTTTCGTATTTTCCCGTCAGAATGTAGAACGATTTCCCTTCCGGACTTGTGTAGTGGGCATATTCTTCGGTCCATCGGCCGCGGCATGCGCGTGCGCGTCGGAAGCCTTTCACGACACCTCCTTTGGGGAAGTTCACGTTGAGGCACACGCCGTCGGGCAGTCCGCGCTCGATGACACGCCGTGTGATTTCGGTGACGTGCGGCATGCAGGCGTCGAAGTCGGCAGCCGAAGGGTTGTGGGTGCAAACGGAGAACCCTATGCTTGGGATGCCTTGCAGACAACCCTCGATTACGGCACCCATCGTGCCTGAATAAATCACGGAGTTGCCCGTGTTTGAGCCGTGGTTGATGCCAGCCAGCACAAGATCGGGCTGCTTGTCGACGATGGCGTTGAGCGCAAGTTTGACGCAGTCGGCAGGGGTGCCGTTTACAGACCACATCTGCGCGCCGTTGTAGTCATCAATCCGTTTCGGCATAAGCATTGTGTTGCAGGAAATGGCCGACGAGCCGCCGGAGCGTGGACCGTCGGGAGCGGCGACAATCACCGTGCCGAGCTCCGACACAGCGTCGACAAGACGGTGGATGCCTTCCATCGTTATCCCATCGTCGTTTGATATGAGAATGAGTGGCATGAAATTTTATTTTACGAGTTCCTGGGCATGGCGGAAATCGTCGGGCGAGCCAACGTCGAGCCATGTTCCGTTGATAGGGTGGTAGATTACTTTGCGCCCGTCGGCAACGAGCATCTCTATGAGGTCGGTTGCGTCAAAGACGGTGTCGTCGGGGATGCGGTCGAGCAGCGCGCGCCGCACGATGTAGATTCCCGCGTTGGCGTAGTAGTTGTAGGTTGGCTTTTCCTCCAGTCCGAGGATGCGGTTGCCTTCGCTTCTGAATATGGCGAGCGGCACCGACACCATGTATGGAATCGCCGCGATTGTCATATCGGCCTGTTCCTCGATGTGCTGCAGGAACATGTCCTCATAGCTTATTGTGGTAAACAGGTCGGAGTTCATTATCAGCACATTGTCGTGCGACAGCCCGTCGACAAGCTTGGCTGCTCCGATTGTGCCGAGTTTGCGTGGTTCGCGCACGCAGCGCACGTCGACGCCGCCCACCGGACGCGAGAAATGCTCATCGAGCTGCTCTGCGAGGTAGTTGGTCGTGACGGCAATGTTTCTCACCCCGTTCCTGGCAAGAGCCTCCACGTTGTAGTCGATGATGCACTTGTCGCCGATTTTGAGCAGCGGCTTCGGGGTGGTCAGTGTCAGCGGTCGCAGCCTCTCTCCGCGACCGCCAGCCATCATTATGGCGTCGAGCGGCAGGATGGAGTGGCAAGAAGTGAAGTCGTAGACCTCCACGATGCGGCATTCGCTGTCGAGGCACGGCACGAGCGTGATTCCCTGTCGGCGCACCTCGCGCACCTTCTCCACGCTTATTTTGCCTTGTTCGAAGCGTCGGAAGTTGCGGTGCATTATCTCGCGGACAGTCACGTCGAGCGAGCGTTTGGCAATCAGAAACCGTCGCACGTCGCCGTCGGTCAGAGTGCCTGTCATGCGTTGCTTGTCGTCGACGGCGAAAAGCACCATCGATTGTCCCGACAGCCCGTTTATGCGCTCTATTGCCTCTATCAGAGAGGCGTCTTGGCTGATTATGTGTTTGCTGCAGTCGTACATTTGAAAAAAAAACTTATTGGAGTCCGAAATTATAGATAAAAATCGTAACGGGCAAATTCTGAATGATTATTTGATTGCAAATTGCGTAATCGTCGGGAAAAAACAAGCGCGGAAGCTTGAATTTCTACAAACTTCCGCGCTGTGTTGTAATTGATGCGTCGTGTTATTTTCCACATTTTGCCTTGATGGCAGACTTTATGCGGTCGAAAATCTCATCAACGCTTCCCATGCCCTCGATGGCGAGGTATTCGCCTCCGTCCTCGTAGAATTTCTGCAGGGGCTGTGTCTGTGAGTGGTACACTTTCAAACGACTTTTGATGGTCTCAAGATTGTCATCGCTGCGTCCCGACTCCTGTCCGCGTTTGAGCAGACGCTGTACGAGTTCGTCCTCGTCGACGTGCAGGCCGACCACGGCGTCGACTTTTGCACCGCGCTCGGCAAGCATAGTCTTCAGAGCCTTTGCCTGCTCGATAGTGCGTGGAAAACCGTCGAAAATCACGCCGTCGCGTGCTTCCGGAGTGTTGTCGAGGATGTCGGCAAGAATGCTGATCATCAACTCGTCAGGAATCAATTGTCCTTTCGAAATATAGGCATCGGCAGTGCGGCCGAGTTCCGTGCCGCGTGCGATGTGGTCGCGCAGCACTTCTCCTGTGGAGATGTGGTGCAGACCATAGTTCTTGATTAAGTTCTCGCTCTGAGTGCCCTTCCCGGAACCCGGAGCGCCAAAAATAACGATGTTGAACATAACTAATTGTAGATTTAAATGTTCGGGCTTCACCGTTTGCAATGATGAAGCCCGAAGATTATAGGGTTATAAATTACTTTCAAGGATGTATATATCCTTCAAGTTTCGGGCTTGTTCGTCAAGGTCGAGTCCGTAGCCGATGATGAATTTGGTCGGAATCTCGAAGCAGCAATAGTCGACGTTGACATCTACTTTTGCAGCAGAAGGCTTGCGCAGCAATGTGGCGAAACGGATTTCGGCAGGGTTCTGCTTTTTCAGTTCGGCAACGAGCTGCTGGGCGGTGTAGCCAGTGTCGACGATATCCTCGACAATCACAATTGTGCGTCCGGAGATGTCCTGGTCGAGTCCGAGCAGTTGCTTTACCGAACCAGTCGATTGCGTTCCGCAATAAGACTTGAACCTGATGAAAGAGATTTCCGATGGGAAATCAATCTGACGGAATAGGTCGGCGGCAAAAATAAATGCGCCGTTAAGCACGCACACAAACAAAGGGTTCTTGCTTTCGCAGTCTTTCTTTATTTCAGCTGCTACTTCTTTGATTCTTGCTTGAATCTTGTCGTTTGTAATGTAGGGAACAAACGTTTTATCGTCGATGACTACCTTGTCCATAAAGGGTTGGAATTTTAATAAATTGCGCAAATTTACGAATAATTAATTGTATTGCAATGCGTATATAGAAAAATGTGTGGACAAAATTACAAAGACGCTTGAATATTGCGTTCTTTCATCAGATGTTCGGCGATGAGCCAGTCGAGCGGA
>ULWE01015513.1_pt1 | contig 10452 bp, 8 predicted proteins | sample 1960071 | NCBI WGS metagenome assembly ULWE01 (sample SAMEA4835804, study PRJEB28245) | human gut metagenome | biome: gut microbiome; material: fecal sample | place: Denmark | collected 2008 | reverse complement strand
GCTCTTCCTAATGCTAAGGGCAAGGTGGCTCCCAAGTTCCACAAGAAGCTTCAGGAGGCTCTTTGGCCTCTCCGCATCCACCTCGTAATCGTAGGTCAGGGCGCTCTCGAGAAGGAAGACCAGAAGACAGCACTCGACCTCTTCGGAGCTTACGTAGAGAGCGCTGTGTCACCTCTCTTCGCTGATTTCGACAAGACAAAGGCTCCCGATGAGAACCTCGGTGAGGTGGCTCGTGTAGCTGGTGTGCTCGCTTACCAGAACAAGAACATGGACCTTGCCAACAAGTACATCGACGTTTCGCTTAAGGATACCGCTTCTTACAAGGACGCCCTCAGCATCAAGATGGCGCTTATGCAGGAGAGCATGAAGACCCGTGAGGACTCGGTTAAGTGCCTCAAGTCGTTCGAGGCTCTTTATGCTAACGACTCAGAGAACGAGACCATCTTTACAAACCTCGCTACACTCTATGGCACACTCGGCATGAAGGACAAGCAGGCAGATCTTCTCAACACGCGCCTCGCAAAGAACCCCAATGACTTCATGGCTCTCGCCGTAAAGGGCCAGGCTGAGATGAACGAGAGCAAGTGGGACGAGGCTATCGCTGACTTCAAGAAAGCAAACTCTATCAAGGAGGATGCCCTTGTGCTCACATGGTTAGGATTTAGCATCAACAACAAGGCTGCCGGTCTTGCTACGTTCGAGCAGCAGAAGCCGCTCCTCGAGGAAACTCAGGGCTACCTTGAGAAGGCTCGTCAGCTCGATCCCAACCAGGAGCGTGCCAACTGGCGTTACCTCCTCTACAACACTTACTACAATCTCTACGGCGAGAACGACGCCCGTACTAAGGAGCTTGCACAGTAAGGAATGGCAGCGGTCTGCATGATAAGGCCGCACCATAGATAATGCAAAATCTTTACGAGGGTGTGTCAATACATAAGGGGTTTGGCACACTCTCGTTCTTTTTAATTTTATTTACGATAATCCCTAATCTTATATGTTTGCCATTATGATACGTAAACTATTTGCTCTCTTCTTCCTCCTTATCCTCTCTCTTTCCTCTGCCGTCCCTGCTGCTGCACAGCGCAAGGAGATAGCTCAGGCGAAGGACAATGTAAAGGCGGGGAAGAAGCTTGCTGAGGCTGAGGCTTCCATGCGCCATCTTCTTGCCGACTCTGCCAATAGAAATAACGATAAGATCTGGTTGGTGCTCTTCGATGCCGTTCGCAAGCAGTACGAAGCTCTCAACGAGCAGATGTATCTGAAGCAGACCACCGATACAGCGAGTCTCTTCGATGTCACTTATCGTCTGTTCGGGGTCTTGGAGGGTCTCGATTCGGTGGACGCACGCCCAGACCGTAAGGGACGTGTGGAGCTGAAGTATCGTCGTAAGCATGCGTCGTGGCTCAATACCTACCGCCGGAATCTTCAGACGGGCGGACTGTTCTTTATGGCAAAGGGGAATTATCTCAAGGCGTGGACCTTCTTTGATGCTTACATCGACTGTGCCCGCCAGCCTCTCTTCTCTTCCTACAACCTTGCGCAGAAAGACCCGATAATGCCGAAGGTGGCATTCAACGCTGTCTTCTGCGGACACCGTGCGTCGTCGCCAGAGAAGACTCTTGCTCATGCGGATCTGGCGCAGGCAGACACAGCCCGGCTCGACATCGTCTGCCGCTACATGGCGGATGCTTACCGTCAGCAGGCAGACACGACAGCTTGCCTTGCCGTCCTCCACAAGGGATTCGATGCCTATCCGAAGTCAGACTATTTCTTCAGCCATCTCTTCGACTATTACTTCCGCAGTGCCGACACCTGCCGCGCACTCTCGCTCTGCGACCGCGCCCTGAAAGCCGACTCGCTCTCTTTTGTGGCACGCTTTGCCAAGAGTTCGGTTTTGCTCTTACAGGGACATTACGATGAGTGTCTTGTGCTGAGTGATGCCCTCATCGCTGCTGATTCCACCAAGGCAGACCCTTACCTCAACGCAGCCCTGGCTTACTATAATCAGGCTGTGGCACTTGACAATCAGAAACTTACCAGTCGTACGCAGCGGCGTCAGATGCAGCAACTCTATAGAAAGGCGTTGCCCTATATGGAGCGATACCGTAAGCTCGCCCCCGAAGCACAGTCAAAGTGGGCAATGCCGCTCTATACCATCTATCTGAACCTCAACATGGGTAAGGAATTTGAGGAGATAGACGGATTGATGAAGAAGGCAAAGTAAACGTGAATAAGAAACAACAACTTAAAAACAAGTAAACAATGAAAAAACAATACGTTAAGCCTGAGATAGAGGTTTATGATTTGGAGGATGTCCCTATGGTGTTATGCTCATCCCCCGGTGTTAATTATGACGGCAACATCACTAAGCCAAGTAGCAGTTCGGACATTGAATATGAGGATGCAGGTGGCGCTTTTGCACCTCCAAAGCCGACAATCTTCGGCAGAGAAACCGAAGACACCGACATCTAACATTTGTCCGTTCTCAGACAAATAAGAATCAGCATAATCGCATTCTATAACAGAGTGTCGATTATGCTGTTCCATACCAGACAATTTGATATTAAGATGATACGTTATGAAAAATTTAATAATAGGATTCAACTTTTTCTGTACAGTATTGTTGATGTCATCATGTTTGTGTTCTCCCTACTACGCAAAATTTGATTCTTTGTACCAAGCCGTACAGGACCACATTACCTTTGATACATTATGTCAAATATTTCAAGTTACTCGCACGTAACTAACTGTATATAAGCAACAAAGAGGAAACTACCGAAGTAGAATCCTCTTTGACGTTGTTTTGTTCCTATGTGATCCGCATGGGGTCACAAAGTGATTCCGTTGGGGTTCGAACCCAAGACCCACAGCTTAGAAGGCTGTTGCTCTAATCCAACTGAGCTACGGAACCAAAAGCGATTGCAAAGGTACATATTTTTTTTGATTTGGCAAATTTTTTTATTAAAATACTTTAGTTTTTTTGATGGGTTATTCTTTAGGATTGGCTTTTTTTGGTTAATTTTGTAATGAGAATCAATATAAAGAAAACAATACCAATAGAATTATGAAATATTACGTAGTAAACTTTAGTATAGACTGTGAGGGGGAATTCCTTCAGACTGCACGTGAACTGCTTTCGGCTGCTGCTTGTGAGGCTGGCTTTGAGGCGTTTGAGGATAGTGAGGATGGTGTGGCAGGATATGTGCAGCGCCCGCTTTATGACAAGGTTGCTCTTGATGCTGCCATTGCTGAATATATGCCCGAAGGAGTTGGGGTTAGGTATGATGTGGAGGAGGTGCCTGACCAGGACTGGAACCAAGGTTGGGAAGATGAGGGTTTTGAACCAATCGGCGTTTCCGACCATCTGGTGATTTATGATGCCAAGCATACGGATCGTGAGCTGTTTGCTGGAGATGACGGCGTGATGCGTATCTTTATAGAGGCACGTAACGCATTCGGAACAGGAACTCATCAGACCACACGTATGATTCTGCGTCGTCTGCTTGGCATGGACTTGAAAGGCAAGAAGGTGCTTGACTGTGGCTGCGGCACTGGTATCCTTGGTATTGTGGCATCAAGACTTGGTGCTAAAGATGTGTTCGGATATGACATAGACGAATGGAGTGCGGACAATGCGGAACATAACGCTACGCTGAACGGGGTGGGCAATATGCGTGTGGCGCTCGGTGATGCGTCGGTATTAGCCGCCGTGGACGACAAGTACGATGTGGGCATAGCCAATATCAACCGCAATATACTCATAAACGATATGGCGGCTTTCAGAAAGTGTATGGCTGACGATGCTAAGCTGATTCTTAGTGGATTTTACGAGGCAGACGTGCCGATGATAGAGGAGGTGGCTGCTCGTTGCGGACTACGTCTTGTGGACGTAGTGACGGACGAAGACTGGGCATGCGTGATGTTCGCGGCATAGCTTAGGAAACTTCGTTGGATTACCAGACGCGGTCCTGATTGCCGATAGTGAGTTTTCGCATATCGTAGAATGATCCGTTGTAAATATTGAAGTCTACATAGCCCTTGATGCCGGGAAGACGTCCCACGTCGGTGTGTTGCCAGAATTTCCACGGTCCTTTGTATTCTACCTTATCTACATAGTAATGGGCTATCCAGTAAGGATAGTCGTCAAAGACGGGGGCGTTGAGATAACGCTCCTTAAATTTATAATATGTGTAGATGATGGGTTTGACGTGATAACGGTCCTCAACAATGTGGAGCCATGTGAGAACGTCGCGTTGGAATTCTTCCACGGAACGGTCTTTGGGCATGTGTTCGATGTCGAGAACTGGAGGCAGGTCGCCTTCTTCAAGGTGTACGTTGTTGAGGAAGAAGTATGCCTGGTCGCGTGCAGACGACTTGTTGCTCCAAAAATGGTAGGCTCCGCGTATGTATCCATACTCGCGTGCTTGTCTGAAGTTGTCGCGGAACTTACTGTCCATGCGTGACGATCCTTCCGTAGACTTTATCATGATGAAGCGTAGCGGGCATCCTTCTATCATGCCGCCACGAAGTCGGTCCCAATCGATGTCGCCTTGATAATGCGAGATGTCTATGCCATGGATTTCGTATCCGGCGGGGTAGTTGACGTCGCCGAACAGGGCACGCCATCTGAATCCAGTGGGGCTGACGAAGAACGAATAGAAAAGCCAGATGTAGAGGCACATGACGGCAATGCCTCCCAGCCACCATGCTGTGCGCGGATGGCTGGCAAAGGTTGCTGTCAGAAACGAGTTTCGTCCCTTTGCCGATCTTGAGGACGTACGTCTTCTGACGGACGGCTTACGTGTGTGCTTCTGTTGGTTCATAAGTGCAAAGTTACAAAAAAATAAACAAAAAGAGCAGAATGGCATAACAGCCATTCTGCTCTTTCCGTATTTTTAAGCTTTAGCGGTAAGAATTACTTGCCCTGCTCAAGCTTCAAAGTCTTTGTGGGCTGGTCGCAAACCTCTGTCGGACCCCAGTACTGTACAGGACCGGGATAAACATAGCAGTCGTTCTTTGCCCACTCTTCACGGTGAGCAGCGAAGAACTTGAAGGGAGCGCCGTCAAGCTCTACGAGAGCCTTGCGGATAACGGGCTTGTTAGCACCGTTACGACGCTCGATGTTCATCATCATAGTGATAGGCACACCACCTGCAATCCATTCCTCTGCAGGTGCTGTAGTGTTCTTGATCACTGACATGTAGCCAGTCTTGTCGTTGCTGATGAGGCGTGAAGCGTTGTAGCCGAGTGAGTAGCAGTAGTCAGCGTCATAGTTAGACGGAGCTGCGCAACGTCCCTCGTAGCCGAAGAAGTGGTGCTGAGCAGAGAATGAACCGTTGTACTTGCCCTGGTCCTTCCACTTGTTGAGCTTGGCAGCTACCATGTCAGAGAGGAGCTTCTCGGTCTCGATAAGCGAAACCTGAACGTTGCCGTGCGGGTCGCGGTCGAGGCAGAGCTGACGAGCCACTTCCTCAGGGAGTGAATCGAGAATGTCATAGTTCGTCTTAGAGATAGTGTTCTTAACGTAGTTGATCTGCTCCTCGGCGTTGGCGAACTCGCGGCCCTCGCCGGTAGAAGGATCGGTAAGAATCTCGTTGAGCTCAGCGATGAGCTTCTTGATTGCGGGGATGAACTCGATAAGACCCTCAGGAATAAGGACAGTACCGAAGTTGTTGCCGTCCTCTGCACGTGCTGCTACGACCTTAGCGATGTATGTAACAACGTCGTCGAGAGACATCTCCTTAGCCTCGATTTCCTCAGAAATAAGGCAGATATTTGGCTGTGTCTGGAGAGCGCACTCAAGGGCGATGTGCGAAGCTGAACGACCCATGAGCTTGATGAAGTGCCAGTACTTACGTGCAGAGTTACAGTCGCGCTGGATGTTACCAATGAGTTCAGCGTATGTCTTGCAGGCTGTATCGAAACCGAAAGAAGTCTCAATCTGGTCGTTTTTGAGGTCGCCGTCGATGGTCTTCGGGCAGCCGATTACCTGTACGCCGTACTTCTTGGCTGCGTAGTACTCAGCGAGTACACAAGCGTTTGTGTTAGAGTCGTCGCCACCGATGATAACGAGAGCCTTGATGCCGAGTTCGCGGAGAATCTCAATACCCTTCTCGAACTGCTCTTCCTTCTCGAGCTTAGTACGTCCAGAGCCGATGATGTCGAAACCACCGGTATTGCGATACTGGTCCATGAGCTCCGGTGTGATCTCTATGTAGTTGTGGTCAACGAGACCGCCAGGACCGAGGATAAAGCCGTAGAGTTTGTTCTCAGGATTGAGCGACTTGATGCCGTCGAACAAACCAGAGATTACGTTGTGGCCGCCAGGAGCCTGACCGCCTGAAAGAATAACGCCTACGTTAAATGCGGGAAGCTCCTTAGCTTCACCAGCCTCGAAAGTGATGACGGGCATTCCGTATGTATTGGGGAACAAAGCCTTGATGTCATCCTGGTTACCTACTGACTCAGTGGCTGCACCTTCAACAGCCTTTACCGGACCCTGGAGGGCCTTAGGAAGCTTCGGCTGATAAGCAGCTCTTGCAATCTGCAATGCACTAATTTTCATGTGTTTCTTATATTAAAATGTGTGTATAGTTTCGTGAAAACTCTTTCTACTGTTCCCCATTTGTTATGGGTGCTTTTTCTGCACTGCAAAATTACTGCTTTTCCTTGAGATAATGAAAAAATTGTGCGTAAATCGTCATTTTTATTTATTTTTTATTTGGTTTGCTTGTTACGTATTATTTTTTTTTCTATCTTTGGCATGTAAATATTATAGTTTAATCATATTTTGATAATTATTATGTCAAACAAAAGAGATTTAAAACGAAATGTGAACTATGTATGCAGTGAGCTGTTTTCGGAGGTGGTTGCTGCATCTATGTATAGTGATAAGGTATCTGATGAGGACGTGAAGGCTCTTCTCGCCTCAATTCTGGTGATTCATAATGATTATGTGCGCAGAGTGTCGCATGTGGAGCCAGGCATGAAGCCGAAGGTTTTCTTCAAGAACCTTACCACATCCTTCAACAAGCAGGTGTCTGAAATTGTCGATCAGGTGGTGAGCCTCGGTTAAGATAGGCCGAACAGTTTCGAACGAAACGTAAGGATGTAAACACACATATATTTCGAAGAACAAATGACTTTATTAAAACGCTTTTGCAGGGCGTTGCTATATAAAAAGATGGGGTGGACCACGGATATTAAAGTGGAACACCCCGCTAAGTATATAATATGCCTTGCTCCTCATACCAGCAACTGGGACTTTATTATCGGACTTCTTTTTTCGCGTGCCGAGGACATGAAGATAAATTTCCTTATGAAGAAGGAATGGTTTTTCTGGCCGCTTGGCACGCTGTTTCGTCATTTAGGTGGTATCCCCGTCAATCGCGGCAAGCACACCAGTATGACGGATGCTTTGGCTGAGACGGCTCGAAAGGTGCCTGGCTTCAGGCTTTGCGTCACTCCTGAGGGAACCCGTTCGCTTAATCCGGAATGGAAGAAGGGATTCTACTTTATCGCCTTGAAAGCGGAATTGCCCATTCTGCTGTATGGCGTGGACTTTAAGGAACGTAAGATAGTGTGCACCAAGATGATAGTTCCTTCAGGAAACGTGGAGGAGGATATGAAGATAATAAAGACTTACTTTAAAGACTTTAAGGGTAAGAGACCCGAACTTTTCTCGGTAGGAGAGATTTAGCGAAAAGAAATTCTGATGGTTAGAAATATTCTTGTTGCCCTATTTTTGGCGTCGTCTATGGCGACGTCGGTATGTGCAGCAAACCGAAATACCCAAGCAAGGGATAATCTTGGGAATATCCTGAAAACCTATGTCCTGCAGAACCGGGCAAAGAAGGTGATATTCCCTTCACAGCCATACCTTGTGTCGTACAATCTGGATGACAGGAGGCGTACGCTCAACGTGCAACTCAGTCCGTCGTTCGCGGCGCAGGACTTCACGGCTTCGTCTGTTAGGTTCTATTATAAGCGTCTGGCGAAGGCTTTGCCACGCCCGTATAACAAATACAAGCTCACGATAATGGCAGGAGGACTGCCCATAGAACAACTTGTGGCTGGCAGTAAGTGTGAGAAAGGCATGCCAAACGCTTGGGGAAAAACGGAATATGAAGGTGCTCCTTGGGTCATGAACGACTCAAGGCCTTATTTTGTGTCGCACGGTCTGTTTGACCGACACCTTTCTCTATGGGCAAGTCACGGACGCTATTACGACGGGAAGAAGGATAGATGGAAATGGCAACGCCCCAATCTTTTCGGCACAACAGAGGACCTCTTCACCCAAACCATCGTAATACCGTATCTTATACCGATGCTGGAGAATGCGGGTGCTGTGGTTTTTACGCCACGTGAGCGCGACTGGCAGAAGAACGAGGTGATCGTGGATAATGGTGGTAGAGGCTATGTGGAGGACAGTGGCAAGGAGACATGGAAGACCGCACAGGAGAAAGGCTTTGCATATCATACCGGAACATATCGTGATGGGGAGAATCCTTTCACGCAAGGAACAGCACGTGCTGTGAAGGCAACAAAAAAGGCGGATGTTTCGTGGGCTTCTTACCAACCTAATATACCTCAGGGCGGCAAGTATGCTGTTTATGTAAGCTATCAGTCGCTGAAGAACAGCGTGTCAGATGCACAGTATATTGTTATGCACAAGGGGCAGCGCACCGTCTTCAAGGTTAACCAGCAGATGGGTGGCGGTACTTGGGTGTATATTGGTACATTTGATTTTGACCGTGGAAACAACGAATTTAATAGAGTGGTGGTTACCAATTCGTCTTCTGAATCAGGAGTGGTGACCACGGACGCCGTTAGATTCGGCGGCGGAATGGGTAACATAGAGCGTGGAGGTAGTTGTAGCGGTATGCCAAGATGCTTGGAAGGAGCACGTTACAGCGCCCAATGGGCTGGTGCTCCGTACAGCGTTTACAGCTCAAAGAATGGAAGTGACGATTATGGCGACGACATAAATGTCCGCTCTAACATGACCAACTGGTTGGCAGGTGGTTCTACGTATGTACCGACGCTGGAAGGTAAGAAAGTGCCTATCGAACTTAGTTTGGCTGTGCATAGCGACGCTGGATATACGACAGTTAATGACTCGATAATAGGCTCCCTTGCCATCTGCACTACTTCCTTTAATGACGGAAGGTTGAATAGTGGAGTGTCACGAATGGTTTCGCACGACTTTGCCGATTCTCTGCTGACAGGTCTGCAGCGTGACATAAGCGGTAAATATCGTAAGTGGACAAGACGCTACCTTTGGGACCGCAACTATAGTGAGACCAGAAAGCCAGAGGTGCCTTCAGCCATCATTGAGACCATGTCGCACCAGAACTTTGCTGATATGAGGCGCGGTTTGGATCCTAATTTTCGCTTTACGCTTGCGCGTTCGCTTTATAAGACCATACTCCGCTTTGTTAACGGAAATCATTCTGTTCCTTCGGTGGTTCAGCCTCTGCCAGTAAGCAATTTCCGCATAGAGCGAAATTCATCGGGAGGGCTGAGATTGTCTTGGATAGCAGAGAAGGACGAGCAAGAACCGACAGCCGTACCTACATCTTATATAGTATATACATCTGAGGACGGTATGGGATTCGACAATGGAACCGTAGTGTATACATCGTCTTTCGACTTTGAAGCGAAAAAGGGCGTTAACTATTGTTTCAAGGTGGCGGCATTGAATCGTGGTGGCGAGAGTTTCCCGTCCGAGACACTTGCTGCCTATCTTTCAAAGTCGGCTCATGCTAAGGACATCCTTGTGGTGGACGGATTCAGCAGACTTTCGGGACCTGCCGTTGTTGACGATTATTCGCGCCAAGGTTTCGATCTGGGCTCTGACATCGGCGTAAGTTACGGGTTGACAGCGGGATGGAACGGCAGACAGCAATGTTTCGATAAGTCGCGTGCAGGAAGCGAGGGAGAAGGATCGCTCGGATACTGTGGCGACGAACTTGCCGGACGTTTCATTATGGGTAATAACCGTGATGGTTCGGTATGTCATGTTAAGGATATAGCCATGTCTGGAGCCTATAATGTGGTTGGTTGCTCTTTGGAAGCGTTAGACAATAATTTGGTCAAGCTTGACCATTATAGCCTCGTAGATATAGCTTTCGGTCTGCAACGTAACGACGGTCATTCGCTGGTTGTGTACAAGACATTCAGCGAGACGCTGCAAAGCAAGTTGAGAAGTTACGCCAAATCGGGCGGACGAATCCTTGTCAGCGGTGCTTATGTGGGAAGCGATATGACGCAGCCTCATGAGAGAAGTTTTATGTCTGACGTGTTGAAGACCACGTTTACAGGCACTGATACTAATGCTGGCAATAACATGGTGGACGGTCTTGGATTGTCGTTCGACATTATAAGACAAATTAATGACCGTCATTTCGCAGCCACATCCGTTGACCGAATTGCTGCATGCGATGGACGTTC
>ULWE01031325.1_pt1 | contig 10774 bp, 5 predicted proteins | sample 1960071 | NCBI WGS metagenome assembly ULWE01 (sample SAMEA4835804, study PRJEB28245) | human gut metagenome | biome: gut microbiome; material: fecal sample | place: Denmark | collected 2008 | reverse complement strand
AGATGGAACGCGAAAATGAGATGATCGTTATTTCACATCGCCTGAAGTTTGAAAGCAGGGATGAGTGGCTAGAGATTAGGGATTAGGGGCTCAAGTGACTGGTGACTTGCACACTACTTTCAAGCATCGCCCCGTTTCGTCATCCTGAGCGGCGAGAAACGTCGTATATGAGATAACGAATGCCAGAACAGCTGCGACCTCGTCATCGATCTCGGCGAAGCCGCAACCTTCATTCCTCATTCCTCATTCCTCATTTGTTTTCCCCTTCGCCACATGAAATAATACACCAGTCCGGCAAGCGAAGAGGCGAGGCAGATCCCGCCATACATGAAAGAATAGCCGAAAGCCTCCGCAAAAATCCCGAGGAAGGCCGCTGCAAAGCCCACACTGATATCCAGCGACCAGAAATAGGTCGACGTCGCGACACCCGCGCGGGAAGAAGGGGCGCTGCTGACCGCGATGGTCTGGAAGGCAGGCGCCAGCGCGCCGAAGCCGATCCCCAGCACTGCCGCGGAGAGGAGCAGGAGGAAAGGCCCCTCGACCCGCGAGAAGAGGAGAAAGCCCGCCGAGAAGAAAAGGAAACCCGGATAGACCGTATAGTCCGAGCCATGGTGATCGAAGAGGTAGCCGACAAACGGACGGGATACGACGATGACGAGCGCAAAGACGAGGAAGAAGAGACTCGTGTAAGAGCCTATACCAAGGCTTCTCGTGTACATGGGAATGAATGTCAGGACACCGCCGTAGGCAAAAAAGACAAGACCGCCCAGAATGACCGCCGGAAGCGCCTTCTTTTCAAAGAAATCCGAAAAATGAAATCCGCGGTGCGTCTCTCCCGAAGGACATACCACGCGCGCGGGCAGCCGTTTCCCATTTCCTGAAACGATCGCACACGCAGCCATCAAAGAAAGGAAGAGAAACAGCACCGACGCGCCGAAATGCTCGATGAGGATGAGCCCCACCAGAGGCCCCACGACCATCGCCATATTTCCACAGACCGCAAAGTAGCCGATCCCCTCTCCCTTCCGCCGGCTAGGAAGCACGAGCGCCGCCATCGCTGCGGAAGCCGTCGTCCCCAGTGCGAAGACGATCCCGTGAATGAGGCGCAGCGAAAGCGCGATCTCCAGACGATACGCGAGAAGAAAGCCCGTCATCAGGAGAAAGAGCAGCACGGAAACGATGAGGAGCAGACGCTGCTTATTCACCGCATCGATCACACGCCCTGCGAGCGGGCGGGACACCACCGTGCCGATCTGAAAGCAGGTCATCGCCATCCCTGCCTCCCACTCGCCGAGCCCCAGATCATCCATGATGTAGACCGGCAGCGCCGCGATCATGATGTACTGCGACATGAAATAAAAGAAATTCGTGAGACCCATACCGATGAACTCACGAGTCCATAGTTTTTCACCCATTCGTTTGTTCTCCTTGTTTTTCTCATAAAATAATTTTACTATTATAGCATAAAGAAAAGGTTGAAAGCAGGGATGAGTATCTAGGGATTAGGGATTAGGAGTGACTAGTGACTAGTGACTGGTGACTTGAATACTACCTTCGGGCATCGCCCCATAATACTCGCGGCGAAGCCGCCACCACCATTTCTAATTTCTCATTTCTAATTCCTCATTCGCGCAGAGCTTTCATCCGCAATCAAGGGGAAGCACGCCCCACGAGCTAACCCTGAACCCTGAACCCGAATCACATTCAAAGGAGCCTTCTATGAGCCTGCATTTTATTTTCGGCCGCGCCGGCACAGGAAAGACCACCCGCTGCTGCCGCGAGATCCAAGACTATCTGAAAAAAACACCGGGCGGCCGCGCCTACCTTCTTGTCCCCGATCAGGGCACCTATACAGCGGAGTACCTGCTCGCCAAGTCCTTCCCCGGTGCCGGCTTCATCGATGTGACGGTGTGCGGCTTCTCGCGCCTCGCCTACCGCGTTTTTCAAGAGCTGCACTCGCCGGTCGCCGATGCCCTTTCGCCGCTGGGCCAGCAGATCATCCTGCGCCGCCTTCTGGATGCACACAAGGACGAGCTGCAGGTGATCCTCCGCGCTGCATCACAGCCGCATTTCTCAGAGAAGCTGACCGCCTTCTTCCATCAGCTCGACATGTTTCTCGTCACAGAAGACGACCTCCTTGCCGCCTCGAAGCGGGAAGGCGAGACACCGCTTGGGAAAAAGCTCGCTGACCTCTCCCTCTTATATAAAGCGTACCACGACTATCTGCGTATGCATTTTGCTTATGAAGGGAGCCTCTTCGACCTTCTCGCACGGGAGATCCCCAAGTCAGAGAAGCTCCGCGGCTCCCACATCTGGATCGATGGCTTCAACGGCATGGCGCCGCAGAAGATTCGCATCGTGTCCGCGCTCGTTCACACAGCTGCGGAAGTCACCATGACGCTGCAGATGGACAGTCCGGAAGAGGCGGCAGAAAATCCGAACTTCGCCCGGCCGTATCAGCTCTACAGCCAGCTGCAGGGCGCGATCCGCCATTCCTCCTCCATCGTGCTCACGGAAGAAAAACGCTTCCGCGCCAGCGACCTTTCTCTCATGGCACGCCATTTCTTTGAACGCCACGCACGCCCCCGCCCGGAGGACGGGCGCGCGAAGGAGGGGCTCCACCTCATCACCGCAGCAAGCCCGAAGGAAGAAGTGGATCTCATTTCACGCACCATCACATCGCTCGTCCGAGACAAGGGCCTTCGCTACCGTGACATCCTCGTCCTCTCGCGTACGCCGGAAAACTACAGCGACCTCTTTACCCGCTCCTTTGCCACTTACGGCATCCCCGGCTTCATCGATGAGAAGCATCCCATGAATAACCACCCGCTCGTGATGCTCACCTCCTTCCTGCTGCAGTTTCTTGCAAAGGAAACAGGCAGAAGGAACGCGGGCTGGCAGCGTCTCACCCTCTTTCGTCTTTTGAAGACCTCGCTTCTTCCTGAATTCTCACAGGAAGAGATCGACCGACTGGAAAACTACGTCCTTTCCCGCCGCATCCGGCCTTGGCAATGGCATGACAGCTGGGAGCAGCGCAGCTACCGCGATCTCGATGAGACGCCCCCGCCGCTGTCCGAGGCCGAGCTCGCCGAGCGCCGCCGCGTGAATGAATGGCGCACGCGCCTCACCTCCCTTCTCGATCCGCTTTCCGAAGCGTGGCGATCCGCTGTCTCCGCCAAAGACCGCGCGACCATACTCTACCGCTTTCTCCTCAGCGAGAAGGTGCCTCACACCCTGTCGGCATGGGATGAAGCCGCCTTTGAAAAGGCAGGCCTTCGCCCCCACCTGCAGGTCTGGAAGAAGGTACTGGGCCTTCTGGATGAGATCGTCCACGTCGCAGGGGATGAGGCGATGACGGCGGAAGATTTCCGCGCCCTCTTCGAAGACGGTCTCTCTACCCTCACCTATTCCACCATCCCTCCGACACTCGACCATGTGACCGTGACAGGCATGGACCGCGGCTATGCGATGGAAGCGAAGGTCGTCTTCATCCCCGGCGTGATCGAAGGCGAATTTCCCAAGCGCGTCGAAGAGAGCGGCTTCTTCTCCGCATGGGAAAAGCAGGCTCTCTCTGAAAACAGTCAGCTCACCTTCGGGAATGATCTCATGCAGATGATCCATCAGGAGCAGTTCTTCGTCTATCTCGCCCTCACCCGCGCCTCCGATGCGCTCTACCTCACCTCCCCATCGCTCGGAAGTGACGGAAAAGAATGCGAGCCCTCCTTCCTGGCCCTCCAGCTTTCCAAACTCGGCTACAGCTCAGAATGCGCCGCCGCTCACGCTCCCACGCTGAAAGATCCCGACCACAGCTTCTTTGCCAACCCTGAGGAAGCCCTCTCGCTCCTTCCCCGCCTTCTGCAGGAAGGCCTGCCTGAAAGCACCTCCCCCTGGCTCGCACTCGCCCGCTGGGCGATGGCAAGTCCCCACTGGCAGCGCATCCTTTCTGAAAAGCTTCGCGCCCTCTCCTACAGCAATACCCCTGACGCCCTGCCGCAAGAGCTCGCCCGCGCCCTCTTCCAGCCCGGCGGGCGCTACGTAAGCTCCATGACACGTCTGGAGACCTATCGCAGCTGCCCCTACAAGTATTTCCTCCAGTACGGCCTGGCGCTGGAAGCCCGTGATGAAGGAGAGATCCAAAATCTGGACCTTGGCAACTACCTTCACGCAGGTCTTCACCAGTTCGGCAGCACACTCACCCGGCAAAAAAAGCAGTGGCGCGACGCCAGTGATGAAGACATCCGCGAGATCTCCTCCACCATCGCAGGCACCCTCTCCGAAAAGATGAAGTACGGCATCCTCTCCTCCGATGCCACCTCCCGCTACACGAAAAGAAGCCTCGACCGCACCTTCCGTGAAACGCTCACCTTCCTTCGCTCGTGGAGCCGGCGAAGCGAATTCGATACCAAAGACCTTGAGAAAGCCTTCTTTTTGCACCTTGCCAAGGAAGACGGTGAGACACTCACCATTTCAGGAAAGATCGACCGCTTCGATGTGAAGGACGATGCCATCGCCATCTTTGACTACAAGACCGGCCATACCGAAGCCACGCTCGCAGAGATTGTCGCCGGACTGAAGCTCCAGCTCCTCACCTATCTTCTCGCCGTCGAGCAGGAACATCCCGAAGAGCAGCTTCTCCCCGCCGCGCTCATGTATATCTACCTGTCGGGCAATGTCACCAAAGTCGAGCAGGTCCCGCCGAATGGAAACGTCAACCTTTCTGAAAAGGATCACGCCTCCGGCTACGTCCTCGCAGATTCATCTCTCCTAAAGTTCCTCGACAAGGACGCCGGCGAAAGCGACTCCTGCCTGCCCGTGAGATTCACCAACGACGGCAGCCTCCACAAGGGATCTGCTTCCGCCCTGACGAAGGAGCAATTCTCCGCCCTCCTTACCATCGTCAGAAAAAACATTCTCTCCCTCCACAGCCGCATGATCGCAGGCGACATCTCCATCTGCCCTGCCAGCTATAAGGGCGTCACTCCCTGCAGCTACTGCCCCTACCACACCATCTGCCGCTTCGATCCTAGCCGAGAGGAAGAGAATTACGACTATGTGCGCCTGCCGAAGGACAGCGAGCTGAAAAAAGAGCTTGAGGAAAGGGCGAAGAAATAAGGATTCAGGTTGATGGGTTCAGGGTTCAGGTTGGCGGTGCGGCGCAAAACAATAAAAAGCGCCGCGAATGAAATAATATAAGTATTTCGCACATATCGCAGAGCCCCTTCCTCAGGAAGGGGTCGCCCGTAGGGCGGGGAATAGGGCAACGGTTGCGCAGGCAGTCAGCCAGTACAGATGGGACTGACTACGGAATAAGAAGCATCGTCAAAGTTGTTTCTCTTGCATAGCGTAGTCAGCCTCATTCATAGCGGTCGACTACCTGCACACTGGTCTCCCTATCCCCCTGCCTCCCTTTCCTATGGAAAGGGAGCACGATACGGGAAAAACCGCCTGTTTCAAAACTCCGCGGCGCTTCTATTTTATGATGCGCCGCTCCACCAACCTGAACCCCGAACCCTGAACCCGTCAACCTTTCACACCCATTTCTCATTTCTCATTTCTAATTTCTCATTGTTCTAAAGGAGCCATCATGAGTTGGACACCCCAGCAGGAAGAGGCCCTGCGCATCCGAAATAAAAACCTCCTCTTATCCGCCGCCGCGGGCAGCGGAAAGACCGCCGTCCTGACGGAACGCATCACCCGCCTCGCGGCAGACCCCGAAAGTCACACAGGCATCCATGAGCTCCTGGTGCTGACCTTCACAAAAGCCGCAGCCAGCGAGATGAAGTCCCGCATTTCCGCCTCTCTCACCCGTGAGCTCGAGGCCGCAGATGCCGCCAAGGACCTCCCGCTCGTCCGCCACCTGGAGCGACAGATCTCGCTCCTTTCGAGTGCGCAGATCTCCACACTGGACGCCTTCTTCCAGTCCCTCGTGCGTCAATATTTCTACCTGCTCGATCTTGACCCGAAGACACGCATCATGGCCGATGAAAATGATGCGCGTATTCTCGCCGATGATGTACTGACAGAAGTCCTCGAGCGCTGGTATGAGGAGGGAGATCCTGATTTCCTCACCACCTGCGACCTCTTTGCAAGCGGCCATCAGGACCAGGCCCTGCGCCAGATGATCCTGCGCATGCACAGCTACGCCTCCTCCATGCCCTTCCCGGACGTCTGGCTCACGCGCCTCCCTTCCGCCTATGAGATCCCCGAGGATGCCACGCTCGATACCCTCCCATGGACGCAGCCCATCCTGTCCGAGCTCATCGACACCGCCGGAAAAATCTGCGACCTCTACCGGCAGACCTTCTCCCTGCTGGATCTGCATCCCATCGCACGCGACGTCTACGGCGAGACGCTCAGCCAAGAGTACGCCTTCTTTTCCTCCCTCGCCCAAGTCACCACCTGGCAGGCACTCTATGCCATGCCCTCCTTTATCCCGCAAAAGATGCCGAGCCTCTCCGCCGCCAAAGCCAAAGCCTACGGCATCAAGTCTACGGATTTCAACAGATCTCCGGAAGCGGAAGCGATCAAAACTCTTCGCGACATGGCCAAAGACACCTATAAGAAAAAGCTCCTCCCCTTTCTCTCCATTACGCCCTCGCAATGGATCAAAGAGACCCGCGCCATGGCCCCGGAAGTCAAGGTCCTCTCTGCGCTCGCGCTCGACTTCGGACGCAGCTACATGGCAAGGAAGAAACAGGAGGGCGTGATGGAATTCAATGACCTCGAGCATTATACACTCTCCCTTCTGCTCGATACAAAAGATCCTGACTTCACCCCCGAGCACGCCGAAGACTTCCCCTCCGAAGCCGCACTCTCCATCCGAAGAAACTACAAGGAAGTCATGATCGACGAGTATCAGGATACGAATGGCATTCAGGAACTCATCACCACCCTCCTCTCGAACGGGCATAACCGCTTCCTTGTCGGCGACATCAAGCAGAGCATCTACCGCTTCAGGCAGGCCGACCCCACGATCTTCCTTTCCAAGTACCACCGCTTCCTTACAGACGGGGAAGGCGGTCAGCGCATCGACCTGAACCGCAACTTCCGAAGCGATGCCGCCGTCCTCTCCTCCATCAACTATCTTTTCCGGCAGCTCATGACAGAGAAAAACCTGGAGCTCACCTACGGTGACGCCGAAGCCCTCTACCCGGGACGATACGAAGAAACGCGCCCGGAAAACTACGTCGGCGGCCGCGTCACGATCGAGCTCATCGATGGCAGCGAACTCGCCGAGACGGACCGGCCCGAGCTCAAGGAGATCTCCACGATCGACGCCGAAGGCCGTCTCATCGCCAGCCATATCGAAAGCCTCATCCAAGAAGGACGGCAGGTGATGAATAAGGACGGCACCTTCCGTCCCATCCGGTATGGAGACATCGTGATCCTCCTCCGCTCCATCGCCTCGAAAGGCCCCGCCCTGCTCAAGATCCTGAAGGAGCATCACATCCCTGCCGTCTCCTCTAGGGACGATGACTATGTGAAGAATCTGGAAGTACAGACACTCATCGCTCTCCTTCAGATCCTGGATAACCCGCTGCAGGACCTGCCGCTCACCGCCGTGCTCCGCTCCTTCTTCGTAGGGCTCACGGAGACAGACCTCGCCCGTCTCCGTCTCCTCATGAAAGAAAACGAGGCAGACCATCTCTTCCCGCTCCTCGAAAAGGCCGCGCCCCTGCTCTCCGGAGAAAAGGCCGACGCCCTGTCCGCCTTCCTCACTCACTTTGGCGCATGGCGCGAGCATGCCGTACAAGGCGGCATCGCGCCACTCCTTCAGGAGATCTGGGAGGACACCGATTACCTCACCTACGTCTCCGGCCTTCCCGGCGGACATGCCCGCCGCGCCCACCTGCTTTCCTTCTATGAGCTCGCACGCGCGCGCGACACAGGCACGCACAACGGTCTCTACCCCTTCCTCACAGAGCTGTCAAGCCTGCTCAAGGGCGATGGCCGTTTCCAGACAAAGACCGACGCCGTCTCTACCGATGCCGTCCGTATCATGACCATCCACAGCAGCAAAGGACTGGAATTCCCCGTCGTCTTTCTCGCCGACCTCGCGAAAAACTTCAATGCCTCGGACATGACCGGCATCGCCCTCTGCCACAAAGGGCTCGGCCTCGGTATCCAATACTTCGACATCGAAAGACGCCTGCGCTGGCCCTCCCTCTACTGGTACGCCGTCCGCGCCGCCTCCGAGCGTGAAAGCCGTGCCGAAGAAGCGCGCCTCCTCTACGTCGCCATGACCCGTGCCCGCGATACCCTCTACCTCACCGCTTCCGTCAAGGACGCGGAAAAAGTGCTCGCCGCCTGCATGACCCCGCTCGCCGGCAGCGGAAATGATACGCCGCTCCCGCTCCCCTCGCACCTCATCTCCCATGCCCGCTCCTACCTGGACTGGATCCTCCCCGCCGCGCTCCACCACAGAGACCTCTCCCCTGTCTGGAGCCGCCTCGAGAAGATCCCCTCCTTCCAAGGAGATGCTGCGGGCGATCACTCTCACTTTGATTTCCGCATCATCTCCCAGAAAGACCTGCTCACAGAAAGCGAGAAAGCCCTCCTCGAAGAGAGTGAGAGGCCGGAAACGGCGAAGAAAGAAAAGGACGCATCCCCCGCCTTCGATAGAGAGGCCTTCCTCGCCCATCTTCCGGAAACCGTCCCTGACTGGCTCTCCCGACAGCTCACCTGGCACTACGCCTTCCCCGGTGCGACAGCGACCCCGGCCAAACTCACCGCCACCGCCGCCGTCAAGCTCCGCGAAGAAGCAGAATACGCGCAGGGAGATGAACCGCCCTACGCTTCCTCCATCCTTGCAGGCGACCTCGAGAGCGCAGCAAAGACAGAAGATCTTCCTGCTGACTACAGCACGCCGCCCGCCTTCCTAAGCGAGGACGCCCCCCAGTATAGCGGTACCTCCTTCGGCACCCTCATGCACAAGGCGATGGAAATGATCGACTTCACCACCCTTTTCCCCACCGAAGACGCCCTCAGAAAACACATCCGCGCCCTTTCTGACAAGCACGTCTTCACCGAAGAGGAGACGAAGGTCCTCCTCTCCCATCGAAAAGATCGCAATCCCGTAGAAGCCCTCCTCACCTTTGCCCAAAGCCCCCTCGCCGCTTTGATGCGAAGAGCCGCTGCCGTAAGGAAGGAAATGCCCTTCTCCATCCTCCTTCCCGCCCATTCCTTCTACCCGCAGTGCGAAGAGGGCGAGACCCTCTTCCTGCAGGGCATCATGGACTGCCTCGTGGAAGAAGCAGACGGCCTCACCATCATCGACTACAAGACCGACCGCACCATGACCGAAGAAGAGCTGAAAGCCCATTACAAGATCCAGCTCCAGGTCTACGGCGAATCCGCCGAGAAATTGCTGGGAAAGCCCGTCAAGCACCTCTACCTCTGGTCCTTCACCTTCGGGAAAGAGATCGAAGTAGCGCGATGGGAGACGGGGGACGAGTGACTCGTGACTGGTGGCTAGGGATTAGGAATCTCAAGTGCAGGGAGGACTAAAAGACTAGAAGACATCAGTCTCTCTCGTATCGTCATTTCGAGCAAAGCGAGAAATCTTTGTCATTCTCGTTCAAACGGTTCCCATCAGACAAACTCAAACGGGAAACCTGCTGCCCGCTCACCTTCGAGCATCGCCCGCTTTTATGCTGCGGCACAGTCGCTTCTCCAAGCATATCCTTTTGATTTCTCGTGGACAAATCGCATACCGCTTTATATAATATGTACATCATTTTATGATTATACATTTTAAAAGAGGCGATAAGAATGAAAACTTGGAAAAAGGGATTGGCACTGGCCGCAGCGGCCGTGCTCGCACTCGGACTTGCATCCGGCTGCGGCAGCGAGAAGAAGGCAGACTCGGCATCGGGCAAAGCCCCGCTGAAAGTCGCTACGAATGCGACGTATGTGCCTTTTGAATTTAAATCCAAAGATGGAAAAGACTATACTGGCTATGAGATCGACGTGGTACGCGCGGTAGCGAAAGAACTAGGCCGCGATGTTGAATTCAAGAACATTGCGTTTGACGGACTCATCCCATCTCTGCAGTCGCATGAAGTCGACATGACGGCTTCCGGCATGACAGCCACGAAAGAAAGAGCCGGCAAGATCCTCTTCGCCGCCCCCTTCTATGCGACAAAGCTTGCGGTCGTGACCCCGAAAGACAGCCCGATCCACTCTGTCGAAGACATGCTGGACGGCAGCGAAGTCGCCGTACAGATGGGTACGACAGCCGCGTACTATGCCCAGGATAAAGGCATGAAGATCCGCGGCTTCGACCATGCATCGGATATCGTGATGGAACTCAAAGCAGGCGGTGCGAAGTCGGGCATCCTCGACAAACCGGCCGCAGACTACTTCGTCGCGACAGACGGCAAGGACAATTTCCGCGTGGTCGATGTGCCGGACTCCAAAGTCCAGTACTTCGCCTTTGGCTTCAATAAAGACAACAAAGAACTGCAGCAGCAGGTCAATAAAGCCATCGCCGACCTGAAACAGAAGGGTACCCTGAATGAGCTCCACGAAAAATGGTTCAAGACGCCCGTACCGGAAATGCCAGCCACCTGCGAAGAAGCGCTGGGGTTATAAGACATATAAGACAATAAAAAAGACGATGTGAAATAACGATCATCTCATTTTCGCGTTCCATCTGCCACGGGGGACTTGCAGCTCTCACAGGACTGACCGGGAACCTTATCCCAGAGGGGAAGGCTATTAAGTTAAGGGAATCGTTAGCTACGTAATGTCTTGCTTCCCCCTTCGGGGGAAG
>ULWE01013777.1_pt1 | contig 10797 bp, 6 predicted proteins | sample 1960071 | NCBI WGS metagenome assembly ULWE01 (sample SAMEA4835804, study PRJEB28245) | human gut metagenome | biome: gut microbiome; material: fecal sample | place: Denmark | collected 2008 | reverse complement strand
GGAGCCGCAAAATTGGGAATAGAAATACCCGCGAGCGTCTTGGGCCAGTCCAGGAAATAGAATAGAAGGTCTGTCCCACGATCAACATTCCAAGTCTATAAAAAGCCTATTAGGTCAGTATAAAATATTAGGATGATGAGAAAACTGATTCTTTCGCTGCTCGTCATGGTAGCCACCAGCGCAGCAGCACAATGCACGTTTCGCAACACCGCATTCCAAAGCGGCGAGTTCTTGACTTACAACCTCTATTACAACTGGAAGTTTGTCTGGGTCAAGGCCGGTACGGCCTCCTACTATACCGTGGCCACGGCCTACCAGGGGAAACCCGCCTACCGCACCAGCCTCACGACGAGGGGCAACGGCAAACTTGACGACTACTTCGTCCTGCGCGACACCCTGCTGGCTTACAACAGCAAGCAGATGGAGCCACTCTACTATCGCAAAGGGGCGCGAGAGGGCAAGCGCTATACCGTCGATGAGGTGTTCTACAGCTACGGAGGCGGCAAGACTCACGCCCGCCAGCATCGCATCGACAACGACGGCAAGCACCATTGGATCAAGAAGACCTACGACGGGTGTGTCTATGACATGCTGAGCATCTTCATGAGAGCCCGCTCCTTCTCTCCCGAAAAATGGAAGAAGGGCGAGGTGGTCAACTTCCCCATCGTGGACGGCAACGGAAAGGACCCGGCCCGCCTCGTGTATCGTGGCAAGTCGAAGGTGAGGGCCGACAATGGCGTCACCTACCGCTGTCTCGGCCTCTCCTATTATGAGTATGAGAAGGGGAAGTGGAAGGAGATAGCCCGCTTCTATGTCACCGACGACCTCAACCACGTACCGGTCCGACTCGATATGTACCTGAAGTTTGGCGCGGCCAAAGCCTTCCTCGTCTCAATGAAGGGACTTAGGAATAGCGTCACCTCACGGGTGAAATAAATCCATGGAACTATAAGAATAAGAGAGAAAATGCCTTTGCTCGAAAAACTATTTGGCTTTGACGCCCGCACGATGACCGTCCGCACAGAACTGGTGGCCGGCCTCACCACGTTTATGACGATGTGTTACATCCTCGCCGTCAATCCAGCCATCCTCAGCGCCACAGGCATGGACCGTGGCGCGCTCTTCACCGCCACCGCCCTTGCTTCGGCCATCGCCACCATCCTGCTGGCCGTCATGGCCAAGCTGCCCTTCGCCCAAGCGCCGTCAATGGGTCTGAACGCCTTCTTCGCCTTCACGCTGTGTCAGGCCATGGGCTACTCCTGGCGGCAAGCCCTCGCCATCATGCTGATAGAGGGCCTGGTCTTCATCCTCATCACCTTCCTCAACGTGCGCGAGCGCATCCTGGACGCCATCCCGACCAACCTGCGCTACGCCGTCTCAGCAGGTATCGGAATGTTCATCGCCTTCATCGGACTGAAGAACGCAGGCATCATCGTCTCCAACGAGGCCACCTTCGTAGGCCTGGGCGACTTCACCCCGACGGCCATCCTGGGATGGATAGCCATCGTGCTGAGCGCCGTACTGATGACACGTAGGGTCAAAGGATCCTTGTTCTATGGCATCATCGCTGCCACGCTGATAGGCATTCCCCTGGGTGTGACGCAGGTGGAGAGCGGCTGGATTCCCGTCAGTCTGCCCAAGAGCGTGGCACCGACATTCCTGCAGTTTGACTTCACCTCGCTACTGAACATCAAGACCGTGCTGGTGGTCATCTCTTTGCTGCTCGTCAATATCTTCGACACGGTGGGCACCCTCGTCGGCCTGTGCTACAAGACGGGCAATGTGCGCCCCGATGGTTCGATTCCTCATGTCAGCGAGGCGATGATGAGCGACGCCATCGGTACGACCTGTGGCGCCATGCTCGGCTCCAGCACTATCACGACTTATGTCGAGAGCGCAAGCGGCATTGCCGAGGGAGGACGATCCGGACTCACTTCCTTTGTCACGGGACTTCTTTTCCTTGTGGCCCTCTTCCTGGCTCCGCTCTTCCTGCTCATTCCCAGCGCGGCGACGAGTGGTGCGCTGGTCATCGTCGGCGTACTGATGCTCGACGGCATCAAGCACATCGAAATGACGGATATGTCCGAGGCCTTCCCCAGTTTCGTCACAGTCATCATGATGTTGCTCTGCTATAGCATCGCCGACGGAGTCTGCTTCGGCATCCTGACCTTCGTCCTGACCAAGCTCCTCACGGGCAAGTGGCGCGATCTCAACATCACGCTCGTGGTCCTCGCCGTGCTCTTCGTCCTCAACTTCGTCTTCGGATAATAACCCCACCCAAGGCAGGGTGTCCAGAATCAATAGAACCGATCCCAAGGAGGCTTCGCTTGAAGTCGCCTCCCAGACCAAGCGAAAGGTTCGCAAAAGGCTTCAAACGATTCTGAACACCCTGCCTTCTTTGAAAAACACCATAAAAAACCACGATAATCTATTATTTATTTGGAACTCTCACTAAAAAACGCTAACTTTGCGACAATTACGCGAAATAAAACAATTAAAGACCCACAATATGACGAAAAAGACTTTACTTGCCTTGTCTGCCTTCCTACTGATGGGAGCAGCCCCTGCTGCGGCACAGACCACCCCCTATGGTGGCTATACCGGCACAGAACCTCTCACAAGCTACGGCACCCGAATGATGGAAAGCTATGACGTTGCCGTCAGGCTGACCGTGGACGAAAACGACCAAGGACTCGTCGGAAGCCAGATTACGGGTGTACGCATTCCCTTCCCCGATGACATTGACCACCTCATCGAAGCTCAGGCGTGGATCAGCAAGAACCTGGAGCTGACGGACTATAGTTTCACTCCTGACGTCGAGGTGAAGTCGTTCACACCCGGACCGGGTTTCATCGACGTGACGTTCGACTCCCCCTACACCATCACCAGCGAGGACGTCTATGTAGGCTATTCCTTCGAGATGGACGAGAAGGTGTCGAAGCCCATCACAACCATCAGCGGAACCAACCCCGACTACTTCTACCTCCACACTACCCGGTCCTACTACGAGGGATTCAGTTCCGTCTCCGCCGACCGCAACATGATGCTGGCGATGCAGGTGCTCATCGATGGACTGCCGGCACGATCAGTCTCGCCCACGCTGAACGATCAATACTTCAAGGTAGGAGAAGGCAGCAACACGCTGACTTTCAACATCCGCAACCAGGGAAGCCAGCCCGTCAGTTCCATTGACGTGGCCTACAACGCTCCTGGCGAGTCGGATAGCCCCGTGGAGAAACATATCACGCTGGACAAGGCCCTACCGGCACACTACAATGCCTCGGCCACCGTCACGCTGACCGCCGACGCGCTGCCCCATGCTGGCGACTTCCCCTTCACCATCCAGGTGACAAAAGTCGATAGCGAGGCCAACCAGAACGCGCTCCCCAGCGCCTCGACCACCATCCACAGTCTGAGTTTCGTACCCACCAAGCGCGCATTGCTGGAGGAATACACCGGCACATGGTGTGGCTGGTGCCCGAAGGGATTTGTGGGACTGGAGAATATGGACGCGCTCCTGGGCGACGACTTCGTGGGCGTGAGCTACCACAACCGCGACCCGATGGAGTTTGCCGGCGGCGACGAGGGGCCGGAGTTCCCCAATGGCACGGCCTCTTTCCCCAGCGCATACATAGACCGCGTACACCCCACCGATCCCTATAGCGGTGATGAGCCCAGCACCCACTTCCTGCTGAACGAGACCTATGCCAAGGCGTGCGCCCAACTGGCGCCTGCCGACATCAACCTAGCAGCCAACTATGCGGAGGACAACGCCTCGGAGGTGGAATGCAAGGCCACAGTACGCTTCCCGCTGCCCGTGCAGGCCAACCCCTATCAGCTGGGCTTCATCCTCACAGCCGACGGACTGAGCGGCGAGGAGGACAGTTGGACGCAGAGGAACTACTATCCCAACAACACGGAATACACCGACACCGACATGGAACTGTTCACGCAGGGCGACGGCTACGTCTATGACCTCACCTACAACATGGTGGCCATAGGATTCAGCGGACCCAGTTTCATCGAAGGCAGCCTGCCGGAACAGATCGAGGCCGACAAGAACTATGAATACACCTTCCGCTTCGACCTGTCGAAGGACTCGCAGACGTGCAAGGCGAAGAGCATCCTCGCAGGCCAGCAAAACTACAAGTTGCGCGCCGTGGCCCTGCTTATCGACAGCACGACGGGAGAGGTCGTCAACGCCCGTAAGGCAAAGGTAGGTGGCGAGACAGATGGCGTTTCGGCCCTCACAGTCAACAAGGACGCTACTCCCGTAGCCTACTACACGCCCGACGGACGACAACTGCAGTCGCCCACCAAAGGCATCAACATCGTACGCCTCGCCGACGGACGCACCGTGAAGATGATAGTCCGGAAATAGGTCCGGCAGGTGCACGCAAGCGAAGCACGACAGAAAACACCTTCGGGATGGACGAAGTTTAGCGTCCATCCCGAAGGCATCCCGAGACCATCCCGAAGGCCCTCCATGCCCTTTTCGTGTGAACTGCCCAAGAGTTCAGAAAGGAAAACTTGCAAAAAGCATAGGGTAGGGAGGGGTGAAAAGTTAAAAATCAAGGGCTTCATGCGAGTTAAGAAACAAAAACTTGCAAGAGAGGTAAAATTTCCGTAACTTTGCGGCCTACAAGAATTGAAAGAACATCGGTCCGCCCATCCAGCGCGTTTTTATGGAAAAAGAACCTGATGGAATTGGCCACAAACTTAAAAAAATACATGATGCGCAAGAAAACGCTCCTTTCCAGCCTATTCGCCACCCTGTTAGCCGTATTGATGCTGACAGGTTGTTCCGAAACACAAAACATCTCCTACTTCCAGGACTACGGTCCGGGATTTTCCGAGACCGTTTCTCAGTCTAAGCCCATCACTTTCCAGCCTGGCGACAAACTCTCCATCATCGTGACAAGCCGCAACCCGCAGCTTTCCTCACTCTTCACGCTCTCGCAGGGCGTGATGCTCTCCAGCGGAACAACTTCCAACTCGCGCACGGCGAGCAGCAACCAATACACCGTGCTCTACACCATCGACAGCAAGGGCGACATCGACTTCCCCGTGCTGGGCAAGATCCATGTGGGTGGCCTGTCGCGCGAACAAGTCGCCTCGACCATCAAAGAGCAGTTGTTCAAGGAAGACCTGGTCAAGGACGCCGTCGTGTCGGTGGAGTTTGGTGGCATTCACTTCTCCGTGCGGGGCGAAGTGAACAAGCCGGGACAGTATAACTTCGAAAACGACCGCGAGACCATCCTCGACGCCATCAGCCGCGCGGGCGACCTGACCATCTACGGCCAGCGCGACCACGTGACGGTGATTCGTACCGAGGGCGGCGAGCGCAAGGTCTATAATATCAACATGCTCTCGGGTCAGGACATCACAAGCTCGCCGGCCTACTACCTGAAGCAGGGCGACATCATCTACGTGGACCCCAACCCGACGCGCGCTCGCCAGAGCACGGTCAACGGCAACACCTTCCGCTCGTCTGCCTTCTGGGTCTCCATGGCCTCCCTGGCTATGAGTGTGACGATGCTTATCAAGAATTGGTAAACTTACTCTCAAAAAGGAAATGGCAACAAACAATAGCTTAGAAAGCGAAAAGAACTACTCAGCAACAGCCGAGAACAACGAGCTCGAGAATGGCGGATTCAACCTGCGCATGCTCCTGGACATCGTGCTTGGCAACTGGTTTTGGATACTCCTGTCCGTCATACTCTTTGGCGCAGCAGGATGGTACTATCTGAAGATCACGCCCAACACCTACCAACGCACGGCGCTCGTCGTCATCAAGGAGGACAGCCCGCAGCGTGGCAAGGACCTCAACGCGATGTTCGCCAACTTGGGTCAGAACCCCGACCAGAGCAACGTCAACAACGAGATGGCTGCCATCCAGGCTCCCTCCAACGTGCTGGAGACCGTGAAGCGCCTGAACCTCGACATGAACTATACGATGGAGGGCCGCTGGCACAAGAACATCCTCTACGGACGCTCGCTCCCGGCCAACGTCCGCATGATGGGACTGGGCGACCATGAGTCGGCAGCCATGCAGATGGAGCTGCAGCCCAACGGCGTGGTGAAACTGTCCAACTTTATGCGCAACGGCAAGCCGGTCGGCAGTCCAGAGGTGACCGTGACGGGCCGCACAAGCACCATCATCGGTACGCCGGTAGGCAATGTGCTGGTCACACCGACACAGTACTACGGCTCATTTGTCACCCATACGAAAGATCCAATCCTCGTAACACGCACAGACCTCTACACCAAGACGGAGGGCGTGCAAAGAAACTTGTCGGTGGAACTGACGGACAAGATGTCCACCCTGGTCCGCATTTCCTATAAGGACAAAGAGCCCTACCGCGCCGACGACATCATCAACACCCTCATTACGGTCTATAAGGAGAGCTGGGTGAGAGACAAGAACATGTTGACGATCGCCACGACGAAGTTTATCAACGAGCGCCTGGCTATCATCGAGCGCGAGCTGAGCGGTATCGATAGCGACATCTCCAGCTATAAGAGCAGCAACCTGCTGCCGTCCGTACAGGCTGCCTCGCAGATGTCCATGCAGCAGTCGCAGGAGAGCCAAAAGCAAGTGCTGGCCCTCAACACGCAGCGCTCCATGGCACAATACGTAAAGGGCATGCTGACGCGCGGTGCCAAGTCGCGCAAGCTCCTGCCTACCAATGCCGGACTGGAATCGACGGGCATTGAGCAGCAGATCGCAGAATACAACACGCTTCTGCTCCAGCGCAACTCGCTCATCGCCAACTCCTCGGAGCGCAACCCCATCGTGAGCGACTACGACGAGCAACTGGCCCAGATCCGCAAGGTCATCCTGGAGGGCATCGACAACCTCTGCAGCACCATCGACCTGCAGTTGAGCCACGCGCAGCAGAACGAGAACCAGGCCACAGCGAAGATTGCCTCCAGCCCGAAGCAGGAGAAGTACCTCACGAGCGTGGGCCGTCAGCAGCAGGTCAAGGAGCAACTCTACCTCTTCCTGCTCCAGAAGCGCGAGGAGAACGAGATGAATCAGGCTTTCACCGCCTACAACATCCGCATCATCACCGCCCCGTTTGGCAACGCCTATCCCATCTCGCCCAACCACCGCAACATCCTGCTCATCGCCCTGGCCCTGGGTCTGATGTTGCCTATCGGACCGTTCTACCTCCGCGAGAGCATGAACACCACCGTACGCGGCCGCAAGGATATCGAGGGTCTCACCATACCGTTTATCGGAGAGATACCTTATACAGGCAAGCGCAAGTGGTGGCAGCGTCGCAACAAGCGTCGTGACAAGCTGCAGATCGTCGTACAGGAGGGCAAGCGCAACGTGATGAACGAGGCCTTCCGCGTGCTCCGTACGAAGCTCGAGTTCCTCATTTCTGAGGATAGAAAGGACAACGTGATGATCATGACCTCCTTCAACTCGGGTAGTGGTAAGACCTATCTCTCGGCCAATATCGCCATGTCGCTGGCCATCAAGCAGAAGAAGGTGCTCATCATCGACTGCGATATCCGTAAGGCCTCGGCCCTGATCGGATCGCCGCAGGTCGGTCTGACCCATTACCTCACGGGTAAGGAGACGGACCTTCACGAGCTCATCCATACCTACAAGGGCAATGAGAACCTGAGCATCCTGCCAGTCGGCATCGTGCCGCCGAACCCCACCGAGCTGCTGGGCAACGGCCGCTTGAAGGACTTGCTGGAAGAGGTTCGCAGCCAGTACGACTACGTCCTGCTCGACTGTCCACCTATCGAGGTCGTCGCCGATACGGAGATCATCTCGAGCTACGTGGACAGAACGATCTTCGTCGTGCGCGCCGGACTGCTCGACCGTTCCTTGCTCAAGGAGCTCCAGCGCCTTTACAACGCAGGCAAGTATCGCAACATGGCCCTCATCCTCAACGGCACGGAGACCCACGTGGGCTACCACCGCTACAGATATGGTTATGGCTACGGTTATGGCTATGGCTACGGTTATGGCTACGGCGAAACCGACGACGACAAGAAGAAGCACAAGAGCAAGAAAAAGTAGTAAGCTACGAGCAGAAGTAAGTAGCTAAATCTATAGACTACAGAGCGGGCGGGGAGAGCATCCTCGCCCGCTTTCTTGATAGATGTTACCATCTGAGAGCGCACACAAGGCTCTAAATTTCAGAACCATCCTTAATTTAATAGAAAACATTTGGTGGGTTCATTTGTTTTGGCTACTTTTGCAGAGCAAATAAAAAATCAATAAATAATTAAAAACAAAAATCAAAATGGCTAACGAGAACGAGAAGAAGTTTCGTGTAGAGAGCGACCTCTTGGGCGAGCTCCAGGTACCCGCCGAGGCTTACTATGGTGTGCAGACTCAGCGCGCCATCAACAATTACAAGATTTCGGGCAAGCACATGTGCGACTATCCCGAGTATGTCAAGGCCATTGCATACGTGAAGCTCGCTGCTGCCGAGGCCAACCACGAGCTGGGTCAGCTTCCTGACGACGTGGCCGACCCCATTTGCCGCGCCTGCCGCGAGATCATCGACGGCAAGTTTCATGAGAACTTCGTCACCGACATGGTGCAGGGTGGTGCCGGCACGTCGGTCAACATGAACGCCAACGAGGTGATTGCCAACCGTGCCCTCGAGCTGATGGGCTACGAGAAGGGCGACTACCAGCACTGCTGGCCCAACGACCACTGCAACTGCGGTCAGTCCACCAACGACGTCTATCCCACCACCATCCGCCTCACCTTCATCGAGATGAACAAGCAGCTCGTAGCCGCTCTGGAGCGTCTCGTGGCCTCTTTCCGCAAGAAGGGCGAGGAATTCAAGAACAACATCAAGATGGGCCGCACACAGCTGCAGGACGCCGTCCCCATGACGAGCGGACAGGAGTTTACGGCCTTCGCCAATACCCTTGAGGAGGAGATCGGCAACCTCAACCGCAATGTGGAGCTGATGCTCGAGATCAACATGGGCGCCACGGCCATCGGTACGGGCCTCAACGCCGTCCCGGGCTACGCTGAGCTCTGCACGAAGAAACTGGCCGAGCTGACGGGCGAGAACTTCACCCTCGGCAAGGACCTCGTCGAGGCTACTCCCGACACGGGCGACTACGTGAGCTATAGCGGCGCGCTGAAGCGCCTGGCCGTGAAGCTGTCCAAGATCTGCAACGACCTCCGCCTCATGGCCTCTGGTCCCCGTTGCGGTCTCCACGAGATCAACCTCCCGCCGATGGCTCCGGGCTCCAGCATCATGCCGGGCAAGGTAAACCCTGTCATCCCCGAGGTGACCAACCAGACTTGCTTCAAGGTGATTGGCAACGACACCACCGTGATGATTGCCGCCGAGGCAGGACAGCTCCAGCTCAACGTCATGGAGCCGGTCATCACCCAGTGCATCATCGAGAGCCAGACCTGGCTGGGCCGCGCCATGGACACGCTGCGTGAGCGTTGCGTCGATGGTATCACGGTCAATGCCGAGCACAATGCCGAGACCGTGCGCAACAGCATCGGTATCGTCACCGCTCTCAACCCGTACATCGGCTACAAGAACAGCACGAAGATCGCAAAGGAGGCGCTGGAGACGGGCGCTTCTGTCTATGATCTCGTGCTCAGAGACAAGATCCTGACCAAGGAGAAGCTCGACGCCATCCTCGATCCGAAGCACATGCTCGACCCCGAGGACGTGATCAAGTAAGGGTCAGCACATCACGCAACCATAGACTTTATCTCGCATAAAGTATAGTTAGACTAAATTTAAGGCCTTCTCTGCCGCGCTGGCAGGGAAGGCCTTGCTCGTCAAGCAATGTGGTTTTCGTTGCTTAGAAGGGCCGCTACGGGCCTCATACGGCGCGGAAGGCGTTGTAGTCCTATCTGCGGAAGCAATAATAAGGCTAAGCAGGGCAAACTACAGCCGCCCAAGACGAAGGCAGCGCCAGAGGTAAAAAGGCGTCAGCGACGCTTGGCCCGCAGAGGACGCTCCTCGTGGCTCTCGACGTTCTTCTTTTTCTTGGAAAGCACCAGCAGGATGACGGCCGAGAGGATGAGCACAATGCCGACGAAGAGGCGAAGGGAGAAGGACTCGCCGAAGATGAGCACGCCGATGAAGACGGCCGTAACAGGCTCCACAGCACCCATGATGGCGGAGGGCGTACTGCCGACTTTTTCGATGGCGATGTTCATGAAGTAGAGGCTGAGCACCGTGGGCAGCAAGGCCAACTGGGCAGCACAGGCCCATTGCTTCGGAGTGGAGAGCACCTGGATCTGCTCGCCCATGATAACGGACAGAACGAGCAGGGAGATCAAGCCAAACAAGACCACCCAGAACGTAAACTGGATGGCGGAGAGCCCTGTGTGGGTCTGGTTGACGCCGATGATGTAGAAGGCGTAGAAGAGCGACGAGAGCAGGACCAGCGCCACGCCCACCGTGGAGAGCGTGGCATTGTCGCCACCACGATAGAGCAGTCCTATGCCCGTGACGGCCAGGAGGATGGAGAAGGTGGTGGACCAGGTGATGCGCTCATGGAAGAACGCCGTCATCAGCACGGCCGTGATGATGGGATAGCTGAAGAGGATCGTACTGGCGATTCCCGCATCCATGTACTTGAAACTGAGGTAGAGCGTGGCCGAGGACATGGCCATGAATGTGCCCAGGACGGCCATGCGGATGGCGGGCCCGAGGCGCAGATGAAAACCCTCCCGCTTCGCCACCATCCATGCAAGGAACAGCAGCGAGGCAATGGCGTAGCGCCAGACGAGGACCGACGTAGGGTTAATCTCGTCCTGGTAGAGGAATAGCGTTC
>ULWE01029460.1_pt1 | contig 10812 bp, 8 predicted proteins | sample 1960071 | NCBI WGS metagenome assembly ULWE01 (sample SAMEA4835804, study PRJEB28245) | human gut metagenome | biome: gut microbiome; material: fecal sample | place: Denmark | collected 2008 | reverse complement strand
AGAATGAAGGCAAACTTCATCGCTATCTCAGAATGAGTTTGCGCAACTTACGCTTCGTGAAGCATTATCCTACTGAGGCATTGAGCGAACCATTGTTCAGAACTAGGTTTGCTTTATGGAAGAAGATACATGGAATAAAATAACAGATTTACGGGCGAACGGCTCCCTCTCCCATTTTTAAGCTACTTTTCGGTGATGGAGCTTAGTAGCCCTTTTTTCTTCTTTAAACATAACATTGTTATGATACTTTGTGTGGTGGAATGTAGCGGAACCTTATCTCTCATTGCGTTTTTCGCCCTGTATCTGGGAGAGAGTATCATGTTTCCGACGATATTCTCGCTGGCATTGAGGGATGCGGGTACAAAGACCAAATTGGCCTCTTCGTTGCTTATCATGACGATAGTGGGTGGAGCGGTTGCTCCAGTAATCATGGGGTATATAGCAGATACTACGGGGAGTATGGCGATTACCTTTCTCATACCGTTGGTTTGTTATGGGGTGATTGGAGGGTATGCACTTTTGAAACCCTCTGCCTCCCTTTAGATAAGATTAGCTGCACTCGGCAATTTGAAAGCAAACTTTCATTGCGCTCATTTGCAAAATCTTTAGCCAAAAGGATTTTTTTCGAAAACCTACCCGGCCTTCCTTACCCTTAAGGAAGGCTCCACCTCTCATCTCGGTCTTCTCCCCTCAGGGAAGAAGAGGAAAACCGCCCTACTCGGTGCTCGGAACCGCTACGCTCTAAGGTTGGCGGACCATCAAAGGTCTTCGCCATGTTGTGCGGGCTGGGACCGCCTGGGGATAGAATACCAGTTGGTTAACATTTAGCAAAACACAGCATATAGCAAAAACAAAATGAGAACATAATGGTTTATATACCTCCATATATTGTTAAAAAATTAGATGCTGTGAGCGTCTATAAAGTTGCAGAGAAATTGGGTTTGACAGTTTCTCGAAACAAAGCACTGTGTTTTATGCATCAAGACCATAATCCAAGCCTTCACTTCAAAAAAAGCAATAATTCTTGGAAATGTTATGTTTGTGGTATAGGTGGTCATAGTATAGAGCTTGTCAAGAGATACAACAATTATACTTTTCAAGAAGCATGTGTTTGGCTATCTCGGGCATTCAATATATCAATACCAGAAAGCAAAGGGGTAAAATTAAAAAAGGCCCCTATAAGAAAGGTCGCATCTACCCCAAAAGAAACTACCTATCAACAAGTAGATGAAGAAGTCTTGAATTGGATAATAAACAAATCTCGATTATCAGAGCAAGCAAGACAATTTCTATTTGTTGATAGAGAATATTCAGAAGAAGTAGTTTCTTCTTTAAAGGTAGGAAGCATATCTGATGCAGAAAAGTTCGTTACAGTATTAACTGAGACATTTTCCAAAGAGAGGTGTTTAAAAGCAGGTGTTTTAATGGAATACCGAAATAGTTTGCACCCTGTGTTTAGAGTGCCTTGCCTATTATTTCCTTATTATGATATGGAAGGACGTATTAAAAATATTCAAAGTCGCTATCTCGGAAAGTTGGAGAAAGGAGACAAAAGACGATTCAATAACTGCAAAGGTATCAGTCCTTTTATGTTCAATATGCCTATTTTGAAGTCATCTGAAAGGTTTGATAAAGTATATATTGCTGAAGGGGTAACTGATTGTATAGCTTTTCTTTCGGAAGGTAAGAAAGCTATCGCTTTGCCTGGCGCTGGTTCTTTTCGTCCGGAATATGCTGATTTTTTGAGGGATAAGACCCTGTTTATGTATATTGACAATGATGAGGCAGGAAATACTTTGTTTGAGAAAATAAACAAGGCGTTAAAGAAAATAGGTAATTGCATTCATAATATTAGGAAAGATAATAAATATAAGGATTATTCGGAATATTATTTGAGTAAACGTCATGAGAACGATTCAAAAGAATATATTTGAGACCATCTGTAGTAGGGAGAATCTTATATTGGCATGGCGAAGAGTTGAGAACTCTTATCATCATGGTGATGTCTGGTTTGACGAGTTGGAACTATCTGCTTATAAGTTCAATCTTCTGAACAATATAGAAAAATTGTCAGAGAAGATGAAGACGGGAACTTATCAAATGAGACCGATAAAACCAGCACCTTACCCCAAAGGCAAGAAAGTTGTCAAGGATGATGGAGAAAATGAGCATGAAGAACTTCGTGTCAGACAATCATTCTGTATTCATGTAGAAGACCAGATAGTATGGATGGCTGTATATGGCGTATTAGGACCTTACTTTGAGGAGAATATGCCTGCCTGGAGCTATGGAAATCGCCTGTTCTTGAATACATGGAAAGATGAAAATGGTCATTGGATTAATGGTGTTTATAGAACAACATCCAAGTTGTTTTATCGAAAATGGCAACAGGGATGGCCTTTGTATAGACATATGTTAGCTGCATGTATCAAGAGAAAGGCTTTTTCAGGAGAGATAGATGAGAAGAATTGTGATGATTCAGAATTGGAAGCCATTGCAGAAAATGAAGCACAAGTGAATAAGACTTTTAGGTTGCCTTATTTGGAAAAAGATTATTTTCCAAAAGATAGTTATCATCCAAAGTTGTTTTATATGTCTATCGACTTAGAAAAATTTTACCCATCGGTAAAGATGGATAGAATCAAAACTATACTTTTAAACTCTTTTCCTATAGATGATTCAAACTTCGCCGCACTGATAGAAACTATTACAAAGTTTGAAGTAGCTTATGATGGATTTGATGGACAACCTTTTTCTGATGATGAACTGGCAGAAATGGATTTACATAAAGATGTTATATTTGATGGGTTACCAACAGGTTTATTGGTTGCCGGTGCCTTAGCAAATTTGTACCTATTGGAAATAGACCTGAAGGTGGAAGAAAGGTTAAGAAAGGACAATAAGCACCACATCTTGCATTTCAGATATGTAGATGACCATTTGTTTTTATCAGAAAATGCAGAGAAATTGATTGAGTGGAAAGGCTGGTACATTCAAGAGCTTAATAAAATCGGGCTTAATGTAAATGCCGCAAAGACCGATACAGAACCCATAGAACTTGACTCGCACTATCCGACACCACTTCTGACGCAAACACTACACAAAATCTCAGAAATAGCAAAGATGCCATTGGACTTATTGAGTTCCAATGAATTTAGTATGGTGTTCAGAGACTTGCAGATGTTGCTTGTTACGGATTTTCCAGAACAAGAAATCAAAAAGGGAACAAGAACCTCGTTTGCTTGTACCATGTTGTCGCGCCTAACCTCTGATATCAAAGTAGATTATGATAAGATTCATCAATTACGGCAAAAATGGTTGAAGTTTGTTTCTGGACTTAAATTAAAAGATGAAGTAACTGAAAAAATGTTGCGCTTTTTGATTTTTACTAAAGGTGACGATTATCCTGAGACTTTAGACCAGCCTATTCTTGATGTGATTACAAATGAAGGCAAAAAAATCTATGAATCAATAAGAAGTGCTATTGGAGATTCAAGAAAGGAAATTCAGAAAATAGAAGAGAAAATATTTCATTTGTTGGTCTACTCTGTCAAGGAAATTCCAGACAAGCCAAAGATGTGGCTGAGGATTTTGGACTTCTGCATCTATCATTTGCCAGATAAGATACAGCAATTATATCTGATTTTGAATAGAATTTATAAGGATGGCAGTATTCATTCTTTAGGATATGAGTATATAGTCTCGATTATGGATATTCATTTGGCTTTGCAAGTGCTAAAGGCAATTTCTCGACTTTCTGCAAATAAGTATAAAGACCCATGGAAGAAAATAACGGATGAAAAGTTTCTTGAACAAATTGCAGAACTTAAGGATAAATACAATGGTATACACCATTATTTATATAATGATGCCAAATTCTTGGAAGAAAGAGTAAGAAGGACATTAAAGAAATATATTGAGAAAGAAGAGGTTAATGATTACTTGACAGATTGCAATTACCACGGAATAGAATTGGATTCTTCATTTTGGCTGTTATGGCATATAGAACGTTTCAATAAAAGTAAACCAACGCCAAACTTGCTTATGCCAAATTTCTTAAAGAAAGATTTGGATAAGGCTAATGTTGTTTCTCCATATTTTACTCAACTCCTTTTTAGTAGCATTTCTTATGTTCCTTTATCAAACTTTGGTAAACAAGATTTTTCAAAGTTGAAACTCGATAGATTGCAAAAGGAAAATTTACTTCTAAGTGTTTGGGGGCAGAAAGGAGAAACTAAGGTTGTCAAAGGTTTTAAACTTCCAGAAAAGAAAATGTCGAGTCCTAATAACAAATTGTCCTTGCTACAATGGATTAGGGAAGTAAAAGAGATGGAAGGTAAAAAGAATGATGCATTAGGTAATGCTTTGTATTCAGAATATTGCGCCACTCTCATAATGAAGTCTGTCGTGAAGTATTTTTATGATAATATAGAATATCTAGAAGAAATCCATCTCCATCCTGCTTCGATATTGATAAGAAGAGAGGAGTGTTTGAAGCTAACAGATTGGGATAGTTGGCTTTCGAACCAAAAAGAAATTGGAATATCAGTAAAAGATTCCTTTCTGAATACAATGTATAGATATCCGTCATTCTCGTCTAATGATTACTCTCCAATGATAGGAACAATATATGGCTTGGGTATCATTTTTCTACAATTATTGACGAAGGAATACTCTCTACCTTGGGTTTTCAATAGACCAGAATATGGCTACGAGTGGCAATCGGTGCTTTATCGTTTGTTGGAAAAAGGAAAGGTATCTTCTCACAACTACGATATTATTTCAGCTTGCTTGTCTTTGGAAAATAGAGAAACTATTAAGCTTAAAGGCATCTTGAATGGAGTTACTTGTGCTCAACAAGTCAATGATGCAAAAATTGAAACGCTTGAAGAACTTCTCAAAGAAATTGAAGCCTCGTTAGCTGAACTCAGAGAAAATCAAATATCCGTAGCGCACCATGAAACACGTCAACTTGTAATGATTAAAATCTAATGGAGAAGTTATTGAACATTGGTATTATACAAGCAATCGTGGATTCCAATTTGGCTTGGTCAGATACTCCACAAATGGATGTATATGAAGCAAATGCTATTTGGAGACAAATACAGGCGGCTTTTGCTTCGTTCCAAGAGATGTCTGACACAAAGAAACCTGATATTGTTGTCATACCAGAGTTGGCTGTAGCAACTTATTTTGAGTCTCGCATAAAAAGTTATGTTCAAAAGACAGGAGCCATTGTGGTTGCAGGATTGGATTTCAAACAATACGATAATAACAGAGTTAGCAACAGAGCTATTTTTTATGTACCCCGAGATTGGCCACATGGGAAGCAAGTTGGAAAAGTCAAAGCGACATCCTTCTATTTCGGAAAGCATTTTGCCTCACGAGAGGAACTGAAAATCATCAATCAAGATTGGAACATGTCTTTTGTGCCATGCAACGAGTTCTATATCGTTGATTTGGCGAAATATGGGAAACTTGGAGTGTCTATCTGTGCAGACTTTTATGATATTGAGCGCTACGCAATTTACAAAGGTCGTATTCAGCATCTTCTGATTATAGCTAACAATAAGGACATTAAATCATTTTACTTCTTGGCAGAGGCCATATCGCGATTGGTGTATTGTAATGTCGTTATATGTAATTCTGGACATTACGGAGGCTCCGTTTGTTTTACTCCTGCGAAACATGAATATCAACGTTACAGCTATAAGCACGAGGGACATGACCTATTTACCACACAAATAGTCTCTATACCTGTTGATGTCTTATGGAAGGCACAATCAGAAGACAGGGATGCCTTGAATGGATTCAAGAATCCACCACCAGGATATGAATACCATTACGAAAAATATATTGAACAAGCTAAAGAAGAAAAGAAATGAGCTATAGATGGCAAGAAACGATAAAAATCCTTATTCCAGGATTTTACATTCTTTGTAGTATCGGTATGGGATATTTTTGCACACATTATCAGATAGATAAAGATATGTGTGAGAGTATAAGTAAAATCTCCGCCATATTGATTATGCTCATATTGTTGGGAGCTTTCATTGTAGGCTATATCAATGAGATAATCAGTGGAGGCATAGAATATATTCTTTATTGTTGTGGATTGCCACGTCCTTCACGGTTAGTATTAAACAAATCGTTCAAAAGGTTTTCCATAGAGAAAATCAGTGACTTACGGCATAAACTCCAACTACCAGAGACAGGTTTCATTGATAACGCCAAGGCAGCAAAAGGTCTGGCACAGGCAAAACAAGCAACAGAAATAGATAAGTATCAAGAGTTTTACTATCAAGCAGTTTTGGCAAGGAATCTATTCTTTGGACATATGTTCTCTTCTGTTCTCTTGACAATTATAATAGGCTGGTCTTGGACTTTGTACCTTTCAACACTCATCATCGCAGCATTACTTTGTTGGCAATGGTGGAAAATGAATTTGGTCTATGTGAAAAAGATATTTATAGAATATTTGAAGTAGAATAAGTATGATACAATCCTACACAAAATACAAACAATTCAAGTCCTTGGTGGATGCCAAGGAGAATGGGAAAGCAGTGCGAAACGGCTTGGACTTTCTGCGCTTCGTGGCAGAGGAATACAGCCGCTTGGAAGTGTATAACAACCAAGAATGTGATGGTGACGATTTCTTCACTTATCAAGTGGAGAAAGAACTGGCACAGGTGCTGAGAGATGAAGCCACACCGATAGAATCTGTTGCTAAGGCACAGAAAGAGATGGCTGAGATTGAGAAGATGGAGGCATACGATGATTATTGCCTGTGCTTCTTTGACCATGTCCGTGAGGCTATTAACTTTCGATTGGCAGATGCGGATACATACCTTGCAGGCCTTGACAAGCAGATAAAGCATCATACCCACGAATACAAAAGATTGGTGAATGACGAAAACTTTGACCAGTTGAGTTCGCTATTCCGATTTGAGGAGTTGGGTAAGTTGCTCATCAAGAAGATTGAGTATCTGCGGACTCATGGTAGAGAGTCTGAAACGGATGCAATCATGGAAGAATACAAGTATGTACCTGATGTCTGCTCCTTCAAAATCAATGAACTTCTTGAAAAGGGATTGAAGAATGATGCCTTGAAAGAGATAGACAAAGCGATTGCTGTGTATGGAGATGATGGGTACAATACCACAGAGTCTTGGCATTTGCAAAAGATTAATATTTTGGAAAAGCGTAATGACAAGGTTGGTATTATTGAGGAATACCGCAGATTGTTCCGTCAGTTCTTGGTGGACAAGCGACCTTACTTCGAGAAGTTGAAAGAGTTGGTAGCCAAGGAGGATTGGGATGAGTTTGTTGTGAAACTCTTCGGGGATATTCCACATATCACGGATGATGATTGCATCGAAGTGTGCGACATGATTGTGGAGGAAAAGAAGTATCAGTGCCTCTTGAAGATTCTGATGGACAACAGAATGTCATTCAGCCGAGTAGCACTCTTCAAAAAGTATGCGCATTATATGAGCGAGGAAGATCAAACTATTTATACCAAGCATGTTATTGACGATTTGCGTAAGCGTTTGAGTTATGCAAAATCGAAGAGCTATGGCTATATCGTGGATGATATCAAGGGTATGTACACTTGTTGTGAAGCTTCCAAGAAACTCATCTTGGATTTTGTGGAGGAGGTAGAATACAATTACGGCAATCGTCCTGCTTTGATGCGATTGCTGAGAAACTGATTATTTTGATTTAGAACATATACTATGGTTATACTGAAGAATTTACCATTTAGAGATAAGCTCAACTTGGCAATGATGATTGAATATGACACGAAGAAAGTGATTCAAGAACATGCAAGGTTGATAAATGTAAGTTTGCCATCATCCTATCGTAAAGGAGAAATGGCGGAAGGACTTGCTACATTGTTTCAGCATGATCCTTTCTATACGGTCAACCAATTGCCGATGGATGAGCAGAAATTAATTGCTCAACTCATCAATCTGAAATTTGACGAGTGTGTTGAAGTGCCAAGAAATAACGAGAAGCATCTTATGATGCAAAAAGTGCATTTGGTGGTGACATACGAGGATGGCAATACTTGGAAGTTATTTATGCCTGATTGCATAAGGACAATACTAAGAGATACTACGGAAAGTCAGATTGGTGATATTCCCGGCATGATGAAATATCGCAAAGTATTGGAGAGTTTGACGGAATGTAACATCAAGTTGCAAGAAGTGATGGACAAAGAGGCTGGCAAGATTCCTATGTCACAAGCCTCGAAAATGATTCTGAACCAACTGGAGAAGCAATATATAGAGAAGCGTGAGGAACTTCGCAAAATTCAAGCGAAATATTCATGGGCTTCTGATAAGGAAAATCCTGTACAGCAGAGCATCGCTGATGCCTTGATGTATATCGGATTTATGAAATTGGTATAAAATCATTATTGGTTCTTTGAAATTGTTAATGAAAGAAATCAAGTTATTTGATTACCAAGAGGATATGAAGGAACGGATTGAGAAGGCGTTGCGCCTTCATCGGTCCGTAATGGCACAAATGCCTACTGGTACAGGTAAAACCTATCTGTTAACAGCAGTCATAGACTCTTTCGTGAGCAACAATCCAATGGAGAAAGTATGGATTGTAGCCCATAGAAGAGAGCTTGTTTCGCAGATTGACGAAACTGTAAGAAAGTTCCATTCCTTTTCCGCATCAAACACCTCTTCCCTATTGTCATCCGTCAAGGCGATGTCCATTCAGTGGCTGATGAGACACTATGACGAGATAGAGGAAGAACCAGGAATGATAGTGATTGACGAGGCACACCATGCCCTTGCCAAGACCTATAAGGAGATGTGGGAGAGATTCCCGAATGCTAAGTTCTTGGGACTGACGGCTACACCTTGCCGATTGAACGGTAAGGGTTTTACTGATCTGTTTGACGTATTGGTGCAGTCGTGGAGTGTTCCTGAGTTTATCAGCAAGGGAAGATTGGCAACATACGATTTTGTGAGTATCAAATCGGATGGTATGACGCAACGGCTCATCGACTCCTTGCAGAAGCGAGGGGCAGATGGTGACTACCAAAACAAGGAAATGGATATGTTGCTGAATAAAAAGCCGAGTATCGAAAGGCTCTATCGGAGTTTGGAAGAATTTGGTAAAGACAGAAAGGGCATCGTCTATGCTATCAATATTTCTCATGCTCAGAAAATCACAAAACTGTATCAAGAAAATGGCGTGAAAGCCATAGCCATTGACTCGAAGACTCCTGCTACGGAAAGACAACAAGATATTGAAGCCTTCAAGAAAGGTGACATCCAAGTATTGGTGAATGTGGATATATTCTCGGAGGGATTTGACTGTCCGGATGTAGAGTTTGTACAGTTGGCTCGACCAACGCTGTCGCTTGCCAAGTATCTGCAGATGGTGGGACGAGGATTGCGAGTAGCTAAAGGAAAGAAGAACTGCGTGATTATTGATAACGTGGGACTGTATCGGGTGTTCGGATTGCCTTCGCAAGTATGGAACTGGAATGCTATGTTCGAAGGAAAGCTGAAAGTTGGCAAGAAAAAGGAGACAGCCAAGGAAAAAGAGTTTTTCCTGATGAGCGAGAAGCAAGATGGTATTCAGATTCATCCAGACTCGGAAATGATGATGGTGATAAGCCATGAAGAATTGCTCCAAACACTACAGTATCGTGAGTTCGTGGATAGCAAAGGGGAGTTTGCCATCATCAAGCTGCCTGATGGAAAGATGACGGTAGTGAACCGACAAGGAGAACAAGTTCTGGAGCCAGGCGATTACTATGACATGAAACTGTTGGATGGCAACATCCTGTTCTACCGACCTCGCAGAAAGGCGAAATGCTATTATGACCTGTTGGCAAAAGCTGTCATCGACGATGGCACTAACGTAGCAGAAACTCCCCATGTTGTCAACATAAAAGGATGGGAGTTTATAGAATATGACGACATCTTTATGTCTCGAACCCAAGAAGAGTTTTCTCTACCTTATCGTCCTTCACAATATGATTTTCTGAATTATGGGTATTATCTGATATACAGATCCAAATCTTCTGCTTCCGGTTGTCAAGTATGGTACCATTATGAGGGTGGTGAAGGGAAGATGCGCATGAGCAATGAAGAGAGCAGGAATGTGTGTTTCCTGCGTAATGATTACGAACATGTGTATTGGTTATGTGCTGTCCTATATGGTGATCGTATCGTTGTTATGGACAGCAAGCAGGACTACTACCTGGTGGATTCAAGTTTGAAGAAGACCTATATTGGGTGCAATCAGCCAAAGAACAAAGAGGAGGATTTACAATATGTGATGCCTCGCCTTGGCCAAAAATTCTATCATGAGGCGATGTTGCAAAAGAAGGAAATGGAAGCAAGCGAAATGCTTCTTTTGCATGAGAAGTCTGAGGCAGGACATGTGGAATTGTATCAAGCCGGAAAGAAATGGGGTGTGAAGGTAGATGGTAAAGTTATCGTGCCACCCCTCTACCATTGTATAGCTCAACCTGTTGGTGCCTATTGCGCCTTTGAAGAGATTCCCAGACATTGGGGCATTATGACATTGAAAGGAAAAGTGATTGTTGATGCCAAATATGAGAAGGTGGAGATTCGTGACAATGGAATCGCCGTGGTAACAGGCATCACGGGAAAAACACAGACAATCAATCTTTTATAAGGTAAAAGGGTAAAAAAGTAAAAAGGTAAAAAAGTAAACAGACCGATGTGAACAAGCGTTCATGTCGGTCTGTTTTTTTGTTTATGTAAATCAGGAAATAAAAAAGCGGAGCGTGATTTCACAACCACACTCCGCGCA
>ULWE01007903.1_pt1 | contig 10821 bp, 6 predicted proteins | sample 1960071 | NCBI WGS metagenome assembly ULWE01 (sample SAMEA4835804, study PRJEB28245) | human gut metagenome | biome: gut microbiome; material: fecal sample | place: Denmark | collected 2008 | reverse complement strand
CGTGGCGCGACTCGACGATCAAGGCATCTGCCACTTCGAGCAGTCGGCCAACGAGAACAACGTCAATCTGTATTTCGGCAAGCCGGAATGCATTGCGGCGGTAAGGCAGTTTATCGTGCGCCCGCTCCATCAGTTGTCGCCCGAGGAGGATTTCATCCTCGGAGCACTGCTTGGCTACGACATCTGCCTGCAGTGCGAGCGGTTTTGCACGCGCAAGAAGCGAGCCGACGCTATGGCGCAGTGCGCCGGATGAAAGAATTAACGAAGTGTCTTTTCAAGTCGTCCCGGCGAGGGCGGCGAAAAAGAAAGGCGAGTCCCGAAAGAGACTCGCCTTTTTAGATTTATTGAAGTGAAATGTTATTTCACGAGAACCTTAGTAGTCTTGCCATCGACAACAACTACGTAGATGCCGCTTGCAACGAAGAACTGAGCGTCCTTGCTGTTTACAGCGACAGCCTGTCCGGCAGCGTTGAAGATAGAAACAGCGTTAGCCTCACCGATGATGCGGATTTCGCCGATACCAGCAACAACCTTAGCCGCTTCAACGGCAGCGTCGTTAACGTTGTCGCCCAGACGGACAGCATAGATAGTGTTGAGACCGAGGTCGACAGTGATGCTGTATGCACCGCTCTTGATCTTGTAAGAAGTGTCGCCGTTCAAGCCGATAGCAGACATAGTCTTGTCGGCAAGCTCAGTATCCTTTACAGCCGGACCGTAGCGATGAGCGTTGACATCGTCCCAAGTGCCAGGAGTCGAAGTGAATGCGAAGTAGCCATAGTCGTTTTCATCGGCAGCGAGAATCGAGACGTTATCAATCTGATAGATGCCCTCAGATATCGGGTTGGCAACGTGAGTCTCGTCGGCAGGATCCCAGGCGTTAGGCTCAACAGTGCCAAGGAGGTAAAGCTTCTCAGGATAAACCACCGGAGCTTCGCCAGCAACGAGGACAGTCATGTTCTTAAGGTCGACAGTGAGTTCGAATACGCCTTCCTCAGCCACGCGGATAGCGCCGGCAGCCTTCACGAGAGGCATAGCCGTGTTGAGAGTAACGGCAGTGTTGTCGACCTCAAAACCGTAGCGGTTGGCGTTGACAACATCCCAGTCAGCGCTAAGCACTGTAGTGATACCGAAGTTGCAAGGACCAGTCACAGTGCCAGTGTAGACACCGTTCTCACCCTTAGTCAATTTCACGCCATTCTCAGGATCCCATCCAGTTTCCTGTCCGATTACGTAGACAGAAGCAGGATACTCGTCGCTTGAGATGTTGATGTCGTAGCTGCTTGGAGCGGCAACAACCACTTCACCGCTTTCGCGAGGAAGTGCAACCGACTTGAACAACTCACCGCTGTTGCTGACAATGTAGAGGTTGTTTGCGCAGTCCCAAGCGATGTCGTTGAGGTTGCGTCCGATAGTCGTAGCAAATTTGTATTTCTCAGTCAAAACAGGAGCGCCATTGTCGTCCTTAGAAACCTCGAATACAGTGAGAGTCTTGTCAGAAGTACCGATAGCGAGGAGAGAGAAGTCGGCGTTGAAGCGGATACCGCCACCGCCGTAGAAGCCGCCCTTGTCGTTAGAGTCAACCTTGTAGTCCTCTACGCCTTCAGCATTGATGTGGACCAAAGTAGGTTCCGCTTCCGTAGCTTTAGAGCGAGAGTTGGCATACCATATACCGCCCTCGTTGTCGTAGATAGCAGTAGAGTTGGTGTGAGTGGTGGTGTATTTACCAGTCAAAGCGTCGATAGCCTGTGTCGGAGCGGCGTCCCAAGTAGTGGCTTTGCCGATGTAGTACTCGTCGGTGCGGTAGCCAGAGTAAGAGAAGCTGGTGCCGCTTGCGTTTGTAGAAAGCATCAGAATCTTGAGACCAGAGCCAAAGCCCGCGAGGTCCATACTTACGTTAGGCGCAGCGATAAATTCGCCAGCCTCGTTTGTGATTTCGTAAGTGTCAGGGTTTGCAGTGCCCTTGATCACCGGCTTGAACGCAGCGTTGAGGTCGGTTGGGTCAACCTGCCAGAGCGCGATGCCGTTAGAGTTCTGACCGCTCAGGAAGATACGTCCGTCGGCAGCGATACGCACTTTTCGAGGATCGTAGGAAGTTTTTCCGTTAGGGAATGTAGTCTGGAAAGTCTGACCGCCCTTGAAAGCATATTTGCCTTCAGCGTTTTTGATAGGGTTCATAGTCGGGTCGAACGCATACAGACCATTGTTTTCGCCAGAAGAGTGGTAGCCGGTAGGTTTCGCCGCCATAGCCTCGGCAACAAGGATTCGTCCGAAGTTAGGGCTGTCGGTGTTGTTGTCTACGTCCACGCTTGACGGGTGGTAGAAGCTGTATTTCTTAGTGCTTACAGTAGGCTCGGCAACAGTGGCACTTGTAACGGCAACCTTGAATTGCACCAACGCGTCTTTAGGAACGTCGGCACCCGGGACTTCAACAGAGTTGAGGTTTTTGAGGGTCGTCATTTCATAGTCTCCGTAGGTAGCGACAGTAGTACCTTCGTATTCCTTTGTCATTTCGCCGTCGACAAACATCTGAACCTTTACAGATTCAGCAGGAGCGTTCAGACGATAAGAAACAGTGTAGTTTTCAGCGGCAGGTTCCACCTTGATGTCGTAAGCGTAAGCGTTGCGGGCCTCAAGAGCAGGAAGCGGCTTAGGAATAGAGAATGTGTACTTTGCAGCTATCTGACCAGGAACGTATTGGTAGATTGCAGCAGTGTATTCGTCTACCTTCTCTACAGAAATCGCGTTCTGGTTAGGAGCGGCGGCAGATTTCGAGAATTCGTTTTCGTGAGTTGCAACCACCTCGTTTGTTGTGCGGTTCACAACCTGGAAGCCGTCAACGTAGTTTGTTCCGCAAGGCTCGAATGTGAACAAAGTTCCGTCGAGAGTGACAGCGTCGCCACCAGCGGTAGTGTTTGCCGTTCCGACCTTTGTCAAGCCGTCAAAGAAAGCTTGCGTGCGTGCCGGACGCACAAAGATGTTGTCGGTTTCAGGATTGTTGTCGGCAGGTTGAACATGTCCGTCGGAAGCGCATGCGATGCCAGCAGCGATAGCTTTTGACTTTTCAGCGACCTGAACACCCTTTGCAACAAAGATTTTTGCAATTTTTCCTGATTTGGCAGGAGTGATGTAGAAAGCACCGCCTGTTTCCGACATAACATTGCCGACAGCGCGACCCAAAAAGTCCAGACGACCGGCTGTCACGCCTTCAGGAAGAGTGACTGTCAAATCAATCATCTCCGTTGTTCCAGCAGGGAGAATCTTGAACGTTGTTGAAGAAGCGGCGTTAGGAAAACCATCGTTTACGATGAAGTTTCCAGCTCCATCGACAGTGATTGCTGTACCTGCAGCGCTCGTTGCTACAGTGGTTTTCCCCTCGGCATTAATAGCGATGATTTGAGGCACGCTTTTGTCGTTGGTGTAGACTTTTCCGTCGAAACCAATGCCCCAACGGGCATTGCCGGCTGTAGGCAGACCCTCGGTCACCTTCCAGTCTTGCGTCAAAGTCTGTGCATTCATAGCCATGGCTGTCGATGCAATGGTCAAGCCAGCCAACAGAATGTGTTTAAAAGACTTTCTCATAAAAAAGATTTTAAGTTAATAAATGATGTGTATTCTGTATTTTTCTTTGTTCTTTTTCGGTTAGGTTATTACTAAACTGCGTAAAGATATGAAATTTCTTTGAGAAACAAGCATCGGGAACAAGTTTTTAACTTATTTAACCCACAGAATGAGCGGCAACTGCCGCGGTAACGGAATAGGCATCCCAGGCGAACGTCAAAAAAAACGCGTTGAGGATGCTAAAAAAACGTATAATTTGCTTGACAGTGTTAAATATCGCTAATTATAAGACAGTTTTTGAGCCGTTGAAACCAAATGTTTGTGCATTTGTCTATTAATAAGTATATTTGCAGACGGAAATGGAGGGGGCGGAAGTCTTCTCCATTGTTTTATTAATACATCAACAATTGAAGAATGATTGACAAAAGCGCGCTGACAGCAGTCTTGGAGCGAGGAATGGAAGGCACCGACCTTTTTCTCGTCGATGTCAGAATCAGCAAGGACAACAACATCGTGGTGGAAATCGACAGCGACACAAGTGTGGACATAGATGAGTGTATCCGCCTTAACCGACTTGTTGAGAGCGAGTTTGACCGCGACGAGGAAGATTATGAACTTGAAATCGGCTCAGCCGGACTGACATCGCCACTGCGCGTAGAGCGCCAGTATCACAAGAACGAAGGCAACGAGGTTGAGGTGCTTACCGCCGACGGTCGCAAGCTCAAAGGCATCCTCAAGAGTGCCGACGCCGACGGCTTCGTGCTTACGGTGGTCAAGAAAGTGAAACCCGAAGGCGCCAAGCGTCCGGTGGAGCAGGAGGAAGACCTCCGCTTCGGTTATAACGAAATAAAATATACAAAATACGTAATCCAGTTTTAAGACATTATGGCAAAGAAAGAGGAAACCATAAGCATGGTAGACAGCTTTTCGGAGTTTAAAGAGCTGAAGAATATCGACAAGACCACAATGATCAGCGTGTTGGAGGAATCGTTCCGCAACGTGCTGGCAAAGATGTTTGGATCGGACGAGAATTTCGTCGTAATCATGAACCCAGACAAGGGCGACTGCGAGATTTATCAAAATCTCACAGTAGTGGCCGACGGCGCTGTAGAGAATCCGAGCATGCAGATCGGTCTTACCGACGCCCGCGAGATTGACCCGGAATGCGAGATCGGCGAGGACGTTACGAAAGAAATCGTGTTTGAGAAATTCGGCCGCCGCGCCATCCTGACACTCCGTCAGACGCTCGCATCCAAGATACTCGATCTTCAGAAAGACGCCATCTATACCAAGTTCAAGGCAATGGAAGGCGAGATTGTAGTAGGCGAGGTCTACCAAATCTGGAAACGCGAAGTGCTTGTTCTTGACGAGGAGCACAACGAGCTCATCCTCCCGAAGGAAGAGCAGATTCCGAGCGACCGTTACCGCAAGGGCGAAACCATCCGCGCCGTCATCAAGGAAGTGCAGAACGCCAACAACAACCCGAAGGTGATAATTTCGCGCACAAGCCCTGAATTCCTCCGCCGTCTGTTTGAAATTGAGGTGCCGGAGATTCACGACGGACTCATCCTGCTTAAAGGCATCGCCCGCATCCCTGGCGAGCGCGCCAAGATAGCCGTAGAGTCGTATGACGACCGCATCGACCCGGTCGGCGCATGCGTCGGCGTGAAAGGCTCTCGTATCCACGGCATTGTGCGCGAGTTGCGCAACGAGAACATCGACGTGATCAACTACACAACGAATCCCGAACTCTACATCCGCCGCGCCCTCAGCCCCGCCAAGGTGTCGTCAATCCGCATCAACGAGGAAGAGAAGTGCGCCGAGGTGATGCTGCTTCCGGAAGAGGTATCGCTTGCCATCGGAAAAGGCGGTTTGAACATCAAGCTTGCCACAATGCTGACCGGCTATCAGATCGACGTTTACCGCTTCACAGAGGACAGCGACGACATTTATCTTGATGAATTCAGCGACGAAATCGACAGCTGGGTTATCGACGCCCTCAAAGGCATCGGCTGCACCACGGCAAAAGCCGTCCTCAACATGCCACGCGAGCAGATAATCGACAAAGCCGACCTTGAGGAAAGCACCGTCGACCAAGTGCTCGATATATTGAAAGCGGAATTTGAGGATTAACAACAGGAAACTTAACAAGCAATATGCCAATAAAGATAAGCAAAGTAGCAAACGATTTGAATGTGGGGATTCCTACGCTGGTGGAATTTCTGCAGAAACACAATCAGGAGGTCGGCGATCCCGGCAACCTGAACCTTCGCATCTCCGACGAGCAGCACGAAATGCTGGTGCGCGCGTTTAAAAACGACAAAGACTTGAAGTCGAAGTCGGAGCGCTATGCCTCGGAGCGTCAGAAGGACAAAGTGAAAAACAAGGCATCGCAAGAGCCTAAAAAGCCGGAGCAGATAAAGACTGTTGTGGAAACCGTGCAGAAGCCGAAGATTCTCGGCAAAATCGAACTCGACAAGCACAACAACCCTGTCGTTGAAGAGAAGAAGCCAGAGCCCAAGCCAGCACCTGCGCCCGCACCCGCACCGAAACCGGAACCTAAACCAGAGGTAAAGAAAGAGGTAAAGGATGAGGTCAAGAAGGCGGAGGTGAAAGAGGAGGCAAAGCCAGCTCCGCAGCCGGCGCCACAGCCACAGAGCGCGCCGAAAGCCGCAGCGCCTGAGGTTTCGGAATCCAACGAAATCAAGACTGTCGTGGCAACAATCGCCGCTCCTAAGATTCTCGGCAAAATCGACCTTGACGCCATCAACCAGTCGACCCGTCCGAAGAAGAAGTCGAAGGAGGAAAAGCGTAAAGAGCGCATCGCCAAGGAAAAACAAGCCAACGGAGGCGCAAACGCCGACAGCGAGAAGCGCAAGCGCAAACGCATCGGCAAGGAGAAAGTCGACATTGAGCATCCGGGCGGACAGCAAGCCGGCGGACAGAAGCAAGGTGGAGGCAACAACGACAGCCGCCGCAACAAGAACAAGAACGCTGACCGTCCGAACAACAAGACCAAGCGCCACATAAAGGCAGAGGTCAGCGAAGAAGACGTGCAGAAGCAGGTTAAGGAAACACTTGCGCGCCTCACCAACAAGCCTCAGAAGAAGAGTGCTAAATGGAGAAAAGAGAAGCGCGAGGCTTTTGAAGAGCGCGAGCGCGAGGAAGCCGCATTGGAGGCAAAGGAAAGCAAGACGCTGCGCATCACAGAATTCGTGACAGCCAACGACTTGGCACTGATGATGGATGTGCCGGTGAACAAGGTTATCGCCACATGTATGAATATCGGCGTGATGGTTTCCATCAACCAGCGACTCGATGCTGAGACCATCAACCTTGTGGCAGAAGAATTCGGTTTCAAGACAGAATATATCAGTGCGGAAGTGTCGGAGGCAATCAACGAGGAGGCCGACTCCGAGGAAGATTTGCTGCCGCGTCCGCCGATTGTGACCGTGATGGGACACGTAGACCACGGTAAGACATCGCTGCTCGACTACATCCGCAACGCCAACGTTATTGCCGGCGAGGCTGGTGGCATCACGCAGCATATCGGAGCCTACAACGTGAAGCTTGAGGACGGCCGCCGCATCACGTTCCTCGACACCCCGGGTCACGAGGCATTTACGGCAATGCGTGCCCGCGGAGCCAAGGTGACGGATATCGCCATCATCATCGTTGCCGCCGACGACAACGTGATGCCGCAGACCATCGAGGCAATCAACCACGCCTCGGCAGCCGGTGTGCCAATCGTGTTTGCAATCAACAAGATAGACAAGCCTGCCGCCAACCCGGACAAAATCAAGGAGGAGCTCGCCAATATGAACTACCTCGTGGAAGACTGGGGTGGAAAATATCAGTCGCAGGAAATCTCAGCCAAGAAGGGTATCGGCGTTAAAGAACTGCTCGACAAGGTGCTTCTCGAGGCAGAGATGCTCGACCTTAAAGCCAACCCCAACCGCAAGGCAACAGGCTCGATTATCGAGTCGTCGCTCGACAAGGGTCGCGGCTATGTGGCAACCGTGCTTGTGAGCAACGGAACGCTGCGTGTGGGCGACATCATGGTGGCAGGAACAAGCTATGGCAAGATCCGCGCCATGTTCAACGAGCGCAACCAGCGCATCACGGAGGCAGGTCCTGCGGCACCGGCATTGGTGCTCGGTCTGAACGGTGCGCCGACCGCCGGCGACACGTTCAACATTCTGGACACCGACCGTGAGGCACGCGAGATAGCCACGCGCCGCGAGCAGTTGCAGCGCGAGGTCAAGGAGCGCACCCGCCGTATGCCTGGCCTCGACGACATTGCCCGCCGCCGTGCGTTGGGCGAGTTCCACGAGTTGAACCTTATCGTCAAAGGTGACGTTGACGGCTCAATCGAGGCGTTGAGCGATTCGCTTATCAAGCTGTCGACACCAGAGGTTCAGGTCAACGTAATCCACAAGGCCGTGGGTGCGATTTCGGAGAGCGACGTTACGCTTGCCGCCGCATCCGACGCCGTTATTATCGGCTTCCAGGTGCGTCCGTCGGTAGCTGCCCGCCGTCTGGCGGAGAACGATGGCGTCGACATCCGTCTCTACTCAATCATCTACGATGCAATCGAGGAGGTTAAAGACGCAATGGCAGGAATGCTCTCGCCGGAGCTCAAAGAAGAGGTTACCGGTACGGCAGAAGTGCTTCAAACCTACAAGATATCGAAGGTCGGCACGATTGCAGGCTGTATGGTGCGCGAGGGCAAGGTGAAACGCACGAGCAAAGTGCGCCTTATCCGCGACGGCATTGTCATCTACACGGGCGAGCTCGGCTCTCTGAAGCGTTTCAAGGACGATGTCAAGGAAGTGTCGTCGGGCTACGACTGCGGTCTTAACATCGCCAACTACAACGACGTGAAGGAAGGCGACATGATTGAAGCCTACGAAGAAGTAGAGGTTTCAAAAACGCTGTAAACGCAGGCAATGCGGACAGTGAGTGTCAACATCGGGACTAATCTCGGCGACCGCGAGGCAAACTTGCGCCGCGCCGTTGACGAGATAGCCCGCAGCGTTGGCAGCACCCCGCGAGTCTCAAGCATATACGAATCTGAAGCATGGGGTTATCAGTCTGATAACCCCTTTTTCAATATCGCTGTCGAGTTTGAGAGCGACTTGCCCGTCGGGCGTCTGCTCGACATCTTCCAGCGCATCGAGCGCGAGGCGGGAAGCTCCAGCCACCGCAATGCCGACGGCAGTTATGCCGACCGTCAGCTTGACATCGACATCGTGTATGCCGGCGATGAGGTTGTCGACACCGCCACTGTCGTCCTGCCTCATCCACGGATGGACAAACGCGAGTTTGTGCTGGCACCGCTCTGCGAGTTGTCGCCCGGGTGGCGGCATCCCGTCAGCGGACTTACAGCGGCGGAAATGCTTGCCCGTCTGCGTGCAACCGACAAAACAGACAGAAAATAGGACATTAAGAATGAACATTTCAAATTCCGGCAATGTTGGAAAGACAGATAAAAATGCGTAACTTGCGCACACAAAACGAAAGAAGCGAATGAAGATAGGAACAATTGACTTGGGAGAGCGCCCGGTGCTGCTGGCACCGATGGAAGACGTGACTGATCCGTCGTTCCGTCTCATCTGCAAAGAGCAGGGAGCCGATATGGTCTACACGGAATTCGTGTCGGCCGACGCTCTTGTGCGCAACATCAACAGCACCACCCGCAAACTCCACACCAACGCCGCCGAGCGGCCTGTGGCGATACAAATCTACGGCAAGGAGGTGGAACCGATGGTGGAGGCTGCAAAAATCGCCGAGGCAGCTGGTCCCGACGTCATCGACATCAATTTCGGATGTCCGGTGAAGAAGGTGGCGTCGAAAGGCGCGGGGGCAGGAATGCTCCGCGACGTGCCCAAGCTGCTGCAAATCACGCGTTCGGTGGTCGATGCGGTGAAGTTGCCCGTGACGGTCAAGACCCGTCTGGGGTGGGACTGCGAAAACAAAATCATCACCACGCTCGCCGAGCAGCTGCAGGACTGCGGCATCCGTGCGCTTACAATCCACGGCCGCACCCGCAGCCAGATGTATACCGGCGACGCCGACTGGACGCTTATCGGCGAGGTGAAGCGCAATCCCCGCATCACGATACCGATTGTCGGCAACGGCGACATCACGACGCCAGAGGGCTTGAAAACGGCTTTTGACCGCTATGGCGTGGATGCCGTGATGGTGGGCCGCGCCTCGATAGGCGCTCCGTGGATTTTCCGCGAAATGAAGCACTATCTGCTTCACGGCACCGCGATAGAGATACCGGCGTCGGAGAAGATGGCGCTGCTCCGCCGCCAGATTGCGGAGAGCATCGAAGGCATCGATGAGTTGAGAGGCATTCTCCACATCCGCCGTCATCTTGCCGCGTCGCCGCTCTTCAAGGGTATCCCCAATTTCAGGGAAACGCGCATCGCAATGCTTCAGGCAAAGACGTGGGCAGAGCTCGACGACGTGCTGCAACGCATAGAAACTGATTATTTACATATTTAGAAACAAGCGACGTTATGAAGAAATTCTTTTTGGCTATCATCACCCTCTGCTGCGCGGCAGCGGTAAATGCCACTCCACACACCATCAATGTGGGCGAATTCAACGAACTGGTGGTTAACGACGGCATCAACGTGGTCTATTCCAACAATGCCGACTCAGTGGGCATCGTGGCGTTTGACATCGAGAAGGAATACACATCCTACATTATGGCAGAGCGTTCGAAGGGCAGACTGAAAATACAGCTCGACCCTGCGGCAATCACAGTCAAGACACTGCCTACGGTCTATGTCTATTCGTCGTATCTGTACAAGGCAGAGAATACAAAAGACAGCACCCTGACGCTGCGTAAAGTGGCTCCTGGGGCTAAAATCGACATACAGCTTCAAGGCAACGGCACAATCATTGCCAACGGTCTCGACGCTATCAACATCAACCTTAAACTGCTCACGGGAAAGGGTAAAATCATAACATCGGGCAAATGTGAGAACTTGTCGATAAAGAATGTGGGCACCGGCGAGATTCAAGCCGACGAGGTGGCGGCGAAACACGTGAAATGCACGCTGATGGGCACTGGTGCAATAGGTTGCGCCCCTAAAGAAACGCTCTCCGTGAAGGGCGTAGGCTCAGGAAAGGTGTACTATATCGGGAAACCTATCATCACCAAGAGCAAGCTGTCGAATGTGAAAATCGTGCAGCTCGAAGGCGGCGCCGAGACAGAAGCCACCGACGTGATTGAAGACAATGAGCCGG
>ULWE01029327.1_pt1 | contig 10882 bp, 18 predicted proteins | sample 1960071 | NCBI WGS metagenome assembly ULWE01 (sample SAMEA4835804, study PRJEB28245) | human gut metagenome | biome: gut microbiome; material: fecal sample | place: Denmark | collected 2008 | reverse complement strand
TTTTCCTATACCGTGAGCCAACAGGAAAGGAGATCCCATCTGATCCATGAACTGCTGGTCCAATACCCATCCACCTTTTTCATTAAAACTCTCTGCTTCAACCAGTACAAAGTCCTTTTTCTGTGCAAGAAGCGAAAAAGAAATAAAAGCCTGGCACATATAGGGGGCAATACGAAAAGTAAAACTGATATTATACAAGAAATAGATATATAATAAAGAATATCAATAGATTACATCTGCATTAAAAGAGGGACAGTTTCAATACGAAAAGTAAAATGTGTTGAATTGACTTGAACTGTATTTGAATAATTCGGGGAAGTTAGGGTTAGTTTTTGAAGGAGGATTGAATTGGGGGTTAATTGGAGGTGAAAATTGAATGGAACCAGGGCGAATAGCGAGGCGCGTGGAGGCGTTTGTTGACAGAGGGAAGGATTGTTGGCGAAACGGAAAGAGTACGGTAGGAGGCTTTGAAAACGGCTTCCTTTTTTTGTGTGGTCGATGAAATTTTTCAGCTATGATTATTCCAAATAGTTATTATTTAGTATATTTGTAGAATTAAACATGCAAATGAAGTTATGACAAAGGTAATCCATGTTCATTTGATTTTTGAGAAGAAGAACTACTATTTCGGGTCGATTTCGGCTATCTTCGACACGCTCTCGGAGAAGGAAGTGGGGATCACGAAGAACAGCCTCCTACATGCCGGTATGGTGGACGGAAGCTGTAAAATCACCCGGAGGGCGATGATCATCCAATCGCACTTGATACGTGGTGGTAAATAGCTGTTTTATTGGCGTTTGAGCGTTATTTATGCAATGTTTCCATTTTGGGGCGGTATTCCGGGCTGTGACAGGCTTGGATGCCGCCTTTTTTTATGCTTAAAATACGTTTTTTACGGAAAAGAGGGACACTTAGAGGGACACTTAGAGGGACATTTCTCAGTATTTTTTTGACGTGTTCGATACCGTATAAGTGGTTAAGTATTGTTAATATCGGGCTTTTTGTGGGTTTTCGTGTACCCTTATTTCGGGAACGTGAACAATGAATCAAATATAGCATATTATAAATCAGGTATTTATAACAAGAATGCCAAGGTTTGGCTATATTTGTAGTATGAAAAGTTGGCTTTGTGTGCATTTTGGTCACAATTAAGTAAGTAAATTTGATGAAAATATTGATGATATGGAACAAGATAATAACGGAAGATGGTATATAACAAAAGATGAAAGGCTTTTGATTAATAAGAATATTGCATCATTTATTTTTAGTGAAGCCGAGAAAACTGGCATAACTTCTATTATTTTATTGGCTCCGCCGGTTATTAAAATCCTTATCCCTTAAAACTACTATTTAAAGCCTTTTGAAATTGGATGAACTGGGCGGTCAGTTCATCCAAGCGATCTTCCAGTTCACCTTGTTTGCGATAATAGACCTCTTGAATATTGGGTATCTTGGCGCTGAAGTACCATTCAGCATACCAGATAGTATTCAATTCTTCTTCGTACAAGTTGAAGTTGGGATAGTTCTGTTTATCCGCGTTGTCGGACATGCAAACGATAAAGCCATGCTGACGCAACCGATTCTTAAGACGTTTGACATACGAACGCCCCTCCGTATCGCTTACCACATATACATAATTATCACGTATGCCTTCCCATTCAGAGCGTTCAATCTTGCGAATGATCAGATAACCTCCATCAAGGATAGAAGGAACCATACTATACCCTTTTACCCGCACACAGAGATGCTGCTTGCCGTCTTTTACCATGGAAGAAGGCATAGAAATAGACTCCACTTCCTCTATATAATCCGTATTGCAGAATCCTAATCCGGCGGCAACAGAGATATCGACAACTGGGATACGAACAAGATCGGTATTTGCATATACTGAAGGTTTACAATCCCCTTGAGAAGGTTTTGGCTCTTCTTTTAGCATAGAGCCACGGCCAGTAAGGAGCCATGCTTCTGAATATTGGGGATAATTTTCAACAATAGACTGAAGCCATTTTGATTGAATATCGGTTCCGTTATTAATAGCCCTGGATAATACTCCCTTACTTGCACCAATACTTTTTTCAAATGTGGTGATTTTTATCCCCTCATTTATAGCTATTTGTTCTATGCGCTGTAAAATTGTCTTCATTTTAGTTGAAAATTATCTCTGTTTTATTTGCACGGTTGAAAATTATCAACCATATTTGCAAGGTCTTCCAATGGAAAGACGCTCTAAAGATACGACAATCTTCAAACATTAAATAGATATGGAAGAAAAAAAGAAAATCATTGAAGTTGACAAAGAGGTTAAAGTCGAAATCCAGACAAAGTTGAAAGTAACTATGCGGACGATAGTCGAAGCCTTGCAGTTCAATACAAACAGCCCTACGGCTAAGTTGATCCGTACCTACGCTTTAAATCATGGTGGGCGAATGTATGACCTGACGATCAATATCGAGAAAAAAGAGGTAGAGAACCCTTATAAGGAGGTAACAATCATTTAATCACTTTTAAAACAAGATTGAAAATGGAAACAAATCTGCAAGTATTTTACAACGAAGAGTCGAATGTGAACATCCGTATGGAAGAGATCAGCAACCAGCCATGGTTTATCGCCAAAGATGTTTGTACGGCATTGGAGCTGTCAGAAGTAAGTAACACAGTCAAGCGCTTAGACGATGACGAAAAGCTGGCACGAATAGTATTCGTATCAGGTCAAGGTCGTGAAATGTGGTTTATCAACGAATCCGGTCTCTACAACCTGATTTTCCAGTCCCGCAAACCCAATGCCCGTGCCTTTCGCAAATGGGTAACCAACGAAGTCCTCCCCAAAATCCGCCAGACCGGCCAGTACCGGATCGAGGGCGAGGCGGAGTGCATGCGGGAGCAGCAACAACGCAAACGCCTGCCACTTCCGAAGTACCGCCCATTCTTCGAGGAGTGGAAGCAGCGTGTGAAACCTTATATCAGCCAGGATGAGCTGGAGGATGTGGCGGCAGCTATGGGCGTGGGCATCTCGCACGTTCGCAAGGTATATGCCGGGACGGCGGTCAGTGCCCGGGTCGTTCGTGAGATAACCGACGAGGCGAAGAATAACCGGAAACACAATACTGTTTACTCGGAGCCTGTACCGGTGCATGAGCAGATGTGTATCCAGTGGGATGAAGAGGATGCGGAGTAATTAACCTTTTAAATCAAACAGACATGACAGCTACAATAGACAGCAATACGATTTCCATCACGGTGAACAACATGGTGGAAGATATAGACAAGGCCATGCAGATATTAATGACCCTGCGAAGCGAAAAGCGGATCAAGACTATTGAGGATTGCTGGAGTAAGTTCCGGAATGAACCCCTGAGAGGTAAACCGAGGTAAGCAGGTTTATTCCCGCCAAGAAAGCCAACGACTTGCAATTACCGGGGCGAGACCGGGGCGGGAGCTAAAGAAATTGAAAATTGAGAATTAAAAATGATGGAAACAAAGACAAAAAGAATCGACTACAAGGCATTATGCCAAGCACCATTTGACATGGATTCTGAATATGAGGTAAACTTCAAGATGTTGGTGTATACCGGAAAGAAGGACGATGAACGGCCTGTATTCCGGGTGGTAATCGCCAAAGGCGAGTGTAAGGTTTGCATTGGGGCAGCCGGCAAAGAGTTTTGGGGTATCATAGGGATGGATCCGGAGACGGGCGAAAACCAATGGTATAACTATAACGATTGTGCCAGCCTGGAAAACTGGGCGGTTTTGGACAGGCTGCTCGCAAAACGTTTTGGATGGATGGCCCTGACCGACCCGGCGTTGGTGATAGAGACAAAGCTAATGGCAAAAGGACAACTGGCGGAGGACAAATGACATGAAAGCGAAAGTGATTCTTTACGGATGGGTACTGAGTTGGTTGTTTCTTTTTGCCGGGGCGGGAACGATGGATAACGGCAGGTATATGGCTGGTGCATTGCTTTGCATGGTATGGTTTGCCTTCAGTTTTGCTCTGATCGCAAACGAAAGGGAATGCTACGAGAAAGCGGACCGCTTCGAGGAATGGATGGTACGGCTGCTTGGTGGCAGCGACAAGGATAACAATCAGGGGTTAGGTTTCAATTAAGATTGGTTTAGGTTCGGTACGCGGCCCGCGGTACGAGGGTGGTATCCCGGATAGTTCAGTCAGGCAGAACACTCGGAACTGGTAATTCAGGCGATATGGTCAGCGGTTCGAATCCGCTTCCGGGAACAAAAGTGAAATTCTAAAGAAGTAAAAAACAACATGCCTCACGAATGGAATAACATATTGGTGGTGACGAAGGACGAGTTGGTTCCGGAGTTCTTCCCCTCGTGGGAGGCCTTGCGGAAGAAACTCGCACGAGATGAGAAGAAAGCCTTTGGCCTTCGCCGTGCCCGTCAAGGGAAAGGAAGAGGCAACGAAGTGCTGATTGTCTTCGACAGCCTGCCCGAAGAGTGGCAGGGGCAATTAGGCGACCCACGCCGGAAGGACTGCTCGATGGAAAAGTATTTCTGGGAGGATGCCGAGGCGGTAGCCTTCTTCAGCAGCGTACGTCCTGGCAGGTACGGCAACCTCAATATCGAGCGGCAACGCGAGTACGTGCTGGATGCCAGCGTGCTCCGTGCCGCTTTCCGATGGCGTGCCGCCCATTATGAAGAATGTATCAAAAGGAACATGTCTTTCAAGAACACCTATAAGGTATTGGCCGTCGCGCTTGACAACTTCCAAGCCGTGCGCAAAAGCTACAACCTGCCCCCGTTCAACCTGCCCTCCAACCCGCTCTCGCTAAAACGCAAAATGGAACGCTTCGAGGCGGAGGGTTACGGTTCCCTGCTGAAAGGCTACAACAACAATAACCGTGGCAAATCCTACGAGCAGACTTACGACCTCTTGGAAAGCATGTATGCCCACCAGGAGTTCAAGCCCACACGGGCGGAGGTCAGCCGCCAGTTGGCAGGCTTCATCTCCGGTTACGTGGAGGTGATCAACCGTGAGACCGGCGAAGTGTACGATCCGAAGGAGTTCCGCCTGGTGTCCGACCGTGCCATCACGCAGTTCCTGGGTTCTTGGGGAAGCTCTTCCGCCACCTCGCGCAAACGTACCGGCAACCGCCAGTTGCGACTTGCCGCTTTCGTTCCCTCCGAAAAGCTGAAACATCCCGACTATGCCGGGGAGGTGATCTCCGTGGACGACCGCCAGCCCCCGTTCGAGTATGCCGATGGCAAACGCATGTGGTTCTATCTCGGTGTCGACCTGGGCAGCGAGGCGATCACGGTCTGGGTGCACGGGACGGACAAAAAAGGAATTATCCTGGAGTTCTACCGCCAGATGGTGCGCAATTACGCTGAATGGGGGCTGCCGCTCCCGGCAGAGATCGAGTGCGAGAGTAACCTGAATGCCGACTACCGCGACACGTTCCTACGTGAAGGGGCTGTTTTCAACCGGGCGCGCATCGAAGCCAACAACGCCCGCGCCAAGCGGTGCGAGGCTTACTGGAAGCAAATGCGCTACGGGTTGGAGAAAAAGCATGCTGACTGGATTGCCCGTCCCTTTGCCCGGAGCGAGTCTAACCAGGCAAGCGCGCAAAAGACAAAGATTGTGCCCTACGACAAATTGGTGGAACAGGGCTTGCGCGACATCGAGACCTGGAACAATATGCCTTGCACCATCAGCAAGGAGAATGAAAGCCGCTGGAAATACTTCATAAGCCATCAGCACCCTGCCAATCGCCGCCCCATCCCGTACCGCGCCCTTCTGCCTTCTCTCGGCTTCGTGACGAAGAGCACAGTCAGCATGGCGGGCCAGGTACGGTTCCGCAAGTCGGTCTTCCTTCTGGCCGATGAAGGCGAGATCGCCACGGGTGAGAAGCTGATCGGCTTCATGCAGGTGCTGGCCGGGAAGTCGGTCGACATCTACTGGCTTGACGGCAACGACGGTGAATGCCTGGGGGCGGTGTGCAGTCTGAGTGGCATGGGGCGCGTGGTGTGCGAGCTGGTGGAACAGCCCGTCACCTCCCGCACGAAGATCGGCGAGACCGAGGAGCAGAAGCGCAACCGCGAGCTTTTCGCCCGCTATCGCAATACGCTCGAAGGATACAGCCGGCGCCGCTACCACGAGATCGAGAAGGTCGCCGTGCTTGATCACCGCACCCCCGCCATTGCCGACGACTTCCGGATGCCGGGCCTGACCCGCTATGAACCGGAAGAGGTGGAAGAGGTCGAGATCCTGAATGACGACGGGCCGGAAAAAGAACCGGTCGTAGTGGATTTCAAACCCGGTTCGAACAGCAATCGAAGGTCGTTCGCGACACCCTTGATAAATAGAATTTAAAGGAAACATATAAAGCATAATAAAGAAATGATAGAACTGACAGACGAATTTAAAAAGAAAGTGCTCGAAGCCCTCCGGGAAGCCCGAGAGAGATACGACGGCAGCGATTCCGGTTTTGCCAAGAAATACGGCATCAACAAGAGCGTGTACAGCGAGATCAAGAAGGGAAAGGTCGAGAGGAAAATCAATCCCGGCAAATGGTTGGAGCTGGGTCGGAACTTAGGTGTGTCGCTCAGCGAGCGGAAATGGAACATGGCGCGTACCGACGTGTTCACCATGATCGAGGAGGATATCGTCTTCTGCAAAGAGTTCTCCAAATCGATGATGTTTGTCGATGAATGCGCCATCGGCAAGACCTACTCCGCACGCTACCTCTCACGCACGTTGAAGAACTGCTTCTACATCGACGCCACACAATGTCGCCAGGAGCGCAGCCTGATCCGTGCCATCGCTCGGGCGGTAGGCGGCGAGCTGGACGGTACGCTGGAAGAGGTCAAGGAATCGGCCAAGTATATCCTGAATATCCTGCCCCATCCAATCGTGATCATTGACGAGGCCGGGGCATTGTCCTACTCCTCGCTACTCCTTCTGCACGAGTTCTGGAACGGCACGCAGGACTGTTGTGGCTGGTACCTGATGGGATCCGACGGGCTGCGTACGAAGCTCCAGAAAGGCAAGGGCACCTCGCGTAAACAGTCTTATAAGGAGCTGTTCTCACGCTTCTCCTCGAAATACAACCATATCGTTCCCGACGAACCGGGCGAACGTGAGTTGTTCTTCCGCAACCTGATCGGTACTGTCTTATCGGTCAACATCAAGGATAAACATAAAATCAACAAGATTGTCAACCAATGTCTCGCCACCGATAGTCAGGAGGCGGAAACCGGTCTGCGCCGTGCCGAGACATTGTTGATCCTAAACGAAGAATGATATAATGAGACGATTATCAGTATCCAACCTGAACGCGCAACGCTTCAAGTACATGCCTTTCTTAGGCGAATGGAAACGGATTCTGGGTGATCAAGAGCGCACCGGTTGCTGGATCATCTACGGCAAGGAGAAGAATGGAAAATCCACCTTTGCCTTGAAGCTGGCCAAGTCGCTGGCGAAGATCGAACCGGTATTGTATATCAGTGCCGAGGAGGGCACAGGTAGCAGCTATACAAAAGCCGTTAACCGTGCGGGTATCACCGATCGTGACCGCAATTTCCACAGCTGGCCGTTTGTATCTATCGCTGACATCAGGCAGGAGATGAAGGAGAACCGCAAATGCGAGCGAATCATTTTCATCGACAACCTGACGGTCTATACCGATATCAAGGCGGAAGACATCATCGCCCTAATACGTGATTTTCCCCGTACGCTCTTCATCTTCCTGGCCCATGAGGATGACAAAGGTGAACCGCAGGGATCACCCGCCGTACGCGCCAAACAAATGGCTTACGCCATTTTCCACATAAAAGGGTTAGCGGCGTTCGCTACCATCCGCGGGGACGGGAAAGGAGGACGCATCGACATTGACGAAGAGACCGCGGCACTGATATATGGAGACAAAACAGTTGATAGTTGACAATAGACAATTAACAATTATAAGAGTATGGCAACAACGAAGAAACAAACCAAGAAACGTGCCCCCTCTCACGCTTTGTTCTGGACGCTACTGAAAGAGGTCTCAAACTACAATCCCCGTTACAAAGAGGTGATCAAGGAGGGATTGGTACATGAGTATAGCGGTGGACGCACCACCTCGCTCAGCGAGATGTACGAGAACTATCCGTCGGAGTACAGTCGGATGATCGATGCGATGAAGCCCAAAGGGGAAAAGAAACAGATGGCTTATGAGGAGCGGCGCGACCGGTCTGCCAAACGGGTGATCGCCGCTATCTGCCAGTGGGTCGACAAATTGGGCTACAAGTTTCGTGACGACCAACACAAGTTGATGTACGTGAAAGGCATCGCCTGCCGGGCAGCCAACTGCGGTAACTTCAACGCAATACCGGACGACAAACTGACAGCCATCTACAACCTCTATTGTAAGCGCAACAGTGTAGGCATAGAGGGTAACCCCGAACTGGATCACCCTGTCGGCAAAAACTAAGGAGTCATGGGTTACATTCCGATAAAGGACAAACTGAAAGAGATCGAGCAGCGTGGGCGGCAGATCCGTCGACGGCAGGATTTCCTGAAAGGCGAACGGGATTTCTTAATCGATATGCTGCTCACCCGGCCTACCCGGGACATGGAGGCGCAACGCCGCCTGCTTCAGGAATGGGAAGAGGAGATCGACCGGCTGGAACAATCGCTTGCCGGCCTGCGTAACGAATATGAGAGATACGAACAACAACAGAATAAACAGACGTGTAACACTCGAAAACAACAGAAAAATGGAAGATTTAAGTAAACTGTCCAGCAAGGAATTGGAAGCCTTGTTGGTTAAAAAGAGAGAAGAAGAACGACGTGCGGCATTGAACAAGCGTGCCGCTTACGAAGGTATCCGAGCCGAACTTGTACAAAAAGTGGAGAACAAGGTGCGCTCCGTTTGCAATGAGGTAAAAGGGCTTCATGCCTTCTGCGTGGACGAGATCGGGACATTTCGCCAGGTACTCGCCGAATACGGTCAACTACGCCACGAAGGTCAGCTGAGCTTTTCCATCCAGGAGGGGAACTTCCGTATTGAGGTGAAGAACTACAAGGTGAAACGCTTCGACGAACGTGCCGATGTCGCCGCTTCGCGTCTGATTGAATTCCTGCAGCAATGGATCGAAGGCAAGGATGATGGACAGGACAACCCGATGTACCAGCTCGCCATGACGCTGTTGGAGCGCAACAAGTACGGTGACCTCGATTACAAATCCATCTCAAAACTCTACGAGCTGGAAGAACAGTTCGGTGATCCGGAATACACCGCCATCATGAACCTGTTCAAGGAATCACACCTGGTGGAAGGTACGGCCACCAACTTCTACTTCTACGAGAAAACCGACCTCGGCGTATGGAAGAAGCTCGAGCCATCATTCAACCGGCTCTGAAACGGGTAAAAAGCACCACTCTCACCCCCGGATATTGGATATATGTCTGTCCATGCGGCTTTCGTTACACAGCCTGCCGGGTGGTGAGAACTTCAAGCAAGTGGATGGTCTATTGTTTCAAATGTAAACGACAAATTGGTAAATATTACAAAATCATGGATGAACGATTGGAATTTGAAGAAAACTACAATGGCAAACTGAACTGCCAGTGCTTCACAACGTTCCGCCTGCATCACCCGGTGAAGAATGCCGTCGGTTCGATCAAGCAGGTCTACTTGAAAGGGGTATGGAAAGGCAACGCAAAGGTTATGCATGCCGTCACCATCACCCTGGACCGCATCAACCTCCCGATGGCGAAACTTGATACCGGCTTGCAGCCGGATGGATGCCGACGATTGATCAGGAACCTGTATAAGGGGCGACCCGGCATCAATTGGAAAACCCAACAACTGGATTATATCATCTTGGAATACTTGAAAGAATCGAAAGAGCCTTCCTTATTTTAAAAATGAATAATTATGACTCCAGTTGAATTTGACTCTATAGAATGGCGGTCTGGAATGAGGATCGCCATTGACAATATCCAGACCGATATCGTATCGGTAGACTTCCGAAGCCGCGAAATAGCCGTCGAAGACAAAAACGGATTGGTTTGGATCAGCTGTAAAGATGTAACATTAAAACAATACAAACGATGAGCGAATTAAAATATACATTGGACATCAAACCTACCCGGCACGGGACAAGGACTGAAACGAATTACGTCCGTAACATCCCCTGTCCCCGTTGTAACGCCCAAGGCGGTTTCTTGGATAAAACAGGTCGCAACGAATATGCCTTCGCCCCCTGTGATTTCTGCGACGGTACAGGAAAAGTAAAAGCGACCATTACGGTTGAATGGAATGCTGATTATGATTCATGAATTATAGAAATAATTACAATGGAATGGGACATCAGATAAACATGATTAGTCTATTTACAGGTATCGGTGGTTTTGATTTAGCAGCCGAAACACTTGATTGGAACATCCTGTTTCAGTCAGAAATAGACAAGTATTGTATTCAGGTTCTTAATCAACGATTTCCAAATATCCCAAAATATGGAAACATCAATGAGATTGACGCAACAAAATTCTCCGGTCATGTTGACGTTGTGGCCGGAGGATTTCCTTGCCAGCCGTTCAGCAATGCAGGACCACAACAAGGTGCAGAAGACCCGCGCTTTTTATGGCCGCAAATGTATCGAGTTATACGAGAATGTAGGCCAACCTGGGTCATTGCTGAAAATGTTCTCGGACTTATTAGTAACGCAGACGGATTGGTCTTCGAGCAAGTGTGCACTGATCTGGAAAGTGAAGGTTACGAAGTACAACCGTTTGTTATTCCAGCTGCGGGTAAAGACTCTTTTCAGGAAAGGAAGCGAGTTTGGATTATTGCCTGCCTTGACAGCATCCGAAGCCAGAAGGATAAAGCTACGCAAGGAGAGCATTTTGAAGCATTCCGACAAACGAAAAAACAATTAC
>ULWE01017536.1_pt1 | contig 10901 bp, 4 predicted proteins | sample 1960071 | NCBI WGS metagenome assembly ULWE01 (sample SAMEA4835804, study PRJEB28245) | human gut metagenome | biome: gut microbiome; material: fecal sample | place: Denmark | collected 2008 | reverse complement strand
CCCTTCTGCTGGTGAGTACACTCACATTTGCACAAAGTAAGGTCAGCGGTACCGTGAAGGATGCCAATGGCGAGCCTCTTATCGGCGTTTCCGTTTTGGAGGTGGGTACGCAGAATGGTGCAGTTACCGACATGTATGGTAACTACAAACTGAATGTGAAGCCTGGTGCAAAGTTGAAAATCTCATATATCGGTTTCACGCCACAGACCGTAAAGGCCGGTTCCAACAGTCAGATTGTTTTGCAAGAAGACAATACGGCCTTGAATGAGGTCGTAGTTGTAGGTTATGGTACGATGCGCCGTAAGGATTTGACTTCTTCTGTTACTACCGTTAGTTCTAAAGACTTGAACCAGGGGGTGTTTACCGATCCTGGTCAGATGTTGCAAGGTAAGGTTGCTGGTCTGGTAGTTACTACTACAGGTGATCCAAGTGGTACGCCAAGTATTACGCTCCGTGGTTCTTCTTCTCTTCGCGAAGGTTCTGCCATGCAACCATATTATGTCATAGATGGTATTCCTGGTATGGATATATCGATGGTTGCTCCTGATGATATTGAGAGTATAGATGTGCTCCGTGATGCTACAGCTACAGCCATCTATGGTTCCAAGGCTGCCAATGGTGTCATCATCATTACTACCAAGAATGGTGCAGAAGGTAAAACCAACGTTACTTACAATGCGTATATAGCTATAGATAACATCTTGAAGAAACTTGATATGGCTTCTGCTTCTCAACTTCGTGCTGCTGGTGAGGTTGTAGAGGATGCAGGTGCTGATACCGATTGGCAAGATGAAGTGCTTCGTACGGGTTTCAGCCATAACCATAATTTTCTATTACAGGTGGAACCAAGCAGACTAAATATGTGGCAAGTTTGAGTTATATGAACCATCAGGGTGTTGTTCGTGGTACAGGAATGAACCGTTTCAATGGTCGTGCACTTGTTACAACAAAAGTATTGAAAGACCGTTTGACTCTTTCTGCTGGTATCAATGCTATGCAAGGTAAGTTCCATGGTGTGCCGACGGGCAACGATGGAACGTCTGTGTTGGATGCCATGAACTATTATTCTCCAACCAATCCTGTTCGTAACGAAGATGGTACTTGGTATCAGAGTTATGTTGGCTCACAGAATTTCAATCCTTTGTCAATGATTCATGAGGATTCCAATGATACAGAATGGAAACGTATGCAGTTTACCGGAAAAGCTTCTTTAAAGATCATTGATGGATTGATATGGAATGCCAACTACTCTTATAATACTCGCCAGAATGTTTATAGTTATTATAATAGCTCGCAATCTCAGCTTCCATACGGTGGTAAGAATGGCAAGGCTTTTCGTAATACTCGTACAGGACATGACCAGACTTTTGAAACCTATTTCAACTATGAAAAGACCTTCAATATGGTTCATAAGTTGGGCTTGATGGCAGGTTATTCTTGGGAGGAGCGTACTAACGGTGATGGCTTTGGCTTGGCAGTATATAATTTCTATGACGATGCCTTAGGTTATAAGAACTTGAAGTATGGTAACTTGATTCATGGTATGAGTGATGTGGATAGTGGTACAGAAGAGACTGTTCGCAATATCTCTTTCTATGGGCGTATCAACTATTCATACGATAGTCGCTATATGCTGCAGGCTACAATTCGTCGTGACGGCTCTTCTGTATTTGGAGCCAATAATCGTTGGGGTACTTTCCCTTCTGTAAGTGCAGCCTGGAATATCTCTGAAGAAGATTTCATGAAAGGTAGCATCTTTGATCAGTTGAAGTTGCGCTTGGGCTATGGTGTTAGCGGTAATGCCCTTGGCTTCGGTGCTTATTCTGCTGTGGCTACATACGGCTTGGATGCAAGTAGTAGTTTTACCTATAATGGAGAAACTTTCTATAAGTTGATAGCAACCAAGAATGCTAACCCAGATTTGAAATGGGAAAGTACTGGTATGTTTAATGTTGGTCTTGACTTCGCTTTCTTGGATAGCCGCTTGAGTGGTAGCATTGAATTCTATAATAAGAAGACAACGGATTTGATATGGAACTATCCTGTATCTACCAATATTTATCCATATGGCGAGATGAATGCAAATGTGGGTGATATCACTAATACCGGTATAGAGTTCACTATCAATGCCGTACCAGTACAGACGAAAGACTTCAGATGGACAACAACTTTAAACTTGTCCCATAATAAAAATAAGGTGAATAAGCTCTCTAACTCTACCTATTCTGTGAAGTATAGAAATTGGGGTAATCCTAATATCGCAGGTATAGCTTCTAATGGAGAGGTAGAACGTATTATGGAAGGTGAAGCACTTGGTACATTCTGGACTTATGAATGGGCTGGTTATAATTCAAATGGACAGTCACAGTTCTATGTTCATGACCCAGAAACTGGTGAACGTACTGGTGAATTGACGACTGATCCTAAAGATACCGATAAGACTAAGGTGGGCAGTGCTCTTCCAAAATTGACATACGGATGGAACAATACTTTGATTTATAAGAATTGGTCTTTGACCGCATTCTTCCAAGGAAACATTGGTAATAAGATTATGAATGCAACTCGTGCTCATTATAGTAGTCGTTCTTTGTTGGCTGGTGGAAAGAATGTTTTGTCTTATGTTCTTGATGATCCAAATTGGAAAACGGATGACCATTACAACTATCCGTCAGATCGTTACTTGGAAAATGGTAGCTATCTCCGTCTTTCAACCTTGACATTAGGTTATACGTTCAAGGAGTTGGGTGGTTGGCTGCAGAGCATTCAAGTCTATGGTACAGCTAAAAATGTGTTCACGATTACAGGTTATAAGGGATTGGATCCAGAAGTGAATCTTGGTGGCTTGCAACCTGGTCTTGATTTGCGTGAGACTTTCTATCCTCACACTCGTTCGTTCATCTTTGGTGTAAAGGTTAATTTCTAAATGATTACGACTATGAAACAAAATATTAAATTATTGTTTGCTGCAGGAGTGATAGGATTAGCTACTTCTTGCACGGATCTGGATGTTCCAGTTAAGTCACAATATACCAAATACCCGTCTTCAGAAGTAGCGCAAGAGGCCCAGATGGCAGATGTTTACTACCATCTTCGCGGTACGTTGGGTCGTCGCTACATGGAAGCGCAGGCATTAGCCTCTGATGAATGGGTAAGTATCAGTTTTGATGGTGACTATTTTGATAGTGGTACGTATGCCCATACTTGTTTGCATAATTTCTATAATACTGATCCAAGTATAGGCTGGTATGCCGATGTAGCTTCGGGTATTGCTAAGGCCAATCGTGCCATCGTAAATATGGGTGGTGATGATGCTGATCCTAAAGTGATTGCTCCTGCACGTGCCATGCGTGCTTTCTATCATTTCATTTTGATGGATAGTTATGGAGATATTCCTGTTTTGGATGGCATTCCTAATGAGAATGAGGCAATAGAACGTAAACCTCGTGCAGAGGTCGCTCGTTTCATAGAAAGTGAATTGCTTGACATTATTCCATATCTTTCAGAAGCCAATGATGAAACTACTTATGGAAAGCCAAACAAGTGGATGGCTGAGGCTCTATTGGTTAAGTTGTATATAAACTGGGCTGTCTATACGGCGGCTTCTGTAGATAAATATGATGCAGCTACTGCTACCAATGAGAAATTGAATGATTGTGTTAAGTATTGTGACGAGATTATTCAGAGTGGTAAGTTTAGCATTTCTGAAGGTGCTAATGGCTATCGCTCTAAGTTCTTCCCAAATAATGGCTCTCAGATAAAGGACTTCATTTATGCAATGCCATTCCATACTACAGAGGCAACTGGTATGCAATATGGTCGTCCTCGTACTTGGCGACAGGCAAAGGGTAGCTTTGACAGTTATTATGGAATGAAGCTGAGCAATTCTGTAGGTGGTAACTTCTCTATGTCTCCAGAGATGTCTGATTTGTTCTCCCTCCCAGGTGATGAACGTAATGATAATATTCTGGCAGGTCAGATTTATATGTATGATGCTACTACTTATGCCAAGACCAGCACTCCGTTTACCTACAAGGGTGAGAATGTGGTTTTGAGTAAGGATATAGAGTTTAAGGATAAGGAGAGCTTGAATGTTGGTAAGGATGTTCATGGATGGTGCCAAGGTTATAAATCTGTAAAATGGTTTGTCATTGATGAGGATTTTCGTAATGGACGTAACCAAAGTAATGATCTTCCAATCTTCCGATATGCAGATATTCTCTTAACAAAGGCTGAGGCTATTACTCGCGGAGCTATCGCTACCAATGGTGATACACCTCAGAGTTTGTTCAATCAGATTCGTTCTTATGTTCATGCTCCAGAGCTTAGTCATAATCCTTCTTTGCAGGAGTTGCTTGATGAGCGTGGACGTGAGTTCTTCGATGAGAACTGGCGTCGTAACGATATGATTCGTTTTGGAACTTTCGAGAATGAGTATGGTGCTCACAAGAGGGATTTCAAAACTGCTCGTTTTGAAAAAACTTGCCGTATCTTCCCTATTCCAAAAGATGTTCTCGAACAGAATACTAATTGGAATCAGAATGCAGGTTATTAAATAATAAGTTAGGATGCTGTATCATACAGCATCCTAATTTACTTTATAAGTTTTCAAAAAGGAGGATGGCTGAGTGATGTAGTTCCATTCATTTAAGAACGAAAAGATAAAATAAGATGAGAAAAATTATTATTGTATTTTTGATGCTCCAATTTTTTCTGTGTCATGGGTAAATGCTGTGGCGCAGAAAAATAAGCCGCTTGCCTTACACTCAGATAAACAGAAAATTCCTGCCGATGGCAAGACATTGTGTACTTCCCAACTCCAGCAAGCTATTGATCGTATTGCTAAAAGAGGTTGGGGAACACTTGTCTTGACTCCTGGCACTTATCTTTCTGGTAGCATCTTTTTGAAATTATCGCCCTGCAATCGTTATGGATGATGTGGAGAATGCTGTGATGAATGAAGTATATCCTAACTCTATCTTTAAGCGTAAATTGTAGTTGAAGAAGTTTTATTAATTAAAACGTATGAAGAGAAGCGTATTCTTAACTATGTTTTTTGCCATTGGCTTCCTGATGACAATGGCACAGGATTATACCCGATATGTAGATCCACGTATCGGAAGTGAGGGATTGGGAAGAACTTTCCCTGGCCTTGTATGCCTTATGGTATGGCGAAGCCGGGACCGGATGCCGTGACTATGCCGAATGCAGGATGGGCACCGATACCTGAACCTGTCAAGGGATTCTCGCAGATGCATGTCAGCGGAACGGGTGGTGGACAGAAATATGGCAATATCCTGATTCAGCCTTACCTCGACTCTAAGGAAATCATACAGAAACGGGTGGATGAGAAGATTACCTTGGGATATTATGCCTGTACTTTTGAAAATGGAATCCGAACAGAGATTACCGCCTCTGATCGTTGTGCCTTCTATCGGTTGGATTATGGCAAGAAGCAGAAGGGAAAACTCTTGATAGATGTGGCTACTTTCTTAGGAATAGATACGATTCCTGATAAGCGCGAAGCGCAGCAGTATGTGGATTCGTATGTTTCCTGTGATGGAAAATATGCCGTCTCTGGATGGAGTACGGTTCGGGGCGGCTGGAACAATGGCGGCCCTTATACCGTATATTTCTATTTGCAGAGCGATGTTCCTCTATTATATAATAAGGTGAAAGAATCTAAAGCAAAATTGGATGTCACTTTCTTGAAAAGTATTGCCAATCTGAAATTGGGTATTTCGCATATCAGTATCGCCCAAGCCAAGCGGAATATCCCTACCTGTGGTTTCGATGCCCAGTTGAAGCATCTACGAGAAACCTGGAATGGAAAATTGAGGAAGATAGAAATCGCAGGAACTGAAAAACAGAAACGGATGTTCTACACGGGTATCTACCATACGATGCTGATGCCTGTGGATAAGTCGGGGGAAAACCCTCATTTCTCTGATACTCCTTATTATGATGATTACTATGCCATTTGGGATACTTACCGTACATCTATGCCGCTTCTTACTCTGATAGATGAGGATAAGCAGCGGGATATGATCCATTCGCTTTTGAATATTTATAAGCATGATGGCTATATGCCGGATGCCCGGAGTGGTAATTGGAATGGAAGAACCCAGGGAGGAAGCAATGTTGAAATTGTGATAGCCGATGCTTTTGCCAAAGGGATGAAAGGTATCGACTATGAATTGGCACTCAAGGCTATGATCAAGGATGCTGAAGTTCCACCTACTGATGATGATGGTTATTTGGGAAGTGTGCCTGATGAAAAGCATGGTCGTGGTGGATTGAAGGAATACAATACGCTCGGCTATATCCCTTATGGTATCGACAGAGCTGGCAACCGTACGGTGGAATACAGTTATGATGATTGGTGTATCGCTCAGGTGGCGAAAGGGTTAGAACATCAGGACCTGTATCAGAAATATCTCAAGCGCTCTGGTAACTGGCGCAATCTTTGGCGTGGTGATTATGAATGGCAGGGAATGCGTGGCTTCATCATGCCTCGTGATGCAGATGGGAGATGGCTCGACTCTGTGCCTTGGGGAAAATCAAAAGTTTACCATCCCCTGATTCCTTATCGCCCTGATACGAAGGTGGCTCCCTGGTATCTGCCATGGTGGAGTACTTTCTTCTATGAAGCTTTGTCGGCTGAATATAGTCTCAGTATTCCGCATGATGTGCCGGGATTGGTGGAGTTGTGCGGCGGTAAGGAGGCTTTTATCAAGCGCCTTCATACATTCTTTGCCAACAAACATTATAATGTTGCTAACGAACCGAGTTTTATGACTCCTTATCTCTACCATTGGGTGGATAGACCTGATCTGAGTGTAGCACGTATCAGACAGATTGTGAATGACAACTATAACGATACTCCGCTCGGTTTGCCGGGAAATGATGATAGCGGCGCCATGTCTTCCTGGCTTGTCTTCAATATGATGGGGCTTTATCCCGTGGCTGGACAGAATCTCTATCTGGTAGGCTCGCCGCTGATTCCTGAATATACGATTCATCTGGAGAATGGTAAAAAACTGCAAGTGGTAAGGGATGAAAAGATGAAATCCTGGGATAGGAAATTCTTGACTCATGAGTTATTAACAAATGGTGGAAAACTTGTGCTTCCTGGTTTTTCTGCTGTTGATTCTACTGTTGATAACGATGCTAAGATGCTGATTCCTAATCAGAAAGAGTGTTTTCCACGTTGTGAACAAGATGTGGATAACTTGTTGAAAAGTATTCCTTCACAGGGAATTTCTCATTTCGTTTTAAACCGTCAGTATCGCAATTGGGAACTTGGGGCAACTTATCTGAATGGAAACCGTGATACCCTGTATTTGAAATGCAACCAGTCGGTCTATCTGATACCGGAAAGACTGGTGGATGAGGCTACTGGTTTCTCTTGGGACAATCCGCAGAAAGGAAAGAATATCTATGTCTGCAACAAGTCGCAGAATAAAGGTATGCGTGATGGTACCTTCCTGTTTATTTCCAGAAAAGCCTTACAGCAGTTACTTCATTCTGGTACTTTCATCTATAATGATATGACTTGGCGACAGGTGTCAAGGGATGCAAAGACCGTTGTCGTGCGGGCAGATATAGATGGCACAACGATGTGTATTAGTCTTTGTCACCAACTGCCATGGGTGCTTTGGATGAAAAACAATCCTTTAGGTATTGATTGGACCCTCACAGGAAAGCTTTCGGACGGGAAATGATTCTTCCAGAAGAAAATTGTTTCAGATTTGTTCTGATAATAGAATTAATTTTGTAACTTTGTGGAAAAATATAAAAGCCTAATGAAGAAAGTAATATTAGTAATCGGTTTTGTCATGTGTCTCTTGCTGGTACAAGCTCAGACCCGTCGCCAGATGGGTGGGGTGTACTGCGCTTATCCTTTTACTGAGGTAGAGACCGGTAAAACTCTTTCCATCGAGAAATATGAGGATGAGGATAATCTGGTTCTGGAGGGTTACACTCCTTTCTATATAAGTCATTATGGTCGTCATGGCTCCCGCTGGATGCCCCATGATGACCGCTATACCTGGGTGAACCGTCACTTTGAGGATGTGTCCAATCTTACTCCTTTAGGAAAAAAGGTAAGGAAAATCTTATGGCGAGTATGGGATAATGCTCAGGGTAATGGTGGTAAACTGTCGAAATTAGGAGCTCTTCAGCATCGGGGCATTGCCAATCGTATGTATCAACGCTTTCCTCATATTTTTGCTACAGGTAATCGTGTGACGGCACGTTCAAGTGTCGTTGACCGTTGTGCAAAAAGTATGTTGGCTTTTACGGATGAATTGCATCATTTGCAGCCGTCACTAACGATGGATGTAAAGACCGATTCTGCCGATATGGCATGGATTGCCTATACTTCTCCGGAAGAAAAAGCATTGGAAAACAGGACAAAGGTTACGTCAAAGGTTTCTACAGACAGATTCATGCATCTGCTTTTCAAGGATATTTCCAAGATTGATGATCCGATGAAGTTGATGGGGGAGATGCAGGCCATCACTTCCTCTATTCAGGATGTGGGTTTGAATTTCAAATCTTATCCGAAAGATATAGAGGAACAGTTGAATGCCCTTTTTACAGATGAGGAATTCCGTGCTTTCTATGAAGCCAACAATAAGCGTATGACGATCTGTAATGGAGATGATCTCTATAATGAACAGATTCCGATGCGTTCTGCTGTTTCTTTGTGGCATCATATCAGAGAGGATGCTGATAAGGCTTTGGCTTCGGGTAAGCCCTCTGCTGATTTGCGCTTCGGACATGATACCAATCTCTATCGCCTGCTTACTCTTTTGGGTGCTGGTTATGAAAGGGTTTCTGAAGAGACGGGAATGTTTGAAAGTTCCTGCGACCGATATGACTATAATCGCATGGATGTAGTGGTTCCAATGGCTACCAACCTACAGATGATTTTCTATAAGAAGGATGTGCCGGATGAGGCTCAGCCTGAGAAAAATATTGTGGTAAGATTGTTGTATAATGAGGTGAACGAGGCACAAATCAAAGGCATGGAAGATGTGTTCTATGGTTCTGATGTTCCGCCTTATGATAAAAACTATTTTTCCTGGGAAGAATTCAAACAGTATATGGAAAGCCGAATAGACAAGGCAGAACATGTACGTCAGCTCCACGCCCTCAATACGATGGTGGGCACAGCGCAGGCTAATACCAAGACGGCAGGCATGTTTGGTAAGGGAAGTGAGGAACATGGACAAACTCTTCCTGCCGTACTGGTGCCTAACGGACAGAATTCCTGGACTCCTCAGACTCAAGATACGGAGAAAAAGTGTATTGCACCTTATTATAAGGATACTGAGTTGCAGGGCTTTCGCAACAGCCATTGGATAGTAGGAGGTTGCACCCAGGATTACGGTTCCTTTACGGTTGCAACTTTGGGTAGAAAGTTGAGGCTGCAGCCAGAGGAACGTGCTACTCCTTTTTCGCATGCAGATGAAATATCTCATCCTCATTACTATGCAATCAACTTGAGAAAAGAACATCTCAAAACCGAACTTACGGCTTTGAGCCATACTGCCATCTTGCGTGTAACACCACAGGAAGACCAAGATGTTCATATCGTCATCAATCCGAATAGTGACGAGGGGGAAGGATACATAGAGATCGATACGCTGAATCATAGAGTTTATGGTTATAATCCTGTGCATCGCATCTACCAAGGATGGGGTGAACCAGCAGGATTCAGTGGGCATTTTGTCTTGGAATACCCTGAAGGACTGGTTGATTTCGGCGTGTTCTCCAAGGAGAGTAAGAAAGGAAAGGGATTGGAGGCTAAAGGTGCCCGCATCGGGGCTTGGCTTACTTTCAAAGGTCAGGCCGAAAAATCGATGGAATTGAGAACCGCCAGTTCGTTTACAGGCAAGGAAAATGCGATTTCCAATTTAGAGAAAGAAGTGGATAACTTGGCAAGTAGTTTTGATGAGATGCGGGAAAGAGCCATCGAAGCATGGTGCGAGCGCTTTCATACGATAGATGTGCAAAGCAAGGATACGGCTAAGGTCAACCAGTTTTATGGAGCCTTCTACCGTGCCTCGTTCCTGCCTCGCCAGATGAGTGATGTGAATGGCGACTACCCACCATTTGCTCATGGAGAGACGAAGCAAGAGAATTCTTTCACTCTTCATTCTTCACTCCCGAAAGCATACGGAGATTTCTCTATGTGGGATATTTATCGTGCCGAACTTCCTCTCTATAATATCATCACGCCAACTTTGTCGGGTGACATGATGCAGTCGCTGGTCAATATGTACAAGGAGGGTGGATGGATGCCTATTTTCCCTTGTTGGAACAGTTATACGGCAGCGATGATTGGCGACCATGCCGGTGTTGCTCTGGCGGATGCTTATGTCAAGGGCATTCGTGGCTTTGATGCGCAGATAGCATACCAGGGGATGCGTAAGAATGCTTTCCAGAGTCCGAAGTCTTTCGAGGAGTATAAGGATGGTATGGGAAGAAGGGCTTTGAAGTCATATCTCAAATATGGATTTATTCCGATGGAGGATAGTGTGAAAGAGGCATTTCATCAGAATGAGCAGACCTCACGTACTTTGGAATATGCTTTTGATGATTTTGTCGTGGCACAGATGGCAAAGTTGTTGGCTGATTCTCTGGAATATCAGAAGAATAAAGGCAATCTTCTGTCCTTGGATAAGAAAATGCTATTGGCTGACTATGAGCAACTGATGCGACGGTCTGAAAACTGGCGTTATGTCATCAATCCAAAGACCGGATGGGCTGATGGTCGTCATCAAAACCGGAAATGGGAAAATAATCTCGATCTGGTGCATCGCAAGAGTTATATTACCGAGGGGGCTACCTGTCACTATACCTGGTATGTGCCTCAGAATGTGGAGGGGCTTTTC
>ULWE01020639.1_pt1 | contig 11057 bp, 10 predicted proteins | sample 1960071 | NCBI WGS metagenome assembly ULWE01 (sample SAMEA4835804, study PRJEB28245) | human gut metagenome | biome: gut microbiome; material: fecal sample | place: Denmark | collected 2008 | reverse complement strand
TTTTAGCCATAGATGCGCAGTATGTCTTCCACCACGTCGCACGGGCGGGTAACATCCACACGGTATGTCGGGATGCGCAGTGTGAGCACATCGTCGGTTTCTTTTTCAATCTCCATCTCGAGAGCGGCGAGGATGGTCTTCACCAGACCCTTGTCAAGAGTCTTACCGATTAGACGCGACATGTAGTCGAGCGACAGCTCTACCGTAGGACGCTCAACAGGCGCAGGGTAGAAATCAGAGATTTCACCACAGATTTCGCCGCCTGCCAACTCCTTCACGAGCAATGCGGCAGCCTTGAGGGCATAAATCACATTGTTGGGATCCACGCCACGCTCAAAGCGGAACGAAGCATCGGTGTTCAAGCCCTGACGGCGCGCCGTCTTGCGCACCCATGTCGGATGGAAGCAAGCCGACTCAAGGAAGATGTCGGTTGTCTGTTCCGTAACGCCCGATTCAAGTCCGCCGAACACACCGGCGATACACATAGGCTCCTCTGCGTTGCAAATCATAAGGTCGCGGGCTGTCATCGTGCGTTCCACACCGTCGAGAGTCACGAATTTCGAGCCTTCAGCGGCTGGGCGCACCACGATTTTGTTGCCTTTCACCTTTGCCAGGTCGAAGCAGTGCAGCGGCTGGCAATAAGCGTTAAGTATGAAGTTTGTAATGTCGACCACATTGTTGATTGGACGCTGACCGATGGCTGTCAGATAGTTGCGCAGCCATTCCGGACTTTCCGCCACCTTCACGCCACGGATAGTCAAACCGGCATAGCGGATGGCAGCCTCCTGGCATTCCACCTCTACAGGAATCGCGCCGTCGGCACGGTCGCTGTGGAAAGCGTCGACAGAAGGAGAATGCAGGTCGGCCTGCATGCCCTGAGCCTTCATCCATGCGGCAAGGTCGCGCGCCACGCCGAAATGCGACGCAGCATCAATACGGTTAGGAGTCAGGTCGACTTCAAACATATAGTCGTCCTTCACGTTATAGTAATCTTTGGCGAGAGTGCCCGGCTTCACCGTCTCAGGAAGCTCGATGATTCCGTCGTGCGATGTGCCGACACCGATTTCGTCTTCGGCGCAAATCATTCCGAACGACTCGACGCCGCGGATTTTTGATTTCTTGATTGCAAATTCCTTGTCGCCATCGTAGAGTTTAGTGCCCACGGTAGCCACAACCACATGCTGTCCGGCAGCCACGTTTGCCGCTCCGCAGACAATCTGCGTAGGAATGCCGTCGCCGAGGTCCACGGTGGTGATGTGCAGGTGGTCGCTGTCGGGATGCTCAACGCAAGTGAGCACCTTGCCTACAACCAGCCCCTCAAGCCCGCCTTTGATTGTTTCTACTTTCTCAACGCCGTCCGTCTCAAGACCGATAGAAGTAAGGGCGGCAGAAACCTCCTCCGGCGAAAGGTTGAAATTAAGATATTCTTTCAACCAGTTATACGATATATTCATAACCTATAAATGTTTCTAAACAGAGTTGTAAGGATAAACCTCCGTAAAAATCGCACAAATTTACGAATTAATTTCCAAAAAAGGCAATCTAATCAAGTCTATTTCAGCAAAGAGAGGAAACGCGACGGGATAGGCGTCTCAAACAGCATCTCCTTCTTGGTGACAGGGTGCGCGAAATGAAGCGTGCGCGCGTGCAGACCGAGGCGGTGTATCGGACTTGCCTTGGCTCCGTACTTGCGGTCACCGACAATCGGATGCCCAAGGTCTTTCATGTGCACACGAATCTGATTCTTGCGTCCGGTGTCAAGACTCAGCTCCATCAGCGAGTAGCCGTTGTTGCACTGCAGACGCTTGAAGCGCGTGATGGCGAGCTGACCCTCGTCGGGATTCTGCGTGGAGTACACCTCAAACTGCGATGTCTCGGCAAGATAACTCTTCACAACGCCTTCCTCCTGCTCCACCTTGCCCTCGACAACAGCCACATAGCGGCGGCCGAGCACCATATTGTTCCAGTTGTGCTGCATAGCCTCCTTCGCCTCAACGTTCTTGGCAAACATCATCAACCCCGACGTGTCGCGGTCAAGACGATGCACAACGAAGAGCATCAGCCGCGGGTCTTTCTTCTTCAGATAGTCGCGGAGAATGCTGTATGCCGTGCCGTCCTTCACATTGTCGGTCGACACCGAGAGGATGCCGCTGCCCTTGTTGATTACGATAATGTCGTTGTCCTCATACACCAGCTTGATGCGCGGATGGGAGAACACCACAAACGGGCGTGTAAAATTGACCGACAGCGTGTCGCCGGTATGGACTGGCTGGTCGAATTGCGATGTAGGCATCGAATTGAGTGCCACTTGGTTATATTTCATCAGCGCCTTGATGGATGTGCGCTTATGGTCGGTAAGTTTTGCTTCCAGACACTGCATCAGCGTCGACTCCTCTGCGGCAGTCCACACGAGGATGCTGTCGGGACGCCAGCGGTTGCGCTCCGCTCCCGGTTTTCCGTTTCTCGTCATAATCATTGATTTATATCGCAAAATTACTGCAAAACGGCGTAACTACAAAATAAAGCGGTGGTTGAGCGACAAAAACAACGTCAGCGACGCCTAAAAATGCACACAAATGACGAAATGTGTTTCATTTTTCAATATTTTGATATATTTTTGTATCAGAATACGAAAACAATGGGAGTCAAGATACATAGAGAGGGAGTGAACATCATCCTTGCGTTCGCGCTTATTTTGGTGGTAATCAACATCCCTATATACCTTTTTGTCGCTTCGTGGGTTGCCAAAGGCATTGTCTGGGGCATCTCGCTGTTTGCATTGTGGCTTGTCACCAACTTCTTCCGGTCGCCGATACGCAGTTTTGCCGGTGAGAGGGAGCATATGGTTGTGTCGTCGGTCGACGGCAAAGTCGTGGCTCTCGAAGAGGTCGACGAATGCGACGTGCTCGGTGGACGCGCCATCCAACTGTCGGTGTTCATGTCGGTGTTCAACGTCCATGCCAACTGGTATCCGGTCGACGGCAAGGTTGAGAAAGTGGAACATCAACACGGACGTTTCCGTTCTGCCTATCTTCCGAAGTCGAGCAGCGAGAACGAGCGTTCGTCAATCGTGATACGCACCAACGGAGGCACGCGCATTCTCGTGCGTCAGATTGCCGGCGCCATCGCGCGACGAATCGTAACCTATGCGCTTCCGGGGTCGAAGGCCGACATCTCGGCGCATCTCGGCTTCATCAAATTCGGTTCCAGAGTTGACATCTACCTACCTGTCGACGCTGAAATTTTCGTCAAAATCGGCGACAAGACAATAGGCGGAGTAACGCCTATCGCCCGTCTGAAAGAATAACATCATACAGCAATGAAACTTTTTCGCGCAGTAAAGCAAAACATACCGAACACCATCACGAGCATGAACCTCTTCTCGGGCTGCATGGCGGTGGTGTCGGCATTCCATTTCAATGAAACCATCGGAGCCATGCAAGGCTACGAATGGGCGTTTCTGTTCATAGGACTTGCCACCGTGTTTGACTTCTGCGACGGACTGTCGGCGCGCCTGCTGCACGCCTATTCAGCTCTCGGGAAGGAACTGGACTCGCTGTCTGACCTCGTCAGCTTCGGAGTGGCGCCCGCCGCGTTGGTGTTCAACCTCATACAGTCGCAAACAGGCTCATGGGTGGCTTTTCTGGCATTCCTGATCGCCGTTTTCGGAGCGTTGCGTCTTGCCAAATTCAACATTGACGACCGCCAGACCACATCTTTCATCGGCCTTCCGATTCCTGCCAACGCCATTTTCTGGATTGGAGTTGTGGCCTGGAACGTGGACTTCCGCTATATCGGCGACGCCTGGATGACCGCGCTTGTGGTTCTGTTTCCGCTGCTGATGGTGAGCAGCCTGCCGATGTTCTCCCTGAAGGTGAAAACGCTGTCGCTGCGCTCCAACGTGCGCCGCTACGCCCTGCTGCTCGGCACCGCCATGCTCGTTGCCTCCATGCAGTTGGCAGGCTTGTTGTGGGCGATTGTGTTCTACATTCTGCTGTCAGCCACAGAGCGCCGCGATGAACAAAATCGCCAGTAGGTTGTTTTCCTTTTGTAATTAATATATTCGATTAAAGTGTCATTCTTCATATTTTTAATCTTCATCATTTTATTTATCGTAGCGATTCCGTTGCTACGCATTGCGGCTGCCCTGATAAATATGAAAAGACGGGTTGCCAACGCCTTCGGAGGCAAGGAAAAGCCGGAAAAAGCCAATGAAGAGCCGCAACGCCGCAAAGTGTATGACAAAAACGTTGGCGAATACGTGAAATTTGAAGAAATAGCCGTCGACAAATCAGACGACACCCCCATGGAAAAAGTGGAATACCGCGAGGAATCGCAGGTCTCCGACGTGGAGTTTGAAGAAATCCGCGACTAATCAATCCGTCACCACTCCACCTCGACAGCCGCCGAGCCCGTGATGCCGGCAATAGGCGCCCGCGTTTTCTCAATGCGGATATATCCGCCTGTGATTTCAGGAAATTTTTTCAGCAGCCCACTGCGGATGCGTCCCGCCACATGCTCCAACAGACGCGACGGCACTCCCATCTCCGCCTTCACCACCTCATAGACTTCAGCATAGTTGAGCGTTGCCTCAAGATTGTCGGTCTGCATAGCCTCCTCAAAAGGATAGTCGAGCCGCAGCGCAACGACAAACGTGTTGCCCACCGCGCGTTCCTGCTCCATAACGCCGTGACGGGCGCGGAAACGCAGATTGTCAAGCGTTATCGACGTGCGCATCATTGCTTTTCCTCCTCTTTCTGCTCTATCCACACATACGCCCCCAAGTCGAGGCTGCCCGAGGCAAAACGGTCGTTGCCGAGCATGTCGAAGCGCGCCGCGTCGGGACACAGCGTCATGTCGCCCTTGCCGATGGCGTCGCTCTCGTTTTTCAGACGATAGTCGAAGATATAGTCTTTCCTTACGGTATAGAATTTAGGATCGCCGCCCCACACGCAGTTGATGAAGTTGTCGTCGTCATTGCCCTTGGAACGCAACAGACAGTTGCGTAGATACACCGCGCTGCCCTTGAGGTCGCCTTCCGAGATGTCGGAAGCGTTGCCGTAGACCACGCAGTTGTTGAACTCCGCATCCATCAGCGGATTGTCGTACGACTTGTCTTTCGGCAGCACATAGTTGAGCGTCAGCAACGGACTAGTTATCGCCGAAAACAGATAATAGTTGGCAAACGTGCAGTTGTTGAACGCATACTTGCCTCCCGTAAGGTTGACCACCCCCTCCGACGCATCCGAAAACTCGCTGCCCTCGGCGTCAATCCATGAGTGGGCGGCAGTCAGCACCGACGACGATGAGTTGTGGAGCACACTATTGAAAATGTGCAACTTGCGCTTGTCGAGCACGCCGCACGAATCCACCACAACGCCGCTCGACGAGCCTTGCATCTCCACATAAGCCATCTCGTTGCCATAGCTGTCTTTGTCATAATGCACACCGTCCCATTGCCCCGACATCAGCTGGAACGGGATGCTGCCAGCCACCTTGTCGAGACGGTCGGCGCGCAGACGCACAGGATTGCCCTGCGTCCCCTCCATCAGCAGAGTGCCTTTCACCCGGATTTTCGCCTTGTCGTGGAAATAGACCGTTGTGCCGGCAGGGATGCGCAGCGTGGCGCCCTCGTCGACCACAAGACTGTCCATCACGCGGTACGGACGGTCGGCGGTCAGAGCCGTGTTCTCGCTTATCGTCCAGTCGCTCACGGTCACCGCATTCTGTCCAGCCGCACGCAGCGTGACTGTCTGCAGCACACCGTTGGTCACAAAGTTGAGATTGCCGTAGACGTCAAACGGAGTGTCGGCAGAGGTCTCGTCGACACGTGCCGTGACAAACACATAAAGGCTGTCGTTGCCGCGCACCTCAATGTCGGAAAACCGCTCTCCGGAACGCCCGTCGACATTCATATAGAAATGTGCACCGTCGCCCACCCCGTCAATCGAGATGTCGCTGATGCGCAGCTGTTTCTTGTGGCGGTTGTAGACAAGAAAACGATGCGTGGCTGTGGTCTCTCCAGTAAATACGGTGTCGAAACTGAGCGTGTCGGTCGAAAACACCAGCGTGTCGCTGCTGCTTGTCGTGAAGTTGTCCTCGATGCACGACGGTAACGATGCAACAAGCACAAATGTGAATATGGCGAACAATAAACTTCTCATTTTTGGGTATATATTTACATTAATAAACGTAAAAACATATTTCTTTATTGCACACCAGCCCACTTTTACCCCGTCGGACAAGCCTCAGATTTTCTGCTTCCAGAATTAATGAGTAACTTTGCAAGGCGTTTTGTCGCATCCGCTATCATGCTGGCATAAACAATTATACGGCGACAAGCGTTATTATATGATTTTACAGATTTCGTTACAATAATGAACGACGACAACAATAAGAATAAAAAGAAAGAGCAGAGCGACGAGGAACTGCTGAAAAACGTCACCGGAAGCGAGTACAAATACGGCTTCGTTTCCGACATCGACACCCACGTGATTCCCGTCGGTCTGAACGAAGACGTGGTGCGCTACATCTCGAAAGTAAAAGGCGAACCGGAATGGCTGCTCGACTTCCGTCTGAAAGCGTTCAGCCATTGGAAGACGATGACGATGCCTCGCTGGGCGCATCTCGACATCCCGGAAATCGATTTCCAGGCGATAAGCTATTATGCCGCGCCGAAGGTCAAGGACGCGCCGAAATCAATGGACGAGGTCGACCCTGAACTGCGACGCACATTCGACAAACTCGGCATCTCGCTCGAGGAACAGATGAGGCTGTCGGGAATGGCTGTCGACGCCGTGATGGACAGCGTGTCGGTGAAAACCACCTACCGCGACAAGTTGGCTGAACTGGGCGTGATTTTCTGCTCAATCTCTGAAGCGGTGAAGGACTATCCCGACCTTGTGAAGAAATATCTCGGATCGGTGGTAAGCTACCGCGACAACTTCTTCGCCGCACTAAACTCGGCGGTGTTTTCCGACGGCTCGTTTGTCTACATCCCGAAAGGTGTGCGCTGCCCGATGGAGCTGTCTACATATTTCCGCATAAACGCCGCCGGAACAGGACAGTTTGAACGCACTCTGATTGTTGCCGACGACGATGCCTACGTGTCATACCTCGAAGGCTGCACGGCTCCGATGCGCGACGAGAACCAGCTGCACGCCGCAATAGTGGAAATCGTGGTGGAGGACCGCGCAGAAGTGAAGTATTCCACTGTCCAGAACTGGTACCCGGGCGACAAGGAGGGCAAAGGCGGCATCTACAACTTCGTGACGAAACGCGGACTGTGCCGCGGCGACTTCTCGAAACTGTCGTGGACACAGGTGGAGACAGGCTCTGCAATCACATGGAAATACCCAAGCTGCGTGCTGAAAGGCGACAACTCCGTGGGTGAATTCTATTCCGTCGCAGTGACCAACAACTATCAGCAAGCCGACACCGGCACAAAAATGATACATATAGGCAAGAATTCCCGCAGCACAATCGTGTCGAAGGGCATATCGGCGGGATTCAGCCAAAACAGTTACCGCGGAGCGGTGAAAGTGGCGAAAAACGCCACCGGATGCCGCAACTACACGCAGTGCGACAGCCTGCTGCTCAGCAAGACGTGCGGAGCGCACACATTCCCGTATATCGACGTGCAGAACGACTCGTCGGTGGTGGAACACGAGGCAACGACATCGAAAATCAACGAGGACCAACTGTTCTACTGCAACCAGCGCGGCATCCCCACCGAAGATGCTGTCGGTCTTATCGTCAACGGATATGCCAAAGAGGTTATGAACAAACTGCCGATGGAATTTGCCGTCGAGGCACAGAAGCTATTGCAAGTGTCACTTGAAAATTCTGTAGGCTAAACCAATACAATCAAAATGGAAAAACAAAATTCTATGCTCGAAATAAAGAATTTACATGCCGAAATCGACGGCAAGGAGATATTGAAAGGCATCAACCTGACGGTCAACCCGGGAGAAGTGCACGCCATCATGGGTCCGAACGGATCAGGCAAAAGCACGCTGTCGGCGGTGCTGACAGGCCATCCCGCCTACAAGGTGACTGCCGGAGAGGTGACGTTCAACGGAAAGAATCTGCTTGAGTTGTCGGCGGAAAACCGCTCGCACGAAGGTCTGTTTCTCAGTTTCCAATACCCGGTGGAAATTCCTGGTGTGTCGATGGTCAACTTTATGCGCGCAGCCCTCAACGCAAAGCGCAAATACCTCAACCTCGACCCGCTGTCGGCTACCGACTTTCTGAAACTGATGCGCGAGAAGCGCGCCATCGTGCAGCTTGACAACAAACTGGCTTCGCGCTCAGTCAACGAGGGTTTCTCGGGCGGTGAGAAAAAGCGCAACGAAATCTTCCAGATGGCGGTGCTCGAGCCGCGGCTGAGCATCCTCGACGAGACCGACAGCGGTCTCGACATCGACGCGCTGCGCATCGTGGCAGAGGGCGTCAACAAGCTCAAGACCGACAACAACGCAACCATCGTAATCACCCACTACCAGCGTCTGCTCGACTACATCAAGCCCGACATCGTGCATGTGCTCTACAAAGGACGCATCGTGAAAACAGCCGGTCCGGAACTGGCTCTCGAGCTCGAGGAGCGCGGATATGACTGGATTAAAGAAGAAGTGGACAACGCAACTAAAGAATAATAGGAAATGTCGTCTATCAATCAATATATCGACCTGCTCAACGCCAACCGCGAAGCCATCGACAGCCACAGCGCCGGCGCGCTCAACGCCGCGCGGCAGTCTGCCCTCGAGGCTCTCGCCGGACAACGGATGCCGGTGAAGGGCGACGAGGACTATGAGGTGACCGACCTTGAGGAGGTGTTTGCCGCCGACTATGGTGTCAACATCAACCGCATCGAGATGGCTGCCAACCCCGCCGAAGCGTTCCATTGCGACGTGCCCAATCTAAGCACGTGCCTGTATTTTCTTATAAACGACTCGTTCAAGGCCGCCAAAAACTCGGCAAACGCGCTGCCCGACGGTGTCATCGTAAAATCGCTGCGCGACGCCGCCGCCGACAATGCCGACATCGTTGACCGCTACTACGGAAAGGCTGCACGGCTCTCCAACCGCCCCACTGCCCTCAACACGCTGCTGGCGCAGGACGGTGTGTTTGTCTACGTGCCGAAAGGCGTGGCGGTGGAAAAACCTTTGCAAATTGTCAACATCCTCACCAGCGGAGCTCCGCTGATGGCGTGCCGACGCCTGCTGATTGTGGTGGAGGAAAACGCGCAACTGCGCATGCTGGCCTGCGACCACACTCAAGCTCACGACGTTGACTTCCTCAACTCGCAGGTGGTGGAGATATTCGCCGGCAAGAACTCCATGGTCGACTTCTACGACATTGAGGACTCGTCCGACCGCACCCGCCGCGTCTCTACGCTGTACCTGCACCAGGAGGCCGGATCAAACCTTATGGTCGACGGCATCACGCTGAAAAACGGAATGACGCGCAACGACTTTATCGTTGACCTTGCCGGCGACAACACCGAGCTGCATCTGATGGGCATGGCAATGGCATCGGGACAGCGCCACGTTGACAACCACACGATGGTGTGCCACACGGCAAAAGGCGGACACACCGACGAGCTGTTCAAATACGTGCTCGACGACAAGGCTGTCGGCTCGTTCTCCGGACTCATCAAGGTGGAGCCCGAAGCCGACAAGACCGAGGCTTACCAAAGCAACCGCAACGTGCTTGCATCGACCGAAGCCCGCATGTTCTCAAAGCCGCAGCTGCTCATCGACTGCGACGACGTGAAATGCAGCCACGGCTCGTCGATAGGTCAGATTGACCAAAACGCACTGTTCTACATGCGCTCGCGAGGCATCCCCGAACACGAGGCACGGCTGATGCTCATGCAGGCATTTATGAACGACGTGATCGACGGTGTGCGCCTCGAGTCGCTCAAAGACCGCCTGCGTCACCTCGTCGGAAGCCACATTCTCGGCAACTCGGCGTCATGCCACGACTGCGCCGGCAGCTGCCAAAACAAAAAGTAAACACAAAGAAATGCTTGACATACAGAAAATACGTTCTGAATACCCTATCCTTAGCCGCGAAGTGTGCGGCAAACCGCTGATTTACCTCGATTCAGCAGCCACATCGCAGACTCCGCGATGCGTGGTGGAACGAATCGACGATATGTACTACACGATGAAAGCCAACGTGCACCGCGGCGTGCACCAGCTGTCGCAAGAGGCGACGGAGCGTCAGGAGCGCACCCGCGAGCGCGTGCGGCAGTTCTTCAACGCCGCTTCGACGGAGGAAATCATCTTCACGCGCGGCACAACGGAGGCTATCAATCTTGTTGCATCGTCGTTTGGCGACAAGTTGTGCAACGGCGACGAGATCATTGTCACCGTGATGGAGCACCATTCAAACATTGTGCCTTGGCAACTGTTGCAGCAGCGCAAGCGCATACGTCTGCGCGTGGTGCCTGTCAACGAGAAGGGCGAACTGCGCCAGGACATCTACCGCGACATGTTTACGGAGAACACCCGCCTGGTGGCAATCTGCCACGTGTCAAACGTGCTGGGCACTGTCAACCCCGTAAAGGAGATGATTGCCGAAGCCCACAAGCACGGCGTGCCGGTGCTCGTCGACGGCGCCCAGAGCGCACCGCACATGAAAGTCGACGTGCAGGATATCGACGCGGATTTTTATGCGTGCTCAGCCCACAAGATGTATGGACCGACTGGCGTAGGTGTGCTTTACGGAAAGAAACGCCTGCTCGAGTCGATGACTCCATATCAAGGCGGCGGCGAGATGATTGGCAACGTGTCGTTTGAGAAAACAACGTTTGCCGACCTTCCGTTCAAGTTTGAGGCAGGCACACCCGACTTCGTGGGCATCGCGGCATTTGCCGAAGCGCTCGACTACATCGACCATCTCGGCATCGAAAACATTGAGACCTGGGAACGCCACTTGACGGAACGCGCCACTGAAGGACTGATGCGCATCCCGGGAATGCGCATTTTCGGAACCTCCGACAACAAGTGCGGCGTGGTTTCTTTCCTCGTCGGCAACATCCACCATTACGA
>ULWE01023387.1_pt1 | contig 11110 bp, 9 predicted proteins | sample 1960071 | NCBI WGS metagenome assembly ULWE01 (sample SAMEA4835804, study PRJEB28245) | human gut metagenome | biome: gut microbiome; material: fecal sample | place: Denmark | collected 2008 | reverse complement strand
TTGATTGGATAGGATTTGATATCTCCGTACTTGATAAATCAGTTCTTGATGGATAGTTACTTGATTCTTCTTTATTTAATTGGGCGGGTTCTTCCTGAACAGGTGTGACCAATGTTGGGTTTGCCTGTACGGGATTTTCCCGTATAGGTTTTTCCTGTGCAGGTGTTGGCTCTTTAGGCTGCTCCAGAATGGTGTACTCGATAGAGCCAAGCTGACCGTTTGCACCTCTCACGCGCTCACGGATCAGATAGCCGTGTTCCTCCAACTCCCGGATGCCGCCGCTGATGCTGTCGATGCCATCCTTGCAGATACGGGCAAGCCCCTTCATGGTGTAGTCCCAGTTCTCCGGCAGAGACAACATGAGGGACAGCAGCCCCTTTGCTTTCAGCGACAGGGACATATCCCGCAGATGATGGTTTGACATGACCGTGTAATCGCGGGTCTTTTCGATACGGAAAACTGCCATCTCCGATGCCTCCTTTCTGTGAAGATAAAAAGTGTTGATTTTGGGTGGTTTCTCCGCCCGTATGCCTCCGCAGACTACCACATAGGAAAACACTCATGCTCGCTTTGGAACGCAAACCACAGCGGATAAAACAGCGGTTTTTCCACCCTAATCTCAACATCTTTGATGGGGTTCACTTGGGTATAGAAAAAGGCGACTGTTTTTCAACAATCGCCTTGAATTTGAGGACTGAATATGAAGTTACAAGCAAGAAATTTTGTTGTCCGAAAGCCAGAAACCATTGATATTACTATGTTTTTCAAAAAGTTCTGTATCGCCACTCGCACCACGTCGGAGCAAAGCAAACTTTGCTCCGTTTTTCTTTGTATGAAAAATATCTGCTTACAAACTGCTGACGTATTTATACCGTTTCGCGAAAGATATATTTTATTCGCCGTAACATTGCCATAAGAAATGACAACATAATCTTTTTATAGACAAAGCTCGCATTCTTATGTATAATCTTATCGTTGCATTCTCTGTAAGGTTCGCCTTACCGATGCCAAGTTAAATCAAAGCTGCGGCAAAACGGTGCCTGCAAGCATCCGATGCCCGAAAGGTGATGAATTTCAAAATGAAAAATTCAAAAGAAATCGAACCTCTCTCACAATATACGGAGAGCTCCGATACTGCGGTCGTTCCCGAAAATCGTCTTGCAGGCACGGTAGGTGCGCTCCTTTTTTCACTTGCGGGAGGAGTAGTGTATTTTCTGCTGTACCAAGTAGGTTATATTGCCGCAATAAGCGGACTGATAGGAGTTATATGTGCGTTTAAAGGATATGAGGTTTTCGCTAAAAAGCTCAGCAAATTCGGCTGCATAATTTCCGTGGTTATGGCTTTGCTTGTGATAATTCTCGCTTGGTACTGCTGTCTTGCAAAGGATGTTTACAGTGCCTATCAGTCGTGGTTTGCCGACGGTGAGATAGATTTTACACTCACCTTTGCCGAGTCGTTGAGAAATGCTTACAGATTTCTCAGTGAGCCCGAAATCTCCAAATCATATGTGACCGACCTGATAATCGGCATATTTCTGTGTGCACTCGGCGCAGTAAGACCTATTATAAATATTGTAAAAGGCAATAAAAACAAAGCTGCCGAGGACAAAAACGAGCCCGCTTTTCAGGCTGAAAAATACAACGCTCCGGAAGAAAAGTCAAATGCGTATATGCCTCAAAGTATGCGTGCGGCAAGTTCCGAGAAGCCACAGGATAAAAACGGCGATATGTAACCCTCGAAGCATTTAAAATCACATATTACGAATACGAAAAGCCGAAACGCAGCAGTAAATTTTACTTCTTAGTTTCGGCTTTTGTTTTTGTCAGAGGACGGGTTCTTGAAACCGTCTTAATAACATTCTCTTTGTTTTGCTCATTATTCTTTAAGTTATGTTGTTAAACCGGGATTTTTAACACATAAACTCGGTCTTGACTATCCTACTAAATCGGTAGTATAATAGGGATATATTTTGAAACGGAGGATATGTTATGATTTCAACAAAAGGGCGCTACGCTTTGCGCGTTATGATAGATATAGGCCGCCACCAAAATGCCGCACCGGTCTCTGTTAAAGATATATCCTCAAGGCAGGATATATCGGTGAAATATCTTGAACAGGTGGTTTCAATTCTGAGTAAGGCCGGCCTTATACGCAGCTTTCGCGGCAACGCCGGCGGATACAAGCTCAATATTGACCCCGAAAAATGCACGGCGGGAGACATTCTCAGAGTCTGCGAGGGTTCGCTGTCGCCCGTTGCCTGTTTACAGGACGAAAACAACTATTGCGAGCGCAGTTCATACTGTGAGACACTTGATTTTTGGCGCGGCTTTTACGATGTTATCAACAAATATGCCGACAGCGTCACTATTCAGGATTTAATCGACAAGGCAGTAGGCGCAAACGGCTCTTACTGCATCTGATAAAAATAAATTCGAAACAACCCATATACGGCATCGCAGACAGCACGCTGCCTGTTGCGCAAAAATATTTATTATAATACAAAGGCGGAAATTATGCTGAATCAGTTTTCACGTACCGAGCTGCTTCTCGGAAAAGAAGCCATGGAAAAGCTGCAAAATTCGCGCGTTGCCGTATTCGGCATAGGCGGCGTCGGCGGCTACACCGTGGAGGCGCTTGCAAGATCGGGCATTGGTAAATTAGACCTTATAGACGATGACAAGGTCTGCCTTACGAATATAAACCGTCAGATAATCGCAACGCGTTCAACAATAGGAAAATATAAGGTCGAGGTTGCCGAAGAACGCATCAAGGACATAAATCCTGACTGCGAGGTTACAACGCATCGGAAGTTTTACACTCCGGAAACGTCGGCGGAATTTGATTTTTCACAGTACGACTATGTTGTTGACGCCATAGATACCGTATCGGGCAAAATCGAGCTTGTTATGCAGGCGCAAAAGAGCCATACTCCCATAATCTGCTCAATGGGTGCCGGCAACAAGATGGACCCGACTGCATTTGAGGTGACTGACATTTATAAGACTTCGGTCTGTCCGCTTGCGAGAGTTATGCGATACGAGCTGAAAAAACGCGGAGTTAAAAAACTCAAGGTAGTTTATTCAAAGGAAAAGCCGCTTGTACCCATTGAGGATACGGCGATAAGCTACCGCGAGCACTGCATTTGTCCTCCCGATACGGCGAGAAGTTCCACACAAAGACGTGCTATCCCCGGCAGTAACGCGTTTGTCCCGTCGGTAGTCGGGCTGATAATAGCAGGTGAAGTCGTAAAAGATTTGACGAATTACAGGGCAAAATAAAGACACAAAAGGGTGTTGGAATATGACAAGAGACGAAGCATACGCGCTCCTTACGGAATACAACAAGGAGCCGTTTCACCTTGAGCACGCCGAAACGGTTAAAAAAACAATGATGTATTTTGCCGACAAGCTCGGCTACGGCGGCGACAGGGATTTTTGGGGAATCGTAGGTCTTTTGCACGACCTTGACTTCGAAATGTATCCCGAAGAGCACTGCATAAAGGAACAGGAAATAATGCGCGAAAGAGGCATTGACGAAAAGATAATTCACGCAACGGCAAGCCACGGGTACGGCATAACGGTAGACATTAAGCCGGAACACGAGATGGAAAAGGTCCTTTATGCGGTAGATGAGCTTACGGGGCTTATAGGAGCCGTTGTAAAAATGCACCCGTCGCACAGCGTACAGGATCTTGAGCTTAAATCCGTGAAGAAAAAATTCAAGGCGAAGAATTTTGCCGCCGGCTGCTCTCGCGAGGTCATACAGCGCGGTGCGGATATGCTCGGTATTTCGCTTGATGAGCTGATACAAAATACGATTGACGCCTTAAAATCATTTCAGGACTGAAAGCATTAAAAATGTAATAATCAAAGCTTAGTTATTTTTTAACTAAAGGTGGCTATAAAAATACGGTGGGAACTAAATTTAAGCTCCCACCGATTTTTTATTTAATGCAAAGGATTGTCGCCGCCATCGTAAACTGAGCGGCATAATATAAGATATGGTTTAAGAATATGTTAAACTTTGTATTCTTGTTTTCGGCAAAGTACATACCCGAAAGAACGGCGTCGGACAGAGTAAAGAGGACACCGCCTACAGCCATAACAACCCAAACCTTTTCAAATCCGGTGGCAATTGCCGCTATAATGGCCGAAACCATAGTCAACGCCAGGAAGAAGGTATAGAGAAATACAATGAATTTAAACTTACCGAAATGATTTTTCATAAGCTTTTCGGTCAATATATTGCCGATAGCTATAAGAAGCGATACGCCTATCGAAACAGCAAGTGTTTTGCCGGTAAATCTGTAGCTTTTATAAATCGCCACGTTAAAACAGATGTGACCTAAAAGGAAGGAGATAAAGCCGGAATAAAGATATGAATCCTTATCCTGCAAATAAATCCATTTCAAGTCAAGCCAAATATCGCCGACCATTCCGAGTATAAGCCCAAACGCCACCCAAAGGCCGAATTGAAGATTGTCGCGGTTTGCGCTTGTTGCGGCAAAAGCGGTTGAAATAAAACAGAGACTCGCCGCCGCCTTGGCATACAGTGCGGAAATTCCGCCCTTTTTAACACGCAAGAACAAAAATATACCTGTCATAACAATGCCGATTGCCAAAAGCACCCAATATAATGTCCAGCTCATAGTTATCCCCCAAATTTAATTTCTGTTTAATCAATGAGCGATTATATAATATTTTAACAATAATTGCAATAGCTTAGGCTGTTTTTTTTGTTAAATAACAGACAATTTCCCGACAACGCTTTTAGTCTCGCCATCGTACAGGACAAAAACCGCAAACTCTTTTTATCGCGGAGGCAATTCATTGTACATTGCCTCAAAAGCGCGGTTTCCAAAATACACTCCTTTGTATCTCCCGTCATAAATTCACTTCCAAATAGTAGTAGCCGTTCGGTTACCCGTAAGGCTTTTTGGGGGAAATTTTAAAACACAGCGAACCGAACGCAAAATCCTTTTCTCGGGCTATGCAAAGAAGCCGTTATGGCATCGCTATATAAAAAAGCCACGGAAAACCGTTGATTTCCCGTGGCTTTTGAAGTATTTGATTGAAAAATCGTAACCGATTATCTCTTTGAGAACTGCGGTGCGCGACGAGCGCCTTTGAGACCGTATTTCTTTCTCTCTTTCATTCTCGGGTCACGAGTCAAGAAGCCGGCCTTCTTGAGTGCCGGACGAAGATTTTCGTCGTACTGAAGAAGAGCTCTTGAAAGGCCGTGGCGAATTGCGCCTGCCTGGCCTGTTACACCGCCGCCCTGAACGTTGCAGACGATATCGAATTTGTCAGCTGTGCCGGTGAGAGCGAGAGGCTGACGAACTATAAGTTTAAGTGTTTCAAGGCCGAAATAATCGTCGATATCACGATTGTTTATCGTTATTTTGCCTGAGCCTGCATAAACGCGAACTCTTGCAACCGACTTCTTTCTTCTGCCTGTGCCGTAAAAATAAGGATTAGTCTCGTACATTTATTTTTGCCTCCCTTTCTCAGAATTCTTTAACTTCGGGCTTCTGAGCCTCATGTGTGTGTTCGCCGTCTTTGAAGATACGAAGTCTTGTAAGCTGCTTTCTGCCGAGTGAGTTATCGGGAAGCATACCCTTAACTGCCTTTTTAAGAGCAAATTCGGGCTTTTCAGCCATAAGGGTCTTATACTGAATCTTCTTCATGTTACCGATATAACCGGTGTGATGATAGTACATTTTCTTTTCAAGCTTGTTGCCTGTAAGAACTATTTTGCCGGCGTTGATTACGATTACGTGATCGCCGCAGTCAGCGTGAGGAGCAAATGTCGGCTTGTGCTTGCCGCGAAGAAGCGTAGCAGCCTCCGCAGCAACGGAACCGAGGGTTTTGCCGTCAGCATCAAGAACATACCAGTTACGGCTGATGTCGGCAGCCTTAGGCATATAAGTTGACATAAAACATAACCTCCGAATAATTATTTCTTTTTTATTGCCCGAATATATTATCACGAAGAAACGGTTTCGTCAACACCGTTTTTTCAATATTTTAACGATTATATGATTTATCTCTCGTTTTCTCGCATTTTCTCTTGTTTTCTGCTATATTGCTTATTTATTATTTTTGAGTCTTTGCCTATCGCAAAAGCTCTTTCGGACAAAAGCGAGGCGGCGTTTTTCATACAATGCTCAAGGCTTATACCGTTTTCCTTTATTTTATGTATTTCGCATACTCCGAGTTTCTCGGCGGAAATATCGTTTTCGACGTCGCCGCTCAAAAGGATACACGGAACACCGAATTTTTCGGCTATGTCCGAGACTCTCTTAGGAAGCTTGCCGAATAGGGTTTGCCTGTCCGTCTTGCCCTCGCCTGTTATAACCGCATCGGAGCGACGTATTTTATCCTCAAGCGATGCAGCCCTTGCCAGCACATCAAATCCGCTTTGGAGCTCACAGTTCAAAAAGGCGGATAAACCACCGCCGATGCCGCCCGCAGCTCCGGCTCCCGGAAGATTTATAATCTTTTTGCCGGACGCTTTTTCAAAAATCTCTCCTATATTTCGTAAGCCGTCGTCCAAAAGCTTTACATCGTTCTTCGAGGCTCCCTTTTGCGGAGAAAAAACATAAGCCGCTCCGTTTTCTCCGCACAGAGGATTTGTAACGTCACACGCGAGAGTGAACTTTACATCCTTGAATCTTTCAAAATTCTCGGTTCGCCGTATTTTCTTAACTCTTATCATATTTTGACCGTCGGGCAAAACCTCGACGCCGTCCTCCGAAAAGAACCGCATACCGAGGGCATACAAAATGCCCGTCCCCGCATCCGTGGTAGCACTGCCGCCGAGTCCGAGAATTATATGTTTTGCCCCATGCTCCGCAGCGTCGCAAATCAGTTCTCCGCTTCCCAATGACGACACCTTCACGGCGTCGCGCTCGCTGCTCTTGAGAAGCGTCAGCCCGCTTGCCGAGGCTACATCGATTACAGCGGTACCGTCGGGCAAAACGGTGTATTCCGCCGTGATTTCACGAAGCAGAGGGTCGTGCACCGCCGCTTTTCGAAGCTGCCCTCCGAGTATATCGTAAAAACAGCGAGAGGTCCCCTCTCCGCCGTCGGCAAACGGCAGAGAAAGCACCTCAAAATTTTTGTTGCACCGAAGAAGTCCGTCTTTAACCGCGGCGCAAGCATCCTTTGACGTAAGACTCCCTTTAAAAGAGTCGCAAACAACAGCTATCTTCATAATCAGAACACCATATATCCGAATATTTCCTTGAGCGTATCGAGCGGCGACTGACCATCGGCAATCTTTACCGCGATGTGCTTTTTGCCGTAATCCATTATGGACACTCTGCCGCGCATCATGGAGGACAGGTTCAAAACCGTATTTGTATCTATATCGTTCACATAAAGGATAACGGAATTGCCCTTTTGCCCTATTTCGTATATACCCTTTGCGGCGGCGGTATTACGAAGAAGCGAAACATCGATAAGACCCTGAACCGACTGCGGGATTTCACCGAATCGGTCGCGAAGCTCATCCTTAACGTCCTCGGCATCCTCGGTATTTTTAATGTCCGCAATTCTGCGATAAACCGCAAGCCTCTGAGGAATGCTCTTGATGTAATTATCGGGAATGTGAGCGTCTATCTGCATATCTATGAGACACTCCTTCTTACGCGAAATCGGCTTTTCGCCCTTTTCCTCCTCCACGGCTTCACCGAGAAGCTGCAAATACATATCGTAGCCTACCGCCTCCATATGGCCATGCTGCTGCGCACCGAGGACGTTGCCCGCTCCGCGGATTTCAAGGTCACGCATGGCAATCTTAAAGCCGGAGCCGAATTCGGTATATTCCCTTATTGCCGAAAGTCGCCTGTTCGCTATTTCCGACAATTCCTTACCACGCTTAAACGTGAAATATGCTGACGCTCTGCGTGTACTTCTGCCGACTCGTCCGCGTATCTGATGAAGCTGTGCAAGCCCGAGCCTGTCGGCGTCCTCGATAATCAGCGTATTGCAATTCGGAACATCGACGCCCGTCTCGATGATGGTGGTGCAAACGAGTATGTCTATGTCGCCCTCAAGCAAGTCACGCCAGATTTCAGACAGCTCCTCCTCGCCCATTCGGCCGTGCGCCACGGCTATACGAGCCGACGGCATCATTTCCTTTATCTTAGCCGCCGTGCTTTCGATTGATTCGACACGGTTGTGGAGATAATATACCTGACCGCCTCTGCGAAGTTCCTTCTCCATGGCCTCGCAGAGAATTCCCATATCATGCTCTATAACATATGTCTGAACGGGGTATCTGTCCTGCGGAGCCTCCTCTATTACGGACATATCGCGTATGCCGGTCATAGCCATATTAAGCGTTCTCGGAATAGGCGTCGCCGACAAGGTCAAAACATCAACCGTTGGGAACAGCTCCTTAAGCTTCTCCTTTTGAGCCACGCCGAAGCGCTGCTCCTCATCGACTATTAAAAGGCCGAGGTCCTTAAATTTTACATCTTTTGAAACAAGACGGTGCGTGCCTACGATTATGTCAAGCGAGCCGCGCTTCAAATTTTTAAGTATTTTCTCCTGCTCCTTAGGAGTTCTGAAGCGTGACAGCATCTCTATCTCGACAGGGAAACCGTCAAATCTTTTAAGTATGGTACGGTAATGCTGATACGCGAGAATTGTTGTGGGAACAAGTATTGCGCATTGCTTACCGTCTGCCGCGCATTTAAAAGCCGCACGAAGCGCGACCTCGGTTTTTCCGAAGCCGACGTCGCCGCAGAGAAGTCTGTCCATGGGATAAGGCTTTTCCATATCGCCTTTTATTTCATCGATTGCTCTGAGCTGATCGGACGTCTCGTCATATTCAAACCGCCGTTCGAAATCGCTCTGCATATCTATATCCGGAGAAAATGCATAGCCGGGGCTGTTTTGCCTTTTTGAATACAGGGCTATGAGCTGATCCGCCATATCCTTGACTGCGGCACGAACCTTATTTCTCGTTTTTTCCCAGTCCTTGCCGCCGATTTTATTCAGCTTTACTGTTCTGCCGTCGTCCTCGTGAGGGCCTATATATTTTGAGACAAGGTCAAGCTGCGTTACCGGGACATACAGAACGTCGCCCTTTGCATACTTGATTTTGATATAATCCTTGGTTATTTTGCCGACCTCAAGCTTATTGATGCCGTCAAACACGCCTATACCGTGGAGCGAATGAACAACGTAGTCGCCCTTTTTAAGCTCATCAAGCGAGTGGAGGCTCTGTCCCTTTTTAAATCCGCTCCTGCTTTTTCTTTTTTTGGACGCAACGGCGTTTCTGCCATAGGTAAAGGCATAAAATTTTTCGTGCGGATAGCCGAAGCCGCCCGAGAGCGCACCGGGCAAAACCGAAACTCTGCCACGCGGAAATTCGGCAGGCTCGAGCGGAAAATAAAGTGCCGGAACATCCTCGTTTTCGAGGTCCTCAGCAAGGTTTTTTGCAGCCTTTTCCGTTCCTCCCATTACTACAACCGTCGAGTCCTTTTGAACAAGCGGAGACAAATCGTCCAAGAGTATGTCGAGCTTTCCGTTCCATACGGGAAGTGTTGACGCCGTAAACGTTACAAGGTCGCGTACCGGTACGTCAAACGAACCGCGCGCAAAATCGTCGAGAAAAACAGTATCCTTTTTTTCATATTCGCGCGTAAGCTCCGGGAAGGTCATCGTAAACTCGTCGAGTCCGCGGCAAAGCTCGCCGTCCTCAAGGAGATATTTGATATCCTCGTTTTGGAGCTTTATTGCGGTGTTTGCCTTTTCCTTGACTCCGGCACTCTCGCAAACAATAAGCAAAAGCGAATCGGCATAGCTTAAAATTGTCGCATTCTCTTCGTAAGCGAGCGGAAGATACTTATCGGCAGAGCTTAAACTCACGCCGTTTTTGAGCCTGTCTATATCCTTTTGCAGCATTTCACGAGCCTTTTTGGCTCCCTTACCCTTTACGGTATCACAAAATGCGGTAATCTTTTTCATTAAGTCGTCGCCGCCCGAAAAGACTATCTCGGTTGACGGCATAAGCGTCAGCTTATCAACATTGTCGGTCCTTCGCTGAGACATTATGTCAAAATGAGCCATGGTGTCAACGGTATCGCCCCAAAACTCGATTCTGACGGGATTTTGGTCGTCTGGCGAAAACAGGTCGAGTATTCCGCCGCGCACGGAAAACTGACCTACTCCCTCCACCATATCGGCTCTCGTATAGCCTGCGGAAAGAAGCACACTCGTTATATCGCCGAGCTTAATATCCTCGCCTCGCCTTATCGTAAGCGAATGTTTTTTTAAGTCATCGGGCGGAATAGTCCTCTGAACCGCCGCCTCTGCGGAGCAAACCACTATATCGGCGGTGCCGTTTAAAATATTTGTGAGCGCATTTATACGGCGCTGTTCATATTCGTGGGAACGATTTTCCGCCGAGGTAAACGAAAAGTCCCTCGCCGGATACAAAAACGAATTCTTGCCGAAAACACGCAAGTCCTCGCAAAGCTTCGTCGCAGCCGCTTCGTCGGGCATAATGACAAGAGCCCTGCGGCCTAAATTACCGCAGAGCGAATTTATAATATGAGCCTTGTGGATTCCCGAAACGCCGAGAACTCCGACAGGCAGATTTTTGCTTTTTACCGCCTTTTCGAGCGTCTTATATTCGGGCGAGGCCTTTAAGACCTCAGCAAATGCTGACATATTAAATTAAAGCTCCTTCAGGAATTATATTTGTTCATGGCTTCGTCTGTTTTGCCGTCCAGAATAAGCTCCACCGCACAGCAGGCATTATCAAGTGCCTTTTTAAGCTCCGGTGCCTCGTCCTTTTTGTACTCGGAGAGAACCCATGCGGCAAGGTCGTAATCGGGATGAGGCTTTTTGCCGCAGCCGATTTTGACTCTCGGAAAATTTTGGCTGCCTATACAGGATATTATGCTCTTTATACCGTTATGACCGCCGTCTGAGCCCTTGCGGCGTATTCTCAGTCTGCCTACGTCAAGCGATATATCGTCAAAAATCACAATGATTTTTTCCGGAGGTATCTTATAAAAATCTGCCGCAGCCTTTACGGCCTCTCCGCTTAAATTCATATAGGTCTGCGGCTTCATTACAATGCAGCGGTGCG
>ULWE01010633.1_pt1 | contig 11169 bp, 9 predicted proteins | sample 1960071 | NCBI WGS metagenome assembly ULWE01 (sample SAMEA4835804, study PRJEB28245) | human gut metagenome | biome: gut microbiome; material: fecal sample | place: Denmark | collected 2008 | reverse complement strand
AGACCATCAGCTACGACGCCTTTGCGTCGGTCAACTTCCCGGAATTGGCGCTGGTGCAGGGCGACCGGCTGGTGCGGTACATCCCCTCGCCGTGGCCCACCGGCCCGGTGGAGTTCAGCCGCACACTGGACAGCCGGGTATTCCTGCTCAAGCTGACCCCGGGCATGTCCCCGGCGCTCATCCCGGAGATCTTCCACCTGTACGACTGCGTCATCGTGGAAAGTTTCGGCGTGGGCGGCATCCCGCAGCAGCTGATGGACGCCTTTGCCGCCGGGCTGGGCGACTACGAGACCACCCACAAAGTGCTCATCATGACCACGCAAGTCACCTACGAGGGCAGCGACGTGGGCGTGTACGAAGTGGGCAAGCGGGTGCGCAACCGCTTCCGCTTCTTAGAGGCCCACGATATGACCATCGAGGCCGTGGTGACCAAAAGTATGTGGCTGCTGGCGCAGAACTGCGAAAGCTTTGACCAGCTGCAGCAGCGATTCTACCGTCAGGTGAACTTTGACACCTTCTACCACTGAGCCGCGCTGCTGCGGGACGATGGGAGAGGGAGCTGGCAAAACCGATAGGTTTTGACTGAGGGCGTCAAACGCAAAAGCAGCCAGACCGGGCGGTCTGGCTGCTTTTATGCTTATAAAAATATTTTACTCTACCTCTTCATCCGCGAAGATCCACAGCACCTCGTTGATATGGGAGCCGCTGCGGGAGTAGGGGGTCACACGGATGCAGAAGCTGCGGCCATCCGTCTTGCGGTAGCGGTGCTCCAGCAGGTTGCTGCTGAACACGGTGCTGCGCACAAAGCCGAAATCGAACAACTTTGCAAAGTTTTCTCTGTCCTCGGGCGCTACCAGCTTGTCGCGGTAGTTGGTCAACGCAGCGCGGAAAGAGCCGCCGCAGGTGTCCAGAACGGACTGGAAGTCGTCCGGCACAATAACGGGGCGCACGGTGTCCTCCTGCAAGTCCACCACGATCACTGTCTTGTACTTGGGGGCAAGCACCTTTAAAAAGTGCTCGGCATCCCGCTTTTCCTGCAGGGTGCGCTCCATCTTTTCGTTCAGGCCTTCCAGCTGGCGGGCGCGGCCGTTGTGGTCGTAGTAGGCCTGCCGGTCCTGCCGCATGGCAGCCTCGGCCTTGGCCACAGCTTCGTCCAGATGGCGCAGGTCGGTGGTCTGCTGGATGCCTACCGAGATGGCGTAGTCCTTTTCCTTCAGAAAGGCGCGCATCCGGTCCGCAGTGCTCCACACGCTGTAAGGCGGCTCGTTGGGGGTCAGGATGACAAATTCATCGCTGCCGATGCGGTACACCCGGCTGGTAGCAAAGAACTTGCGGGCGGCATTTGCCAGACAGCACAGCAGGGTGTCGCCGCTGCGGTGACCCAGATGCTCGTTTACCTCGTGCATCCCCACCACATCAATGTAGGTGCACACCACGGATTCGTACCCGCTGTTGGGCAGCTCCCGCAGGTCGGCTTCGTACCGGCTGCGGTTGGCAAGGCCGGTCAGGGTATCGTGGCTGTAAGAGAAGTCCAGCTCCTCGCTGAGCTGGTCGGCCTGTGCGTCGTTGCGCACCAGCACGGTCGCCCACGGGTTCTGGGCGCAGCAGCCCCGGCAGGGCAGCACCTCTGTGGTGACCCAGATATACTGGCCGGACACGTTCTCGCGGTAGCGGTAGAACTCCGGCGCAGTGGCGTGGTACAGCACAGAGCGCAAGGCCTCCAGATCGGTCTGCTCCAAGAACAGGTCTGCGTCCTCCTCGTGCACGATCTTCTCGTTCACCAGACGGTCGCAGTAGTTGACAAAATCTTCTTCTTTTTCCAGATCCGGATCCAGCAGGCGGGCGTCCCGCTTGATCACCCGGTACGCACCGGTGGCAAGGTTCAGCAGCGCGATCACCAGCACGTTATCGGTAAAGATCTGGTAGGCCTGCAAGGCCAGCGCAGTCTTTTCGGTGCCCGGGTTCTCCACCCGGCGGTCACGGCGCATCAGGTCGCGGCGCAGATCCCAGTAATCCTGATTGGTGGGATCTGCCAGCAGTTTTTCGGCGTTTTCCACCGGCATGGGCTTGAAGAAGTAGTAGCCCTGCGAGTACAGGCAGTCTGCCGCCTGCAGCATGGACACCTGCTCCGGGGTCTCCACACCCTCGGCGATGATGGGCAGGTTCAGCCGGTGTGCCATATCCACCACCGACTCCACGATCTGCACGCCCTTGCTGCGGTTCTCCTGATTCATGTCGATGAGCTTCATGTCCAGCTTGATGGCATCGACGTTGGTATCCTTGAGCATATTCAGCGAGGAATACCCGCTGCCGAAGTCGTCCATCATCACCGCAAAGCCCTTGCGGTGCAGGCCCTGAATGGCGTTTTCCACCATCTGGGTGTCCTCGGCCACCATGGTCTCGGTGATTTCGGCCAGCAGGAGCTTTGGCTCCAGCTTATATTTTTCCACCAGATCCGCAAAGATCTGCGGCACATCCAGATTGAGGATATCCTGCACCGAAACGTTTACCGATACCGGCACAAGGTTGCTGCCGCTTTCCTGCCACTTCTGCAAAGTCTGGCAGACAGATTCCCAGATGTACTGGTCCAGCCTTGTTACAAGGCCGGTGCGCTCCAGCAGCGGCATGAACTCGGCGGGGGGAACACAGCCCCGGGTGGGATGGTTCCAGCGCACCAGCGCCTCCATGCCCACGATGGCGCGGGTGATGCTGTTGCACTTGGGCTGCAAAAAGAAGCAGAATTCGTGGTTATCCAGTGCGCGCTCCAGCTCGCCCAGCAGTTGCTGCTGTTCTTTCAGCTCGTTGAGCATGGTGGGCTCAAAGCGGTGCAGGTAGCCGCTGTCTGTCGTCACACCGGCGATCTGCGCGTAGTTGCACAGGGTGGCGGCATCTGCACCGGGGTTTGCCTGCACAGGGCACACGCCCATTACCATAAAGAAGGTGACATCCTGTCTGCCGGCATTCATGCAGGCCTGCAGCGTGGCAAGCACAGCAGTCTGCTCGGCCTTTTCGTCCGGCAGGCACAGGAAAAAGTCATCGTTTCCAAAATAGCCCACAGGATAGCCGGTCTGCCTGCTGTAACCCAGCAGACAGTTTGCCACAGTTTCCAGCAGAGCATCGCCCTTTTCGGTGCCGTAAAGCTCGTTATAAAGCTTGAAGTGCTGGATATCCACAGCGGCAACAGCCCATTCTGTTCCCTGATGCGCGGTCAGGAATGTATGCAGGGCCTGTAAAAATGCGTCCTTGCGGTCGATCCGCCCCAACGCAGCAGATGCCGGTGCGGCGGCATCTGTTTTGGTCTTTCGTTCCTCTGACATAACGATTCCTCACAATTTGGATAGTTTCAATACGGATAAGCCGATTGCGGTCGGTTTGTATACTTTATAATCAGTATAACACGGTTTAAGTCGTTTTGAAATAGTTTTTTCACACTTTATAACAACATTATTCGAGCGAAGTGCAACAAAAATGCCACACACAGCGGAGCCGGTGCGGCATTCAGGATCATTTGGTATTCTTGTTGTCGTCCTTGTTTTCCTGTTCGGCGCGGTGCAGCATCTCCCGCAATGTGGGCAGACTGCGCAGCTTGCTGCCGTGCCGGAGCTTCGGGTAGGCACGCAGCATACGGCGCGGGCCCACGATGCGGGGGGTGCGCAGCAGCTGCGCCTGCATCTCCTCGCTGCGCTGCTGCAGCTCTGCGGCCAGCTGTTCCAATTGCAGCAGCTCGGCGGCGCGCTCGGCAGTGCCCTTGGCAGCAAGCCGGGCGGCGTTGGCAGCTTCGGCAGCGTTCAGGCGGGCGTCCTCGCTGGCACGGCGGGCAGCTTCGCTGGCCTCAGCGGCCTTGGCGCGGATGGCAGCCATGGTCTCACGGGCAGAGGGGCGCTTTCCGGCAGCATCCCGCGCTTCGGCGGCGGCAAGCTTGAATTGCAGCCGTCCCTCGTCCAGCTTCTTGTCGGCGTTCAGGGTGGTGGTGCCCAGCAGCTGGGTCATGGCATCGCTGACGGCGTGGATACTGTCGCCCAGCTGCTCCATGGTGTCCAGCGTATCAGCCAGTGCAGAAGCAGCAATGGCGGTAGCCACCACGTCCACCGCATATACGGCGTACAAAAAGCACATGAGGATAACCCCCACAAAGGGCGGGATCAGGTCTACAAGGTCAGCCACCACCGGGTGCACGATACGCATGACCACCAGCGTGCCCACGCCCCACAGCAGGCAGAATTCCAGACAGATATAGCCCCCGATATTAAAGGGAAAATCGCTGTAATCCCACCAGCGGGTGTGGTAAATCTTATACAGTGCCCAGCCGCCCACCAGTTCCAGCGCACTGGGCAGGATGACGCCGCCTATATACAGCAGCAGGATGCTGTGCTGCAAGGGCGTAAGGACAAACAGCACGATGATCATGCCAAAGCCGTAGATGGGGCAGACCGGGCCGTTGAGGAAGCCCCGATTCACCAGCTGACCGGTGGTGGCGGCGGCATAGATGACCTCCAGACACCAGCCCATGCAGGAATAGATCAGGAAATAGGCCAGAATATGGTACAGCGAAAAGCCACATACCACGGTATCGGTAAGAAAGCTTACCATAGGCACCTCCGTTCTTCAGTTCTGTTTGGATACGATCTTATATTCGTCCCCCGGCTCAAAAAAGGGACAGGCAGCGGTATTATGCGCAAGATAGCGTGCCATCTCGTCCTCGTCCAGCGCAGCGCCCTGCGCACAGTAGTAGCTGCCGTATTCGTCCTGAACATTATTCAGGCACAGCTCACAGGGGTCAGACATTTTCTTCGCCTTCCTGTGCGGCGGCTTCGGCAGCGGCAGCTTCGCGTGCCATCCGCTTGAGCACCTTGGGGTCTACCCAAGTCACGCTGTCGGCACCGGGCTTTTTGCGGGCAATGAGTGCCTTGATCTTAATCCCCATCTCGGTGAACATGCCCTCGTGCTCGGTGCGGATGTTCCACTCCGGCTCGTTCTCGTGCAAATCGTAGGTGATCCACTCGATGTCGTAGCCGGAAGCGGGGAAGTACTCTACGCTGTCCCGGAACAGATCATCGTCGTCGGTCTTGAAGTAGATCTCGCCGCCGTCCTTCAGAAACTCGCGGTAGGCGATCAGCTGGCGCGGGTAGGTAAGGCGGTGCTTGTGGGAGGAGTCGTTCTTGCTCCACGGGTTGCAGAAGTTGATATAGATGCGGCTGACTTCGTCCTCCGGGGTGATGACGCCCTTGATGCGCTCGATATCGGTGCTCATGATCTTGACGTTGTCGATGGGGCGCCCCGCTGCCTGATAGGCGGCTTCGATCTTGCGCTTGGCAAGGATGAGCACCTTATCGGTGATGTCGATGCCCAGATAGTTATTTTCCGGGTGGGCACAGGCCAGCTGAGAGATGAAGCCGCCCTTGCCGCAGCCCAGCTCCAGAATAAAGGGCTGCTCCGGGCGGGCATACTGGCCGTGCCATTTGCCGCCCCAGATGAGGGGTTCGTGCACATGGAAATCCGCGGCCATCAGTTCGTCGTGGGCATAGGGTTTGAAACGCATTCTCATAGTTTGTTGTTCTCCTTCAAAAATCTCTCCACCTGCTCCGGGGTGGCGGCGCAGCTGCCCTGACAGATGCCGGGCTTGCCGCCGCCGCGTCCGTTCAGGGCGGCGTTCAGTGCTTTGGTCAGGGCGCGCACATCACCGTCCCGCCGGGCAAGGCAGTAGCCGGTGCCCTTTTCGGTGGGGGTCAGGGCGGCGCACAGGCCGGTGGTGGCCTCGGTCAGACGGACAGCCAGCCGGTGCAGCCCGTCCGGGTCCAGCCCCGGCAGGGTACGGATGGCGTCCGCATCGGGCGCGGTCAGCTGCGCAAGGGCGTCAAACAGCTGGCTGCACAGGCCGAAGTGTGTAAACTTGAGCGCAGTATACTCGTCGTAGACCCGGTGCACCGCCACAGCGGTCTGGTCGGCCTTGGCAGAGAGCAGCGCACCGATCTCCGCCTGCCGGGCGCGCATGGCCTGCGCCGCCGCCAGTGCACGGGCTCCGCACACCACGCTCAGCCGCACACCGCCCTTGTAGTTCTCGCTGGCAAGGATCTTGATCTGCCCCACCTGACCGGTGGTGTGGGTGTGGGTGCCGCAGCAGGCGCAGACGTCCGCGCCCGGGATGGTCACGATGCGCACCTGCCCCTCGATCTCTTTTTTAGAGCGGTAAACAAGGGCGGCAAGCTCCTCCCGGGTGGGGTAGCTGATGAGCACCGGCACATCCTGCCACACGATGCGGTTGGCGGCAAGCTCCGCCTGCCGCAGCCCCTCGGGGCTGATGGGCACGCTGGTGTCCATGCGCACCACCTCGGTGCCCACATGGAAGCCCACATTCTCCGCCCCGAACATCTGGTGCAGGATGCCGGAAAGGATATGCTCGCCGGTGTGCTGCTGCATCTTATCGAACCGCCAGTCCCAGTCGATGCAGCCGGTCACGGCTGCGCCGGGCGCTGCGGCAGCGGGCAGGGCATCCACCGTATGCCAGATGACGCCCGCCTGCTCGTGGACGTCCGACACCCGCAGCACCGTACCGTCCGGCAGGGTCAGAGTGCCCCGGTCGGCGGGCTGACCGCCGCCCTCCGGGTAGAACACTGTGCCGTCCAGCGCAATGCGCCCGCCGCCGGTCTTTTCGTCCGGCTCTGTGGCAAGGATGACGCTTTCGCATTCGGTGCGGAAAGCGTCCTGCTCAAAGTATTTTTCTGTGCGCTGCATAGCGCGAATACCTCCTGTAAAATAGAACGATTGGCAATGCCCAAAGTACCCCTTCCGTCTTGCCGCTTTGCGGCAATCCACACGCTCCCTTTTGTCGCTACGCGACATCTTCCCCCGGAGCGGGGGAAGTCGTCCCTCAAGGGGACGGCTTCAACGGTGGCGATAAAGTTTCCAGCATAGTCCAAAGGCGCCCCCTTGGGGGAGCTGCTGAGCGCAGCGAAGCTGAGGGGGTATCCCATAAAAACCAGTATACCACGATTTTTGCCTGTGGAAAATAGTTTACAGTTATGTTATGATAGGAAACAACGAATATTCCCGAAAATTGACAGCGAGGAAGGTAACGGATCATGCGTGAAAGTGGTATTCTGATGCCGGTATCCAGTCTGCCCGGCCCTTACGGGATCGGCTGCTTTGGCAAGGCGGCATTTCAATTTGTGGATTTCCTGTCTGCAGCAGGACAAACGATCTGGCAGCTGCTGCCGCTCAGCCCCACCGGCTACGGCGACAGCCCCTACCAGAGCTGCTCTGCCTTTGCGGGCAACCCCTATTTTGTGGACTTGGAAGCGCTGGAAAAAGAGGGTCTGCTGACCGCCGCAGATCTCAAGGCGGAAAGCTGGGGCAAAGACCCGCTGGAAGTGGACTACGGCACCTTGTACGTCAGCCGCTTTGCGGTGCTGCGCAAGGCCTACGCCGCATGGCGCAGCCAGTGCGCCGGGCTGCACGGCTGTAGCTACTACTACCCCGACGACTACTACGCCTTCACCCTTGCCAACGAGGACTGGCTGGAGGACTATGCCCTGTACATGGCGCTGAAGGTAGCCAACAAGATGAAGAACTGGGTGGAGTGGGACGCCCCCTACCGCCGCCGCGACAAGGCCGTACTGGCTGCCTTTGCCGCCGCAAACGAAGAGGAGATCGGCTTCTGGAAGTTCGTGCAGTACAAGTTCAGCGTCCAGTGGCAGGCAGTCAAGACCTACGCCAACGAGAAGGGCGTGCAGATCCTGGGCGATATCCCCATCTACGTCTCTGCGGACTCGGTGGATGCATGGGTGGGCGGCAAGCTGTTTGAGCTGGACGCCGACGGCCGCTTTGCCCGGGTGGCGGGCTGCCCGCCGGACTACTTTTCCGCAGACGGCCAGCTGTGGGGCAATCCCCTGTACGACTGGGCGTACCACAAAAAGACCGGCTATGCATGGTGGATTCAGCGGGTGCGCCACGCACTGGGCATCTACAATCTGCTGCGCATCGACCACTTCCGCGGCTTCGACACCTATTGGGCCATCCCGGCAGACAGCACCACCGCCCGCACCGGCAAGTGGGAGAACGGCCCCGGCATGGAGCTGTTCGATGCACTGGAGGCCGCACTGGGCAAGCTGCCCATCATCGCCGAGGACTTGGGCGAACTGTTCCCCAGCGTGCGCAAGCTGCTGGCCGACAGCACCTTCCCGGGCATGAAGGTGCTGCAGTTTGCCTTCGGCGGCGGGGACAACGAGTATCTGCCCCATAACCACGTCAAGAACGGTGTGGTCTACCCCGGCACTCACGACAACACCACCCTGACCGACTGGTGGGAGAACGGCGCTTCCGAAAAGGAAAAAGCCACCGCTGCGGCTTATCTGCACCTGACCTCCTGCAAGCCCACCGCCAAGGAGGTGGCAGCTGTCAAGACTGCCGCCGCGCGCACTGCGCTGCTGCGGGCAGCGCTGGGCTCGGTGGCGGACAGAGCCATCATTCCCATGTACGACTGGCTGGGGCTGGGTGCCGAGGCGCACCTGAACACCCCGGGCAAACTGGGCGGCAACTGGGCATGGCGCGCAAAGACCGGTTTTGACACCAAAACCCTTGCCGCACAGATCAAAGCCGAGTGCGCCGTGTACTGCCGCTGCAATGCAGACGTTCAAAACGTGAAAGAATTAGCAATTTGACAGAATTGTAAAAACTGCCGTAAAAATTTGTGCGTTTTGCTGGAAAAATCTGTGTTTCAATGGTATAATAGCCGTAAGTTCCCGGATTTGTGGGAAAATTGGAATTTCGCCCGTCGGAAGCGGCGGCGCGTACTGATGATGGGGAAATTACAGATGGACAGAGAATGGACAGAGCAGGATCTGTGTACCTTTGCCGAGGGCGCACAGGCTGCGTTTGAAACGGTATTGCTGGACGAGCTGCCACAGGACACCGGCTGGCAGGACGAAGGCCTGCAGGTGAGTTATAGCCTGTGCAACGGCCGGGTAAGCTGCGTGCTGCACCGCACGGTGCGGGCAGACGGCAAGCTGTGGCGGATCACCATGTCTGCCCCGCTGGCAGGCAACCTGCTGCCGGAGGAGCGCATGAGCGCCCGCGAGCGGGAGCTGTGCCGCGAGGACCTGAACCACGATTTTCTTTCCGGCGTGTACAACCGCCGCTATCTGGAGACCGTGATCGCCGCCGAGCTGGACCGTTGGGCACAGCAGGGGCGCAAGGCTGCCGTGGCGCTGGTGTCGCTGGATCACGGCGCACAGCTGCGGGACACCTACGGTCAGCCGGTGATGGATCAGCTGATCTGCTTTGTGGCAAACCAGTGGAAAAAGTATTTCGATATCCCGGGCAGTCAGATCGTCTGCCGCCTGACCGGCACCACCTTTGTGGTGGGCTGTCTGGACTTGGACGGCGGCCAGCTGGCCGAGCAGATGCGGAACATTTACGCCGAAATGCCCCACGAGTGCATCACCTCCATGGGCATGATGAAGCGGGTGCCCTTTACCCTGAGCGTCGCAGTGGCAGGGCTGGACGAGCTGGACAGCGCCGCCAACTGCTGGCAGCGCCTGTACGCCATCTGTGACGAGCGGCTGCGCGGCATCCAGATCTCCGGCGGCAATAAGATCTGCTGAGAAACAACGTATAAAATCCCCCTTTGGGCACATACTAGGTGCCAAAGGGGGATTTTTTTGTATGGAAAACCAGAAAAACGATAACCTGAACCTGCTGGAAGCGGTGGTGCAGAACACCGAGATGGGCAAGAACACCTTGGAGCAGATTTTACCCATGACCAACGATGTGCAGTTCAAGGCCGAACTGCTGCGCCAGCGCAACATCTACCACCAGCTGAATCAGGAGGCGCACACCGCCATAGAAGCCTGCGGCGGCAGCGCGCAGGGGCAGAGCACCATGGCAAAGCTGAACACGAAAATGGGCATCGGGCTCAAGACCCTTACGGACAAATCCACCCGCAATCTGGCCGAGATGCTCACACAGGGCAGCGGCATGGGGGTGGTGGACTGCGTAAAAAGCTGCAAGGACTACCCCAACGCCGCCCCGGGCGCAAAGCGCCTTGCCCAGCGGCTGCAGGATTTTGAAGAGGATAACCGCATCCAGCTGGAACGGTTTTTGTAAATACGTTCTACCCCATAAAAACACAAAGTCGGGCAGCCTGCGGGCTGTCCGACTTTGTTCTGGTTAAAATAATTTTCCGCTATTGCGGGCACTCACTCCCACAGCTTTTCGGGGTACTGGCCCTCGGCGGTCTTGCGGGCAATGGCCTCCACCACCAAAGGCTTATCCTCCCGGTAGGTGACGCCGAACCACTTATCCGTGCTGCGCAGCACCTGAATTTTTGCCTTGTTCTCCTCGATCAGCTCGGTCACCACCAGCGGCAGGAAATACTCGCACTTCAGGGGGTTCACCGGCAGATTCTCGGTCAGCCAGCCCGCAAAGCGCTGCTCGGCCTCGTCCAGAAAGCTTTTGCCGAAGCCCCACAGGTTCATGCTCACAGGGGTGTCGCCGGGCAGGTCCACCCAGCTCTCGCCGCCGTCCTCGGTGTAATGTGCGCCGCCGTCGCAGGGCTCAATGCGGGTGCGCTCGGTCACGCTTTGCAGGGTGCCGTCCTCGTTCTTGATGCACACGCCGCGTGCCACGCTGCCATTCTCGGACAGGGTGTTCTTTAGCAGATAGCTGACCATGCAGTAGCGGTAGAAATCATCATCGGCGTGGGTGGACAGGTAATCGTACATCACCTGAAACGCCTCCGGGCCGTAGTAGTCGTCCGCATTGATGACCGCAAAGGGGCCGTCAATCAGGGGCTTTGCAGCCAGCACAGCATGGCAGGTGCCCCAGGGCTTTACACGTCCCTCCGGCACGGCAAAGCCTGCGGGCAGCTCTTCCAGCTGCTGGAAGGCATACTTCACCTTCATCGCCTTGGCCACACGGTCGCCGATGGCTGCCTTGAAGGCGTCCTCGATCTCGTGCTTGATGACAAAGATCACGGTCTCAAAGCCGGCGCGGCGGGCGTCGTAGAGGGAATAGTCCATAATGACCTGTCCGTTGGGGCCCACCGGGTCGATCTGCTTCATGCCGCCGTAACGGCTGCCCATGCCGGCAGCCATGACGACCAGTACCGGTTTATTCATCTGCAATTCCTCCTGTATCTGCCGGGGTTTCCGGCATTGTAGCGTTCTGAGGCTA
>ULWE01015541.1_pt1 | contig 11176 bp, 9 predicted proteins | sample 1960071 | NCBI WGS metagenome assembly ULWE01 (sample SAMEA4835804, study PRJEB28245) | human gut metagenome | biome: gut microbiome; material: fecal sample | place: Denmark | collected 2008 | reverse complement strand
AAAAAGCCGTTAAAAAGGCAAAAATGCACAAAGCGGCGGCTATGTTTCACGGCGGATGCCCCGGTTCACGTTCAAGGGCAATTGAGCGCAAAAACGAAGTCCCAAAAAGCACGAACACGTTTTCGGAAAGCCGTTTGAGGCAATGGCCCGTTCAGATAAAGCTCGTTCCGGTAACCGCTCCGTACTTTGAGAATGCGGATTTACTCATATCAGCCGACTGTGCTGCTTACGCATACGGAAATTTCCACGCAGATTTCATAAAGAATCGTATAACTCTTATAGGCTGCCCGAAGCTTGACGACACGGATTATTCTGAAAAGCTGACGGAAATTATAGCGCTCAACAACATCAAAAGCGTTACCGTGGTAAGAATGGAGGTTCCCTGCTGCGGAGGTATTGAAAACGCCGCAAAACAGGCTGTAAAGAGAAGCGGAAAATTTATACCGTGGCACGTGGTGACGATATCGACCGACGGAAACATTTTGGATTAAAAAGCAAAATGAACAAAGAAAAAATGAGCTGTAAATTTTTACAGCTCATTTTTTTATCAAGAATTCTCTTTAATGTATTTGCCGTATTTAATTCTGTTAACTACAAAGCCTACACCGAGAATCAGCAGAAGCGGAATCAACAGTATAATAAGAGCCAATATCCCGCAAACGACAATCGGAACGCCTTTTTTGCTCTTTTTGACGTTGCACTCGGGCTTTTTCTCTTTTTGAGGCTTCTTCCCCTGCTCGCCCTCTTTATAGAACGGTCTTATAGGAAGTATGGCGTCATATGACGGTATGCCCGAATTATGTAAAAGCGGTTCCGCAAAATCGGTAAACGAATCAGCAACCTTTATAAGCTTGCGCGGCTTTATATGAAGAGCGGCAAAAACCGAATCTACAATGTGAAGAAGCCCTACGGTTATTTTATATTCGTTATCATCAACACTGTAAAGGTCTTCTCCGCCGTACAAATTAACAACAAGGTCACAGATAAAGTCAACAACGCTTTTATCGGCAATATCGGCATAATCCTCGGGCTTCAGCCCTGTTTCGGCACGGGTCAGCTTTGCGACTTTACCTATTGTAAGAGCATTAAGCTTTTTGGCAAACGGTTTTATAAGCCAGCCGATTTTATAAATGAGTTTTTTCTTTATGCTCATTGCCGTCGCCATATCGGCAAGCGTCGGAATATCCGTTCCGGCGGCTTTTATCATATCCTTTACCATACCGATAAGCTGATATTTGAGATACTCCTGAAGGGTTTTGCCCTCCAAATCGAAGTCCACCGTTTCGGTTATGAGGTCGGTGGTGGTTGAAACCATTTTTACATCCGGGTCAAAAACAATGGTGCGTATCGGTGCGGGATAACCTACGGTTGCGGCGGTTGCTATATCGTAAAGCGTATTTCCGCGGTCGCTCGTTATCACGTCTATATCGTGTACGTGAGTGTGACCCGTAAGAATAAACTGTATGCCTAAGTCGGCAAGCTCGTTTCTGCGCGTCTCGTAGTCGCCGAGCATATCGTTTTTGCCTATCAGCTCATAAATCGGCGACGGGGCTATAAGCGGATGGTGAGTCATAGCCAAAATAAACTGGTCGTTTTTGCGTGCATCCTCCGCCTGAGCCTTTATCCACTCAAAGCACTCATCCGAAAAGCCGCTTTTTCCCGAGAGATTGCGGTCGTCATTAAGTGCAAAAAGCCTGTAACCGTCGGCAAGCTGCACTACATACGACATACTGTCTCGATGAACAGCAATCGCTTCATCGGGGCCGAACTCTTTATACATATCATAGAGCTGCTCACGCTTTGCGGCAGGGATTTTCACCTTTTCATTGCCTACAAAGCTGTCTGTCAAGCCGTCATCCTGATAGTCGTGGGTTGCCGTAAGAACATAAACGCGTTTTCCGCTCTTTTTTAAATCGCGGAGCATTTCGATAAATTCCTCGTGTGCCTCAATTTCACCGTTGTTGGTGGTATCGCCCGAAAGCAAAACGATATCGGTTCGTTTATCTTCTTTTATCTGCTTAAAGGCAGCTTTTAAAAGCTCCTCGCTGTATTTTAAAAGCTTTTGGCTTTTGGCGTTTGCCGCATCGTAAGCCTTACCCTTAGTGCCGGTCTTTTTTGAATAGTAATGCGTGTCCGTTATCACGGTCACGGTAAGAGGTGTTTTTGCCAAATTTACTGACCCCCTTTTTTACTTTATCGCTTTTGTCTTAACTTCGTCTGCAAGGCGGTCGCAAAGAGACGAAAGCTCCATGGAGCCTATATCGCCCTCGCCGCGATGGCGAACGGAAACAGTACCGTTTTCAACTTCTTTGTCGCCGACAACGAGCATATACGGCGTCTTTTGAAGCTGCGCCTCACGTATTTTATATCCGATTTTTTCGGAGCGATCGTCAACCTTTACGCGAATACCGTATTTTTTAAGTTCCGCCTCGATTTCATGCGCTCTGTCTGCATGGCGGTCGGCAATCGGAAGAACGACGGCCTGTACGGGAGACAGCCAAAGCGGGAACGCGCCTGCAAAATGCTCTATAAGAACGCCGATAAATCTCTCTACCGAGCCGAAAACAACGCGGTGAATCATAACGGGGCAGTGCTTTTCGCCGTCGGCACCCGTGTATTCAAGATTAAATCTCTCGGGAAGCTGGAAGTCAAGCTGAATAGTACCGCACTGCCATGTTCTGCCGAGCGAATCTTCAATGTGGAAGTCAAGCTTCGGACCGTAGAACGCACCGTCGCCCTCATTTACGGTATATTCCTTACCAATGCTTTCGATTGCGTCGGAAAGCGATTTTGTGGCTTTGTCCCATTCCTCTTTTGTGCCCATATGGTCCTCTGGCATGGTTGAAAGCTCTATGGTATATGGCAGCTTAAAGAGATTATAAACCTCGTCAAAGAGCTGTGATATTCTTACAACCTCGTCGCGTATCTGGTCGGGAGCGAGGAGTATATGAGCATCGTCCTGAGTGAAGCAACGTACGCGGAAAAGTCCGTGAAGCGCGCCCGAAAGCTCGTGGCGATGTACTCTGCCGAGTTCACCGTAGCGAAGAGGCAATTCCTTGTATGAATGAGGCTCAAGCTCATAAACAAGTATGCTACCGGGGCAGTTCATCGGCTTTATGGCGAAATCCTCACCGTCGATAACGGTTGTATACATATTATCCTTGTAGTGATCCCAGTGACCCGAAGTCTCCCAAAGCGAACGCTTCATTATCTGAGGAGTGGATATTTCAAGATAACCCCACCTCTCGTGAACCTCGTGCCAATAATCAATAAGAGTATTGCGGAGAATCATACCGTTGGGAAGGAAGAACGGCATTCCGGGAGCCTCGTCGCGAAGTGCAAAAAGCCCAAGCTCCTTGCCGAGTTTTCTGTGGTCGCGCTTTTTAGCCTCTTCAATTCTTTCAAGATATTCCGTAAGCTCGGACTGCTTTGTGAAAGATATACCGTATATACGCTGAAGCATTTTATTTTTTTCATCGCCGCGCCAATATGCACCTGCTATGGATGTGAGTTTAAACGCTTTTACCCGGCCTGTATCGGGAATATGCGGCCCCGCGCAAAGCTCGGTAAATTCCGCCTGCTTATAAAATGAAATCTTCTCGCCTTTGCCGGCATGCTCTTTAATAAGCTCAACCTTATACGGCTCGTCCTTTTCCTCCATAAGCTTTAAAGCCTCGTCTGCGGAGAGGTCGAACTGCTCAAGCGGAATATTTTCCTTTACGATTTTCTTCATTTCAGCCTCGATTTTTTCGAGAATTTCGGGAGTGAAAGAAAAATCCACGTCAAAGTCATAGTAAAATCCGTTTGCTATTGACGGTCCTATTGCAAGCTTGGCACTCGGATAAAGACGTTTAACAGCCTGTGCGAGTATATGCGAAGTTGTATGCCAAAATGCCTTTTTACCGTCCTCATCGTCAAAGGTAAGTATTTCTACATGACAATCCTTTGTTACCGGAGTGCGAAGGTCGCAAGTCTCGCCGTCAATCTTTGCAAGGCAGGCGGCTTTGTAAAGCCCCATGCCGATAGACTTTGCTATATCCATTACGGTCGTGCCGCTTTGGAACTCCTTTACAACATCATCCTTCAATGTAACTTTTACCATAAAAACTACCTCCATTATAATTAAAAAGCACTTCATCCCAAATTACTGGGATGAAGTGCTATGCATTCCACGGTTCCACCCGAATTGACGATAAAAATCGCCCGCTCAACTGCTTTTAACGCAAGCTTACGTCACGCCTTAATCATCTGTTTTCGACGCGCGCTCGGGAGCGGTATCGGGCAGCTTTGCACGCTCTTCTTTCAGCCAACGAAAGAGCTCTCTTATGTGCAAACGACTTGCCGTCATTCTCCGTCAACGGTTTAACCTTTTTACTTTGGCTCTATATTATACTCATTTTTCCGATATGTCAAGAGATGATTTTAATTAAAAATTCTATTACAAAAACAGCGACGCAGGAGGACAGCGCAACCGTGAGCAAGCCCTTCTCAAAAAACGCAAGCAGCAGTGCCACTATGAGCCCTGCCACAGCCGACCACACGCTCCCCGTAGACGAAAAAACCGCCGGAAATGTCATCGCCGCCAAGACTGCATACGGAATGTAATAAAGAAACGATCTTATAAATCTGTTTTCGATTTTTTTGCGAAAAATCACAAGCGGCAGCATTCTTATAAGATATGTGACAAGCGCCATAACCGCTATATATATAAATATGTTCTCAGCCGTTTTCATTTGCATCGTCCTCCTTTACGGGTTTTAAGAGGGCGCCGACAGTTGCGGAAAGAACGGCGCAAATGATTATTACAAATCCCGAAGAGACTTTACAAAGACCCGGCACGTATTTGAAACATATACTCAACGCCGCCGACAATAATACCACAACAGCCACAGTCTTATTATGCTTTGCAGGCGGTATAAATATAGCTATAAACATACCGTAAATCGCAATGCCGAGTGCGGAGCGCACGGACAGCGGAAGCACGGTGCTCGCCGCAGCACCTATAAGAGTACCGAGAGTCCACCCGACTATTGGCAAAAGGGCAAGCCCGTACATATATTTTTTGCCGACCTCTCCTTTTTGACCCGAGGCTACGGCAAATATTTCATCGGTATTGCTGAACGCTATTAAAAATCGGTCAAGCAAATTTACGCTCTTGTGAAGCTTTTGCGACAGAGAAACCGACATCAGTGCATAGCGTATGTTTATGACAAGCTGTGTTAGTGCCATTTCAAGATAAGCACCGCCGGCGAGAATTAAATCAAGCCCTGCAAACTGACCTGCCGAGGTCAAATTGGTCATAGAGATAAGCACCGCCGTAAAAACGGGCAAGCCGCCCTCGACAGCCATCATACCGAATGTAAACGAAACCGAAAGATAGCCGAGCGCTATCGGTAAACCGTCTTTCAGGCCTTTTTTAAAACTGTTTTGAAATTCCGTCATTTTTCTTCCTGCGTTTTCTTCCCTACGATATAAAAAGCACACCTCGGTGAAGCCCCGAACGGTGTGCTTTTAACAGCATTGAATATTATAATCACAAAGTCGATTTATGTCAATATTATTCGGTTTTATTCTTTAATCGAAGTGCTCTTGTGGCGTTGATAACCGCTACAACCATAACTCCGACATCGGCGAATATGGCGACTCCCATATTTGCAATGCCTACTGCGCTGAGCACAAGGCAAACGGCTTTCACAAGAAGGGCAAACGCAATGTTTTCACGGACTATCTTCAGCGTGTGAACCGAGATTTTTTTCGCAAGAGATATTTTTGCCGGATCGTCGTCCATAAGCACTATATCGGCCGCCTCTATTGCCGCGTCCGAGCCGAGCGCGCCCATCGCTATGCCTATGTCGGCTCTTGAGAGCACGGGAGCGTCGTTTATTCCGTCGCCGACAAACGCCAGCTTTTCTTTGGGCTCCTTTTTGTCAAGGAGCTTTTCGACCTCCGCTACCTTATCGGCAGGGAGAAGTTCAGAGTGAACCTCGTCTATGCCTATTTCCGCGGCTACCCTGTCGGCAGCGGCCTTGGAGTCGCCCGTGAGCATTACCGTCTTTTTGACACCGTGCTTTTTGAGTTCGCTGAGAGCAAGCTTTGTATTGGGCTTTACAACATCTGATATTACAATACAGCCGGCATATTTTCCGTCCGCGGAAACATACACAACCGTACCCTCATTATGCTCATTTGCAACGGCGATATTCTCTTCTTTCATCAGCTTTAAATTGCCGGCGAGGACCTTTTTACCGTCAACTGCAGCCGACACGCCATGCCCTGCAATCTCTTTTATGTCTTTGACATTATTTTCGTCAATATCCTTGCCGTAATATTTTTTAAGACTGAGGCTTATCGGGTGACTCGAAGCACTCTCGGAATACGCCGCCAAGCGCACAATGGAATCCTTTGTGTATCCGTTTTCGGGATATACTCCGGTTACCTCAAAGACTCCCTTTGTAAGAGTTCCGGTTTTATCAAACACAACATATTTCGTATCTGAAAGCCCCTCAAGATAATTGGAGCCTTTTACAAGTATACCGTTCGCCGAAGCACAGCCTATACCCGCAAAAAACGAGAGCGGAACCGATATTACAAGAGCGCATGGACAGCTGATGACGAGGAAGGTAAGCGCTCTGAATATCCAATCGCTCCACATGGCCGTGTGACCGGCAATAAGCCTTATAACCGGAGGTAAAATTGCGAGTGCAAGTGCCGAAAAGCAAACTGCCGGAGTATAATATCTTGCAAATTTTGTTATGAAATTCTCGGAGCGCGACTTTTTCATACTTGAATTTTCAACAAGGTCAAGTATTTTTGATACGGTTGAATCGCCGAACTCCTTAGTGGTTTTTACCTTGATAACGCCGGTCATATTGATGCAGCCGCTTATAACCTCATCGCCCGTTTTGACATTTCGCGGCAGGCTCTCTCCGGTTAAAGCACTTGTATTGAGCGATGTGTCACCGCTTGTAACAACGCCGTCTATCGGGATTTTTTCACCGGGATTTACGGTTATTTCGGTACCGACCGCCACTTCGTCGGGATCGACCTTTTCGAGTTTTCCGTCAACCTCGACATTTGCATAGTCGGGTCTTATATCCATTAAGGCGGAAATATTGCGTCTGCTCTTGCCGACAGCTATGCTTTGGAAAAGCTCACCTATCTGATAAAAGAGCATAACGGCAACGCCCTCTTTATAATCGCCGAGTGCTATGGCACCGACGGTAGCAACCGCCATAAGGAAATTCTCATCAAAAACCTGACCCTTAAAAATGCCTTTAACGGCCTTTTTGAGAATGTCGTAGCCGATTATAAAATACGGTATCAGGTTTAAAACAAGCCAAATGTATTTATTGAGAGTTATAAACTTGCCGAGGACGGAAAGACATACTATCAGCACAGCCGAAGCAATTATCCGCCACAGAACGTTTTTCTGTTTTTTACTCATAAATATCTCCCTCACTTATTTATTTGCCGAAAGCGGCATCTCATAACATCAGATATATATTTCGCAGTCGTCCTCTACTCTTTTGCAATTTTTGAGGACTTTTTTCATAACGGCTGCCTCATCGGCACCGTCGTCAAATTCTACTTTCATTTTTTGTGTCATAAAAGATACAACGGCTTCACGAACGCCGTCGGTCTTTTGAGCGGCTTCCTCCATCTTTGCGGCACAGTTTGCACAATCGACTTCTATATTGTATGTTTTTTTCATAATAACAACCCTTTCTTCGGCTGCTCTCTTTCGGAACAGTTGAGCAATCATTCATTTGTTGTCTATATTATAGTTGAACATATGCTCAATTGTCAATATGTTTTTTTAAAATTTTGAATTTTTTTATTTTGGTGAAGCAACATTTCTAAAGCGAAAATTCGCACGGATAAAAGTCTTTCTGTCTGTACGATTTCACATAGAAAGTGAAAAAAGCCCCGAATAATGTTTTCGCATATTCGGGACCATATAAATTATTCAATTGTGACGAAATATTATATCGACAATATAATCGTCGATTTTATATCATGTATATTTAAGAAGCCTTAATCGCCCAAGTGCTGATGGCGGATATGCTCGTCCGCTATTTCGATAACGGTTGTAATGTGCTCATCGTCAAAGCTGTAAAACACATGCTTGCCGTCTCGGCGAGCCTTAACTATGTTGTTCGCCTTTAAGAGTGCAAGTTGATGAGACACGGCTGACTTAGTCATACCGAGTGCTGCGGCAAGGTCACAAACGCACACCTCGCGCTTATCAAGTGCCATAACTATTTTGGCTCTCGTGGGATCGCCGAGGACTTTAAACAGGTTTGAAACACCGTTTATCTCCTCCTCCGAAAACATATTGTTTTTTATATCGTCAACAACCTCTTGCATAACGGCATTACAGTCGCACTTATTATCAGCCATTATTTTTCACCTCATAAACATACGGTATCGTACTGTTAAGAATATTATATATCTTAAAAACAAATATTTCAAATAAAATGTGTATACACAAAGGAATACCAAACGGTATTGCAAAAAAGGACTCAGCCTACGCTAAGTCCTTTTTGGTGACCCGGACGAGATTTGAACTCGTGTTACCGCCGTGAAAGGGCGGTGTCTTGACCGCTTGACCACCGGGCCGTTATGGTAGCGGCAGTGGGACTTGAACCTACGACCTTCCGGGTATGAACCGGACGCTCTAGCCAACTAAGCTATGCCGCCATATATGCCGCTTTTTCAGCGGCTTTGATATTATAATATAAAGTGTGCTGCTTGTCAATAGTTTATTTATGACAAAATAAAAATTACATTGCAATGCGGCATGCCGTTTTTCAAAAGCCGCATTGCAACAAAAAAGTCAAACAATTACTTCTCCATGAGCGTTACCATTACCGCCTTTTGAGCGTGGAGACGGTTTTCGGCCTCATCAAATATCTCATCCGCGTGAGACTCGAACACATCTGCGGTTATCTCTTCGCCGCGGTGAGCAGGCAGACAATGCTGAACCATACAGCCGCTGTTTGCAACCGCAAGCAGTTCCTTATTGACCTGATATTTGCCGCCGAATATTTTTTTGCGTTCTTCGGCTTCACCCTCCTGCCCCATTGACGCCCAAACGTCGGTAAAGATGACGTCGGCACCGCTTGCAGCCTCCATCGGCTCTGTAAACATTGAAAATCCCGCATAATTATTTGCAAAGTCAAGCACGCGGCTGTCGGGTCTGTACCCCTCGGGGCAAGCCACCGATACCTGCATACCTGTTTTAAGTCCGCCGACTATAAGAGAATTTGCCATATTGTTGCCGTCGCCTATGTAGCACATTTTAAGGCCGTCAAGGTGCCCCTTGTGCTCACGTACCGTCATAAGGTCGGCAAGCACCTGGCACGGATGGCAAAAATCGGTAAGGCCGTTAATTATCGGGATAGAGCCGTACTTCGCGAGCGCCTCAACCTCGGACTGCTCAAAGGTTCTTATCATAATGCCGTCGATATAGCGAGAGAGAACTCTTGCGGTATCCTGTATAGGCTCGCCGCGTCCTATCTGAAGATCGCGGTTTGAAAGGAAGAGTGCCTGACCGCCGAGCTGATACATACCGGTTTCAAAAGAAACCCTTGTTCTTGTTGAGGATTTTTGGAAAATCATACCGAGGGTCTGACCCTTGAGCCTTTGATGCGCTATGCCGTGCTTGTTTTCATATTTAAGCTGATCGGCAAGATTTAAAAGGTCAGATATTTCACCGGGAGTTGTCGATAAAAGACTTAACAAATGCTTCATTTTAATTCACAGAGCCTTTCCGGCTACAAATATAGTCACGTTGCCCCTGCCGTAGCCGTGCAAGGCGTGAAAAACTGCATAGGAGTTTATTCAGAAAGGGTCTTTTCGAGAATCTCAAGTCCCCTGTCTATTTCGTCATATGTTATGGTGAGCGGAGGAAGCATACGAAGCGACTGCTTGGCGGTTAAAATAAGAAGCCCGTTTTCAACACAGCGCGCCGCCACATCCGCCGCCTTTTGATTTTTAAGGTCTATACCTATCATAAGGCCCATACCGCGCACCTCGGAAACATCCTTAAACGAAGAAACCTTGTTTCTTATGTATTCGCCCTTTTCGCGGACGTCCTTTAAAAATTCTTCGTCAAGTCGATTTAATATCTCAACCGCGCCCGATAAAACCACGGGATTTCCGCCGAAGGTCGTACCGTGAGTGCCGGGAGTCAAAACGCTGCCGAACTGCTCTTTTGCAAGGCACGCTCCTATCGGCAGTCCGCCGCCGAGGCCCTTTGCGGATGTCAAAACGTCCGGCTTTACGCCGATATTTTCCCAAGCATAGAGCTTACCTGTTCTGCCGACGCCTGTCTGTACTTCGTCGAATATGAGAACAATATCGTTTTCATCGCAAAGCTCTCTTATGTATTCTATATAATCGCGCGGAGTTATTACGACTCCGCCCTCGCCCTGTATAACCTCAAGGATTACCGCGCAAACCGTTCCGTCTAGAAGCTCGGAAAACGCTTTTTTGTCGCCTGCCTCGGCATATTTAAAGCCGCCCATAAAAGGCATAAAATACTTGTGGTAGTGCTCCTGCCCTGTTGCGGTTATTGTAGCCATGGTTCTGCCGTGGAAAGAATTCACAAGCGATATTATCGTATTTCGGTTTTCACCGTAGCGGTCAAAGCTGTATTTTCTCGCAAGCTTTATGGCGCACTCATTTGCCTCCGCTCCGGAATTGCAAAAAAGCACCTTATCAAATCCGCTTTTTTCGCACAGAAGCTTTGCCGCCTTGGCAACAGGCTCGTTATAATAGAGATTTGATGTATGCTGAATTTTATCTATCTGCCCGATAACAGCCTTTTTCCAGCCATCATCGTTTACACCGAAAATATTAACGCCTATACCCGAAGTAAAATCAATTACCACTCTGCCGTCGGAGGCCGTCAGAGACGCATTTTTGCCGCCCGTCAAGGCTATCGGAAAATGACCGTAAGTCGGCATTAAATATTTGTCGGCAGTATTTTTAATTTCGTTAAAATCCATTTTATCAGTCCTTAATAAACTAATCTTATTATATATACAAAGTCCGAAAAATGCAATTGCCGTTTAACGCAAGCTGTTGTTTAAGATGCTGTATGTATTTGCCTAAAGCTGCACAGAACGAAGTATTACGGAAATAGGCACAAATCTTGATTTCGTGAAATTTT
>ULWE01022894.1_pt1 | contig 11247 bp, 7 predicted proteins | sample 1960071 | NCBI WGS metagenome assembly ULWE01 (sample SAMEA4835804, study PRJEB28245) | human gut metagenome | biome: gut microbiome; material: fecal sample | place: Denmark | collected 2008 | reverse complement strand
AGATAAACACCTATGATTAGTGTTTACCTCCTACTCGATTGTTATTCTTCTACGATGCTTTCCAGCAGTCCCTGGCAGGCATCTTCCAGAAGCGTGATTACCAGCTCGAAGTCGCTGTAGTCGCCGTAGTATGGATCGGGCACGGTGGTGTATTCACGATGGTGGGTCAGGAAATCAGCCATGCGCACCACCTTGTCCTTGTCAGCCTGGCAGGAAGCCATGGAGGTGATGGCGCGGTAGTTCTCGTTGTCCATTACTACGATGGTTTCGAATCTCCCGAAATCTGACTTCTGGAACTGGCGGGCGTGACTGTTGAAATTGTAGCCATGCTCAGCTCCGCATTTTCTCATGCGGCTGTCGGGCAGCTGACCTACGTGCCAGTTTCCGATTCCTGCAGAATCGATTTCAAACTCATCCTGCAACCCTGCTTTTTCTACCAGGCTCTTCATGATGCCCTCTCCGGCAGGCGAGCGGCAGATGTTGCCCAGGCAAATGAATAATACGGTATGTTTACCTTTCTTTGTCATCACTTAATATTTAATGTCATTTTAAAATCTAATATAATTAAAAATCTAATAACGATAATTTTCTTAATTTCAGAAATCTCCCGTCTTACACCAGATATCCGTGCTTCTGCAGGGCTTTCATCACCTTATCCTTGTAAAAAGTTCGCACCAGCAGGATGAAGCCCTCAGCTTTCAGAGTGTATTTTCTGATTTCCGGGTCGGTGAGGATGACGCGTTGAAGCTCCTTGTCATCAGCAGGAATCTGAAGCAGGGTATATTTATCCTTAATTTCCGTCATCGGATTGCATCGCTTTTCCAAATCCTTGAAGAATTGCAGCCAGTTGGCTGGTGGCTCCGGACAGATGTATTCCTTGAAGAGACGAATTCTGTCCGTGATGTCTTTCTTGCAGGTACAGCCATCCAGAAACGAATCGTAGCTTACCTTGTAAAGCTTCTTCGAGATGGATTTGCCCATATTGCTGAGAACCGAAGCGTATGGATTATCCTCCTTCAGCATCCTGACCATCAGATTGTCCTCGTAAACCTCAAAGAACTTTTCAGCCTCTTCCTGCGTCTTTGGCTTCTCATATTCCGTGGTCATGCTCAGTACGTATTCGCCCAGCTGAGTAAGGCGCACGTATTTCAGCGTATCGTAATAGCACGAGGCATCAGGAGCCGGCTCCTTGTCGTAGGCAATCTCAGCTATGCCGAATACTGCCATCATAAACAGAAAGCCTTTGATGAATGGGTCGGTGAGCTGGCTGATAATGCTGTCGGCATAGATGTAATGCTCGTTATGCGTGTTGCAGAGACTCAGTTTCTCAAAATTATATTTGAGCATCCAGAGACTGTGTATTTCCGGTCCCCAGTTGTAAAATCTTACCTTGTGACAAACGTCTTCAGCCTTGAGCCATTTTTCTCCCTTTGCGAATAATCTGAGCGTGTTTAGGATGTTTCGGATGATGTACGATCCATAACAGTTTTCCAATTCTGTCTTTTTGAACCCTTTGATGTTCCAGAGAATGAGAGGTACAAGATAGTTTGATATCTGGAACATGTCATCCATGAGTTTCTTGATGTCATTCTCTATTGTGGAGTTTCTCGCTTTTGTCATAGTCAAATCCAGACCATAGATGTTGGCAAGTAGGAAGGAGGCTATTTGGTCACCTGTCGTATTGGGAAAAAACTCCTTGATGCCTGTCGTGCTGCTCACTTTCTTTACTGCAATTCCTGTACACTTGCTCGTTCCGAATTTTATCTGATTGGTTTGGAACAGTGCCTTCACTATTGGCAGGATGGCATGGATGGCTGCCTCTCCCTGATAGGTAAGCAGCTGGTTGCCGGCAGGTAGGGCATCCCATGACTTTGGTGCATAATATTCGGGATGCAACACCTTCATGATTTCGAAAGATGCAAAGTCGTGGAGCGTGAGATAAGGTGCCCTGTTATAAGCATTATTGCCTGGACGTTGTGAATCGTAGCCCATTCTGTATTCCGTTGTGAACCAAAGTCTGAGATTAGGCAGAAGATCATTGGTGGTATTGTAATAATTCTCTCTTTTCGTAGTTCTTAAACTCTTGCCGTATATTTCTTCTGCCTTTTTTTCTGACAGAAAATAATTGTCTGCTACAGCTTCCAGTAGGTTCTTCTCCTGTTCCGACATTTCTTTGTAGAAGAGATGGAAGTTGCGGTAGTAGTGCATGATGACCGCAAAGTCTATCAGGTCCTGCTTGCGCATGCTTTGCTTTGAAAGGATAAGCTCGATGGCTTCCGGGCATTTTTCCTGATTATCCACATCAATATAATAGAGGCGATTTTTTTTTGCAAAATCAACGAATCCGTCCAGATGGTTCTGTATTTCGTCTACGCGATAGTACTTGAAATTCACAGCCAGCTTTAGATGCTCGTCTGCTGAGGGAAGGAAGATTTGTCTGGCAGGGCGCTCGTCAATGGCGGGCGTATTGGCAGGCGCTTCCTTCTTGTTTTTATCGGCCTCGCAGGAATCCGAAATCGGATTTCCAAAGAGGTCTGTTTGAATGGCTTTTTTCATTTTCTTTCTCTTTTCCTTTTAATATGAGTAAAGTTTCTTTTATCCCTGGAATGAGATCTGTTCATCCCAGGATGAAGAACTATTTATCCCAGGATGAAGTCGATGTCTTGCTCCGAAAGCTGTTTGGATGATGAGCTGTCGGCACTAATCACTCCCTCGAAGAGATCCGCCTTCTTCTGCTGCAGAAGCTGGATTTTCTCCTCTATGGTATGCTGGGTGATGAGCGAGTAGCTGAGCACTTTCGCCTTCTGCCCGAATCGGTGGAGACGGTTGATGGCCTGCTCCTCGGCTGCCTTGTTCCACCATGGCTCAAAGATGAACACGGTGTCGGCGGCGGTAAGGTTCAGACCCACGCCACCCGTCTTTAGCGTCATCAGCATCACCTTGCATTGCGGGTCGTTCTGGAATCGCTCCACTATGCTGCGGCGGTCTCTCGTAGAACCCGTCATGCAGGCGTAGTCGATGCCGTTCTGGTCGAGCTGCTCGCTCAGCGCCTCGATGCCGGCGATGAAGTTGAAGAACACCACAACCTTATGACCGTTGGATACGGCTTCCAGCAGCGAGTCGGCAAGCTGCTCAAGCTTAGGCGATTTGATGTGGCCATCGCTCAGACTCTCGGGGATGGAGGCGATGCGGCGAAGCTCGTTCAAAGCCTGGAATATGACAAACTGCGATTTGCCGATGCCCTCTGTATCAATGGTCTGGCGCACCTGGTTGTAATAATACTGTCTTCTGCGCTCGTAGAAATCGTGCTGCTCCAGGCTCATCTCCACGTAGAGCGTCTGCTCTATTCTGTCTGGCAAATCCTTCAGCACGTCCTTCTTCAGTCGGCGCAGCATGAATGGGAATATCTTTTTGCGCAAACTGAGGAGTGCATCATTGTCGCCGTCTTTCTGGATAGGCGTGGCGTAGCGGCTGTTGAAGTTGTCGAGCGTGCCGAACATCGTAGGGTTCAGGAAGCGGAAGAGCGAATAGAGTTCTGCCAGGTTGTTCTCCACAGGCGTACCGCTCAGGGCAAGCCTGTGCTCGGCCTGCAGCAGCAGGGCTGCCTGAGTGGTCTGCGTGGTCATGTTCTTGATGTTCTGGCTCTCGTCTAGAATCACGTAGTGGAATTTCTTCTTCCTAAAATCCTCTATGTCGTTGCGCACCATGGCGTAGGTGGTGAGAATCACCTGGTGCTTCATAGCCTCCTTTATGTCGCGCTCGTTGGCATAATAAGTGAATACCGAGAGCTGGGGGGCAAACTTCTTCAGCTCGTTCTGCCAGTTGAAGAGCAGGCTTCGCGGCATCACGATGAGCGTAGGCTTCTTCTCCTTGGGATAGATGAGGGTGAGCGTGCCGATGGTCTGCACGGTTTTACCCAGACCCATGTCGTCGGCAAGGCAACCACCCAGGTTGTTGTCGTAAAGATACTTAATCCATTTAATGCCTTCTGCCTGGTAAGGGCGCAGCGTGGCTTTCAGCTTCGGCGTCTTCAGCTTCTCTTCTGCCAGGTGGTTGAATCCTTCGTACACCTCGCGGTGGTGCTTGAAGGCCTCGCCCTCCAGTTCGCCGTTGATCAGTTCCTCCACTTCAGGCAGGTCGAAGAAAGAAATTTTTATCTTTCCATCCTTTCCTGCCTTGCCCTTCTTCTGCATGAAGATGCGTTCCAGCTTGCGCATGTAGGAATCTTCTATGATGGCACGGTTGCCATCCGATAGCTGGATGTATTTCTTCTTGTTGTAATCCTGGAGCACCTGCTGCAGCGAGAGGGTCTCGTTCTCCACATCCAGCGTGGCGTCGCCCTCCAGGAAGTCGATGCCCGACGAGAGGCTGATGTTCAGCTTCGGCTTTACGGGCTTCACCTTGTATTCGCGCAGTTTCTCGGCGCCCACCAGCTGGTAGGTGTGCAGCAGGGTAGGCAGGGCGTTGAGCAGGAAGGGACCTGCCGTTTCTTCGGGGATGATAAAGAGATTGCCTTCCACATAAACATCCTTCTTGGCTTCCTTGCTGGGTGCAAAATGGTTGATTTCCTTTTTCAGGGCGGCGCAGCCCACTTCTGCAGGGAGATGAGCCAGTCGCTTTACCTTGATTTTCTTGTCCAGCGTAAGCTGAGCCACCCTGCTCAGGTCGAACTGCTCGGCGAAGTCGAGCGGCAATCCCTTCACCGATTCCACCAGTCGCAGAAAGAGTGTCTTGTCGGCATCAATCTTCTCGAACGAGAGTGAAGGGATTGGAATCAATTCGTTCTCAGAGAATTCCACCTCGTAATCCTCGAACACCACCTGTACGTTTTCTATGTAGGAGAAGAAGACGGAAAGGTATTGTTCCATCAGGTCGATGGTGAAGCGGGTGGCAAAGAAGCTGAGTTGCTGATAGTTGTCGCCGATGGAAGAGATGGGGTAGATGGTGTTCTTGAAGAGGATGAAGCTGTCGGAGAGGAGGGTGAGGAACAGCTGGTTGTTGACGTATTTTTTAGAGCTGTCGAATTCCTCATCGTTATCAGCTGAAGGGATGATGAAATGAGGTTCGATGTTGTTGCCGTATTTCTTGAGCACCAGTTGCAATACGGTGGAATCGCAGGAAACGCTGATGTTTTTTCCCTTTTCATCTACCAGGTTCTTGCATCTGATAAGCTGGTAGAGCAGGTGCGGGTTCTGGTTGAGACTGATGTCGCTGCCCCCGTTGTCGTTCCAGGTGATTTGGAAAGCCATTTCTTCCCTGATGGCATCGATGCTTCGCAGAAGTTGCGAAACGTCGCCGCTGTAGAAATGATAGTCAGCTTCCACTCGGTTCATTCTTTTATCCACGGGAATGATGAATGTATCGTTTTCGCCTTTTTTCAGCATAAAGAAAATCTCCTTACCCGTCATCAGCTTGCTGCCTTGGGGGGCGGTGATGGGAGAGAGTCTCTTGAGTTGTGACAAGAATTCGTTCATATTGCTATCTTGTTTTTTAATGTTTCGTTATGGTTGAATGTTTCTATCTGATTGAATGTTTCTTTCAGTTTGAATATTCAAAGCGCAAAGTTAATATAAATAATTGAGATAGGCAAGGATTTTGGAATGTTTTTTATCAGAGCACAAAAAATGAGGGTGTGCCATAAATACATGACACACCCTCAATATAATCGTGAAAAAAAATCTTAGTCGATTTCCTCGTCAGCCTCGTAACCACCCATTTCGCGGATGGCATTCTTCAGCATCGTGTACTGCTGGTAGAGGTTGTTCACAGCCTCCTCGCCCTTGGTATAGTCGTGCATTGGCGCCTTGAGGAAGAAGCTCAGGAAGCGCTGGGTGCCGTAACGGCCGGCACGGGCAGCAAGGTCGCTCAGCAGACAGAGGTCGAGCAGCAATGGAGCGGCAAGGATGGAGTCGCGGCAGAGGAAGTTGATCTTGATCTGCATAGGATAACCCATCCATCCGAAGATGTCGATGTTGTCCCATCCCTCCTTGTTGTCGTTGCGAGGTGGATAATAGTTGATGCGTACCTTATGATAATACTGGGTGTCCTCGTCGTTGCCGTGGCCGTAGAGGTCTGGCTGAACTTCTGGCTTCAGGATAGTCTCCAGGGTAGAGAGCTTGCTCACCTCCTTGGTGTGGAAGTTGGCTGGCTCATCGAGAACGAGACCGTCGCGGTTGCCCAGAATGTTGGTAGAGAACCATCCGTTCAAGCCCAGGCAGCGGGTGCCGATGATAGGAGCGAAACCACTCTTCACGAGGGTCTGACCGGTCTTGAAGTCCTTGCCGGCGATAGGCATCTGGGTCTTCTCTGCGAGTTCCCACATGGCTGGAATGTCAACCGTAGTATTAGGAGCACCCATGATGAAAGGAGCCCCCTCGGTAAGGGCAGCGTAGGCGTAGCACATGGATGGGGCGATGTGCTGGCGGTCGTCAGCCTTCATCGCAGCTTCGAGAGCTGCCAATGAGCCGTGAATCTCCATATCCACCGGTACGTAGATTTCTGTAGATGCAGCCCATGCTACCACGATGCGTGAGCAGCCGTGCTTCTCCTTGAAGTCGCGGATGTCCTGGCGCAGCGCCTCTACCATCTCCCAGCGGGTCTTGCAGTCCTTCACGTTGTCGCCGTCCAGACGCTTGGCGTAGTTCTTGTCGAATGCAGCCTTCATCGGAACAATCTGCTCCAGCTCCTTGCGCACAGGGTTGATGTCCTTCTCCTTCAAAACCTCGGCATACATGGCTGCCTGATAGGCATTCTGAGGATAGACATCCCAGGTGCCGAATACGATGTCGTTGAGGTCGGCAAGAGAAACGATGTCCTTGTAGTGCAGATACTTCTTGTCTGCGCCCTTGCCCACGCGAATCTTGTCGTACTGGGTCATTGAGCCTACTGGCTTGGTAAGTCCCTTACGGGCCATCAGCACACCTGTCATGAATGTAGTAGATACTGCACCACAACCTACAACCATAATACCCAGCTTGCCATCAGCTGGTTTTACATTGTTCTGTTTCATTTCTAATGAATTATTAAGTCTTCTTTTTATTTGATTGATTGATTTGAGGGCAAAGGTACTGAAAACTGATGAATAAAGTGCAGTTTTTCACCAATAATCTGCCATATTTTTAGAAAAATTAGCATTGTAGAGGTAAAAAAAGCGAAATAAAGTAAGTATCTTTGCATCATATTTTTAAAAATCAAAGTTTTTATAGCATGACAATAACGCTTATTATCTTGATCATTACGGTTGCCATGTTTATTTGGGGCAAGGTGAGAGCCGATATCGTGGCGCTCACAGCCCTGGCAGCACTCCTGGTTTTCGGAATTCTTACGCCAGCCGAAGCTCTGGCTGGTTTCTCTTCGCCCATCGTCGTCATGATGATTGGCCTCTTCGTGGTGGGTGGAGCCATCATGCAGACCGGTCTCGCCAAGCTGACGGGCAATAAACTGATGGCACTCTCGCGCGGCAACGAAACCATCACCTTCCTGCTGGTGATGCTCGTAACCTCCTTTATCGGAGCCTTCGTGAGCAATACCGGAACGGTGGCCCTCATGATGCCTATCATCATGAGCCTGGCAGCAGGTTCGGGCATGCAGTCGTCGCGCTTCCTCATGCCGCTCGCCTTCGCCGGAAGCCTGGGCGGAATGCTCACTCTCATCGGTACACCGCCCAACCTGGTTATCGACGAGGTGCTTACCGAGTCGGGATTCAAGCCGCTCGCCTTCTTCTCCTTCTTCCCCGTGGGCATCATCGTCATCGCCATCGGCATCATCGTGCTCATGCCGCTCAGCAAACTCTTCCTCAGCAGGAAACAGAGCGGAAAGAAGAAGAAAACCAAGTCGCTCGACGACCTGGTGGATGAATACCGGCTGCTCGACAATCTGCATCGCTACATCGTGCCAAGCAAGCGTTCTGCTGCTGCCGCCAAGGATGAAAACGGCGAGCCGATGAACATCGTGGGTAAGACCCTGAAGGAACTCAGCATCCAGAAGAAATACGGAGTGAGTATCATCGAGATTAGAAACGAGAAGAAATCGAGACTCGGACTGGTGCAGGACGTAAACCAGAACATGGCGAAGAGCAGCAGTACCATCCAGGAGCACGACATACTATATATAATAGGTGACGAGCAGAAGATGCAGCGCTTTGCCCAGGATTACGGACTGAGGAGGATGAAGGACGTGAAGATTGATTTCTACGACCTGGGACTGACGGAAATCGTTGTGATGCCTACCTCCAACTTCGCTGGTCTGCGCATCGGCGAGGCCAACCTGCGCAAGCGATTCGGCATCAACGTGCTGGGTGTGAAGCGAGGCGGAGGCTCATCTTCTTCTGAGGGTGGCAGAGGCGGCAACGAATACATCACGGATAATCTGATAGCCGCCAAGCTGCACGTGGGCGACATGCTGCTGGTGCAGGGCGAATGGACCAACCTGACGCATCTTACTGCCGATACTACCAACTGGGTGGTGCTGGATCAGCCGGAGAAGGCTGCCGACAAGGTTCTGCTGGATTACAAGGCGCCTGTGGCTGCAGCCATCATGCTGCTGATGATAGCTATGATGGTGTTCGATTTCATCCCGGTGGCTCCGGTTACGGCGGTCATCATCGCCGGACTGCTCACCGTCTTTGCCGGATGTTTCCGCAACGTGGAGGCTGCCTACAAGACCATCAACTGGGAGAGCATCGTGCTGATAGCCGCCATGATGCCGATGTCAACGGCGCTGGAGAAGACGGGTGCTTCAGCATTGGTATCTCAGGGGCTGGTGGATAGCCTGGGCTCGATGGGCCCTACGGCTCTCCTGGCGGGCATCTACTTCACCACCTCGCTCATGACGATGTTTATCAGCAATACCGCCACGGCGGTTCTCATGGCGCCTATTGCCCTGGTGGCAGCCCAGCAGGTGGGGGTGAGTCCATACTCCTTCCTCTTTGCGGTAACCCTGGGAGCCAGCATGTGCTTCGCCTCTCCGTTCTCCACTCCGCCTAATGCGCTGGTGATGAAGGCGGGTGGCTACACGTTTATGGATTATGTAAAGGTTGGTTTGCCGTTGCAGATCATCATCGGCGTGGTGATGACCTTCGTCCTGCCGCTGCTGTTTCCTTATTAAATTAAGGTAATGTTTTCTTATTACAATAGTTCGTTAATAATTCAATAATGTGCTAAGCAGCTATACGCTGTAAGCACGAGAGTCAAGGTCGGAGTCCGAAAGAAAATCCTATAATTTCTTGGCAGTTTCAATAGCGTATCTTCGCAGCAGATTTATAGAATCTAAAATAATCAATTATGGGTAAATACATCAACCCTTTTACCGATTGGGGCTTCAAGCGTCTCTTCGGTCAAGAGTTCAGCAAGGACTTGCTGATATTTTATGCCAAAGGAGCATGAGGTGATAAAGTTTAGGACAGACGTTGCTTTGAGGGAGAAGTCTAGTGACACTATTTTTTCTGACAAGCTTCGTTTTATCTATCTTTCTCTTCCTTTCTTTAATAAGAGTGAGGAAGAATGCGAGAGTGGTTTTGAAAAGTGGATTTATGTATTGAAGTATATGGAAATGGATGAAGTATTTAAAAATTTGCCTTTAGCGGAACAAAAGAAGATGCTCGATCATCTTGCAAAATTGCCAGATGTTCGTTACTTGAGTAGTGAGGAGCAGGAAAAATACGATGAGAGTATTAAGGCTGTTGACGATTACTACTCGGGTCTTTATGGCTCTTATGTTGAAGGCGAGGAAAAGGGAATAGCTAAAGGTAGAGCAGAAGGTGAACTGTCTAAAAGTTTGACAATAGCCCGTAACCTATTGGCAATGGGTATGTCTTTGCCTCAGATAGTGAAGGCTACAGGATTGAATGAAGAGCAGTTGAAGCAGCTTTTGGAGTAGTTCCAGAAGATAATGAAGCAAAGTTTTTGTAGCTTTTTCTTGGTGGTTTATCTAAAAATGAGTAGTTTTGCGCTGGCAAATCTTCTCTATCAATAAAGGAATTAATTTTTGAGGAAATGAGGAGATGAGTGTGAATGAAAAAACGAATTATAACGAAATGATGGATAAGATAATTGATAAGATTACGAATCAAATTACGATGCTGGGTACGGGAAATGCTACGGTTTCCCAGATTTATAATACTTGTTTTCTGCTCCAGACTTCCAGCACCCTGATGCTGGTGGATGCGGGCGGAGGAAATGGAATCCTCTCGCAGCTGAAGAAGGTGAATGTTCAGATTTCTGATATTCATCATCTCTTCGTTACCCATGCCCATACCGACCACGTGCTGGGTGTGATCTGGGTAATCCGAATGGTGGCACAATGCAAGGGGTACGAGGGATTGCTGCATGTGTATGGAAACGACAAGGTGATGAAGGTGATCAAAACCATCATCGACATGATTCTTGCCAAGAAGCAACTGGCTAAGGTGGCTGAAAGGGTGGTGTTCCATCAGCTGGAAGATGGCGATTGTTTCGAAGTGGGGGATATGAAGATGGAATGCTTTGATATTCAATCTACTAAGGAGAAGCAGTTCGGATTCCGTGCTGAGTTGCCTGCTGTTTCTGAAGATAATGCTGCATCTGATAATGCTTCAGAAGATATTCATGCTAAACCTTTGGTTTTGGCGTGCCTTGGCGATGAGCCTTTTAACGAGCAGAACCGTCGCTACATAGAGGGGGCGGACTGGATGATGTGCGAGGCGTTCTGCCTTTATGCCGACCGCGATACGTTCAAGCCTTACGAGAAATGCCACAGTACGGCGCTTGATGCCGGAAAACTGGCGGAGGAACTGGGCGTGAAGAATCTTATCCTGTATCATACGGAGGAGAAAACACTCACTAATCGTAAAGAAAATTATACTCGTGAAGCTGCCGAGAACTTCAAGGGTAGAATCTTCGTTCCGGATGATTTGGAAGTGATAGAGCTATAGGATTTTTCCTTCATCTGATGATTTTTCTTCATCGGATTACGCGGATGAAACGGATGCCTGAACCACATTTCTCGGATTACGCACGGAATTTAAACGGAAACTCGACCTGGCGGTCGTAACAGATACTCTCTATTATCTCCCTATTGCAAGGTGACAGCCATGGCCGTTTGCCCTAGTTTCCGATTAAAATCCGTGCGTAATCGCTTAAGCAAGAATGTCTCCGATAACTCCGCGTATTCCGATGAAGAGCTCTCCGAAATCTATCATGGCGTTGAAGTGACTCACTTTTTCTGCCTTTTTAATACGCTTCTCCCTGCTCTATTTCTTCCTGCGTGATG
>ULWE01021479.1_pt1 | contig 11285 bp, 8 predicted proteins | sample 1960071 | NCBI WGS metagenome assembly ULWE01 (sample SAMEA4835804, study PRJEB28245) | human gut metagenome | biome: gut microbiome; material: fecal sample | place: Denmark | collected 2008 | reverse complement strand
GCTCTTCAAACGTTCCTCAAACTCGCCCTTGTACTTGGCACCCGCTACGAGTGCCCCCATATCAAGCGAATAAAGTTTCTTATTCTTCAAGTTCTCTGGCACGTCGCCTCTTACGATACGCTCAGCCAACCCTTCTACAATGGCCGTTTTACCCGTACCCGGCTCACCTATTAATATCGGATTGTTCTTGGTACGACGCGAAAGGATCTGCAGTACACGACGAATTTCCTCATCACGACCAATTACAGGATCGAGCTTACCATTGCGCGCCTCTTCTACCAAGTTGCGCGCATACTTCTCCAATGCCTGATAAGTATCCTCACTACTTTGCGATGTAGCTTTCTGGCCACCGCGCAATTCCTCAATGGCTTTCTTCAAGCCATCGGCCGTTACGCCAGCGTCCTTCAACATTTGGGCTGCCACACTCTTCACCTCGAGCAGAGCTTGCAACATCGGTTCGAGTCCTACATAGGTGTCACCTCCCTTGCGAGCCAAGTCTTGCGCCTTTAGTGCCACAGCATTGGCCTCTTGGTCAAGGTATGGCCTCGCACTACCACCACTCACACGAGGTTGGCGACTCAATTCTTGATGAACGGCAGCTTGCAATGAACGCTCGTTTACGCCAAGTTTACCAAAGATAAACTTCGTAACGTTTTCGCCCACAGCCAGCACACCAGCCAACAAATGAACAGGGGTAATGGCCTGCTGCCCATTTTGTTGCGCACTATCCACGGCTTGTTGAACAGCCTGTTGTGCTTTGATTGTAAAGTTGTCGAAATTCATATATTTATTGTTTTATTATTATCAATGTTTACTATTTGCCCTCTTCATTGCAAACACATTGCCAAAACATTCGGCACACGACGGCTATAACATATATTTAAAAATAATGACAACTTGTGCAGTACACACCGACCCACTTCTGCCAAAAAGGGCAGAAGACAACATCTATCTACTGACACTTGTGAATATTACGATTGTTAAACGTACCTTTGTAAAGTAAACAACATAAACACGCTATATGCCCTCTACCAAATCAGAAGCAAACATTTCGATACTAATGCCCATATATAATGGTTCAAAGTATTTGCCCGAAAGCATCGGTTCGATAATTGCGCAAACCTTCACCAACTGGGAACTCATCGCCTTAGACGACGGTTCAAGCGACAACAGCTACGAGATATTAAAACAATTGGCTCAAAAAGAACCACGCATACGTATATATCATAAGGAGAACGACCCCACGGGCAACGTGGCACGCAACATTGCTCTCATGTGTCAATGGGCAAAAGGCGAATATGCCTTTTATATGTCGCAAGACGACACCCTGTCGCCCAACTGTCTGGAAAGACTCTATCAACGTGCCACAGAGATTAATGCAGACATCGTACTGCCAGATATGCTACTGCGATATGCGGACAATAGTCTTGGAACATGGCCGTGTTCCTATCCGCCTAATAAAGACTACCAATTAGTACTCTCTCCTCAGGAAGCCTTCTACCTTGCCGCCGACTTTTCTATCAACGGCTTCGGCCTCGTGCGTATGCCCTTGATGGCCGACAAACGGAGCGATACGCGCTTTTACGATAGCGATGAGTACAACACACGCATGCAATTCTTGCACGCCAACAAAGTGGCCTTTGCTCCTGGCACATTCTACTACTACCAAGGCAACCCCAATGCGATTACGCACCAATTCTCCATGCGGCGCTTTCAACGCCTACAAACGGGCTTGATGTTACACGACACCTTCTGTAGTGTTTTTCCAGACAAGCAGCACCGACTAAAATTGATGACCCAGCTCATGCACTTTTATTTAGACACCACGATGTTGCTTTATATGCACCACGATGAAATGAGCGTTGCCGAACGAAAGACGGCTCTAACAATCTTCAAATATTTTGAACAACACATTAACTTCCGAGGGTACAAAAGACGCATCTTTGCTCAACTCAACACCTATGAACGCCTCTTTGCTCTCCCCTACTACATCCTTGGTACAACCCGTCATACAGGCTGGCTATATCGCCTCATTCACTGGCTACGTAAGTAACAATAAGTAGAGTGCCTAGGCTTACACTACAAATCGTGTAGATAAATTGGTCTTTTTAAAAAATTACCCACACGATTCATTACTACCCCAGTGACCAGCTTTATGTTCTCATAGTCTATGCAACAAGGATATACTGCATCAAAATGTAACTTATAACTGGGCATACTACTTCTAAGAGGAAATGCTATAATTGTATTATAGGTTTCGTATGTTGATAATTGGGCATGCACTGACCGATAGAAGCTCCAATGTAAGTAGGGTCGCAGATAATAAAAGATAGCCCTTCATACTGATAGCCATCGCCTGTGATAGTGGGGTCAGTAAAGTGGATGGCTGTACACTCATGACCAGGATATTGCACTAAGTGTGTTTGCAACCCCAATAGTTTGCGCACAGCAGTAACGAGGAATATGGCACGGTCCTCACAATCGTTCTTCGGATAGTAAAAGTTCTCTTCAAGAAAGTATGCCTTCTCGTAGCCATGTTGGTCGCCATCGGTAGCATAATTAAAAGCATATTGTGTAAAGTGCATCAAGGTCATAACGGCCTCACGTTGACTCTTGCCCTCAATGTGAGAACGAAGTTGTTCCCAAAGCGATGCATGGATTTCTGGGAGTACTATGGAGTGGGCATAATCGGGAATATCCATGGGTGGATAATGGCGGAGCGCCTCTAAAACAGCGCGGTCGAAACTAACAGAGAGAGAGATGCGTCCGTCATCAAGTGTTGTATGAACGATGTGTCCAGAGTGTAACTTTAAAGTACGCTCTCCATTAAAGCGCAAACTCACCACGCGACCAGCATCGACATCATCAGGCAACGTGTAAGCATAATAATGGGCATCAGCCTCTTCAAGTGGGGAGAGCCGATCTTTGAATAGGTAGAAGCGCTGTCCACCAAAGGCCAAATAGGGTTGGTTATAAAATACCTCCTGCGTGGGCACGAGTAGGAGCATTTGGCGTTCGGTACGTGCCATGCGCACATCGTAGCCCATTTGGACGAGCAAAAAATGTTCTAACACAATGCGCTCGGCCGTAGCTGCAGGGGCATCCAAGAGCGATTCAACATAGGTGCGAACCATTTCGATGGTAAGCCAATCATTGAGACCATGCTCTGCTGCTACAACGCTTAGGCTTTGAGCTGTAAGAGTGGCCTCGCGGGTGTTATGATAGCGTCGCCACGCATTAGCAATGGCCTCTTCATCGGTAGTGTCAAGCATTAGGGGCATCATCGTGCGGCAAGAGAGCGTATCACCATAAAAGCCAAAGTGCTGTTGTGAAGCGGGGACTACTGTCGGAACTTTAGGCATGATGGGAAGGCTTGGCAGCGTTGGTTGTGGCGTTGGTGTGGGTTGAGGTTGCGGTGTATCTGGCTGTGGCAGTGAAAGGGGAGAAACGTCGTGAGGCTCATCTGTAGGAAATGTCGGGGGCAAAGTGGGCTTAGGAATGACATCGTTATCACGCTTTTCTCCTTTAAAGGCATTGAAACGCTTCCACGATTGCTGCAGAAAATCAGCATAACGGCTCAGTACATCATGCCGATGGTCAGCATAACGACTCAACATTTGCTGGCGGTACTGCTGAAAGCCTTTGACCTCCTGAGCGCAAACGTAACTGATTACCAGTAGGAAGGCGAGAATACATGTAATCAACCTTTTCATACGAAACACATTTTTTGAGTGGACATTAAGGTGCTCTTCACGCTTCGTTTTAAGCGTGAACGTATCACTAATTTTTCTTAATAACCACAAATATTACTATTTTGTTCTCATTAATAAAACACAATAAGTTTAGCCTCTTCCCCTATTCTCCTTCCCTTGCCGGGGAAGGGGAATAGGGGAAGAGGCTAAATCAATGTTTATCCATTTCTTCGTTTAAGCGTATGGATCACTTCGCATCCGCTTGTTTACCCTCACGCACGAACTTACTTACTTGGTCGGCAAACTTTTGTGCTGCTGCGCTTTCGCGTGCAGCATTTTCGTAAGCACGAATGCGAGCACGTGTAGCTGCACTTTCGCTCACGATAAAGTAGGCACGCATTTCATATGTGCCGTCACCATTGTCACGAATAATGGAGTATGAGGGTTGGAGCTCACCATTCAGTTCCTTCTCAATCTGACTTTCGTAAGCCGCATAGAAATGGTCGAATTCCGCCTTTTCGTCATCGCTACCAGCGATGTCGGAGGCAATGCGTCCGTTGAGCACGCGTTTGGCCTGTTGTGCATAAGTGATAGCCGCATTGTTAATGCAAGTCTGCTGACCTACATTCTTTGACTTACAGCGAGTGCAGGTACCCATAATCTCTTGATTCTCCTCCCCTTCTTTATAGAGCTTTTGATAGTGAGTGAGCAGAGCCATTTCGAGCGATTGTGAAGAGCCGAAGAGTTTCCACCCCTCCTTCTTATAGTCCTTCATGGTCTTCTTATACATCTTTTCGCGCTCCTTGGCTATTTGTTTATCAAACTGAGCTGCTGCAGGCATGAGGCAGCAAAGTGTAAATAAAAATAAGATAATACGTTTCATAATGATTGGGTGTGTTAAGTTTATATACTAATGTTTATATTCAAGAACTGCAAATATAGAACAAAACGATTTGTTTTACAACGCATGATGCAGGGGCATATAGGTGTTTTAAGCATGGACGGTTTTGGGCATGGAATAGGTAGTTAGAATTGGTATGTAAATGGTGCATTTTTTTATTGTTGTCCCAAGAATGCATTCGCACCTATTATTTTTTGAGAAAGATGCGAATATTCTTTTTCACCACCTGCATGCTTTCGTCGTTCGACTGACTTTTAACGAGCCAACGCTGAAAGTCGGCATACGACAAATGACCTATTTGGCTTGACCTATCGAGCGTAGGTTTCGCAAATTCCCGTTTTGAAAACACTATATACAAGGTATTGACCTCTACTTCATCAGTGCAGTTCATCACATACTCTACAGCTCTGCCAGGCATTTCATTATGCGCTTTTGAGAACAAAAGATAGGAATAATCACCTTTGACGCTACAGGCACTATTGACATCAGTAGGATAGGGCAAAAGGCACGACACCTCGTCTGCTTTACTATCGTAGAGGTAAACGGCCAAGTAGCCATTCTCTGCCGCTATAAAACTGAGGTAAATACGATTACCCGAACAAAAGTCAAGTTGCTCTGTCGCAGTTTCAGATTGGCTGCACAATACTTTGCAATTAAGTTGGGTCTGTACGCTCTTTATCTCTCGCGCACGCCCTTTAACGGTACATTTTATAATAATACCATCGTCCGAAAAGCTACGTTCAAACTCTGGTGTGCCAATAGTTTCGAGCCATTCGCCCTTTACCTGCGTATTGCCCTCTTGATAAAAGAGTTCGTCTTGTCCATTCACCACCGAAGTAGAACTCTCAGCTATGATACGACCAAAAGCCTTTGCCAAAGCATTGAGTTGTGCGCGACGCAAAGCTTCTTGTTTACCCTCTTGATACGACATGGTGGGGGGAACTACATAAGTGTAAGTGCCCTCCACTACCTTTACCTCACGCGCTACGAGCAACAAGCCATAAGTGAAAAACAATAATAAGGCTAATATTTTACTTTTCATTCTGCGCCACTCTTTTTAAAACCAGCAAGATGTGTAATACATCTTGCTGGCTTATACTATGTAAAGCCCTATTCTTTAGAAACAATAACCTACACCAAAGTGAAGGTCGTGGTTGACATTACAGCAAAAAGAGTTACTATAGGAATAGCCTACATTAGCTACTATATGGTTAAACTTAAACATAAAACCAAAATCAACCATCATACCACTTTCGTAATCAGGATAATAATAATGCCAACCATTGTAATTGTAATCGTCATCACCCGACACTGGTGCGTAGCCTAAACCTACATAAATGTGTGCTGGTCCTACAATTCTTTTAATTACACCAATTGTAGCAGCTGGCAATCCACAAGCTTCCGTTCCATCACCAAATGTAGGGGTAACCTTTACGTAACCACCCCAATTGCCAATATAGCCACCCATTAAACCTAAACGACCTGCAAAGCCACTCGCTTCATAAGCATCGAAAAAGCTAGTTGCACCTACAGCATTTACAAACCATCCTTTATCTGCAATTTGTGTACGAAGTCTAAAGATGATGTCGCCATCATGGTCAAGTTTAATCTTCTTTGTTTGCATACCAGCATACTTCGCAGTGAGAGAATTAAGCCAAATGGGCACTTCGATAGCATAAGTACCATCGGCATCAACCACAGCACTTTCAGCACCACCAGTGGCTTCGACTACAGCTCCGGGCAAGGGATTACCATTTTTATCAACTACAGCTCCTTTCACTACGCGAGTTGACTGTGCAAGGGCACTCATGCTGCCTAAGCAAATGAGCGCAAGGGTAAGAATAAAATGCTTCATAATTGTTTGTATTATTTAAGTTTATAATTTTTCCACTTATCACCCAACGACAGACCAGAGGTGACAGTAGGCGTTTGACTTTTGTGATTCTTCAGGCGCGCTTGTAGAGTAACTTTGTCACGAACGTAGTTGCCCAACTCATGTAACGTTACATCGCCACGCGTTTCTTTAAGTTTTTTGAGCAAGTAGTAGGTAAACATGCCGTGCTTTTGCTCATCATAAGCCAAAGCCGATTGGTCACTGGTGGCAGCACTGAACACAACTAAGTTGCCGACCACCTCATCATCGTCAACGGCAATAGCTACACTGCGTGCCGACATCAACATCTTCTTCTCATCACGTGTAGCACCGCTAAAGCAAGCATCTAAGAACACCGTTACGCAATTGGCCTGCATGGCAGCCAACTCGGCATAGAACGAGGCTAAAGAATAGCAAACGCGCAATTGGCGCCCATCGGCATCGACAGGTAGGATATAGGCCGACTTGCTCTTCTCGTCAGGTACACCATGCCCCGCATAGTAAACGATGAAGTTGCATTGCCCATGTTTGGCAGCTGCAATGGCCTTCATATCTTCAACAGCATCAAGCAAGCCACCGAAGGTAACATTTAAGTGTTTGCGAATGTTATCAGAGGGTATGCCCAACACCTTATGACAGTATTCGGCAAACATGTTGCCATCATTCTCTGCATTGGGTACTTCGGCCACGCGCGTATACTTCTCGTTGGCTATGATAATAGCAAAGGTGTTGACATTGTCGGCAGGGTTGACAGGGATGTCAGTATCAACGTCCGATAACATTGTCGGCTTTGGCGCAGTGGCCGTTTGTGCCACTGGCGCTGGAGCCTTAAACGTGTTTTGCACTGACGACTGCCCAGTGGGCGCTGGTGCTGCCGCCACTAAGTTAGGACGCTTCGAGGCCGCGTTAAAGTCCATCAACTGCATATCACTTCCACCGATCGTCGTCGACGAATAGCCCAAAGCCTGAATTTTAGCCGTAATAGCTTGTAGACGTTCCGTGTCGCCTACGTAGGCATAAGCATTGGCCAAGGCATAAGCATAGTTAATGGCCAACGGGTCGTTATGTAACACCTCGCTCAACACGTTAGCCGCTTGTGTAAAGTAATCACTAGCCACTTGTTTAGCCTGTCGAGCCTCCTTGCCACTCTCCGTACTAGCTTGTTTGGCATACACCACACCCGCATTGTAATAATTTAAAGCCAAGTGGCGCGCCACCTCTAGACTTTGCGGTTTCAACTGCCGTAGGCGCGTATAAGTAGCGGCAGCTTGCGCATACTGCGCAGTACGCTCGTAGAGTTGCGCTTGAATGTTAATCAATCCTTCATCGTTGGGCTTGAAACGCATAGCCTGCGTCACATACTTTTGCAAAGCAGTGTCATCAGTCTTATGTTCGCCCAAAGTGTTAATAATGGTCGTGAGCAAAGCCAAATTGTCAGGATAAAGCACAAGCCCCTGTTCTAATACGTATTGCGCATGCGCCACATCATTTAGGTAGACATAAGCTTTGGCCATATAGTTGTATGCATCAGAACGACGTTTGGCCTCCCCCGAATTGATGTAGGCTTGCAAGTAGGTTATGGCTTTGGCATACTTGCGCGCATTGTAGTTATTAGTGGCCGCCATCCAAGCAAAGGTGGCATAATCAGCCCCTACAGTAAGTCCCTCGCTTTGCATGGCCTCATGCATCGACACATCAATATAAGCTTCGACAAACTGTTCGGCCTTGGCATTGTTGCGCTGACTGGTATAGTAATAGGCAGCTTGATTGAGATAGGGAAAGATATTCTTTAGTCCCACTTTCGCTTGTGACTTTTCAGCCGCATTATTACTGTTAAGCACTCCCATGTACTGCTCATAAGCCCAATAGAGGGCATTGTAGGCCGTAAGGCTTTCACCAGAAGTCGTAAAGGCATTTACAAACTCATTATATTGAGCCACAGCATTTGACAACGACTGGGCTTTAAGGTGACTCACTCCTCCACTCAGCAGCAGAAGCAGTGTCACACTGATTACACTCTTCTTCATTTGTCAAAAGCATTTACAAAGGTGAACTCTACGCTAATGCGACGATAAGCCCCTCCCGTCTTGTCAGAGAGATTGATGTGGTACTTATAGTCTGTATTCATCGTGTTGAACTGCGTCAAAGTGCACTCTATATAGTCTTTCACCGCCACAGCACGCACGAAAGCCAACTGTTCATTGCGACGTATGCCCTCTTGGCGCGTAATGGTCATCGTGCTGAGTTCATTATCTAAATAATAGGGTTCGTTTGCTATATCGCCCCAACTTCCGTCGTAAGCTATCGCACCATTAATAGGTAATGCATCAGCCGAACCTGTTATGTTGATTACAACCTTCTTGCCCGCCTTGATATATTGCGCAAAGTCTTTTTCAAAAGCTTGTGCCACAATCTTTAACATTGACTCTGCAGCATTTGACTCACTAATTTTGTAACGCCCTGCAGCAAAGTCCTCATGAGCCGAATATTGTGCATCGACCGTGTAATTAAAGCCTACCTTATAATTGGTAATGCGATTACCTGCAGCATCGTAGTCGGCCACAATGCCTGTGCTCACTTGTATGTTGGTATGGTCAGAGATTAAATTTTGCTTCCTTGCATTTTCTACCACATGGTGCTTAATCGTGTTAAGTTGTACCTCCTCCATGCTCGACTGCTGCACCAACTCAATAGGTACAAAGCTATCATCGGCCGACATAAAGTCTAACGATTGGCGACTAAGGTTGTTAAACTCATACTGCTTACCCGTGGCCTTATTATATACGTTGGCATAGATGAGTTCAAACTTATCGTCCTTCGTAATGCCATACACAGCATCACGAAACTCAAGGTTATCGGCCGTCATAAAGTCTTGTACCTCGCCCTCGGGTACTGTCAAGTAGATGGTGGGCATATTGTCAAAGTTCAAGGCCAACAAATTGTTTTGCGGGTTATAACCGCCTAAGGTAACATTCGCATTCATCACCCTATTGTCGGCCATTTTGGTGGCAATCTCTTGTTCAAAAAGACGAGCCTGCTTAAGGCGTGACTCCTCGTTTACACGTTCTTTATAAGCTTCAAGCGTTTCACACTCACGCATCTTCGACCACTCCTCCATACGCTGCAGTAGTTCTTCTTTCAACAACTTAGTGTAGTTGGGCGAGAAGCCACCTAATAACTTATAGCGAATAGCATTCAGCGTGTTGTAACTTAAAAAGATGTTCTTCTTACCGTCCTTTACAAAACGTAAGTAGCTCACATGACCATCGGGCTCATTCATCGTGAAGCAATCGTTCACATCCATTAGGTTAACAAACGTCATCGTTTGGTCAGCCGTGACAATACCTACATATTTTCCCTCAGGGTGAAAGGCAAAGCTTGTTGGCGTGCCCGTTAGTGGCACATCTATTTGCTTTGTAAAGCTGCGAGTATCGTAAATTGAGAACCCACTGCTAGTCAATACGCCCAACATTGACGAATCGTCCGAAAAGGCCACACACTTCACCTCTGCACTACAAGGTAACGTCACGCGTGCTTGTCCTGTCTCTTGAGCTACGACAACGACCTGCATGCCACCCGCTAAGGCCAAATAGTAATCGTTGGCACTTACTTCCAACATGGTGGGAACAAAGGGCATTGCAAAACTGCGCTGAACAACGTAACTCTTGCCGTCATACACTTTTAGCTCCTTATTGTCCAAAGCCATAAAGAATCGTTTACTATCAGCGCTATAAGCTATTGCCGTTGGATGTTGATCGTCACTCGCAAGTTCAAACAAACGTTGGTCAACTCGATAAGCATCAAATATTTCAACATGGCTTTTCTTACCATTGCTTGTCAGCACTGCATAAGCTACCCCCGCAGGGTTCACCTTTAAACTAGCTACCTTCATTGAAGTATGTCCAATAAGCAGTCCTTTTAAATTATAACAACGCTTATCAGCAGCATAGAAAGTACTATATAGATAATTATCAAGCGTAAAAGGTGTTGTGGGTTGACGATAATTTAAACTCTTACGTACCGTAACACCTCCTGTTTGAGTTGGAGCCACAATTTGTGCACTCGCAGCACTCACCAACAAACATGAAAGCAATGTTGTCATCATACTACTACGCACCTTATGCATAGTTCGGTAACGGAAGGTATACAGAGAAATAGGTATCATAGTGTTAAATGTAAGTAATACGAGTTCATATACGTAAATTATATTTCTGATATGCAAATTTATAATAAAAAGAAGTTCGCAAAAAACACCAACTCGATGCAACAGGAATAGGTGGTTGAGTATATTGGTTAAGTGGAACAAATTTATCAATAAGCGGTACATTTTTTTTGCGAGACATAATAATAAAAGGGGGATAAAATAAACAAAAAAAGAAATAAATACCAACGATAAGACTATTCGCAAACGAGAATGAACGTTAGAGTTCATGTAACACAAATAACATTTAGGCTCTCTTCGTGAGCGCAAAAAGAACATTAATCAGCATTAATTGTTCATTCACCTGTTTCATTCATCTCTTTCAGCAATCGCGAGCAAAAAACGCGTCCTCACTTGGGGGAATCGCGTCCTCACCTGGGGGCGACGCGTCCCCGCGTCGGCATTTGCTTGGCAAGGCTCGATGCCTTGACAAGCAAATACAATACATTTTCTCATTGCCAAGTTGGGGTATCGAACCCCAACTTGACAATACCGACGCGGGGACGCGTCGCCCCCAGGTGAGGACGCGTCATCTTCAGGTGAAGACGCGCCTACCGCCTCAAAAAAAATTAACGCAAAAAAAGCCTCTCTCAACAAATCTGTTGAAAGAGGCTTGTA